>OKNR01000040.1_pt1 | contig 54487 bp, 57 predicted proteins | sample 1610141 | NCBI WGS metagenome assembly OKNR01 (sample SAMN04436622, study PRJEB24849) | human gut metagenome | biome: human gut; feature: NICU; material: stool | host: Homo sapiens | place: USA: Saint Louis, MO | collected 2009-12-24
GTAGTTCAACTATTTTGTTTTTTTATTCTTTGGAAAATGAAGTTTTTGCGATATTTAGTAAAAATCCATGGATATATTTGTAAAAAGATGTTGAAAATATAAAAATTTTTGATATAATGATAAATATTTATTTAGGAGGTGTACGCATGAACTATATTTTTGAAGTTTTGCCAAGCTTATTGAATGGCGCATTGGTGACTTTACAAGTATTTGTTTTAGTCTTAGTTTTATCCATACCACTTGGAATTGTGATTTCCTTTTTAATGCAAATCCACTTTAAGCTGCTTCATTGGCTTATAAATATTTATATTTGGATTATGCGCGGTACACCTCTCTTGCTACAACTGATTTTTATTTATTATGTTTTGCCAAGCATTGGTGTGCGTTTGGATCGGCTTCCAGCGGCTATCATAGCATTCACGCTAAATTATGCTGCTTATTTCGCCGAAATTTTCCGTGGTGGGATTTTATCTATTTCAGCAGGGCAATATGAGGCGGCTAAGGTTTTGAAGTTTACACCATTTCAAACGATACGGTTTATTATTTTACCGCAAGTTGTCAAAGTGGTGCTTCCGAGTGTCTTTAATGAAGTGATGACGTTGGTAAAAGATACATCCCTTGTTTATGCGCTTGGTGTTTCCGACTTAATCTTGGCTAGTCGGACTGCAGCCAATCGTGATGCGAGTTTAGCACCGATGTTTATAGCAGGGGCTATTTACCTTGTCTTGATTGGTCTTGTGACGATTGTATCGAAGCAAGTTGAAAAGAGATATAGTTACTATAAGTAGGAGGCGCTTATGTTAGAATTAAAGAATATTAGCAAACGTTTTGGCGAAAAGCAAATTATTTCCGACTTGAATTTAAAGGTGCCAGAAAAGCAAATCCTTGCCATTGTAGGACCGTCTGGCGGCGGGAAAACGACATTATTGCGGATGTTGGCTGGCTTGGAAACAATTGATTCGGGTGACATTATTTATAATGGAGAAGAGTTGCCCTTGGATGAACTTGAAAAACGTAATTTATTGGGATTTGTGTTTCAAGATTTTCAGCTATTTCCACATTTAACGGTTCTTGAGAATTTAACTTTATCACCCATTAAAATAAAAAATGTTGCAAAAGAGGATGCGGAAAAGAAAGCAATTAGCTTATTGACCCGATTGGGGTTAGCAGAACATGTAAATGCTTATCCTTATTCTTTATCAGGTGGTCAAAAACAACGTGTAGCATTAGCTCGTGCGATGATGATTGACCCAGAAATTATCGGTTATGATGAGCCAACTTCCGCATTGGATCCGGAATTGCGTCTTGAAGTTGAAAAGTTGATTCTTCAGAATCGTGAGCTAGGAATGACGCAAATTGTAGTGACCCATGATTTGCAGTTTGCGGAAAATATCGCAGATACGATTCTTAAAGTTCAGCCTAAATAGGAGGAGAATATGAAGATAAAACGTTATGTTCTTGCGATCTGTGGTTTGATTCTTTTTTTGCTCCTTACAGCTTGTAGCAATGTTAGCAACCCTAAAGTAGATAATTGGTCAAAATACCAACAAAAAAAGAGCATTACTATTGGTTTTGACAATACATTTGTTCCTATGGGATTTGAGCGAAAAAATGGTCAATATGCTGGTTTTGATATTGATTTGGCAAATGCTGTTTTTAAAGAATATGGGATAAAAGTGAATTGGCAGCCGATTGATTGGGACATGAAAGAAACTGAGCTCACAAATGGAACGATTGATCTTATCTGGAATGGGTATTCGGCAACTGATGAGCGACGAAAGAAAGTACAGTTCACCATTCCTTATATGAAAAATGAACAAGTACTGGTTACTAAAAAATCATTGAACATTGCAAAAACAGCTGACATGAAGGATAAAATTCTTGGTGCTCAGACGGGTTCTTCGGGTTACGATGAGTTTGAAGCTCATCCGGAGCTTTTGAAGAATCTAGTTAAAAATCACAAAGCTGCTCAATATCAAAGTTTTACAGAGGCGTTGATTGATTTGCAAAATAGCCGGATTGATGGATTGTTGATTGACCGAGTTTATGCCAATTATTATTTAAAAGAAGAGGGGATTTTGCAGGATTATTATGTTTTCCCAGCCGGATTTGATAGCGAATCCTTTGCAGTAGGTGCTAGAAAAACGGATAAGCAGCTCGTTGAAAATATAAACCAAGCATTTAAAAAATTATATCAAACAGGTCAATTTCAAAAAATAGCAGACAAGTGGTTTGGTGAGGATATTGCGGCAGATGAAGTCAAAAAATGAGAGAACATCTGATTGTTGCCCCAATCACCCACAGAAGAAGTAAAGACAAAACCCAAAGTTTTCGCTAGGAGTATCATCTTAGTGAGGGCTTGGGGTTTGATGATTTATTGATTGTGAGAAACGGGGGACAAATTAGATTGCTTTACTGATAAATTCCTAAAAAATATAGGCTGAGAATACTTTTATCTCAGCCTTATTTTTATAGCAAAATTCCTTATTAGCCTTGTGGGAGCGAGATAAGAAAGTCGATTTCTATGGCATTACGACTATTGTTCGCTCTCGTTTTTTCGTGTTTCCTGATGGAAAATATTCTGCCATGTTTCGTGACGACGCCAAAGGCTGGTATGAATAATCCCATCTTCTTCGTAGCAAATTAGTTTGGTTTTTTGGCTGATAGAAGTTAATTGGAAATTTTTGATAGGAGATTGTTTTCCTTTTTCGATTTGAAATTTCTCTTTGTTCATTTGGCAGCCATCCTGAGAAATGTACACAAATTCAGGTGCTAGTAAATCCTCTAATTGGCTTCCCTGATCAACCAATTGCTCTCTCATAAAGAGCTTTCGATAAACATTGTCCAATATTTCATCTTCGGGGATAGGAGCAGGCTCAATGTGGATGTCAATATCAAAGACACCAAAGCGCTCTTTGAGCATATTTTCAACCTGATCGGCAATTTCGTGGCTTTCATAGACAGACAAGTCGGGATTCATTTCTAAAATGAGGTCAAGATAGATGTTGCTACCGTAGGTTCGCCCTCTTTGAGATTTAACACGGGAAATTTTAGGAATTTCTAAAATGGCTTCTTTGTATTCTTTTAAAAGATTTTCATCAAAGCCGTCTGATAGACTAAAAGAAGATTCCATGAAAATTTCATAAGCCGTTTTAAGGATGAAAAAGGTAATGACGATAGCGACCAGTTTATCTACAATCGGGAAATTGAAGGCGCTTGCGATGATTGCAATGGTTGTACCAAGCGAAGTAATAGCATCAGATAAATTGTCTTTGGCAGCTGCGTCGAGTGCTTTAGACTGCGCTTTTTTTGCTAAGGCTTTATTGTAAAAATACACTCCTGTCATGACCAAAGCGGAAATAATCCCGACGATGGCGCCTAAGGGATCGATAGTCGTTTCTTGGTTAGAGATGATTTTTTGAACGGTATCAATTAAAACATCAAATCCGACAAAAAACATGATAAGAGAAGTGATAAGGCTGGCTAAGTCCTCAATTTTCCAGTGACCAAATTTGTGATCTGTATCGGCAGGCTTACGTGCCATGCGAAGTCCAATCAAGACGGCAATATTAGCAACAATATCCGAAACATTGTTAAAACCGTCGGCTGTCAAACTAGAGGACTGTAAGACAGAACCGGCAATCATTTTAGCAATGGATAAAACGATATAGGCTAGAATGGCTAAAATAGCACCACGCTCTGCGAGCTTCAGATTTTTTGCTGGATTATTCATGCTTTTTTCCTTTCAGAATGTTTATTATAACGCTTTTTAAATGATTTTTCAAACTTTTATGAGGAAGAACTAAAGCAAAGATTTTCTTTTCTAGTTTAGCTTATGAGTGATTTTTGTTATAATAGAATCACTGACTTTGAAAGAGGAAAAAAGATGAATCCCTTATTAACTGGTATGAATGACCGTCAGGCGGAGGCAGTTCAAACAACGGAAGGACCTTTACTGATTATGGCAGGAGCTGGGTCTGGGAAAACCCGTGTTTTAACTCACCGTATTGCTTATTTGATTGATGAAAAGTTAGTCAATCCTTGGAATATCTTAGCGATTACCTTTACCAATAAAGCAGCTCGTGAGATGAAGGAGCGTGCTTACACTCTCAATCCAGCAACAGAGGATTGCTTGATTGCGACTTTTCACTCAATGTGCGTGCGGATTTTGCGTCGGGAAGCTGACCATATCGGCTATAACCGTAATTTTACGATTGTCGATCCTGGCGAGCAGCGAACTTTGATGAAACGAATACTTAAAACGCTCAATTTAGATCCTAAAAAGTGGAATGAACGAGCTATTTTAGGGACGATTTCTAATGCGAAAAATGATTTGATTGATGAAGTGGCCTATGCAGCTTTAGCAGGAGACATGTACGCAGAGATTGTAGCGAAATGCTATGAAATGTATCAGAAGGAACTCCGCCAGTCAGAAGCGATGGATTTTGATGATTTAATCATGCTGACCTTGCGCCTTTTTGATAAAAATCCAGATGTGTTGACTTATTACCAGCAGCGCTATCAATACATCCATGTGGACGAGTATCAAGATACGAACCACGCTCAGTACCAACTGGTCAAACTGTTGGCTTCACGTTTTAAAAATATTTGTGTGGTAGGAGATGCCGACCAGTCTATTTATGGCTGGCGAGGTGCTGATATGCAGAATATCTTGGACTTTGAAAAGGATTATCCTGAAGCTAAAGTTGTTCTTCTGGAGGAAAATTATCGCTCAACTAAGACCATTCTGCAAGCTGCTAATGATGTTATCAAAAACAACCGCAACCGCCGTCCAAAGAATCTCTGGACACAAAATGCTGATGGTGAAAATATTGTTTATTATCGGGCTAATGATGAGCAAGACGAAGCTCTCTTTGTAGCTAAAACCATTGATGAGCTATCTAACACATCTGACTATGTCTATCGGGATTTTGCTGTTCTTTATCGAACTAACGCCCAATCTCGGAATATTGAGGAAGCTCTCCTAAAGGCTAATATTCCTTACACCATGGTGGGGGGGACTAAGTTTTATAGTCGTAAGGAAATTCGAGATGTCATCAGCTATCTCAATCTCATCGCTAATACTAGCGACAACATCAGTTTTGAGCGTGTTGTGAATGAGCCTAAACGGGGTGTCGGACCGGGTACAGTGGAGAAAATTCGTAATTTTGCAGCTGGTCAAGAGATGTCTCTTTTGGATGCTTCTTCGCAGATTATGCTCTCACCTGTTAAGGGGAAAGCTGCTCAGGCTGTTTTTGACTTTGCCAATCTCATTTTGAATCTGCGCGAGCAATTGGACGAGTTGACCGTGACAGAAGTGGTAGAGCTGGTGCTTGAAAAGACTGGTTACACCGAGCAATTAGCAGCTCAAGCTACGCTGGAAAGTCAGGCTCGGATTGAAAATATCGAAGAATTTCTTTCTGTTACTAAGAATTTTGACGAAAATCCAGAAAATGATACTGAGGAAACTGGTTTGGACAGACTTAGCCGTTTTCTCAATGATTTGGCTTTGATTGCAGATACAGATGATGGCGATCAGGAAAGCTCAGAAGTGACACTTATGACGCTACATGCTGCCAAGGGATTAGAGTTTCCGGTGGTTTTCATTATCGGTATGGAAGAAAATGTCTTCCCACTTAGTCGTGCGGCAGAAGATGAAGATGAGCTAGAGGAAGAGCGCCGATTAGCCTATGTCGGAATTACTCGTGCTGAAAAAGTCTTGTTCCTAACCAATGCAAACTCGCGCCTGCTATATGGGAAAACTAATTACAATCGTCCAACTCGTTTTCTAAATGAAATTAGCTCAAGCTTGCTAGATTATCAAGGCTTGGCTCGACCTGCTAATACATCCTTTAAAGCTTCCTATGTGAATGGCAAAACTGTTCAGTTTGGTCAAGGAATGAGTCTCGCTCAAGCATTGCAGGAACGCAAGTGGCAAGCTGCACCGAGCAGCATTTCTTCAAGCCAGTTGCCATTTGGTAAGAATGCAGCTGCTAATCAGCCGACTATTGATTGGGCTATCGGTGATATTGCTCACCATAAAAAATGGGGGGACGGAACGGTATTGGAAGTGTCAGGCAGTGGCAGTAGCCAAGAATTGAAAATCAATTTCCCAGAGGTTGGATTAAAGAAACTGTTGGCAAGTGTTGCACCAATTGAGAAAAAGTGAAATCTAAGGGACTACTGCGATGAAATATTCCATTGAAGCCTGGATTTATGACCCGATTGCTAAGGAAATTTTGCTCTTAAAAGTTAAAACTGGACAATGTTCTTTCTGGCAACCGATTACTGGTGGTATTGAAAGTGATGAAAGTCCTGAAGCAGCCTGCATTCGTGAGATTTTTGAAGAGACTGGACTGGAAATCGAGCTAACAAAGCTTTTGAAAATCAGTCATCACACAGTTGTTGTTGATGAAGACTTGACTATTTTTAAAACACTTTTTCTTGTGAAAACACAGAAAAAAGATATTCATCTTTCTGATGAGCACATTGATTTTATGTGGACAGAAGTTAAAAATGTGCCTGATATATTGTACTGGCAGAGCAATCAAGAGACTTTTCAAAAGATTTTAGAGAAATTGAGATAAGGTATTCATGGAAAGGCACGGTCTATGACAGAGAGTAGATTATTTAGAATAGTGTATGTTCTTTTAGAAAGGGATAATGTTACAGCGAGGGAGCTGGCAGAACAATTTGAAGTATCTGTTAGAACGATTTATCGAGATGTTGACCGACTTAGCAGTGCGGGCATTCCAATCTACACCATGCAAGGCAGAGACGGAGGCATTCGACTGGCGGAGGATTTTGTACTAAATAGTTCTTTGCTTAATCAATCAGAAAAAGAGCAACTGTTGGTTGCTTTACAAGGATTAGGGGTTACGGGTCTTCTGCATGAAAACGAGCTTTTGACCAAACTATCGGCTTTATTTAAATTGAACCAACCAAACTGGATAGAAGTAGATTTTACCAGTTGGTCCAATAGCAAGAAATATGAAGAGCTATTTCAGAATTTGAAAAATGCAATCATCAGTAAGCAAGTGATTTCCTTTTCGTATGTTAGCAACAAAGAAGAGTGCACCCAGCGTCAAGTAAAACCAGTTCGCCTGCTTTTTAAAGGACAATCATGGTATCTTCATGCATTTTGCTTAGTCCGAAATGATTTTCGTTATTTTAAACTTTCTCGCATAAGCCAGCTAAAGCTTTTACCACAACATTTTGCAGATAACTTTGACAATGTGAGCTTGGAAAAAGAAGCGCGATTAGAAGAGGTCGTACGAGTCAAGCTGAAATTTAATAAAAAAGCCGCTTTCAGAGTATATGATGAACTGGATTGTCCAGTCAAAGAAGATGAGCAAGGAAACTTGTATGCAGAGATAGAAATTCCGAATGACTATAGTCTGTACTGCTATATTCTTTCTTTTGGAGACAATGTGGAAGTGCTAGAGCCAACAAAGATTCGTGAGCAAATAACAGAAATGATTGAACGTATGGCACAAAAATATAAAAACTGATAGCAGTGTCTATTTTTTCAAGCTACAATGAAGTTGGGGCAAAAGTGCTCAGCTTCCTTTGTTTATATAGTCAAAATTATAAGACGCAGTAGTTTGGAGAAGCTCTATTGACTTTCGTCAATGTAGAGTTTCTCATGCATAATCAATCACTACCGAGTGGACTCAAATATGTTGATAACTCAACTTTTACAGCCCTTTTAACGCCAAGCTTCACTTAACTTTATTTCCAACCTCGAAAGGTTTCCCAAACCTTTCGAGTTGTGCGGAGGTGGGAGAGAAATCAGGTTTCTACGAAACTACTGATTTCTGTCTCGCTCTTTTATTTTTGTTTGACATTAGAATTGTCAGAATTTATAATATAAGTATAAATTAAATAACAGCATTGTCAGCATATCATGAATTGTTTGACTAGAGTTCTTTATTTGTTTTTTAGGAGAAAGAAGGGATTTGTATGAAGAAAAAGTCGGTTGTATCTTGGATACTGGAATTTGTTTCTCTTCACAAATTTTATTTTATTGTTAGTCTTGTTTTTGCCTTTTTATCTGTTTTATGCGGATTTTTGCCTTATTTTTTTGTAGGAAATATCATCAATCAGCTCTTACAAGGCAATCGAGATTGGAATTTTTATGCCCTTCAGTCCATTTGGATAGGACTGGCATGGATAGCGCATTGGGGATTTCACGGGATTTCTACGCTCTTGTCTCACACAGCAACCTTTAAAATTTTAGCAGAAATGCGCTATCGTCTGACAGAGAAATTGGTCAAATTGCCTCTGGGAACGGTTTTAAGTCAATCTTCTGGAATTTACAAAAATATCATTGTTGAGCGAGTGGATGCCACAGAAGTAACCTTGGCGCACTTAATTCCTGAGTTTACATCTGGGCTATTTGGTCCCTTTATTATCTTAATTGCCATGTTGGTGATTGATTGGCGCTTAACTTTGCTTTCGCTACTGACAATCCCGATTGTTATCTTAGCTTATGGGAATATGCTACGCAAGAGCGAAGATGATTTTGAAAATACAGTAGAGAAAACGAAGAAGCTCAATGATACAGCAGTAGAATACATCAATGGGATTGAAGTCATCAAGGTTTTTGGAAAAGAGAAATTTTCTTACGATAAATTTGTCAAGGCTGTCAAAGAAGGAGCTGATTGCTTTATTGAATGGATGCGCAAGTGCGTAGTTGAAATGGGCATTGTTACAGCTTTCTTACCGTCCGGCTTGCTTTTCTTACTCCCTTTTGGAACTCTCTTTTACCTTCAAGGTAGCCTAACAGCTAGCAACTTTATTTTACTGATCATTCTGTCTCTTAGTCTTTTGACGCCGTTTATTTTAGTGGCTTCCTATATGGATGATCTACGGAAAATTGCGACAATCTTTGGTGAAGTGATTGCTATTTTGGAAAAGCCTGATTTGCCTCGTCCGACAGAATTAACGGACATTCCAAAGGGAACAGAACTTCAAATGACAGATGTTAGCTTTGGTTATTCAGATGAGGAAGAAGTATTGCATAGTATTTCCTTAACGATTGAGCCTGATACAGTGACTGCTCTTGTCGGTCCCTCTGGCTCAGGGAAATCTACGATTGCTAAACTTCTAGCTTCTTTCTGGGATGTTAGTTCTGGTAGTATTACCTTTGGTGGCGTGGACATTCGAAACCTACCTCTTGATTATTACAGTCGTCAGATTGCCTATGTCACACAGGATAATTACCTTTTTGATGAAACGATTATGGAAAATATTCGTATGGGGAATTCTGCCGCTTCAGACGAAGACGTGATAGAGATTGCTCGCAAGTGTGGCTGTTATGATTTCATTATGAAATTGGAAAATGGGTTTGAAACGCGCGTTGGTACTGGCGGCGGTCATTTATCTGGTGGAGAACGGCAGCGAATTGCGATTGCACGAGCTATGCTGAAAAACGCACCAGTCATTATTTTGGATGAAGCAACGGCTTATACTGACCCCGAAAATGAAGCTCTCATTCAGTCTAGTTTAGCTCGTTTGATAGAAGGTCGTACGCTTCTGGTCATTGCTCACCGTCTTTCAACGATTGCAAGTGCAGATCAGATTGTCGTAGTTAATGACGGACGTATTGAGGCAAAAGGAAAACATGCAGATTTGCAGAAGACTTGTCCGCTTTATGCTTCTATGTGGCAAGCTCATCTTGCAGTAAAGGATAGCGATCAAATGACAGAAGGAGGATTGGCAGATGCTTAGTACATTGAAAAAATTCTTTGATTTTTGTACAGAAGAAGATCGCAAGAAATTCTACACTTCTGTTTGTTTAGGGCTTCTAAAAGCTTTCATTATTGCTTTTCGGATTCCAGCTATTGGGCTGATTGTTATGGCTATCATTCATGATACTGTTTCTATGCAGACTGTATGGCTCTCTCTTGGAATTATGCTCTTGTCTGTTATTCTTAACATTTTGATTAGCTTGAAAATTACAATGTTGCAGACAGAAGCGGGCTATCATACATGTACTCATAAGCGGATTGAAATTGCTGAACACATGCGCTACCTGCCAATGGGGTATTTCAATCAAAATAGTCTGGGACAAATCACCAGCGTCACAACCAATACGCTTGAAAGTCTAGCAGATGTTGCTACTCGAGTTGTTATGATGACGTTGGAAGGATTTCTAACGGCAGGAACTATTACGGTTTTTGTATTTATCTATGATTGGAGAATTGGTTTGATTTTGTTGGCAGGATTGATACTGTTTCTCTTGCCAAATGGATTGATGCGTTGGCAAGCTGGAAATGTGTCAGAAGCTAAACAACAAGCTGATACAGATTTGGTAGCAGTTGTGCTAGAATACAGTCAAGGGATTGCGGAAGTAAAGAACTATAATATTGTTCAATCATCGGCTAAAAAACTATCGCGTGCTATTGAGAATAAAAGGCATTTAGATACAAAGCTGACTTGGGTTACCTTGCCTTATATCGCTCTGCAAGGGATGATTACCAAGCTGACTGGAACGATTATAGGGCTGCTCTCCATTTACTTTTACCTGCAAGGAAGTATGAGCCTTTTGATTTGCATCATGATGCTCATCAGTGCTTTTATGATTTACGAAAGTCTGGACGGAGTTGGTAGTTTTTCTTCTCTTCTTCGCATTGTTGATTTATCGGTTGATATGATCAACAAAGTTTTGTCCATTAAACCAATGGATATTAGCGGAAAAGATTTACAGCCAAAAACCAGCAATATCAAGTTGGATCATGTCAGTTTCTCCTATGAAAGTAAGAAAATTATTGATGATGTATCGTTGGATATTCCAGAAAAGACAACGACAGCTCTGGTAGGGCCTTCTGGTTCTGGAAAGACAACTCTTTGCAATCTCATTGCCCGTTTCTGGGATGTAGAGAGTGGCAGCATCAGCTTAGATGGTCATGATGTAAAAGAATACAGCTATGACAGCCTTATTCGTAATTTTAGTTTTGTTTTTCAAACGGTCTATTTGTTTGAGGATACCATTGAAAATAACATTAAATTTGGAAAGCCAGACGCTAGTCATGAAGAAGTTGTAGCTGCTGCGAAAAAAGCTGCTTGTCATGACTTTATCCTGTCTTTTCCAGAGGGTTATCAGACCAAGATTGGTGAAGGCGGAGCCAGTCTTTCTGGTGTAGAACGGCAGCGGATTTCCATTGCTCGTGCCATTATCAAGGACGCTCCTATTATCATTCTGGACGAAGCAACTGCTAATATTGACCCAGAAAACGAAGAAGCGCTTATGCAAGCCATTTATTCTTTAACAAAGAATAAAACCATTATTATGATTGCTCATCGGCTAAAAACAGTAGAGCATGCCGATCAAATTATTGTTCTTGCTCAAGGTCGTATAGTTGAGCAAGGCAAACACCAAGAACTGCTTGCCAAACAAGGCTTGTACAACCGATTTATTCAGGAAAGACGCAGTGCCTCCAGCTGGCGAATAGAGGCCTAATTTTAAAAAAGATCGTTGTTCAAATGCAACGGTCTTTTTGTATTTAAGCTGTTGATTTAAAATAACCATAAGAAATGGTATAATAAGATGTTATAGAGAACAATCAATGAAGAGGTATCCATGAACGAAATCAAATGCCCCAACTGTGGGGAAGTCTTTACAGTCAACGAAAGCCAGTACAGCGAGCTCTTGGCTCAGGTACGGACGACAGAATTTGACAAGGAAATTCATGCTCGAATTGAGCAAGCGTTAGCTTTAGAAAAACAAAAGGCACAGAATGAGCAGCAACAGACCTTAAGTCAGAAAGAATCTGAAATTCAAGAGCTCAAGGCGACTATTTCCAATTTTGAATCCCAAAAAGAGCTAATCAAAAAGGATACAGAGCAGGCTTTGTCTGGAAAACTATCGGATAAAGAAAAAGAATTGGTAGAGCTACAAGCCCAACTAGACCGTCTTCGACTGGAACACCAAAATGAGCTGCAAGCTTCGTTGACAAATATTGAAAAAGAACGCGACCAAATCCAAAATCAGCTTTTATTGCAAGAGAAAGAAAATGAATTATCCCTTGCATCTGTTAAACAAAATTACGAAGCTCAGCTAAAGGCGGCCAATGAACAAGTAGAATTTTACAAGAACTTTAAAGCACAACAATCTACTAAAGCGATTGGAGAGAGTTTAGAGCATTACGCTGAAAGCGAATTCAACAAGGTTCGCAGTTTTGCCTTTCCTAATGCTTATTTTGGCAAGGATAATGAGGTGTCATCTGCTTCTGGTTCCAAGGGGGACTTTATCTTTCGTGAAGCTGATGAGAATGGGGTTGAGATTCTTTCCATCATGTTTGAAATGAAAAACGAGGCTGACACGACTAAAACCAAGCATAAAAACAGTGACTTTTATAAGGAATTGGACAAGGACCGCAGGGAGAAGAAGTGCGAATATGCTGTTTTGGTGACCATGTTAGAGGCTGATAATGATTACTTTAATACAGGCATTGTTGATGTTAGCCATGAGTATGAGAAAATGTATGTGGTGCGGCCGCAGTTCTTTATTCAGTTGATTGGACTTTTGCGCAATGCTGCGCTCAATTCGCTCAAGTACAAGCAGGAGTTGGCTTTGGTCCGTGAACAAAACATTGATATTACGCACTTTGAAGATGATTTGGAAACCTTTAAAAATGCTTTTGCCAAAAACTACAATTCAGCTAGTAAAAATTTCCAAAAGGCCATTGATGAAATTGATAAGGCTATTAAGCGAATGGAAGCGGTCAAGCAGGCACTTCAGACATCAGACAATCAACTGCGCTTGGCCAACAACAAACTGGATGACGTCTCCGTCAAAAAACTGACCCGCAAAAATCCAACTATGAAAGCTAAGTTTGAGGCGTTGAAGAACGACTAGTAGGACACTATGCAGATGCGACAAGCAACCTTGAAAGACATAGAAGCCTTGCTCCCCCTCTATGAAGATTTAGGCTATCCGACGACTGCTTCTAGTCTAGCTGAGCGTCTAGAGATCATTCTCTCCCAGCCTTATTATGGCTGTCTTTTAGCTGAAAAAACAATGAAATCGTAGGTTTTTTAGGTTATGCAAAACTCTTCTTTTTCGAAGCAGATGGATCTTACTATCGTATTTTGGCTTTGTCTGTTTCAAAAAAAGTAAGACGGCAAGGAGTTGCTAGTAGGCTAATAGATGAATTGAAAAAACAAGCGGTAAAAGAAGGAGCTAAGGCACTGGCTCTAAATAGTGGATTAACCGCTGAACGAAATGCTGCACATCAGTTTTATCAGGCAGTTGGATTTGAAAAAGTGACTGCCGGATTTGCCTTGTATTTGGAGAGTGAATAAAATTAGAGGAAAGGAACAGAGAAGCTAAAAGATGTCTACAGCAAAGGGTCGAACCTTATATTTAAATGGAAAAAGCATGGATTATGCTACTTTTGGGAAAGGTCAAGAACCTCTGATTGTCATACCAGGCTTAGGAGACGGATTAGATACAGTTAAGTCCATGGCTAAAAGTTTATCTCTTGTGTATAAACGCTTAGGGAAAAAGTATCACGTATATGTATTTAGTCGCATCAATGAATTACCAGATGAATATTCCACTAAAGATATGGCTGCAGATATAGCCGAAGCTATGAATGTTTTGAACATTGAATCTGCTTTTGTACTAGGTGTCTCACAAGGGGGAATGATTGCTCAGTATCTGACTTTGGATTTTCCGGAAAAGGTAAAAAAATTGGTACTAGCAGTTACGACAGGACATTGTACTAATTTACTTGAAAAACGGATTAAGCGTTGGCTATTATTAGCGCAAGAAGGGACTTATTCTGAGTTGATGTTGGATATGGCGCATGTTTCTTATACAAGAAAAAGTTATTCCTATCTTCGTTATCTTTATTGGTTTTTAGGTCAATTTGGCAAAGTCAAAAACCAGCATCGTTTGGTAGTGCAAGCGCAGTCTTGTTTACATCATCAAGCAGATTTGTTAGAAAAGATAGTATGTCCAACACTCATTGTTGGTGCGGTAGATGACCAAGTTATCGGACTAGAGGCCTCGTATGAGTTAGAGAAAAGGATACCAAATAATCGCTTGGAAATCTTAGCAGACTGTGGTCATGCTCTTTATGAAAAAAACAAGGAATTTAATCAACTACTAATAGAATTTTTAGCAGAATAAGGAATCAATGAACGGAATTATCAATTTAAAAAAAGAAGCGGGAATGACCTCGCATGATGCGGTTTTTAAACTGCGTAAAATTTTAGGAATGAAAAAAATCGGTCATGGTGGGACTTTAGACCCAGATGTGGTGGGTGTCTTGCCCATTGCAGTCGGGAAGGCCACGCGATTGGTAGAATTTATGCAAGACGAAGGTAAAGTGTATGAAGGAGAGGTCACTTTAGGTTTTTCGACAACGACAGAGGATGCCAGTGGAGAACAGGTGGCTTTCAGCCCTGTGACAGAAGCGCTAGATGAAAAATTAGTGGATCAAGTCATTGCCAGTATGGTTGGAGAACAGACTCAAGTGCCACCTATGTACTCGGCTGTCAAGGTCAATGGACGAAAACTCTATGAGTATGCTCGAGCTGGGGAGGTAGTAGAGCGACCAAAGCGTCAGGTAATAATTTACAACTTTGAGCGGACAGGAGCTATTGTCTATGAAAGTAACTTGGCACGTTTTCCTTTTCGAGTTAAATGCAGCAAGGGGACCTATGTGCGAACATTGGCAGTTGATTTAGGAGCGAAGTTGGGTTATGATTCCCATATGTCTAAACTGACTCGCACTGCTGCGGCTGGTATGGATTTGGAAGAAGCTTTGACTTTAGCAGAAATTGACGAGAAGGTGAACAAAGGCGACTTTTCATTTTTGCAGCCCATTGAATTTGGCATAGGAGATTTACCTAAGGTAAACCTTACGGAAGAGCAGGTTGAAGAAGTGCGATTTGGACGCTTTATTCGTATAAATACCAAGGCAGAACAGGTGGCTGGCTTTTATCAAGGGAAATTGCAGGCCATTTTAGAAAAGCGCGATAAAGAATATAAACCTAGAAAAGTATTTCTTTAAAATTTTGTGATAAAATAGTTAAGTGATGAAAACGATTAGAATAAAAAATGAAAAAGACATTCAGCAAATTGAACACACAGTCCTAGTGCTAGGGTATTTTGACGGACTGCATAAAGGACATCAAGCATTGTTTGCTGAAGCGAGAAAAATGGCAGCAGAGAAGCATCTGAAGATTGCAGTGCTGACATTTCCAGAATCTCCCAAATTAGCTTTTGTACGCTACCAGCCTTCATTGATGCTTCATTTGACTAGTCCAGAAGATCGCTTGCAGCAAATGGAAAATCTTGGTGTAGACTACCTTTATTTGATTGATTTTACCAGTCAGTTTGCTCGTAATACTGCGGAACAATTTTTTGAAAAATACATCTCGCATTTGAAAGCAAAAGTTGTCATTGCAGGCTTTGATTATCATTTTGGTTCAGATCGAGGCAATGCAGAGGATTTGGAGAAACTATTTGACGGACAAGTTATCGTAGTTCCTTCTGTAAATTTCAATGGAGAAAAAGTTAGTTCAACCCGTATTCGAGAAACAGTACTAGCAGGAAATGTCGCCGAAAGCAATCAATTGCTAGGCTATTCGTTATCCACTAGAGGAATTGTCGTTCATGGCAATGCAAGAGGACGAACGATTGGCTATCCAACGGCAAATCTTGCTCCGCTGGATCGGGTTATTTTACCAGCCGATGGTGTCTATGTGGTTGATGTAGAACACGAAGGAAAGGTGTATCGCGGGATGGCTAGCGTCGGCAAAAATGTCACTTTTGAAGGAGATGAACTTCGTTTTGAAGCCAATATTTTTGAGTTTTCACAAGATATTTACGGTGATACTATTCGCATTTTTTGGTTGGATAAAATCCGAGATATGGTAAAATTCGATAATGTGGACAGACTAGTCAAACAATTGCAAGCAGATGAGGAAATCGCAAGATATTGGACACCTAAAAACGCAAACCACTAAATCATGTAGTAAGCTTCTTATTTTTCCTAAAAAAATAGGAGAAAATTTATAAAAATACCTAGTAATCTTACATAAAATTTAGTATAATGATAACAGTTACAAATAATAAGAAGAGAAATGCATGGTTACACTATTTTTATCACCGAGTTGTACAAGTTGTCGCAAGGCGCGTGCATGGCTATCCAATCATGAAGTTCCTTTTGAGGAGCACAATATCATGACGAGCCCTTTATCTGCACCCGAATTACAACATATTCTTTCTCTGACGGAGAATGGAACAGACGACATTATTTCAACTCGTTCAAAAATTTTTCAAAAATTAAATTTGGATGTTGAAAATTTATCAATTTCTGAATTGCTTCGTTTAATCGAGGAAAATCCAAGCCTTTTGCGTCGCCCGATTATTCTGGAAGACAAGCGAATGCAAATTGGATTTAACGAAGATGAAATCCGTGCGTTTTTGCCTCGCGGATATCGAAAACAGGAATTGCGCGATGCAACTCTAAGAGCTGAGATTGAATAATATGAATAAAAACTATCGTTACCCACTAGACATATCGTGGAGCACTGAAGAGCTTGCTTCAGTGCTTTCTTTTTTGAATGATGTTGAGCAGGCTTATGAAGCGAAAATAGCAGCCGAAAAGATATTGGCTTCTTATCAACTATTCAAAAAAATTGTTCCAAGCAAAGCTGAAGAAAAGCGGATCGGACGTGAATTTGAAGCAGCAAGTGGCTATTCTCTCTATCGAGCTGTTCAAGCTGCAAAACTAAAGGAGAAAGGAACGTTTTCTCTTGGAAAAGAAATTTAATTTTGCCAAGCAAATTGTACTGAATGTGGCTTCTTATATTAAAGAACATTTGAATGATCAGTTGCAAATTGAGACCAAGTCCAGTCCGACTGATTTGGTAACTCAAATGGACAAAGAAGTTCAAGATAATTTAGTAACCTGGATTTTAGAAGCTTATCCTGCAGATCACATTTTAGCTGAGGAAAATGGCTTACGACATTCTATTTCAGATGGCAATGTTTGGGTCATTGATCCTATTGATGGCACGAATAACTTTGTAGCACAAAAAGCAGATTTTGCTGTTGTTCTGGCTTATTTTGAAAATGGCATTGGTCAATTTGGTGTCATTTATGATGTGATAGGAGATAAATTGTATCACGGCGGTGGTCAATTTGATGTCTATTGCAATGAGCAGAAATTGCTTCCCTACCAAGATCGCCCTTTAAATCAGTTTTTAATGGCATCAAATGCTGGTATTTTTGAGCGCAATGATTGGGGAATTGCGGATTTGGCAAAAGAAACCTTGGGCGTTCGAGTGTACGGAAGTGCTGCGATTAGTTTTAGCAAGGTTTTATCAGGACAACTGTTAACCTATATTTCCTATATTTGGCCTTGGGATTATGCTGCAGCTTCCATTATGGGAGATAAGCTAGGCTATACGACATTGACATTTGAGGGTGAGGAACCTGATTTTGAAAGCCACCAAGGTATTATGATGATTCCAACTATGAAATTGAACGAAATTAAAAAATACATATATCGAAAGCGAGAGGATTAGATGCATTTTCCAAAAGGATTTGAAGAAAAGTACAACAATCTTTTGGGAGAGGAAGCTCCCTCTTTTTTTCTAACTTTCGATGAGGAGTCAGTTTCCGCTTTCCGGGTCAATCCATTAAAAGAGCAGCAAAAAACTTTTCCAAATCCTATTCCTGATACGAACTGGGGTTTTTATGGCAAAGTTTCTGGAAAATCAATAGAGCATGTCACAGGATTAGTCTATTCACAAGAACCTGCTGCACAAATGGTTGCCCAAGCTGCAACGCCACAACAGAATATGAAAGTACTTGATTTGGCAGCAGCGCCGGGTGGAAAATCCACTCACCTATTGTCATACTTGAATAATACAGGTATTCTTGTTTCCAATGAAATCAATCCGAAACGTTCTAAGGTTTTAGTAGAAAATATTGAGCGATTTGGAGCAAGAAATGTTGTAGTGACAAATGAATCGGCTGACAGATTAAGCCAGATCTTTCAGGGCTATTTTGATATGATTGTCTTAGATGCACCATGTTCTGGTGAAGGAATGTTTAGAAAGCAGCCAGAAGCAACGGAGTATTGGAGCGAGACTTATCCTGCTCAATGCGCACAGCTTCAACGTGAGATACTAGCGGATGCTTTGAAAATGTTGACAACTGGTGGTGAACTGATTTACTCTACTTGCACTTGGGCACCAGAAGAAAACGAGGAAATCGTTGACTGGTTGTTAGAAAATTATCCGCTTGAATTAGTCGAAATTCCTAAAATCAATGGGATGATTGCAGGTATTAACTTTCCAGAAACTGCACGTATGTATCCTCACCATTTCAAAGGTGAAGGTCAATTTGTTGCAAAATTTCGCCTTTGTAGTAAGCAGTCAGCAAAAAAATTAAAAGTAAAAAAGAGCCATCTGACATCTGAGCAGAAGATGTTGTGGCAGAAGTTTCAAAGAGAACATCTAGCTATAGATCTGACTGGAGAATTACAGACTTTTGGAGATCATTTATATCTATTGCCACTAGGTCTTCCAGATCTATCGAAACTCAAAATTGCCAGAAATGGCTTGCACCTAGGTGTTTTTAAGAAAAAACGATTTGAACCGAGTTTTGCTTTGGGACTGGCTTTAAAACCAAGTGAAGTAAAGCACATAATTGAAATTGATGAAGAGCAGTTTAAAAAGTACGTTGCTGGGGAGACAGTCAATCTCAATCAGAACCCTGCAAATGGTTGGTATCAAGTTGTTGTCCAAGGTAATGGTTTAGGGTTTGCAAAAGTGACTGGAAATATTCTGAAAAATTATTTTCCAAAAGGCCTGAGATTTCAATAAAGAATCTTTCCAAATATCTAAAGATATGTTATAGTGAGATTAGATGTGAAAAGATTAGGGAAATCTTAGAATGAAAATGTTTTCACATCTGAAAAGGAGTTTCATGTGATTAAACACAAAAAAATACTTTGGGCAGTCACTCTCGTGATTTGCAGCATCGGTCTTTCAGCTTGTTCTTCCTGGATTAACCGCGGTGAGGCGATAACAGCAGTTGGCTCAACAGCTCTACAACCGTTGGTTGAAGCAGTCGTGGACAAATACACCGAAGAAAATCCGAAAAAAATTGTAAATGTGCAAGGTGGAGGATCGGGAACAGGATTATCACAAGTCCAATCTGGTGCAGTAGATATTGGAAATAGCGATTTATTTGCAGAAGAAAAAAGTGGTATCAATGCGAAGGCTTTAGTTGATCATCAGGTCGCTGTTGCAGGTACCGCTATCATAGCAAATAAAGGCATTAAAGTAAACAACTTAACCACAGAGCAGCTACGTAAAATTTTTACCGGAGAATACACCAATTGGAAGCAAGTTGGTGGTCAAGATTTGGAAATTACCATCATCAACCGTGCCGTTGGTTCTGGTAGTCGAGCAGTTTTTGATAGTGTTATTATGAATGGCAAAGAAGCTAAGCAAGCGCAAGAGCAAGATTCTAACGGAATGGTCAAAACGATTGTTTCGCAAACTCCAGGTGCCATTTCTTATTTAGCTTTTTCTTATGTTGATACTAGTGTGAAAAGTTTAAACTTGAATGGCTACAAGCCAACGAAGAAGAATGTGACGACGAACAACTGGCCTATTTGGTCTTATGAGCACATGTATACTAAGGGAGAACCTAACAAATTAGCTAAAAAATTTCTAGAGTACATGATGACAGCAGAAGTCCAAAATAATATTGTTGGTAAAATGGGCTACATTCCGATTAACGATATGAAGGTTACTCGTAGTCTTGACGGAACTATCAGCTCAAAGTAAAAGAAAGAATTTAGGAATAACATGAACGAAGTAGCAAAAAAAATGCTGACAAAGTCAAAAAACTCTCGTTTAGAAACATTTGGAAAAACCATTACTTTTCTTTGCATGAGTTTAATTGTTTTTGTCGTCGCAATGATTTTATTATTTGTAGCGGAGAAAGGACTTTCGACTTTCTTTGTTAATAAAGTAAACATCTTCAGTTTTCTTTTTGGAGCAAGGTGGAATCCATCCGGTAAGGAATTCGGTGCTTTACCAATGATTCTGGGCTCTTTCCTCGTAACTCTCCTATCAGCTTTATTGGCAACACCATTTGCAATTGGAGCAGCTGTTTTTATGACGGAGGTTTCCCCTAAAGGCTCAAAAATTCTGCAACCAGCGATTGAACTTCTAGTCGGAATTCCATCAGTTGTGTATGGATTTATTGGATTACAGGTAGTTGTTCCCTTTGTTCGCAGTATCTTTGGTGGAACAGGTTTTGGAATCTTGTCAGGGATTTTTGTTCTCTTTGTCATGATTTTACCAACGGTGACCTTTATGACAACAGATAGCCTACGTGCTGTACCGCGGCATTATCGAGAAGCTAGTATGGCAATGGGAGCGACTCGTTGGCAAACGATTTGGCGTGTGACGCTAAAAGCAGCTCGCTCAGGTATTTTTACAGCTATTGTCTTTGGAATGGCTCGTGCCTTTGGTGAAGCTTTGGCGATTCAAATGGTTGTCGGAAATTCAGCGGTTATCCCAACTTCTCTGACAACACCTGCTGCAACCTTGACTTCTATTTTAACAATGGGAATTGGAAATACCGTTATGGGAACTGTTAATAATAACGTTCTGTGGTCGCTTGCTCTGGTTCTGCTTTTGATGAGTTTAGCCTTCAATACTGTGATTAAATTGATTACAAAGGAAAGAGGTAAGAAGAACTATGCACGCTAAAAAAATGGATAAATTAGCAACAGGCGCCCTCTATACCATTGCAGGAATCATTGTTGCTATTCTTGCTTCCTTGATTTTGTATATCTTAGTAAGGGGCTTACCTCATGTTTCGTGGAAATTCTTGACTGGTCAATCGTCTTCATATCAAGCAGGCGGCGGAATTGGAATTCAGCTCTATAATTCATTGTTTCTGTTAGTTATCACCTTAATCATTTCCATTCCTTTATCAATGGGAGCAGGGATTTACTTATCTGAGTATGCCCAAAAAGGTCCGGTAACAGATTTTGTCAGAACCTGTATTGAAATTTTATCATCCCTGCCGTCCGTTGTTGTCGGTCTCTTTGGATATTTGATTTTTGTTATTCAATTTCAATATGGTTTTTCAATCATTTCTGGTGCTTTGGCTTTGACTGTATTTAATCTGCCACAAATGACACGTAGTGTCGAAGACAGCTTACAGCATGTGCATCATACACAGCGTGAGGCTGGACTTGCTCTTGGCATCTCTCGCTGGGAAACGATTGTCCATGTCGTTGTTCCAGAAGCGTTACCAAGTATTGTGACGGGGATTGTCCTAGCTTCTGGTCGTATTTTTGGGGAAGCTGCTGCGCTTATCTATACAGCAGGTCAGTCTGCCCCAGCACTTGACTGGTCAAATTGGAATATTTTCAGTGTAACTAGTCCAATTTCTGTTTTCCGTCAAGCTGAAACTTTGGCTGTTCATATTTGGAAAGTCAATAGTGAAGGAACGATTCCTGATGCAGTAGAAGTGTCAGCTGGGTCAGCAGCAGTACTTCTTATCTTTATTTTGATCTTTAACCTTGGAGCTCGTAAGCTCGGAGGTTATCTGCATAAGAAATTAACATCTGCCTAAAAGGAGAAGAAATGACAGAATATAACTGGAATGAAAAACATATTGTTACTTTTCCTGAGGAAGAGGTTGTTTTATCAACGAAGGATTTGCACGTTTACTATGGTAAAAACGAATCCATTAAAGGGGTTGATATGCAGTTCAAGAAAAATAAAATTACAGCTCTTATCGGGCCTTCAGGTTCTGGTAAGTCAACCTATCTTCGCAGCTTGAATCGGATGAATGATACGATTGACATTGCTAAGGTTACTGGTGAGATCTGGTATGAAGGTATTGACATTAACCGCCCAGATATCAATGTCTATGAAATGCGGAAGCATATCGGAATGGTCTTTCAAAGACCAAATCCTTTTGCCAAATCTGTTTACCGCAATATCACCTTTGCGCATGAACGTGCCGGTGTTAAGGATAAGAAAATCTTAGATGAAATTGTAGAAACATCTCTAAAACAAGCGGCTCTGTGGGAACAAGTAAAGGATGACCTTCATAAATCTGCTTTGATGTTATCAGGCGGTCAGCAGCAACGTCTCTGCATTGCCAGAGCCATTTCCGTGAAGCCAGAAATACTTCTAATGGATGAACCTGCTTCTGCACTTGATCCAATCGCAACAGCACAGTTAGAAGAAACGATGTTAGAATTGAAGAAGAACTATACAATTATCATCGTGACCCACAGCATGCAGCAAGCGGCGCGTGCAAGCGATTATACTGGTTTCTTCTATCTTGGTGATTTAATCGAATATGATGAAACAGCCAATATTTTCCAAAATGCTAAGTTGCAGTCTACGAATGACTATGTTTCTGGTCATTTTGGCTAAGAAAATTGCTGATTAATTAGAATTTATTAAAGGACTATCAGAATGACAGAACCTATTTTACAAATCAAGGACTTGTCGGTTTATTATAATAAAAAGAAAGCTCTCAATAGTGTATCATTAGATATACTACCGCAGGAGATTACCGCTTTGATTGGTCCTTCTGGGTCAGGAAAATCAACCCTTTTAAAGGCAATCAATCGCATGGGAGATTTAAATCCAGAGGTGACAACGACAGGTACTGTAATTTATAACGGGCACAATATTTACAGCCCACGGACAGATACGGTAGAGCTTCGCAAAGAAATTGGAATGGTTTTTCAACAGCCCAATCCATTTCCAATGACGATTTATGAAAATGTTGTTTATGGTTTGCGGATCAATGGTGTCAAGGACAAAGAAGTGTTAGATGAAGTTGTTGAAACTTCACTAAAGGGAGCATCCATTTGGGATGAAGTAAAAGATCGTTTACATGACTCAGCGATTGGCTTGTCAGGCGGTCAGCAACAACGTGTTTGTGTGGCTCGCGTTTTAGCAACGAGTCCGAAAATCATTCTTTTAGATGAGCCAACGTCGGCACTTGATCCCATTTCTGCAGGAAAAATTGAAGAAACACTTCATGGGCTGAAAGATCAATATACAATGTTACTCGTGACCCGCTCAATGCAACAGGCTAGTCGTATTTCGGACAAGACTGTTTTCTTCCTAAATGGCGATTTAATTGAGTTTAATGCCACGAAAGAGATGTTCCTCAGTCCGATTCATAAGGAAACGGAAGATTATATCACAGGCAAGTTTGGTTAGAGATTGTAATTGCTCACTACAATATTGTGGCTATTCCAATGTTTTGGCGACTACTGATCCTCTATATATTTATATATAAAATGAACATATACTTGTAGACAAGAATTATGTAAAAAGATGGATTTTCGTATAAAATTCTTTAGATCTTAGGAAAGGAAAATTTATGCTTAGAGTACAATTTGAAGAAGACTTAGCAAAACTCCATAACCAATTTTATGCAATGGGAAATGAAGTTTTGTCACAGATTAATCGCACAGTTCGTGCATTTGTGACCCACGACCGTGAATTAGCAAAAGAAGTAATCGAAGAAGATGCAGAAGTGAATGAATATGAAGTAAAGTTGGAGAAAAAATCTCTGGAAATCATTGCTTTGCAGCAGCCTGTTTCGCAAGACTTACGAACCGTTATTACAGTTTTGAAGGCTAGTAGTGATGTGGAAAGAATGGGCGACCACGCTGTTTCCATTGCACAGGCAACGATTCGCATGAAAGGAGAAGTTCGCATCCAGTCTGTTGAGGAAGAAATCAGCAAAATGGGACGCGATGTCAAAAATTTTGTGGAAGCAGCACTTGATCTTTACCTTAATGGCGATGTGGACAAGGCTTACGAAATAGCAGCTATGGATGAGAAAATCAATCAGTATTTTGATGATATTCGCGATTTAGCTACACAAGAAATTAAGGCTAATCCTGATTTGATCGTCACGGGTCGTGATTACTTCCAAGTAATTTCGTTTTTAGAACGTATTGGTGATTATGCCAAAAATATTTGTGAATGGGTTGTTTATTTTGAAACAGGCAAAATTGTTGAAATGTAAATACTAACTTAAAAAATTTGAGAATCATTTCTCAGATTTTTTATTTTCCTCTTCTTTTTCCGAATAAGGATATGAGGAGGTTTTTTATGTATAGTATTTCATTTCAGGAAGATTCTTTGTTGCCAAGGGAACGTTTAGTCGCAGAAGGTGCAGAACAATTGAGCAATCAAGAATTGTTATCCATTCTTATCCGCACAGGCAATAAAAAAGAAACTGTTTTTCAAGTTTCTCAACGGATTTTATCAACTATTTCTAGTTTGAATGACTTGCGCAATATGACGCTACAAGAATTGCAATCAATCTCTGGAATTGGTCGTATCAAAGCTATTGAATTGCAAGCCATGATTGAATTAGGCCAGCGAGTCAGTAAGGCAGAATTGATTATGCAAGAGCAAATTTTAGGTAGTCAAAAGTTAGCGAAAAAAATGCAACAGGAATTGGGGCATAAGAAGCAGGAACACCTTGTAACTTTATATTTGAATACTCAAAACAAAATCATTCATCAACAGACGATTTTTATTGGTAGTGTATCACGCAGTATTGCAGAACCACGAGAAATTCTGCATTATGCTGTGAAACACATGGCGACATCCATTATTTTGGTGCATAATCATCCATCAGGAGCTGTACTGCCAAGCAAAAATGACGATGAAGTGACCAAACATGTAAAAGAAGCGTGTAAGCTAATGGGCTTCATCTTACTGGATCATCTCATCGTCGCAGAGAAAGATTATTATAGTTATCGCGAAGAAACAGACTTGATTTAAAGTCTATTGACAACATAGTCAAATAGCATTCGATCTTTAGGGCGTGTTTCAAATAAGAATTCTGGATGCCACTGGACTCCCAGATAAGCGATTTCATCAGTTGTTGTAATGGCTTCAATGGTGTTGTCTTTCGGATCACGGGCAATGACTTCGACATTTTCTGCTAAATCTTTGATACTCTGATGATGGAAAGAGTTGATATGAGATACTTCGCCGTAAATTTTTTCCAAAACAGAACCGGATTTAGTGACTAGTTTTTGAGTAGTATATTCAGCAGAACTGTCTTGCCAATGGTGCTCAATATCTTGATAAAGAGTTCCGCCCATTGCAACATTAAACAATTGCGTACCGCGGCAAACGGTAAAAATTGGTTTTTGTTGCTGGATAGCTTCATGGATTAAGGCTAATTCAAACAAATCACGCTCCAAATGGTAATCATCACTGTCAATTGTTTTTTCTTCGCCATAGAATTGTGGTGATACATTTTGCCCACCCGTTAGGATAAGTTTGTCAATCATCTGGATGTAGCGCTGTGCCATATCTGCATCTCCAATCGGCAATATGATGGGAGTTCCACCAACTTCTTTTACGCCTTCCACAAATCCTTTAGCAGCATAACTCATGATGGCAAATTCATCTTCAGGGTTTGATCTTTCATTTCCAGTAATGCCGATAATAGGTTTCTTCATAAATAAATGTCTGCTCTTTCTAATTGCTTAATGCTCTTTTTTCATAAAATAAAGGAGTGTTTGTAGCTCACTTGTCAAATCAACATATTGAACGACAACATCTTTTGGAACGGTTAAGTGAACAGGAGAAAAACTGAGAATACCTTTTACACCAGCTTCCACAAGAACAGTTGCAACTTCTTGCGCTTTTGCACTAGGAACTGTTAAAATAGCTGTTTTAACATCCACACCTTTTAATTTGTTATTGATTTGTGAAATGCCATAAATAGGAATTCCGTCATTTGTAGTAGTCCCAACTTCAGGATGATCATCTGTATCAAATGCCATAACAATCTTCATTTTGTTCCGTTCGTGGAAACGGTAGTGGAGCAAAGCATGTCCCATGTTACCGATACCAACTAACATCACATTGGTAATGGAATTGTCATGAAGTAAGTCAGCAAAAAAATTCATGAGTTTTTTTACATCGTAACCATATCCACGACGACCTAATTCGCCAAAATAAGAAAAATCTCGACGGACAGTTGCAGAATCAATCTCGATCGCATCTGCGATTTGTTTTGAATTGGCTTTATCAATTTTTTCGGAATTAAATCGTTTGAAAATCCGATAATACAGAGAGAGCCTTTTAGCAGTTGCTCGTGGAATGGTTGTATTTTTTTCAGATTTCACAAAATCACATCCTTTCAAAGACTATTTTATAGAAAGTTTGTGAAAAAATCAACTTATTTGACAAAAATAGAAAAGGAGTAGAACAAAATCAAAGATTTTTGGTTTGTTTCCTACTCTTTATTGTTTTACTGATGATTTAAAAATGAGTTTTTAAGCTATTTGTTTATTGTTCTTGTTCAGTGAAAATACCACGTTCTACCAAGCTATCCATTAAGAAATAAAACTTTTCTTGAATGATGTGATTGTCTTCTGATTTAAAAATATTCACTAACCGAAGGCCAGATTTGTCTGTGATGTTGATTTTTGCACCTGAAAGGTTTTTGTTGATAATGATTTTCAACAAAAAGCCGTTTTCACTATTGGGAACATTTTCTAATAAGCGTGTCAATTCGTAATTTCCGACTTTTGTTTCGGCAAATGTGTTATCACGCAAAGTAAATTTTTTTACATTTTCTCCAAGAGAGTAACTGTAGGGGCAGTCTTTTAAGTGAATAGTGGTCTGAAAAGCCATCTATTTTATCCTCCTAAGATTTCTTTTTAATATCGTAGTAAATTGTCGAACTTCTTCTGAAGTATTTTGTTCTGAAAAGCTAATGCGAATAGATTCTCTTAAACGCTTTGAGTCGCTACCATAAAAAGCTTTAAGCACATGACTTGGCTCAACCGTTCCTGCTGTACAAGCAGAGCCAGTTGAGATAGAAATTCCAGCCAAGTCTAAACGCATGAGCAGTAAATCATTTGCTTGTCTAGGAAAGCCGAGATTTATTACATAGGGGAGTGTATGAGAATCATTATTTATATAGTAATGGATTCCGTCAAGTTCAGAGAGAAGTTGCTGTTTCAAACTTTCAACATGTTCCATGTTTTCTTGGTAGCAATTGAGGCTCTCTTTTAGAGCCGCAACCATACCGGCAATAGCCGCTAAATTCTCAGTTCCTGCACGTCTTTTATCCTCTTGATCTCCACCGTGTAAAAATTTGTCAAATTTTACATGATTGAAGTACAAGAAGCCGACGCCTTTTGGACCATGAAATTTATGAGCTGACGCACTCATAAAGTCAATTCCTAGCTCGTCAGGATAGACAGGTAATTTGCCTATAACTTGCACAGCATCCACATGATAAGCAGCGGGATGATGTTTCACAACGTCAGCAATTTCTTTGACTGGAAGCATATAGCCTGTTTCATTATTGGCGTACATGGTTGAGACAAGTATTGTATCTTCTCGAAGGGCTTCTTTTATCTGTTGAGCCGTAATCTCTCCATTTTTAGGTTGGATATAAGTAGCTTCAAAGCCAAATTTATCCACCAGATATTCAATCGTTTCAAGAACCGAATGATGCTCAATAGCAGTAGTAATAATGTGTTTTCCTTGATCTTGATGGGCTAAGGCATATCCTTTTATGGCTGTATTGTTACTTTCTGTCCCACCAGATGTAAAGATGATATGTTGACTATTAGTATGAAGCAGTTCAGCAAGCTCTTGTCGGGCTTCACGAAGAATTTTGCTAGCAGCTCTTCCATGACTATGAATGCTAGATGGATTGCCGAAGGTATTTTCCATAACCTGTGTCATAGCAGTAATAGCAGCTTTTGACATAGGAGTTGTTGCTGCATTATCGAAATAAATCAAGATTTCTCCTTATTTCTTTTTATTGTAAGCAAAGAGAGGACTAACTGGTTTTCTTTTATGAATACGAACGATTGCATCTCCGATTAGCTCACTTGCAGTAATGTATTGAACATTTTTCGGAGTTTTTTCTTTGGTTGCCACTGAGTCGGTTACTAGAATTTCTTTGATTGGGGCATTGTCTAACTTTTCAGCAGCTCCCTCAACAAATAAACCATGACTAGAAACTGCATAAATCTCTGTTGCACCTTCACGTTCAACGATTTTTGAAGCTTCCGCAAAGGTACGTCCGGTATTTAAAATATCATCAATGAGAATAGCTTTTTTGCCAGCAACATCTCCGATAATATATCCTTCGTTACGATGAGAATCGTCTTGTGCATAGTCAATAATCGCAATTGGAGCATCTAAATGTTCTGCTAAGCTTCTAGCACGTTTAACACCAGAGTTTTTGGGACTGACCACAACTATATCCTCGCCAGACAAGCCTTTTTCGCAGTAATGTTTGGCAAAAAGAGGAACGGTGTAAAGATTATCAACAGGGATATCAAAGAAGCCTTGAACTTGGACGGCATGTAAATCTAGGGTTAGAACACGATCAACTCCTGCCTTTACTAGCATATTCGCTACGAGCTTGGCTGTAATTGGTTCGCGAGGAGCGGCTGTACGGTCTTGACGAGCATAGCCAAAATATGGCATCACAACATTGACAGAATTAGCGCTGGCACGATTGCAAGCATCCACCATGATGAGAAGTTCCATCAAATGATTATTGACAGGAAAACTTGTTGATTGAATGATAAATACATCAAAGCCACGCACACTTTCCTCGATGTTTACTTGGATTTCTCCGTCTGAAAATTGACGTGATGAAAGTTTCCCAAGAGGCACACCAGCAGCTTTAGCGATTTTTTTGGCAATATCGTGATTGGAATTTAGTGCAAACAACTTCATCTGTGATTTATCCGTCAGTATATCCATCATAACTTATTAAGACTCCTTTTGATTTCTACACTTCATTTTATCAAAAAATAAGTAAAATTTCAGCTTTTTATTCATAAGTTTTGAGCAAATCTTGCAACTTTAGGTTTTGCATATTTATAATGGATATGATGAGCTTGTAAAAAGTAGTCAAATTGTTCTTTACCCATTTCAGCATCTGTCACTTCTAGCTCTAATTCGTAGTCTGTTTTGTCAAAATAATGATTCTCATCAAGTGCCATTAAGCCAATAGTGGTTTCTTTTTCATAGCGAATAGTTGTTAAGCTCCCCAGCACCTTTAGTTCATCGAGATTGATAGCAGCGTGAGTCAGCAGTATGCGTATTTCTCCTTTAGGTAGCACACATGTATTGATGAGTGTGTGACACTCTTCTAAAGTGAGAGATTGATTGTATTCCATATTACCGACCTGCTGCGGAATTTTTAAAGTTAATTCGGCACGAGTTTCAAAAGTACGAATCCGAAGTGCCATTTTTGCATCTCGAATTGAAAAGTCGGCTGTGTCAATATAGTAGTTTATCTGCTTGGTAGCTTTTATCTTTGAAAACAGTGGTAACAGCTGTTGGTACTCATTTTTTGTCAGAAGCGTTTTGTATTCAATTTCCAAATGATCCATTTTCCAATCCTTTTCTTTTGTTTGAAAGCGATTTATGTTATAATAAGTATTGTGTTTATTTTATAAAAAATTAAGTAAAATGACAAGGTGAGTGTATGCAATTAGAGTGGGAAGAGTTTCTGGATCCTTATATTCAAGCGGTTGGTGAATTAAAGATCAAACTGCGTGGGATTCGTAAACAGTATCGAAAACAAAAAAAACATTCTCCGATTGAATTTGTAACGGGGCGTGTAAAACCGATAGAAAGCATCAAAGAAAAAATGGCTTTGCGTGGGATTAAAGAAGAAAATCTGGCGCAAGATATGCAAGATATAGCTGGTTTGCGCGTAATGGTCCAATTTGTGGATGATGTAGAAGAAGTTTTGGATGTTTTGCGAAAACGTCATGATATGCGGATTATTCAAGAGAGAGACTATATTAAAAATCGTAAAGCTAGTGGTTATCGCAGTTACCATGTTATTATTGAATACCCCGTTGATACCATCAATGGGAGCAAAACGATTTTAGCAGAAATTCAAATTCGTACTCTGTCCATGAATTTTTGGGCAACAATTGAACATTCTCTGAATTATAAGTATAAAGGAGAATTTCCAGATGAGATTAAGAAACGTTTGGAAATTACAGCAAAAATCGCCTATCAATTGGACGAAGAAATGGGGAAGATTCGTGATGATATTCAAGAAGCGCAAGCTTTATTTGACCCAATCAGTCGCAAATTGAATGATGGCGTAGGAAATAGTGACGATACAGATGAAGAATACAGGTAAAAGAATAGGGATTATCAGTAATCGCAGACGGCAAAGTCAAGAAATTTGTCGCCAATTGAAACAGAAACTAAAACAAAATCACTTTATTTTGAATGATAATAATCCTGATATTGTCATTTCCATTGGTGGCGACGGTATGCTTTTGTCAGCATTTCACAAATATGAAGATCAGCTAGACAAAGTTCGCTTTGTTGGTGTTCACACAGGACATTTGGGCTTTTATACAGATTATCGAGATTTTGAGTTGGACAAACTAATTGATAATTTAAAATTAGATACAGGCGCAAAGGTGTCTTATCCGATTTTGAATGTGAAAATTTTCCACGGAAATAATGAGATTTGTATAAAACGTGCGTTGAACGAGGCGACGGTCAAGCGTTCTGGACGAACAATGGTCGCTGATATCATTATCAATCAAGTGCATTTTGAGCGCTTTCGTGGTGATGGTATTTCAGTATCAACTCCAACAGGAAGTACAGCTTACAATAAATCGTTAGGCGGAGCTGTTCTGCATCCAACCATTGAAGCTCTTCAGATTGCAGAAGTTGCAAGCTTGAACAATCGTGTGTTTCGGACCTTGGGCTCCTCAATTATCGTTCCTAAGAAAGATAAAATTGAAATCGTGCCGACTTGGAATGACCGACATGCAATTTCGATTGATAATCAAAATTTTATGATAAACAATATTTCTAAAATTGAATTTCAAATTGATCAACATAAGATTAACTTTCTTGCTACACCGAGTCATACTAGTTTTTGGAATCGTGTCAAAGATGCCTTTATTGGCGAGGTGGAGGAATGAGGTTTGAATTTACTGCAGATGAGCATGTGAAAGTCAAAACATTTCTAAAAAAACATGAAATTTCCAAAAGTTTGCTTGCAAAAATAAAGTTTTCTGGTGGGGATATTCAGGTGAATGGCAAAAAGCAAAATGCCATTTATTTGTTAGATATTGGTGACAAAGTTGCCGTTGATATTCCTGCAGAAGAAGGTTTTGGCAGCTTGCAAGCTGTAGAGAAAGATTTAGAAATTGTCTACGAAGATGAACATTTTCTGATTTTGAACAAGCCGGCAGGCGTAGCCAGTATTCCTAGCATGAATCATTCCAATACAATGGCTAATTTTGTGAAGGCTTATTACATTGCAAATCATTATGAAAATCAGCAGATTCATATTGTGACTCGTTTAGACCGTGATACGAGTGGTCTGATGTTGTTTGCAAAGCACGGTTATGCTCATGCAAGATTGGACAAGCAGTTGCAAAAGAAAGTCATTGAGAAGCATTATTATGCTTTGGTCAAGGGTTCGCCACCGTTAAAGCCAGAAGGAGATATTATTGCTCCCATAGCGCGTGAAGATAGTAGTATCATTACTCGCTGTGTGGCAAGAAATGGAAAATATGCTCATACGAGTTATAAAGTTTTAGCGCAGTATGATGACATTTATCTCGTGGATATTCACCTTCATACAGGACGGACACACCAGATTAGGGTTCATTTTTCTTATATTGGTTTTCCGCTCTTGGGAGATGATTTATATGGTGGGAGCATGACTGACGGAATAACGCGGCAAGCGCTTCATTGTCATTCATTGCGTTTTTACAATCCATTCCATGAGGAAGTTGTGAATAAATCAAGTCCTCTTCCGAAAGATTTTCAAACAGTCATTCAAAAATTAAGCAATAAGTAAGGAGTAAAACATGAAAATTTTTGAAACAATTCGTGAAACATTGCAAGGCAAAGAAGTGAAGATTGTCTTACCAGAAGGTGAAGAACCACGTATTCTTCAAGCTACTAAACGTTTGGTAAGGGAAACAAGTATCACACCTGTTTTATTGGGGAATCCTGAAAAAATTCGTATTTATCTTGAAATTGAAGGTGTGACAGAAGGTTATGAAGTCATTGATCCTCAAAATTATTCATGCTTTGAAGAAATGGTTGCAGCTTTTGTAGAACGCCGTAAAGGAAAAATCACAGAAGACGAAGCGCGTAAATTATTGAAAGAGGACGTTAATTATTTTGGTGTCATGCTTGTTTATCTTGGTAAAGTACAAGGTATGGTTTCTGGTGCGATTCATTCTACAGCAAGCACGGTTCGTCCAGCTCTTCAAATTATCAAAACACTTCCTTGGGTTTCTCGCACATCTGGTGCCTTTCTCATGGTTCGCGGTGATGAACGCTATGTTTTCAGTGATTGTGCAATCAATATTGACCCAGATGCTAAAACATTAGCAGAAATTGCTATTAACTCTGCCTTGACCGCGCAAATCTTTGACATTGACCCTAAAGTGGCGATGCTGAGTTATTCAACTAAAGGTTCTGGATTTGGTGAAAAGGTTGATAAAGTCGTCGAAGCAACGAAACTTGCGCAAGAAATGCGACCAGATTTAGCTATTGACGGAGAGTTACAGTTTGATGCAGCTTTTGTGCCTAAAACGGCAGAATTAAAAGCTCCAGGCAGCAATGTAGCTGGTCAAGCGACTGTCTTTGTATTTCCTGGTATTGAAGCTGGAAACATCAGCTATAAAATGGCAGAGCGTCTCGGTGGCTTTTCAGCAGTCGGTCCTATTTTGCAAGGATTGAATCATCCAGTAAACGACCTTTCACGTGGATGCAATGCTGATGATGTCTATAAATTGACATTGATTACTGCCAGCCAAGCAGTTGGTCATTATTAGAAAGCCAAGACAGAATCCAGAATTCAAGTTCTGGGTTCTCTTTTTATTTTGTGATATACTAAAGTTATGTTAGATTTGAAAAAATATGGAATTGAGATGTGGGAGGATGAAAAAATTGCCTCCTTTCGTCAAAAATTATTAGCTTGGTATGATGAGAATAAACGTGATTTGCCTTGGCGGAGAAGCAGTAATCCTTATCATATCTGGATTTCAGAAATTATGCTTCAGCAAACACGGGTAGATACGGTTATTCCTTACTATGAGCGCTTTTTAGCCTGGTTTCCGACAATCAAAGATTTAGCAATGGCTTCAGAAGAACGTTTGCTTAAAGCTTGGGAGGGGCTAGGTTACTACTCGCGAGTACGCAATATGCAACAGGCTGCTCAGCAGATTATGACAGATTTTAGTGGCGAGTTTCCTCACACTTACGAGGAGATTTCTAGTCTGAAAGGAATTGGTCCTTATACAGCAGGAGCTATTGCAAGTATTGCTTTTGGCTTGCCTGAGCCAGCGGTTGATGGGAATGTTATGCGGGTCCTGAGCCGTTTATTTGAGGTGAATTTGGATATTGGTGTCCCTGCTAACCGAAAGGTTTTTCAAGCGATGATGGAAATTCTGATTGACCCCCAAAGACCGGGAGATTTCAACCAAGCTTTGATGGATTTGGGCTCAGATATTGAAGCACCTATCAACCCTAGACCTGATGACAGTCCAGTAAGGGAATTTAGCGCTGCTTACTTACATGGAACAATGGATAGATACCCTATCAAAGCTCCTAAGAAAAAACCAGTTCCAGTTTATTTGTATGGTTTGATTATCCAGAATAATCAAGGAGAATTTCTTTTAGAGAAAAAAGAAACAAGCAGTCTTTTGTCAGGATTTTGGCACTTTCCTTTGATTGAAGTGGAAGAATTTCCGGACGGTGAACAGTTATCCTTTTTTGAAGTGGCAGAAAATCAAGTTGCATTTGAATTATCTCCGCAAGAAAGCTTTGAGCAGGATTATGATGTGGTAGTGAATTGGCAGGAGCAAGCTTTTCCGACAATTCAACATGTGTTCAGTCATCGCAAGTGGCAGATTCGTTTGCTTTACGGTCGAGTAGCAAATGTGACAAAAAATCAAAAAGAGGAACAAGTTCTGTGGCTGGATCCTGAAGACTTTACCGACTATCCGTTTGCGAAACCTCAGCAGAAAATGTGGCAAACTTTTCAAGAAGGCAAATTAAAAGGAAATTAATGCTAAGAGGCAGGGATAATCTGTTCCCTGCCTCGCTTTGTGATTGTAAAAGCCACTGCCTAGTTGGTTTATAATATGCTGTGAAGTTGGTGATTCTATCTCAGCTTCATTTTTTTATAAGTTAGCGAATGACTTGATTTCCTCAGCTGTCATAGAAGAGTCACAACGGACAGCTACTTGGCCATTCTCTATGTGTAGGAAACCTGGTACAGTTGGGATTCCGTATTCGGAACGGAAAGCTTGGAGCTCTTCCAGTTCACTAGGTTCCTCACTATTGATAAAGAAAATATGTGCTTGGGTTTCAGCGACAACACTAGCTAGCGTAGTGGCGAATTTACGACAGTAAGGGCACGTTTTACGCCCAATGAAAAAAGTTGCGTTTTCTTTATTTGCAATGGCTTGTCGAGCACGTTCTGCAGTCGTGACTTCTAAATCTTTGATATCTTGCGTAAAATTATCCATAAAAAAACCTCATTTCTTTTGCTCATTCTAGTATGCCACAAATAGGAAAATAATGCAGAGATTTGAAATGAAATGTAAAATATTGAAAGAGAAGTAAAACAGAACTAGAAACTGAAAATTTTAATTGTCATCCTTTTATCTCAAGACTCCGGTATAAGATGTTCCCCAGCTATTTTGTATAGTCTCCCCTGTAACGTTGAGCAAATGTTAAAAAGCGAAAAGACCTTGAGACCTACTTCGAAAGCTCTGTCTGCCATCTTAAAGCAGCATTTGAGCAATTATCTGTCATTTGTTACAAGACAATTTCGAGTCTGAGACACTCTTGTCCCAGACTCGAAGTTTGAATATTGTAGAAGTTAGACTGAGAAATCAAAGCCTTCTTACTTTTTGCTTATTTTACAAAATCATTGATTTCTGCTTCAATTTTTGCAATTTTTGCTTGAGCATCTTGGCTAGAATTTCCGACAACAGCAATGTAGAATTTGATTTTTGGTTCAGTTCCTGAAGGACGTACAGCAATCCATGAACCATCAGTAAGTGTGTATTTTAATACATCGCTTGGTGGAGTTGTTAATTTCGTTACATTGCCGTCAGAATCGATAGCGGTTTGTGCTTTGAAATCTTCTGTGACGGCAATAGCAGTAGCGTTAAATTCTTTTGGTGCATTGTCACGAAACTTGCTCATAATAGCTTTGATTTGTTCAGCGCCATCAACACCAGACAAAGTAACTGAAATCGTCTTTTCAGCATAATAACCATATTCTTTGTAGATTTCTTCAATTCCGTCTGCAAGAGTTAAGCCGCGAGAACGGTAGTAGGCAGCTAATTCTGCAACAACTAATACAGCTTGGATAGCATCTTTGTCACGTACAAATGGTTTAATCAAGTAGCCAAAGCTTTCTTCAAAGCCCATCATGTAAGTGTGATTGTGTTTTTCTTCAAATTCTTGAATCTTTTCGGCGATAAATTTGAAACCAGTTAAGACATTGAACATGGTTGCGCCGTAGCTTTCAGCAATCTTGGTCACAAGATCGGTAGACACAATGGATTTGCAAAGTGCTGCATTGGCAGGAAGTGTTCCAGCAGTCTTGTGCGCTTCAAGGATATACTTAGCCATAATCGCACCGATTTGATTTCCTGAAAGATTGCGGTAGCTACCGTCTTTTTGGAGAACTTCAACACCCACACGGTCAGCATCTGGGTCCGTTGCGACAAGAACATCCGCACCAACTTTACGTCCCAATTCTTCAGCAAGAGCGAAAGCAGCTTGGTTTTCTGGATTTGGTGATTTGACAGTGGAGAAGTCTGGATCTGGCACGCATTGAGCTTCAACAACCTGAACAGAATCAAAACCAGCTTGGGCAAATGCTCGACGTGCTAACATTTCACCTGTACCGTGAAGCGGAGTGTAGACGATTTTCATGTCTTTTCCATATTCATCAATCAATTGTTGATTGATATTCACGTCTTTTACTTCTTTAAGGTATTCAGTATCAATGTTTTCACCGATGATTTCAATCAATCCAGATGCTTTTTCGGCTTCAACATCAGCTACTTCAATAGTAAATGGATTTTCAATGGCACGAATATAAGCTGTTAGAGCATCAGCATCATGAGGCGGCATTTGACCACCATCTTCGCCATAAACTTTATAGCCATTAAATGGAGCAGGGTTGTGGCTAGCAGTAATCATAATTCCAGCAAAAGTTCCTAAATGGCGAACTGCAAATGAAAGTTCTGGTGTTGGACGGAGACTTTCAAATACATAAGATTTAATGCCATGTTTTGCTAAAACAGCAGCAGATTCAAAGGCGAATTCTGGTGAGAAGTGGCGAGAGTCGTAAGCGATAGCGACACCGCGTTTTTTGAAATCTTCGCCTTTTTCGTCAATCAAACGTGCTAAACCTTCAGTTGCCTGACGAACAACATAAATATTGATACGATTCGTACCAGCACCTATCAGACCACGCATACCAGCAGTACCAAATTCAAGATTAGTATAAAATGCATCTTCTTTTGTTTTTTCATCCATTGAATCCAATTCTTTACGAAGATAGTCTGGAAGTTCTGCAAAATCAAGCCATTTTTTGAAATTTTCTTGGTAAGTCATTACGAAATCTCCTTTTTAAAATAGGAAAGCTTATGAAAAATCAGTGAAAACAGGAGATATCATTGCTTATTTAATAAAGGAACGAGCATATCCATTTTTCTCAATTTTTCAGCTTTCTGCATTTGTTTAACCGTTTTCATTATAGCATTTTTTCATAAAAAAATCACGTTTTCACGTGATTATTTTCTAACTTTTTCAAGTGCTGGGATAATGGTAACTGTCAAAACCGCAGAAATAATCATTTCAGCAATAGAATTGGTTGAAATGACAGAGGCAAGCAGCAACTGAATGTTTCCGTTATACACTTTGGAGAATAGCAGGAAAATCCCTCCTAAAACAAATATGGTATTTGTCAACGAACCGACTGTTCCAGCTAAGATAAGTCCGGTCTTATTTTGAAGATATTTATAAACAAAATAAGGAGTGACTCCGATTAAGATTCGCGGAACGAGGGCAATGAGGAGCGAATAAATATTCCCATTAGGTACAAACGGGCTAAACAAGTAACTGGTTGGCAAGAGAACAAGTGTGTTCGTAACCAGACTAATAATACCCATTAGCGCCCCTAAAATAGCACCTACCTTTGGTCCATATAAAATACTTGCAATAATAACGGGAATGTGGACAATCGTTGGTTTGATCGGAACAGGGAATAGGTTAAATATTACTGAACTCAATAGATGAATGACGAGCATAATCGCAAAAAAGATAGCAATTTGAGCAATATTAGATTGTTTCTTCATAAATCATTTCCTTTACTTTTTTTATAATTGTTTCTATATCAGCAAGTGCGCCGATTCCTTTGTCACCACAGGCGAGGACGGTTTCTCTAGGCTGAATGATTTGCCAGCCATATTTTTCTAATTTAGATAGATTTTCTTGAGTGATTGGATTTTCATACATTTTTGTATTCATAGCGGGAGCCAGCACTTTTTTAGCTATTGATGGCAGAGCAAGTGCGGTACTGGTTATCATATTGTCTGCAAAGCCATTGGCTAATTTAGCGATTGTATTGGCAGAAGCAGGTGCAACTAAGAAAAGATCCGTTTGCTTGGCAATTTCAATATGATTGACCTTGTTTGGCGCAGGCTCGTCCATGACGTCTGTATGTACTAAATTTTTCGACAATACTTGCAAAGTCAGTGGTGTAATGAAATTTATAGCTGCTTGAGACATGAGAACAGTTACATTTAGATCGTCTTTTGTCAATTGACTGACCAAGTCGGCAGCTTTATATGCAGCGATACTTCCTGTAACAGCTAGTGTAATATGTTTCATAGATTGTCCTTTGTGTGAATGTGTGTTACGAGTTGTTGAGCGATTTCCTCTTTGGTGCTGGCTTCTATGACAGAATTTTCTTTGACTAAGTAAGCATGATGTTGATTATTGGAAATATCATACAAGTCATTTGCCACAATTATTTCTGCTTTGTTTTTTATGAAACTAGCACGAGCAACTGACAGTAGTTCTTCCTTAGAAACATCAACTAAGAGTTTAAAACCAATTAGACGGATATCGGGATTCCATTTTTTTACTTGGCTGATAATTTTTGGAGTTTGCTTGAGAAAGAGTACTTGATATTCATCTTTTGATGAAATCTTGCCTTGATGATTGGTCTTGTTTAAAAATTCTGTTAAATCCTGTGAAGCAGTAATTTGATCAAAACCTGTCATGTAAATAGGCGTATAGTCAGAGACGGCCATTGAATGAATCAAAACATCATGAGTCTTGACCAAAGACTGCATTGTTTCTAGCAAATCCTGAACATTTTCAATGATTTGAATGGTTAAATTCGGATGAGCAGTAGGTTTGACAGCACTCTGTGTAGTGATTAAGGTGACCTGATCACCTTGTGTTAAAAAACTCTCTACAATAAGAGCACCAAGTCTTCCTGTTGAGTGATTCGTAATAGAACGAACTTGATCAATTTTTTCGCTTGTTCCGCCAGAAGTAATCAATAGTTTCATAACTAAATTTTACACAAAAAAACTTAATTCGTAAATAGGAAAGACTTTCCCGAACGTTTTTGAGAAGTTTAGCTTTGAAAGTGTTTGTTTTCTTTATTTTTTGGTATAATAATCCTATCAAAACTGGAGGATTCCAAATGAAAACGGATATAGAAATTGCTCAGAGTGTTGACTTGCAGCCGATTGCTGATGTAGTGAAGAAAGTTGGAATTGATTACGACGATTTGGAGCTTTACGGTAAATACAAGGCTAAATTGTCTTTTAATAAGATTCAGGAATTACAAAAGAATCCAGTTGGTAAGCTGATTCTGGTAACAGCCATCAACCCAACACCGGCCGGCGAAGGAAAATCGACTATTACCATTGGTTTAGCAGACGCTCTCAACAAAATAGGCAAGAAAACCATGATTGCGATTCGTGAACCATCTCTTGGACCAGTAATGGGAATCAAAGGCGGAGCCGCTGGAGGTGGTTATGCACAGGTTCTACCAATGGAAGACATCAATTTGCATTTCACGGGAGATATGCATGCGATTACCACTGCCAACAATGCCCTTTCTGCTTTAATTGATAATCATTTACATCAAGGAAATGCTCTAGGAATTGACCAACGTCGCATTATCTGGAAGCGCGTGGTAGATCTGAATGACCGTGCTTTGCGGCATGTGACCGTCGGTCTGGGCAGTCCGGTTAATGGAATTCCGCGGGAAGATGGTTTTGATATTACGGTTGCATCTGAAATCATGGCTATTCTCTGTTTAGCGACAAGTATTGAAGACTTGAAAGAACGTCTAGCTAATATCGTTATTGGTTATCGTTATGATCGGACGCCTGTTTATGTTCGAGATTTGGAAGTAGAAGGGGCTCTTGCTCTCATCTTGAAAGACGCTATAAAGCCCAATCTAGTACAGACTATTTATGGAACCCCTGCCTTTGTTCACGGTGGACCGTTTGCCAATATTGCTCACGGCTGTAATTCCGTTTTGGCAACGACAACAGCTTTGCATTTGGCGGACTACACGGTGACTGAAGCTGGATTTGGTGCGGATCTAGGGGCTGAAAAATTCCTAGATATCAAAACACCCAATCTTCCGACTGCTCCAGATGTAGTGGTTATTGTTGCAACTCTCAGAGCATTGAAAATGAACGGTGGTGTAGCCAAGGATGCCTTGACCGAAGAAAATGTAGAAGCAGTGCGGGCTGGATTTGCCAACCTCAAACGTCATGTGGAAAATATCCGTAAATTTGGCATTCCAGCTGTTGTAGCAATTAATGAGTTTGTTTCTGATACAGAAGCTGAAATTGCTGAGCTGAAAGTACTTTGTGCTCAAATTGATGTACCTGTGGAATTAGCTAGTGTCTGGGCAGATGGTGCTGACGGTGGATTAGCTCTTGCGGAAGTTGTGGTCAAAACGATTGAAACGAGACCTGCCAAATACACTCGACTCTATGATAATAATCTGACAGTTGAAGAAAAAATTGAGAAAATTGTCAAGGAAATCTATCGTGGAACAAAAGTCAATTTTGAAAAGAAAGCCAAAACTCAAATTTCTCAAATTGTCAAGAATGGCTGGGATAAGTTGCCAATTTGTATGGCCAAGACCCAATACAGTTTTTCAGATAATCCAACGCTTCTGGGAGCGCCAGAAGATTTTGAAATCACTATCCGTGAAGTCGTTCCAAAACTAGGTGCAAGCTTTATTGTAGCCTTGACCGGTGATGTTATGACTATGCCCGGTCTGCCAAAACGCCCAGCAGCCCTCAATATGGACGTAGCAGCAGACGGAACTGCTATTGGACTATTTTAAAACGAAAAAGGTTCAAGAGAGCCTTTTCTTTTTGAATTTGGTAAAATATACATGGTGATATACTTCATTTTTATGAAAGTAATAAGAAGAAAGGAACGTTCGGATGAACATCAGATTAGCAGATAAAAACGACGCCGCTGCTCTTGTAGCTATTTACGCGCCTTATGTGGAGAAAACAGCCATTACTTTTGAGTATGATGTTCCATCGGTGGAGGAATTTTCTGGTCGGATTGAGAAGACCTTGGAAAGGTATCCTTATCTGGTGGCTGAAGAAGAGGGAGTCATTCTGGGTTATGCTTATGTTTCGACTTATTATGGTCGAGAGGCATACAACTGGGCTGTTGAACTATCGGTCTATGTAGCTGATGAGAATCGTGGCAGAGGGATTGGGAAGCAGCTTTATGACAAATTGGAAGAAATTCTTGAACAGCAAGGTTTTGTTCATTTACTAGCTTGTATTGCTCTGCCGAATGATGCCAGTATTTCTTTTCATAAAAAACGTGGTTATCAGCAAGTGGCTCATTTCCCAAAAATCGGTTATAAGTTTGGTCAGTGGCATGATACAGTTTGGTTGCAGAAGAGTTTATATAAACCAGCAAGGCCAATCAAATTAGTCAAAAATATAGGTGTTGAAAATGAATGATGATATGAATGCAGAAGATATTTTTCAGAATTTAAAAGAAGTAGCTAACTCCGATGACGCTGTTCATATGAGAGCATATATGAAAAATCAATTTGAATTTTTAGGAGTTAAAACACCTATTAGACGAAAGCTTTCCAAGGTATTTTTTAAGAAAAATAGCAGCCCTGCAATTTATTGGAAATTTATCCATCAGGCTTGGGAGAACCCCTATCGTGAAATGCAATATGTGGTGCTGGATTATTTACAACTAAAACAAAAATTTTTGACCTCAAACGATTTGCCAAAGATAAAGAAATTAGCGCAGACAAAACCTTGGTGGGACACAATTGACTTTTTGTGTCGCACGGTAGGCTATATTAGTTTGCATTATCCTGAGACAAAGAAATTTGTGTTGGAGTGGAGCAGGGATGAAGATTTTTGGCTGCGGCGCCTTGCCATTGAACACCAATTGCTTCAAAAAGAAGAAACGGATGTCCAGCTGCTGGAGCAAATCTTGGTTAATAATCTTGATCAGACCGAGTTTTTCATCAATAAAGCTATTGGCTGGGCTCTGCGAGATTACTCCAAGACCAATCCCGACTGGGTGCTGGAGTTTATTGAAAAATACAAAGACAGGCTGAGCAAACTCAGTATTAAAGAAGGAAGTAGGTATTTGTGAGATCGATAGGCGATAGGGTTTTCTCGTTTATCTTTTCCCTCCGCATCCATTAACAATTGAAATTATTTTTGAGTCAAAAGATAAAACATATCAGACAAATATCAATCAATAAACAAAAAAACTGAACCAATCCTCTAGGATAACTCTCCTAAGGGGAATTGATTCAGTTTTTTTATTTTTCATCAAGAAGATTGGTGGTATAGTCAAAGAAGTTGAGAACGTCCTCATTTAAAATCGTTGATTTTAGGCTGGCAAGATAGACGTAAAATATGATCTTATCCCCCTTAGACAGAGGAATTTTAACCAATTTTTCCTCATCATTTGGAAAAGCAAAATCAGCCAAGAGACTGATGCCGATATTTTTTCTCAACATTTGCTTCAGCAAATCAACATCATCCGTCTGAAAAAAGATTTCAGCTTTATTATGATGCTTTTGGTTTAACTCACGAAAAGCTTTCAGGTGAATGAAATGCTGGTCCAAGACGATAAAAGATTCATCAATCAATTCTGAAAAAGAGAGAATTTCTTTATTAGCTAACGGATGGGATTTAGACATGACGACAAATACTTCACTTGAAAACAACCTCTGCAAGTTTAAGCCATTGTGTGAGAGAGGGCCAAGCGTTGCAACAAAGCTGGCATCTAAATCTCCATTTTCCAAAAGGCGAAGCAGTTCGACAGAGCCTCCGCGAATAGGGCGGATTTTTTGGAAAAGGGCAGCCTTGTCATCATTTTCAGGAATAAATGACAGTAAATAATTCATAATCATCGGCGGAAAGCCAACAGTCGAATAATGCGCTAAGGAACGATTGATTTCTTTATGGGCAGAAGAAAGCTCGGGCAGTATACGCTTGAGATGGCTTAGGAGAATCTCTCCTTGCTCTGTCAAAGAAAAAGTACGATGAGAAGGATCTGCTGCAATGAGCTTACAATTAAATTCCTCCTCTAAGCGCTTGACAGCGTAAGAAACAGACGGCTGACTAATATCAAATTTATTGGCAACAGCAGTATAAGACTGGAGCTGCGTGAGAGAATAAAAATACTCAAAATCTTTTATGTTCATGCTTTAAGTGTAACACAAAGAGGTGAAATAAGGGCAAAAGAAAATTGATATAAGTAAATTTTATCTGTACTGTCGCTTTTGACTATACGCACAGCAAAAGATTAGAATAAAATACTGAAGCGACTACTGGTCAAGGTTATCAAGAATGTCTTCAAAAATGCCAACGAATACTTCTTGTTTTTCCTTTGGTAGTTGTTTTATTTTCATATTTAAGCGTTTAAGGGAGAAAGGATGGTTTGAATCTCTATTTCCTTCCAGACTTCTAAAGTCAAAAAATTCTTCCGGTGTCATATCTAAAGCTAAGATGACTTTTTCCAGAGTTTGAATGCTGAGATTGCTGCTTAGGTTTTCTAGTTGATTGATATATTTCAAGCCTAAACCAGCTTTTTCAGATAATTCTTCTTGACTTAAATCCTTTGCTTTTCTATGAAAGCGGACCTTATTAGCAATAAAACGCTGTAAAAAAGTTGTTTTGTTCATATACCTATCATACAAGTTTCACATTATCTTTTTAACCCTGTGTATAAAACTTTGTATGATTTATAGCACAATTCGTGCTATAATAAATATAAAAGAAGGTGAATTTTTTATAGTCGGCTATGTTGATTTTAAAAATCAATTGTCATTATAGTCATTTAGTTTATCTTTTATTACTGTGTTAACTCGCTTTGCCTAACTTCAGTTATACCTGCAGCTCGTTGCCTTGTACTAAAAGCAAACTAAACGACTATATTCTTAAAATGCAAGGAGAAAGCTCATGAAAGCACATGACATTTTAAATAATCCTTTTTTGAATAAAGGAACGGCCTTTACAAATGAAGAACGTCAAGAATTAGGATTGGTAGGACTTTTGCCTCCGTATGTCCAAACTTTGGAAGAGCAGGCTGCTCAGACCTATCACCACTATCAGCAAAAGCCAAGCAACCTTGAAAAGCGTTTGTTTTTAATGGAAATTTTTAATACCAATCGGACTTTATTTTACTATCTGTTCAGCCAACATATTAAAGAGTTCAATCCTATCGTGTACGATCCGACAATTGCAGATACGATTGAAGGATACAGCGATCTTTTTGTAGACCCTCAATATGCTGGTTATCTTGATATTAACCACCCTGAAAATATTGAAGCAACTTTGAAAAATGCAGCAGGAGACCGTGAGATTCGCTTGATTGTGGTGACGGATGCAGAAGGAATCCTAGGAATTGGTGACTGGGGAACCAACGGAGTAGATATCTCAGTCGGCAAGCTTATGGTCTATACAGCCGCAGCAGGAATTGATCCAAAATCTGTTTTACCTCTGGTTATTGACGCAGGAACCAATCGCAAGGAATTATTAGACAATCCAAATTATCTTGGAAATCGGCATGAAAGAGTTCGCGGAGAGCGTTATTATGATTTTGTTGATCAATTTGTCCAAACAGCTGAACGTCTTTTCCCTAAGCTCTATCTGCACTGGGAAGATTTTGGCCGCTTAAATGCTGCAACGATTTTAAACGAATACAAGGATAGAATCCCAACATTTAATGATGATATTCAGGGAACAGGGATTGTGACCTTAGGCGGAATTTTTGCTTCACTTGACATCACCGGAGAAAAACTAACGGATCAAGTCTATCTCTGCTATGGCGGGGGTACAGCAGGTGCAGGAATTGCTGCGCGTGTCCACAGAGAAATGGTTGTGGATGGTTTATCTGAAGAGGAAGCCTATAAACGCTTTTTCATGGTTGATAAGCAAGGTCTCCTCTTTGATGATATGGATGACTTAACTCCTGAGCAAAAACCGTTTGCGAAGAAGCGCTCTGATTACCCAAATGCAGATAAGCTGACTAATTTGTTTGAAGTTGTGAAAACCGTCAAACCGACGATTTTAGTTGGAACTTCTACACAGCCAAATACATTTACAAAGGAAATCGTAGAAGCGATGTGTGAAAACACGGCCCGTCCGATTATTTTCCCGCTCAGCAATCCTACAAAATTAGCTGAAGCAACTGCGGAAGATTTGATTAAATGGTCAGACGGGAAAGCATTTGTCGCAACAGGAATCCCGGCAGATGATGTAGAGTATAAAGGTGTTACTTATCAAATCGGCCAAGCAAACAATGCCCTTATTTACCCTGGCTTGGGACTTGGGGTCATGGGAGCTGAAGCTAAATTATTGACAGATGAAATGATTGGCGCTGCGGCTCACTCTTTGAGCGGTATTGTGGACATTACCCAGCCCGGAGCTCCCGTTCTTCCGCCTTTCAAATATGTGACAGAAGTGTCTATCAAGGTAGCAGAAGCAGTTGCTAAAAAAGCCCAAGAGCAAGGCCTTGCTCAAGCAGACGAAAAAGACATGGCTAAAGCAGTACGTGATTTGAAATGGTATCCAAAATACTAGATAGGAGGTTTTTATGAATATCTTTTTAACCTCTATTCAAAGTATCATCCCGATTATTGCAATCATTGTACTGGGCTATATCTTACAAGTAAGGGGCTGGTTCGGAGAAGATTTCGGTCCCAATCTGTCCCGCCTCATTATGAATGTAGCGTTGCCGGTTTCAATCTTTGTCTCTGTCTTGAAGTACCTGACTTTGAGTAAGTTAATTTCGTTATCAAGTTCTCTTGTTTGGGTTTTGGTAGCTTTTGCTATTGGATACATTTTTGCTTTTGTTGCCGTTAAGCTCTTTAAAGTACGGCCAGGCCGTCGGGCAACGATGATTAATACCTTTGTCAATGCCAATACAATCTTTATAGGGCTTCCTTTGAATGTTGCTCTCTTTGGAGACGAGGCACTTCCATATTTCTTGGTTTACTATATTGCGAACACCATCTCGACATGGACAATCGGGGTCTATCTCATGACAACCGACAGCAAGTCTGGCGAGAAAAAAGCAGGAAAATTTGACTGGAAGAAACTCCTGCCTGCTCCTTTGATTGGTTTTCTCGTTGCCTTAGTCTTTCTTATTTTAGGTTGGGAAGTACCTAACTTTGCCAGCAGCACTCTTACCTATATCGGGAACTTGGTAACTCCTCTGTCTCTTATTTATATTGGAATCATTTTAGCTAAAGCAGGTCTGAGCACAATTCGCTTCGATAAGGATTCTGTTGTGACCTTGGTCGGTAAATTTATTTTAGCGCCATTAACAATGGTTGTTCTTTTGAATTTAGTAGCAAGCGGATTGCCTGCAATGGAATACAAAACCTTCGTCGTTCAATCTGCTGCACCAGCCCTTGCAGTTCTTCCAATCCTTGCAAGCCAAGGAGACGGCGATGTGGAATTTACCACGAATGTTGTGACACTAAGCACGGTCTTATTTGTAGTCGTTGTTCCAGTTGTTGTGACACTACTGGGATAAACCATTCTTAAAAATAATAGCAAAACGCCCTAATTGCTTCTGTCAGGGCGTTTATTGAGTGTTAGATATTTTTTTGCTCTAAGTGATGTATATGATTATATCTAGTATAATGGACGATAATAATGGTTAAAATAGCAGTAACTGTCCAGATAGCATATTGATGAATGAAGCGTGTGAGAAAACCAGTAAAAACAGCACCGCCGATGAAACTGGCAACAATCATAGAGTAATTAACAGCCTGTCTTTGAATAATATGTCTACGCTCTTTAAAACGAACATACTCGTACCAAGCAGTGACCATTTTCCGATAATTTCCTGAGGTCATCATAATCATGTAGGGGTGAGACTCGACTTTTGAGCCTGTATAAGTTAACATGACCATTCCGGTAGAGGTTGCAAATAATATCACCCAGATAAAATAATGAGAGTGAAAGAACGGAAAGAGGAAAGTGATGAGAGTTAACGGTAAGATTCCCCAAGTACGCCAATGTGAACTTTGAGCCTGTTCTTTAAGTAGAATACCAAGGATAAAACCAAAAGTAAAGAAGACAAGTGAAAGAATGCGATAAGCCGTCTTTACGCTTGGACCATCCCAGTCGGCTACAATTAAAAGAATATTCCCTGTTTGGGTTGCGATTAGCGTACTAAATTGCATATGCGAGAAAACATCAAGGCAACCACCTACAGCACCAAGTAAGAGAGCCATTATTCTTGTATCCTGAGGCATGGGGACAGGCTGTTTCATAGTATCCATAACTTCATCCTCCTAAAGACTATTTTACTCTTTTAAGACACCAATTTCAAATATGGATAAGCTAGAAAATCTCTCATAAAAAATAGTTTGACTTTTAGGATTTTCTATAGTAGAATGCTAGATATGCGATGAGTCGATAAGTGGCGCAAGCCACATATTGAGCATGGGAGGTCATATACGCAGGAGCGGACCTTGATGAGTTGTGTGAACCTGCTCATCACACGAAAGTGCCCTCAATCCCTACTTTTTAGTGGGGATTTTTTTCTTATAAGTCTTTTCAATTCTTTAGAAAAGTAGTATAATACCAGCAATACACAAATTTTTTGAAAATTCAGAGAGGTATGTTATGGGATATACAGTTGCTGTGGTTGGTGCTACAGGTGCCGTTGGAGCTCAAATGATTAAAATGCTGGAAGAATCAAGTCTTCCAATTGAGAAAGTACGCTACTTGGCTTCAGCTCGTTCTGCTGGGAAAGTTTTGAAATTCAAAGACCAAGACATCACAATTGAAGAAACAACGGAAACTGCCTTTGAAGGTGTAGATATCGCTCTCTTTTCAGCAGGTGGCTCAACGTCTGCCAAGTATGCTCCTTACGCTGTCAAGGCAGGAGCTGTTGTCGTTGACAATACCTCTCATTTTCGTCAGAATCCTGATGTGCCTCTGGTAGTACCGGAAGTGAATGCTCATGCACTTGATGCTCATAACGGGATTATTGCCTGTCCTAACTGTTCCACCATTCAGATGATGGTGGCGCTGGAGCCGATTCGTCAGAAATGGGGCTTAGAGCGCATCATCGTATCGACCTATCAAGCTGTGTCCGGAGCTGGTATGGGAGCTATTCTTGAGACTCAGCGTGAACTGCGTGAGGTCTTAAATGACGGAGTCGATCCGCGTGATGTCAAGGCTGAGATTTTGCCTTCCGGCGACGACAAGAAGCACTATCCGATTGCTTTTAATGCTCTTCCTCAAATCGATGTCTTTACGGACAATGACTACACCTACGAAGAGATGAAGATGACCAATGAAACCAAGAAGATCATGGAAGATGATACGATTGCGGTTTCTGCTACTTGTGTTCGTATCCCTGTTCTTTCAGCACACTCAGAGTCTGTCTACATCGAGACAAAAGAAGTAGCACCCATCGCAGAGGTCAAAGCAGCTATTGCGAACTTCCCAGGAGCAGTATTAGAGGATGATGTTGCTCATCAAATCTACCCTCAGGCTGTCGATGCTGTCGGTAAAAAAGAAACATTTGTTGGTCGTATCCGCAAAGATCTGGACGCTGAAAAAGGCATCCATATGTGGGTGGTTTCAGACAATCTGCTTAAAGGTGCTGCTTGGAATTCTGTTCAAATTGCTGAAACTTTGCATGAGCGTGGCTTGGTGCATCCAACAGCAGAGGTCATTTTCGAATTGAAGTAAAATGTGAGATAATATTCGTATAGTTGTATTTTGCATGCTAGGAGGACGAGGTTTATGTCTATAGAAGATTTAAAAAAAGCAAGAATCATAACAGCACTTGTAACACCGTTTAAAGAGGACGGTGGTATTAACTTTGAAGCTCTTTCTAAGCTGATTGAACATCTTTTAGCGCATCATACAGAAGGATTGATTATCGCAGGAACGACAGGCGAAAGCCCAACTCTGACGCATGAAGAGGAGCTGGAATTATTTGCAGCAGTTCAAAAGATTGTAAAAGGGCGAGTTCCGCTGATAGCCGGAATTGGTACAAATGATACTCGAGATTCAGTTGAATTCGCGCGTGAAGTTGACAAATTTGGTGGTTTTGCTGCCGGACTTGCAGTGACTCCTTATTATAACAAACCGACTCAAGAAGGTCTATATCAGCATTATAAAGCGATTGCGGAGGCTTCAAATCTGCCAATTATTATTTATAATGTTCCAAGCCGAACGGTTGCTGGTTTGACAGTAGAAACTTCCTTGCGCTTGGCGCAGTTGCCAAATGTTATTGCTATCAAAGACTGTACGGGTATAGATACTCTTACACATTTGGTTGAAAACGCGCCACAGGACTTTCTAATTTATACTGGGGAAGACGGACAAGCTTTTCATGCAAAGGCAATCGGAGCACAGGGTGTTATATCTGTTGCGGCTCATACCAATGGTGATGATTTTTATGAAATGTTTTCAGCCTTAGATGAGGGCAATCTGAAAAAAGCTGCTCAGATTCAACGTCAGCTGTTACCAAAAATAGAAGCTCTCTTTTCTGTGACAAGCCCAGCACCACTTAAAACTGTGCTAAATTATCAAGGTTTTGAAGTCGGATCACTCCGCCTCCCACTGGTTGCTTGTACAGAGCAAGAAAAAGCCGTTATTCTTTCAGTTTTTGAAGATTGAAATCAGCATTTTAGATTTGTAAAAAGTCGTAAAGATGTTGTTAAAATTGAATGCCGAGAAAAAAGAAAACGTTGGTAAATTATATTTCAATGATGAAACACTTTATTCAGTAACAAAAGAGATTGTTAAAAAGTTAGAGGCTGAAAATCAGATGCGCTCCTCAGGGTATTTAGCATTGGGTCTGAGTGGTAATAATGGTTAGAAAAATTGTAAAATTGCAAAGTAAAAGTTTAGATTTCAATGTCTTCAGAAAACAGTTTCATTTTTTAAAAAGCTCCTTTTGATTTACGATAAAATGTGTGAAGTTTCCTTCTCCACCTTAACCCCATAAACTCTGTACAAATTTGATGGGGCGGTAAAATTTTCTACCTTCTATACTATAGAAAAGGAGGTAGGAAGATGAATTTATACTTTGGTGATATTCCGATTTGCTATTCTCATTCGACAGCTATGGTCTTACAGGCTGCGGGCTATGATTTTCGCTCGGACTACCTAGAAGCGATCATGGTCATGGGTAATGGAGCTACCCTTGTGAAAAAAGATGACAGACATCCTTTGGTTTTCTTTGATACTGGCATGCCAGATGAGTCCATTAGTCATTGTTTACAAATTCTTGGATTTGACTATGAGGAGTTTTTCTGTGATTCTTCAGAGCCAGTCAATGTGATAGAACTAAAAGAAAAACTCAAGAAATATCTAGACCATGGCTCTGTTATTGTAGGTCCTTTGGATATGGGATATCTGACTTATAATCTCAATTATAACCATCTACAAGGTGTGGATCATTTTGTTTCAGTTTATGACATGGATGAGCATTGGATTTATTTCCATGATCCGGCAGGCTATCCTTGTGTGAAAATGGGTTTTCGTGATTTTTGCAAAGCATGGAAAGCAGAAGCGATTGACTATAAAAGAGGGGCTTATTCTATGTGGGGAAGCTTGCAAAGAAATAAGCTTCCGGCTAGTCAGGAGATTTATCACAATGTCTCTGCTATCATGAAACAACGATATGAAACTGGCGAGGTTGGTATAATTGAGGAATATGCTAAAACCATTCGAGCAAATGGCTTAAATGCAGAACAAAAACAGCTCCATCAATTTTTTTCATTTCGTTTAGCAGCAGCTAGAAGTCTTTACTTGAGTCAGTTTTTGAAAGACTACGATCCTATCAGGGCAGCCTTGAAGGAAAAAATTGCTCTGCTTTTTAGCCAAGCCTATCTGGACAGCGGTCATGATGACTATAATGTTTTAGCAGATACCCTGATGGAGATTGCTCAATTGGACGAGCGGTTTAGGGATTTGTGTCTTCGATGTATCAAGGGATAAAATTTTGAAAAATCATTGTACTAGGTATAAGGCAAAGAAGTTAGAGATTCCGGTATCTCCATATAAGATAGAAAATCATGAATAGAGGTAAAATATGCTGATGATTCAATTTTTTAATGAAACCATTAACTACATTGAAAGTGTGTTGGACAACGAAATAGATGAAGATGAAATTACCCGTTTATCCACCTATTTTTATCCTATGTTTAGTAGACTCTTTTCTATATTAACAGATATAACATTATCGGAGTATATTAGAAGTCGAAAGCTGACAGAAGCAGCTGTTTTACTGAGAGATACCGATATCAAGGTCATTGATATAGCGATGAAGTATGGATATGAATCATCTGATTCATTTGGGACTGCATTCAAAAAATTTCATGGATTTACACCTTCAGAGGTAAGAAATGGAAAACCATTCAAAATAGTTTCACGAGTGCAGCTAGTACTAAGTGTAAGAGGAGGAAGAAGTATGAACATCACAATTCAAAAGAAAAATTCATTTACAGTTGCAGGTAGGAATGAACAAAATATCAATTCATCATTATGTCCGAGTATTTGGGAGAAGCTATATGAAAAATATAGCCATGATGAGCTTGCAAGTTTGGGAGAAGGACAAAGTGTAGGCGTTTGTCATGATGTAGAAAATCCAAGTATCATAAACTATATAGCAGGTTATATCGTTACCGATGTAGACAAAGTAAAAAGTATGGGCTTAGATATTCTAGAAATTAAAGAAGCAGAATATGCTATTGTAGAGTTAACAGGAAGTGTTCCAGAGTGTATTCGTAATGGTTGGAAATATGCAATGGAAGTATTTTTTCCAGAGCATGGTTATGTTCATTCAGGAAGTCCTGACTTTGAATATTACTATGAAGGGGATGTGGATAGCAAAGACTACAAAATGGAACTTTGGATTCCAATTGTAAAAGCATAATATAAGATATTTAGGGCAGGTCTTTATGGTCTGCTTTTTTTCTTTTGAAAAATTTAATAAATCTACTAAGCAAAAAGGATAGATTTTCGATCTAGCTATAAAAATTATCAAAAACTCTTGCAATCTTTTTTTTCTTATGTTACAATAATTCTTGGTTTGAAAAAACTGCCTAAGACAGTAGGGGAGCTCGACTCATAAAAATCCTACCGAGGACAAAACGGATCATGTAAAAGAAACGTATTGTACTTTCGTGTCTAGGTTTGGGCGCGTTTTTCTTTTGGAAAAATTCCCCAAGCAAAATAATTACGGAGGTGAAACACTAAATGAGTGAAGCAAGTATTGCAAAAAAAGCGGAACTAGTTGATGTAGTTGCTGAAAAAATGAAAGCAGCTGCAAGTATCGTTGTTGTTGATGCTCGTGGTCTTACAGTTGAACAAGACACAGTTCTTCGTCGTAATCTTCGTGGAAGCGAAGTTGAGTATAAAGTCATTAAAAACTCAATCTTACGTCGTGCAGCTGAAAAAGCTGGACTTGAAGGTCTTGCTGATGCATTTGTTGGACCATCTGCTGTTGCATTTTCAAATGAAGATGTTGTAGCACCAGCAAAAATCATCAATGATTTTACTAAAGAAGTTGATGCACTTGAAATTAAAGGTGGAGCTATTGAAGGTGCTGTTGCATCTAAAGAAGAAATCGTTGCTCTTGCAACTCTTCCAAATCGCGAAGGACTTCTATCTATGCTACTATCTGTGCTTCAAGCACCAGTTCGCAATGTTGCTCTTGCAGTCAAAGCGGTTGCAGACAACAAAGAAGAAGCAGCTTAATTTTAAGTTGCGCGTAGCCTATGCTACAAACTAATAATAAATAACGAAAATATATTTGGAGGAAATAACAATGGCATTGAACATTGAAAATATTATTGCTGAAATTAAAGAAGCTTCAATCCTTGAATTGAACGACCTTGTAAAAGCTATCGAAGAAGAATTTGGTGTAACTGCAGCTGCTCCTGTAGCTGTAGCTGCTGCTGGTGCTGGTGAAGCTGCCGCTGCAAAAGATTCATTTGACGTTGAATTGACTGCAGCAGGCGACAAGAAAGTCGGCGTTATCAAAGCTGTTCGTGAAATCACGGGTCTTGGTCTTAAAGAAGCTAAAGAACTTGTTGACGGAGCACCAACTGTTGTTAAAGAAGGTGTTGCAACTGCAGAAGCTGAAGAAATCAAAACTAAATTGGAAGAAGCTGGAGCTTCAGTTACTCTTAAATAATAGAGCGACTACATTAGTAGCTTAAAAACATGATTAAACCGCTATTCGTAAGAGTAGTGGTTTTTTCTGTTCTAAATAGGTAAATCTACCTGGAAATTATAGTCTAATACGAAAGATCTAGTACGTCATTTTTCTAAAAGTTACTAGAATTTTGATATAAATTCAATTTTCTTCTTGACTCTGACCTTAGGTAAGGGATTATACTAATAGTAGATAAGAAAGGAGATTACTATGAAAATTAATATGATTCGTTCAGATAAAGTTTATCAAGAGATGCTCGAACTTCCTTTAGAAAAGAGAGAAGGTTGCTTTCGAGCTAAAATATTAGCACCTTTTGCAACCAAATACCAAACTCAACATATTCCTCTGAAAGCCAAGTATCCCGGAGGATTTGATGCTCTATTCCTACTTGGTTTTATGAATCAGCTACCCGGAACTCTGTCAGAGAAGGATAGACCAGCTATCAACGCTCTGAGCTCTGATCAACTCTGGCAGGATTGTCAAGATACCATCAAGAGGAGTATTGGTCTTTTTGAGCAGGCTGGCTATGACTTAGATGTTGAGGATTACTATTTTACTATTTTATTGGGAAACCCTGAAAAGCCCATGTTACAGCTCAATAAGGGTTATAGCGGAGATGGCGGAATTCCAGGCTACCTCATGCTTAGTCTGCTACCAAATGACTATACTTTACCACGTGTGCAGGCGGCGTTGGCTCACGAGTGCAACCATAATGTCCACTTCCAATTTATCAAATGGAATCAGCAGACGACACTAGCAGACTGGGTAGTTAGTGAAGGTCTGGCAGAGTCTTTTGCAGCTGAGCTCTATGGCAAAGAGCTCATTGGACCTTGGGTCACTTCAACCAGTCCAGAGCAGTTAGAAGAGATCAAGCCCATCATCTCAAGTCAGCTTCAGCTAACAGGGATGGCGGAAATGGCTCCTTATCTTTACGGTGATGAAATAGCTGAGATTCAAGGTCAAATACCAGTCGGTATGCCCTATGCTGCGGGCTATGCTTATGGCTATCATTTGATACAAGCCTATCTCAAAAAGACTGGCAAGAGCATTATTGAAGCGACAGTAACACCGACAGAAGAGATTTTAGAGGCGACTAAAGACTTTTGGAAATGACACTTTTGCTTGAAAATCTACCAAAACTTGATATAATGTAGGTGATTTCTGGAGGTATCAGTATGCATTATAAAAGAATTGAATTAAAAGTCACAAATCAGGGTATCCATGAACGAAAGATTTTTCAAGGGGTTAAGATTTTCAGCCGCAGCAAGTTATCCAAAGATCAGAAAAGCATTTTGATACAGAAGATTTACCTGACACCGAAGCAAAATATTGTTTACTATCAACGAACAGATATCAATTATGAGCAGAATTGGCAACATCATAAGGACTATTACGAACTAGCTTATGACCAGTTGGATAGAGAAACTGTCTTTAAGGTTTGTCAAGATTTTGACGAACTAGGTCCTTTTCTGGAGAATGAGCTACTGGAGAAGCTAAAAGAAAAGCAGTCAACAAGCAAATTTTTTGAAAAATTAGATATATAAAAATCCGGCTGCTTTTATAAGCAGTCGGATTTCTTTGAGTTATAGTTTGATAATCTTTTACCCGTGGTGCTAGTTAAGTTCAAAATAGCTCAAATTATAAGCCAATAGGATTT
>OKNR01000045.1_pt1 | contig 47892 bp, 50 predicted proteins | sample 1610141 | NCBI WGS metagenome assembly OKNR01 (sample SAMN04436622, study PRJEB24849) | human gut metagenome | biome: human gut; feature: NICU; material: stool | host: Homo sapiens | place: USA: Saint Louis, MO | collected 2009-12-24
GCTTTTCATTATAGGTCATAGGGGACTTTTTGTATACACAAAAATAGCTCCATAACCTCTGCGGTAGTTTTACCCACTACAGAAATTATAGAGCCTATTTTATTTGATATTAGATGAAATAGGTGTTAGTTTTTAACATCTGGAGAGAATAGGTTCATTCTCTCTTTTTTTCTGCTCAATATCAATTGTAGTGGAAAGATTATCAGCGAACATCGAAAAAAAGGAGAGGCATTTTGTTTTTTTGTATTCAAATGCTACTAAGTTATTTGTTATCAATGGCTGGAGTCAATGAAATTTTATGAATCTTAAATTAGCAATTATTACGTTTTGATAAGAATATTATCTTCTGATATTAAACATTTGTTCCAATTTTGAATTGGAATGGCAAAATAGCTATAGAGAGTATTTATCAACGTGATAAAGAATAGATATGGATAAGAAACTTAATTTATGTTATGATATAAGTGTAATAAAGGAGAGAAGATGCAGAATAATTTACTTGTATTGCAATCAGATTTTGGTTTGGTAGATGGGGCTGTATCGGCAATGGTCGGTGTGGCTTTAGAGGAATCCCCAACGTTAAAAATACATCATTTGACCCATGATATTACGCCTTATAATATTTTTGAGGGAAGCTATCGTTTGTTTCAAACGGTGAATTATTGGCCGGAAGGGACAACGTTTGTATCCGTTGTGGATCCAGGTGTCGGTTCTAAGCGTAAAAGCGTGGTTGCCAAAACTGTACAAAATCAGTATATTGTCACGCCAAATAACGGAACGCTTTCGTTTATCAAGAAACATGTGGGAATTGCAGCGATTCGTGAGATTTCGGAAGTGGAAAATCGACGAAAGAATACGGAAAATTCTTATACGTTTCATGGTCGGGATGTTTATGCTTATACTGGTGCGAAGTTAGCAAGCGGACACATTACATTTGAAGAAGTGGGCCCAGAATTAAGTATAGATGAAATTGTAGAAATTCCTGTTGTGGAAACGACAATTGGGAATGATTTTGTTAGTGGGGCTATTGATATTTTAGATGTTCGTTTTGGTTCGCTATGGACGTCTATTACACGTGAGGAATTTTATACTCTTAGTCCTGAATTTGGTAATCGGTTTGAGGTCACGATTTATAATAACGATATGCTGGTCTATCAGAACCAGGTGACTTATGGGAAATCTTTTGCGGATGTACGGATTGGTCAGCCTATTTTGTATATCAATTCTCTTTATCGTGTTGGTCTTGCTATCAATCAGGGGTCTTTTGCGAAGGCCTATAATGTAGGAGTCGGAGCGCAATGGAGTATTGAAATCAAGCGGATTGAAAAATAAATAATAAAGGAGATTATTATGAAAAATAATTCAATAAGAAGTGTTGTCGCAACGGGGATTGGTGCAGCTCTCTTCGTCGTTATTGGAATGATTAGTGTTCCAACTCCTGTGCCCAATACGAGCATTCAATTGCAGTATGCTTTGCAGGCCTTGTTTAGCGTGATTTTTGGTCCGGTGGTTGGATTTTTAACGGGCTTCATCGGGCATGCCTTAAAAGATTCTTTGCAATATGGAAATCCTTGGTGGTCATGGGTCATTGCCAGTGGTTTGTTTGGCTTGATTGTTGGACTGTTTCGGAAAAGAATCCGTGTTACACAAGGTATTTTTGAAGTAAAAGATATTGTATCGTTTAATGTGATTCAATTGTTGGCCAATGCTGTGGTATGGATTGTCATCGCGCCGCTAGGTGATATTTTGATTTACAATGAGCCTGCAAACAAGGTGTTTGTCCAAGGTGTTGTTGCAACGATTTCTAATGGTTTGACCGTTGCCATTGCGGGAACAGTGCTTTTGCTAGCTTATGCCCGCACGCAAATCAAATCAGGAAGTTTGAAAAAAGATTAGTGACAGGAAGCGAGAATGAGACGGAGTGAAGGTTTGAAAATGATTCTTCCTACTCTCACCACTGCGTCTTATAATTCTGACTATATAAACAAAGAAACTGAGTACTTTTGTCCCAGTTTCTTGCTTTATAATGGTAAAACGCGCTGTGATTGAGCTTTTCATTTGCTTTTTAGGCTTAAGAAAGCACTTAATGAGAAAAATATTGTCTGGGTAAGCTGTCAGAGGGTCAGACGGAGTAAACTGGTATTGGTTTATGTCATCCGAGGGTCGGACGGAGCAAACTGATTTTGGTTCATATCATCCGAGGGTCAGACAGAGTAAACTAGTTTTGGTCCATATCATCCAAGGCTCAGACAGAGCAAACTAGTTTTAGTTTGCTTCGTCGACTGGGTCGATAGTATCAACGGGTTTCGGTTTGTCCCGTCGACCGGGTCACCAGCTTCAACGAGTTTTAGTTTGCTCCGTTGAACCGGGTCGAGCATTTTAACCATTGTCACACTTTCTCATTAACCGTGTAGGGTCGGCAGGAAGCTGAACTCTTTTTGTTTGATCAGATTCTTTTTCACGTTCAAGGTTTAATTTTACGGCAGTATTAGCGGACTTCAAAATTGATTTTCATCTTATTTTCTTTTATGCTACAATAGAATGAGTAAGTACAAGAGGAGAAGTGGATGATTTTAGAGGAATTTGATGAAAATCGTCAGGCGATTATCAATCCAGAAGATTTGGTTGAGGCGTTGCCGGATTTTCCAGAAACAGTAGTATCTTGCTTTGCCCGTGATACCTTTAAGCGTATGCTGGCTGATTTTCAGCATGAGTTGCTAGCTTCTACTTCTATGGCAAATATTGAGATTCCTATTTACAAGGTTTTTGTGGAAGAAAGAGAAATAGCTCTGTTTAATGCACCAGTCGGGGCATCTGCCTGTGTGGCGATTTTGGAAGATTTGATTGCCTTTGGAATGAAGAAGCTGGTTCTCTTTGGGACTTGTGGGGTTTTGGATGAGGATATTAGGGAAACATCTATTATCGTGCCCCATACTGCGATTCGTGATGAAGGGACCAGTTATCATTATTTGCCGGCTTCTGATGAGGTAGAAGTAAATGTTGGCTTGCGGGATTTCTTACGGTCATTTTTAGCTGATAAAGGAATTTCTCATACAGTTGGAAAAGTTTGGACGACAGACGGCATTTATCGGGAAACAGCTGCGAAACTTCGGACGCGAAAAGATGCGGGAGCGATTTGTGTAGATATGGAATGTTCAGCAGTTGCAGCTTTGGCAGCTTTTCGTGAGATTTCCGTTTGTCATTTCTTTTATGCAGCGGACCACTTATCAGAAGAAGCTTGGGATATGCGCAATTTAGCCAATCATGCAGACCTAGACGAAAAAGACAAAGTGGCTAACTTGGCGATTCAGCTCGCCCTTGCTTTATAGAGAACATGCTATGAAAAAACCAATTATTCAATTTGAAAACTTTAGTTTTCAGTATCAAGCACAGACAGAACCAACCTTGAAAAATGTTAATTTGACGATTTATGAGGGAGAAAAGGTCTTGATAGTCGGCCCTTCTGGTTCGGGAAAGTCCACTCTTGGACAATGCTTAAATGGCATTATTCCAACTATTTATCATGGAGAAATGAGTGGGAATCTGTGGATTCAAGGCAAGTCTGCGTTTGGTAGCAGCATTTATGACTTGTCCAATCTTGTCAGTACCGTCTTGCAAGATACGGACGGACAGTTTATCGGACTGAGTGTCGCGGAAGATCTGGCTTTTGCTTTGGAAAATGACATGGTGGATTTGCCGACGATGAGAGAAAAGGTGCATTTGTGGGCGGAGAAATTGGATTTGTTGTCGCTGTTGCACCAGCGCCCCCAAGACTTATCTGGTGGGCAGAAGCAGCGGGTCAGTTTGGCCGGGGTGCTGATTGACGAAAGTCCGATTTTGCTCTTTGATGAACCTTTGGCAAACTTAGATCCGAAGTCGGGACAGGATACGATTGAGCTGATTGATCAGATTCATGCGGAAGCAGGAACGACAACGATTGTTATCGAGCACCGTCTGGAAGATGTGCTGTATCGGTCTATTGATCGGATTGTCCTCATCAATGATGGCCAAATTTTGTTTAATGGTAGTCCAGATGATTTGTTGCATACGGATTTACTAGCTGCCAATGGTATTCGTGAACCTCTTTATCTTACAACGCTGCGTCAGCTTGGTTTTCAGCTGGAAAATTCTGCACAGTTGGCAAATTTATCTCAGATAGATGTCTCTACTGTTCAGTTTTCGGGTGAAAAATTCTCTATTCAAAAACCACAGGCCCAGGATGATTTGCTGGAGTTGAAAAATGTCCACTTTGCTTACGGTGAGAAAAAGGTTTTACAAGATATTGATTTTACAATTTTTAAAGGCGAAAAAATTGCTATTGTCGGGAAAAACGGTGCTGGAAAATCCACGTTAGCCAAAGCGCTCTGCCAGTTTATCGTAACAGATGGAAGCTATACTTGGCAGGGAAGAGACATCAAAGACGATTCCATTAAGGAGCGGGCAGAACGGATTGGTTACGTTTTGCAAAATCCAAATCAGATGATTTCCACGACTATGATTTTTGATGAGGTTGCCTTGGGCTTGAAGTTGCGTGGGATTGCAGAAGATGAGATAAAAGAGCGTGTACTGGCCGCGCTAAAAACCTGCGGTTTATATGAATTTCGGCAGTGGCCCATTTCTGCCTTGTCTTTTGGGCAAAAGAAGCGGGTGACCATTGCTTCGATTTTAGTGTTAAATCCAGAGATTATCCTTTTAGATGAGCCAACGGCTGGCCAAGATCAGCGCAATTACACAGAAATCATGAATTTCTTAGATGAGTTGAACCAAAAAGGGCATACGATTATCATGATTACACATGATATGCAGCTGATGTTGGATTATTCTGACCGAGCGGTTGTGATGTTGGATGGTAAGATTCTGGCGGACAAATCACCGGCTGAAGTTTTGACAGATAAGACTTTGATTCATGCAGCGAACCTTAAGGAAACGTCTATCTTTTCCTTGGCTAAGAAATTAAACGTTGATCCACTAGCTTTAACAGAATTTTATATGCAAGAAAGGGAGGAAAGCCATGCTTAATCAGCAAAAACTTATTGGTTACCATGCGGGAACGACCTTTTTGCATCGCCTATCCGGAGCGAGTAAGTTACTGTTTTTCATTTTGGTATCAACTGCAGCGATGATTAGTTACGATACTCGCTTGCTGTTGGTCATTGCGATTGGCTCACTCTTTCTTTTTAGAGTGTCGAACATTCATTTTAAAGATGTATCGTTTGTTTTGGCTTTTGCAGGTATTTTTGCCGCTTTGAATCTTATCATGGTTTATCTGTTTGCTCCTCAGTACGGAGTGGAGATTTATGACCAACAGACGGTCTGGTTCAGCGGAGTGGGCAGTTATACCGTAACTGCGCAGGAAATCTTTTATCTGTTTAATCTGTTCTTGAAATATCTCTGTACCATTCCTTTGGCAGTTATTTTTCTAATGACCACTCACCCTAGTCAGTTTGCGTCCAGTATGAATCAAATCGGAATTCCTTATAAAATTGCCTATTCTGTCAGTTTGACGCTGCGCTATATTCCTGACTTGCAGGAGGAATTTTACCTAATTAGAATGTCGCAAGAAGCGCGTGGACTGGAATTGTCCAAAAAAGCAAAAATAAGCCAGCGCATCAAAGGGAACCTGCAAATCATTATTCCATTGATTTTTAGCTCACTGGAGCGGATTGATACGATTGCAACAGCCATGGAATTGCGGCGTTTTGGTAAAAATAAAAAGCGGACTTGGTACACTTATCAGGCTTTTCAGAGGTTGGATATTGAAGTGATTTTGCTGGCTATTTTATTTTTACTGCTGAGCTTCCTACTCTTTTTTGTCAATCACGGTCGCTTTTACAATCCTTGGTTATAAATGAGAATTGAAATGTACATAGGAGGAAGAAAATGATTGCATTGGTAACAGGAGCTTCAGCTGGTTTTGGTCAAGCTATTTGTCGTCGCTTGGTGGCAGAAGGTCACCGAGTGATTGGGGTAGCGAGAAGACTAGAAAAGTTGACGCAACTTCAGCAGGAATTAGGTCTTGAAAATTTTTATCCGCTTCAAATGGATGTATCGGATAGAAAAAGTGTGGATCAGGCTTTAGAACATTTGCCAGATGCTTGGCGAACGATTGATATTTTGGTCAACAATGCAGGTCTGGCATTGGGCTTAGACAAGGCTTATGAAGCAGATATGCAAGATTGGCTGACGATGATTCAGACCAATATTATTGGTTTGGTTTATCTAACACGTCAGATCCTACCGCAAATGGTAGAGCGAGATAGCGGATTGATTATCAATCTAGGTTCGACTGCTGGAACGGTTCCTTATCCAGGTGCCAACGTCTATGGAGCTAGTAAAGCATTTGTGAAGCAATTTTCTTTGAATTTACGTGCTGATTTGGCAGGACATCATATTCGTGTTACAAACATTGAACCCGGTCTTTGTGAGGGAACAGAATTTTCAAATGTCCGATTTAAAGGGGACGATCAACGAGCTGAAAAATTGTATGAAGGAGCTCATGCTATTCAGCCAGTTGATATTGCTAATACTGTTGCTTGGATTGTTGGACAGCCTCTTCATGTCAATATCAACCGGATTGAAATCATGCCTGTTTCACAAACGTTTGGAGCGCAGCCTGTTTTTCGAGAAGAATAGATGAGATAGAATGAGGAGAGTATGACAGAAATAAACCTTTTGTTTTCAATTGATGATCGCTATGTAGAGCAATTTAAAACGACTTTGTATTCAGTTTATTTGAATACACCTTCAACTTTGCTGCATGTATTTGTCTTGCAAAAACAATTGTTAGAAAAGAATGCGGAGATTGAGGAATTTTGTGAGGTACTAGGGATCATCTATGAACCAGTCGTGATTGGTGAAAAAGCTTTTGAAGATGCTCCAAGTACTGATCGGTATCCAGAAACAATCTACTATCGCTTGCTGGCACATGAATACCTTCCTCAAGATTTGGATCGGATTCTTTATTTGGATGCAGATATTTTATGTTTGAACGACATTTGTCCTCTTTATGAAATGGAGTTGGGAGCTTCTTTGTATGCTGCGGCTAGTCATGGATCAGATGACAATATGACAGATTTAGTCAATAAGCTGCGCTTACAAAATTTTGAGGCAGAAAGTTATTATAATTCAGGCGTTTTGCTTATGAATTTGACCGCCATTCGAAAAGAAGTGAAACGAGAAAAGATTTTAGAATACATTGCTCAAAATAGTTTTAAACTCTTTTTACCGGATCAAGATGTGCTGAATGCTTTATATGGGCATTTGACAATTCAAATTCCAGATGAATTGTATAATTATGATGCACGCTACAATGTGCTGTATTATGCTCGGAGTAAAGGAGAGTGGGACTTGGATTGGGTGATTGAGAACACCGTTTTTCTTCACTTTTGCGGTCGAGATAAGCCTTGGCTGACAGAATACCACGGACGCTATGCCGCACTTTACAAGCATTACCAACATCGCAGCCGAAAAGTTGGCAGATAAAAACGAAACCAACCAATTAAAAATGGTTGGCTTTTCTTTTTATAACGGTCGTTTATTAGGAATCCCTGCTTTGCGCGGGTATTTATTGGGAGTTTCTTTTTTTTTGCCAACAACCGTGATATACCGCGGGTCGCCATTGGGAAGTTGGTAGTGAATGTTTTCTTCGACTTTGCTGAAAAGAAGAGAAAGAGCATTATTAGCCTCCGTTAATTCCTCAGGAGCATTGCTGGCTTTGAGTGCTAAAAGGCGACCACCAACTTTAAGAAAGGGAATGGTCAGCTCGGCTAAGACCTGCATACGAGCAACAGCGCGTGCAGTGACAATATCAAACTGGGCGCGAAAGTCTTTATCTTGAGCAAAATCTTCTGCCCGACCATGATAAAAATGAACTTTTTCCAGACCTAATTCGTCAGCCAAGTGATTTAAAAACAGAATACGCTTGTTTAGAGAATCAATAATCGTCACATCTAGCGCTGGATAGAGGATTTTGATCGGAAGACTCGGAAAACCTGCTCCAGCTCCAATGTCCAGCAGTTTAATGTCTTTATTGTCAATCAATCCCTGTAAAATCGGTGCAATGGAGTCATAGAAATGCTTGAGATAGACTTCCTTTTTCTCAGTAATAGCTGTCAGATTGATTTTTTTATTCCATTCAACGAGCAGTTCAAAATAGCGTTCAAACTGCATCTGTTGTTGGTCCGTGAGTTCAATCTGTTGCTGTTTTAAAAGTTGATAAAATTCTTTGGGTGTCATCATTTATCCTTACTTGTATCTTCTTGCTTCTATTATACCAGATAATCAGAAGAGAATCTTCAAAATTTCTCTTTTGAAGAAGTCTAAATTTTTATTCTTTTCATTTTTCTGGTATAATGTCTATAATAAATTTAAAGGAGAATGATTATGTGGATGATTATTTTAGCCATTGTTGTGGTACTGATATTGTTTGTGATTGCTAGTTACAACGGTCTAGTGAAAAGTCGGATGCAAACCAAAGAAGCGTGGAGTCAAATTGATGTTCAGTTAAAACGTCGAAATGATTTGCTGCCAAATTTGATTGAAACGGTCAAAGGGTATGCTAAATATGAGGCATCAACGCTTGAAAAGGTAACAGAGCTTCGTCGTCAAGTGGCAGCTGCTACAACGCCAGCAGAAGCTATGAAAGCAAGTGATGCCTTGACGCGTCAGATTTCTGGTATTTTTGCAGTTGCAGAAAATTACCCAGAGTTAAAAGCAAGCGCGAACTTTGTAAAATTGCAAGAAGAATTGACTAATACTGAAAATAAAATTTCGTATTCTCGTCAACTTTATAATAGTGTAACAAGCAATTACAATGTGAAGCTGGAAACATTTCCAAGTAATATTATTGCTGGAATGTTCGGCTTTAAGCCGGCAGATTTCTTAGCTGTCCCAGAAGAAGAAAAATCCGTACCAAAAGTTGATTTTAGCGGTCTAGGTGACTAATATGCTCTTTGATCAAATTGCTAGTAATAAAAGACGAACGTGGGTTCTCTTAATTGCTTTTTTTGCTCTGTTAGCGATTATTGGTGCTGCGGTAGGGTATTTATGGTTAGATTCAACTCTCGGTGGTGTGATAATTGCCTTTATCATTGGCGGCATTTATGCTTTTAGCATGATTTTTCAGTCTACTGAGGTTGTCATGTCTATGAACGGTGCTCGACAAGTCACTGAGGCTGAAGCTCCTGATTTGTACCATGTGGTAGAAGATATGGCGATGGTAGCGCAAGTTCCGATGCCACGGGTATATATTGTAGAGGATTCATCGCCTAATGCCTTTGCGACGGGCTCAAAGCCTGAAAATGCAGCAGTTGCCGCAACGACAGGGCTGTTAAATCTAATGAACCGTGAAGAGTTAGAAGCGGTCATCGGGCATGAAGTGAGCCATATCCGTAATTATGATATTCGGATTTCGACAATTGCGGTAGCACTTGCTAGTGCAGTGACCATGCTATCTAGCTTAGCTGGGCGTATGATGTGGTTTGGTGGCGGTGGTCGCAGGCGTGATAGTCGAGATAATGACAACGGTTTAGGAATTTTGATGCTGATTCTGTCGCTTATTGCGATTATCTTGGCTCCTTTAGCAGCTACTTTAGTTCAGTTGGCGATTTCTCGTCAGCGTGAATTTTTGGCAGATGCTTCAAGTGTAGAATTAACCCGCAATCCACAAGGGATGATTAATGCTCTCTTGAAATTGGAAAATAGCGAGCCGATGCACCATAAAGTAGATGACGCTAGTGCAGCTCTCTATATCAATGATCCGAAAAAAGAAGGTGGACTTCAAAAGTTATTTTATACTCATCCGCCGATTTCAGAGCGAGTAGAGCGCTTAAGAAAAATGTAAAAAGGTTGAGATAGACTATATGGTTGTGCAGCAATCATGACTGTCTGTCCCAATCTTTTTTTGTATTTCACCATATAAATTTTAGTTACGATAGCCTTATCTATGTTGTTTTTGGAATGAGAGTAAGAGAGATAGCATGCCACAGATTGTAAACACAATCCAAGCGATTCTCATATTCCAAATAGCGAGGCTGGTAAAGATCATTGTTCCAAATGGGACAGAAAAACTAAACAGTAAACTCAGAAAGTTAGAAGTCTGTGCTAAGATATCTGATGGAAGTTTGCTGAGGAGCATGCTGTTGATTTTTGGATTGACTTTTCCGGAAAGATACATGATAAAGAAAACAGCAAAAATAGTAAGGAAAACAGGTAGCTGGAGAAGATTTATGAAGCCAATTAGAGCAATGGTTAAAGTAGCCCAAAAAGCAATTTTATTGACGGAAAGTTTACTAAAATAATCATTGGGAGTCAGGCTGGCAGAGATAACTCCTAAAATAATCGTTGTTTCAAAAATGAGAAGAGATTGACTGAAAGGGAGTCCAAATAAAGGGTGATCCAATAAATAAAGATTGTAAATGGCCATAATAGAGCCGCCGAGTGCATTGAGCATTAGTATCTGAAAGAGTAAGGTCAAAAAATGGCTGTCTCCGTTTTGCTCAAAAATTAATTTAGAACTTTGATACATTTCTAGGAATTGTTGTTTGAGAGGAAGAGGATTTTCATTTTCTTTGACTGGGTCATGAGTGAGTTTATGACGAACAAAATAAAGAGTAGTGGAAGAAAGTAGGAAAGCTAAGGCATTGATGAAGGCGACCAACGCAAATTGTTGGTTGCTGACAGCAAGAAGCCAAACACCTAATGCTTGTCCGGCTAGATTACAGAGATAAGCAATTAGTTGTATAAAGGAGAAAGCCGACATCATCTCTTCCTCTGCTAGATTCTTTTTCAAAATAGGCATTTGCAGGCCACTACGATAATCACTCATCATATCTGATACGATATTTAGCAAACAAACGACAGAAAAAGCTAGATAAGAAGTTGAGCGAGTTAGACATGCTACAAAGACAAATAACATGGCTTGGAGATAGCCCATGTGAATGAGCCAACGAGCTTTATGGGCTGTTTGATCAGCTTTCATTCCCACAAAGATAGTGAAAAATACTGGAACGAGAACGATAAAATTAGCAATTCCAACAGCAAATTTAGGATTTGGTAAACTGGATGCAAAGACTACAAAAACAATATTATAAATGGAAGAGCCCAAGATATTGAATATGCGTGACAGACTAATAAAAGCAAATACTTTATTTCTCAAAATAAGTTTCATGATAACCTCCTATATGTGTTGCAATGATTATAACAAGCAAAAAAGTAAATTCAATAACCTTTTCGCAAGTGGGAATAAATCCTAAGTAAGTGAACGATATGGAAAAGTAACTTGCAAGCAAACTTTATATATTTTAGTATAAATGAAAAAAGGCAACGTCAGCAAAACGTTGCACATATTCAACAAAAGTTAATTTTCTTTGAGAAGCTTTTCGATTCCATTTTGATAGTATTCGGCACTAGTCTGGCAATCTAATAGTTGCAAGATATGGACAGCTTGCTTCATTTGTTTCAATCCGTTTTCTTTATTTCCTTGAAGGAATAGGAGCTCTCCTTGAGCAAATTTAAAAACGATTCGTAGATAGGCTTCATTTTCCTTATAAAAATGAGCTTTAATCCAGTTTTCGAAGAAAGTAGCTTCCGCAAAGTGTCTTGATTCAATAGCTAGAAAGAAGCCATTTATAAAAATGGTATGAATAGTATAACGATTGCTCTCAAATAAGCCTAAAAAATCTTTTCTGTTGACCATTTCTTTTGTATATTGTGTATAAAGTTTTGAGGAGAGAATAGTTGTACAAAAGGCGAAAAGTTTAAGTTCATACAAACCCCAAATATCCACAGAAAAGAGATAATTATGAAGAAAGTTACTTTCCTCTGTGGAAGCTGTAACTCCATCTTTTAGGGCACAAAGAAAACCTTTGACAATAATAGCTTCAATCATATCTTCTTTTTTTCTGGATTTTTGATATAGAGCTTGTTTTTCTAAGTAAAAAGCTTCGATAAAATCTAGATTATCAGACTGTTCTTGAAGGGTGTCAATTAGTTGTTGTTCGGAATTTTTTTGATGTCCATGAGCTGCTAGAGTAAATTCTTTAACATCTGTGTGGATGTTTTCAAGAGCTGTAAATAATTTTTGAGCAGAAAGTTCGCTCCGACCATTTTCAAAACGTGACAGCATAGACTTTGAAAATTCTCCTCCGGTTGCTTCTGTCAAGGAAATATGTCTAGCATCTCGGAAAGATTTAAATATACGACCTAAATTATCCATCACAATCCTCCTTTTGATTGTTATTATTATAACAAAATAATGGTTTCTCTCCTATTTCTCATCTCAAAAATGGTATAATAAATCTAGAAATTTAAATACAAATGAGGAAATGATGTTATATATTCAAGAAATTCGTAAAAATCCAGATGGTCTTGCTTTTGAGCAAGGATTTGATTTGACGCAAGAATTACAAATGCGCAATCCTGAAATTTTAAATGTCCAAGACATTTTTGTAAGTGGAAAGGTGCAATATGAGGACGGTCTTTACTTTTTAGATTATGATTTGTCTTATACCATTACGCTGGTGTCAAGTCGCAGCATGGAGCCGGTAGAGCAAAAAGAGAGCTACTTAGTGAATGAAGTTTTTGCCGATGCGCATAGTGGAAAAGTAGATCAGGATTTGATAGCGGATGATTTGGTGTTGCCGATTGAAAATGAAGAAATCAATCTAACTGAAAGTGTGGCAGATAATATTTTATTGCATATCCCTCTTAAAGTGCTGACAGCCGAGGAGAAAGCGAGTGATAGCATGCCTTCTGGAAATGATTGGCAGGTCATGACCGAAGAAGAGTATCAGCAAAGTAAACAAGAGCAAAAAGAAAAGAACAGTCCTTTTGCTAGCCTGCAAGGTCTGTTTGATGAGGAGTGAAGCCATCTTCAACATTGGCTTTTAATAACAAATCCTTTATTTTCACGCTTAAAAATGATAAAATAAAACAAACTAAAAAGAGGAGTACAAAATGACAAAAGCGAATTTTGGTGTTGTTGGTATGGCCGTCATGGGTCGTAACCTTGCCCTTAATATTGAATCTCGTGGCTATACAGTAGCAATTTATAATCGTTCAGCGAATAAAACAGAGGATGTGATTGCTTCTCATCCAGATAAAAACTTTGTTCCAAGTTATGATGTGGAAAGTTTTGTAAATTCTATCGAAAAACCACGTCGAATCATGCTCATGGTCAAAGCTGGATCAGGAACTGATGCAACGATTCAGGCACTTTTACCCTTCCTTGATAAGGGAGATATCTTAATTGACGGTGGAAATACTTTCTATAAAGATACTATTCGTCGTTCAGAAGAATTGGCAAATTCAGGAATCAATTTTATCGGGACAGGAGTATCTGGTGGTGAAAAAGGTGCGCTTGAAGGACCGTCTATTATGCCTGGTGGGCAAAAAGAAGCCTATGAATTAGTAGCAGATGTGTTGGAAGAAATTTCAGCCAAAGCACCAGAAGATGGTGCACCATGTGTGACTTACATCGGTCCAAACGGTGCAGGTCATTATGTAAAAATGGTTCACAATGGGATTGAATATGGCGATATGCAATTGATTGCAGAAAGCTATGATTTAATGCAACACTTGCTTGGATTTTCAGCAGCAGAAATGGCTGACATCTTTACAGAATGGAATAAAGGTGAGTTGGATAGCTATCTGATTGAAATCACTGCTGATATTTTGACTCGTAAAGATGATGAAGGTCAAGATGGGCCGATTGTCGATTACATTTTGGATGCGGCTGGAAATAAAGGAACTGGTAAATGGACGAGTCAATCAGCTCTTGACTTTGGTGTGCCGCTTCCGCTCATTACAGAGTCTGTCTTTGCGCGCTATATTTCTGCTTATAAAGATGAACGTGTGGCTGCAAGCAAGGTTCTTCCAAAACCAACTGCATTTAAATTTGAAGGAGACAAGGCTGAATTGATTGAAAAAATTCGTCAAGCCCTCTACTTCTCAAAAATTATGTCTTATGCCCAAGGTTTCTCACAATTGCGTGTAGCTTCTAAAGAGCATGATTGGAACCTTCCATTTGGGGAAATTGCTTCTATTTGGCGCGCTGGTTGTATCATTCGTGCTCGTTTCTTGCAAAAAATTACAGATGCATACGGACGTAATCCAGATCTTGCAAACTTATTGCTTGACGAATACTTTATGGACGTCACTGCTAAATACCAACAAGCTGTTCGTGATGTAGTAGCTTTGGCTGTTCAAGCAGGTGTGCCGGTACCAACGTTCTCTAGTGCAATTGCTTACTTTGATAGCTATCGTGCAGAAAACTTGCCAGCCAATTTAATTCAAGCGCAACGCGATTACTTTGGTGCGCATACATATGAACGCAAGGACAAAGAAGGAATTTACCACTATTCTTGGTATGATGAAAAATAGGATAGGCTATGGCGAAGCGGATTTTATTAGTTGAGAAAGAAAAAAGGTTAGCACAATTTATTGGCTTAGAACTACAAAAAGAAGGTTATCGAGTTGATCTTTTTGAAACAGGAAAAGATGCTTTAGCGTCTGCGCGAGCGAATCAATATGATTTATTCCTGTTGAATTTTATGCTTGACGATATGACAGGAACAGCATTTGCTGCACAATTAAGTGTGATAAAGCCTGCTTCGGTCATCATTGTATTGGATAATCGTGATAATATTCTTCAATATACTGAGGAAATCCAACGCTTTGCTGTTGCTTACATGGTAGAACCATTCATTGTGGCGGACTTAGTTGAAAAAATTTCTGCCATTTTTCGTGGACGTGATTTTATTGATCAGCATTGTAGTCAGATGAAAGTTCCAACATCTTATCGGAATCTTCGGATTGATGTGCAAAATCATACAGTTTATCGAGGTGAAGAAGTGATTGCTTTGACTCGACGAGAATATGATTTATTAGCAACATTGATGGGAAGCCATCAAGCTTTAAGCCGTGAACAGCTGTTAGAGCGCGTGTGGAAATATGAAGGAGCTGTTGAAACAAATGTTGTTGATGTTTATATTCGCTATCTTCGTAGTAAAATTGATATAGCGGGGCAAAAAAGTTATATAAAAACCGTGCGTGGTGTTGGTTATGCTATGCAAGAATAACTCTGAGGTGCAGGAAATATCGTTTTTCTGCACTTTTCTAATGGGCGTATTTCCCTAGTCTATTACAATTTGCAAGCAAGAAATAGGAAAAATTTTTAAAATATTATATAAAAACGCTTTACAAAATAAAAATATATGATATAATTAAAGGGTCAAATAAATGCAAACGTTTTCGTAAAATGTTTGTGGAATTTTTATAAGGAGATATGAATGATGAAAGAGACATTCAAAAACATATTCAGTTTCGAATTTTGGCAAAAATTCGGAAAAGCTCTGATGGTCGTTATCGCAGTAATGCCTGCGGCTGGTTTGATGATCAGTATTGGTAAGTCCATTCCAATGATCAATCCAAATGTAGCTGCTCTTGTTACAACAGGCGGTATTCTTGAGCAAATTGGTTGGGGAGTTATCGGAAACCTTCACATTTTGTTTGCATTAGCTATTGGAGGTAGCTGGGCAAAAGAACGTGCTGGTGGTGCTTTTGCAGCTGGTTTGTCATTTATCTTGATTAACCGTATTACTGGGGTTATGTTTGGTGTGACTTCAGATTTATTGGCAAAAGATGGTGCAACTGTTCGTACTTTGTTTGGCACTTCAATCAAAGTGGCTGATTATTTTGTAAGTGTACTGGAAGCACCAGCTCTTAACATGGGTGTATTCGTTGGTATTATTGCTGGTTTTGTGGGAGCAACAGCTTACAACAAATATTATAATTTCCGCAAATTACCAGATGCACTCTCATTCTTCAATGGGAAACGTTTTGTACCATTTGTCGTTATCTGGCGCTCAGCTGTTGTAGCGATTATTCTTTCAGCTGTTTGGCCAGTTATTCAAACAGGTATTAACTCATTTGGTATCTGGATTGCCAACTCACAAGATACAGCGCCATTCTTGGCACCATTCTTGTATGGTACTTTAGAACGTCTCTTGCTTCCATTTGGTTTGCACCACATGTTGACGATTCCAATGAACTACACTTCAATTGGTGGTACTTATGAAGTATTGACTGGTGCAGCGAAAGGAACACAAGTATTTGGTCAAGACCCACTTTGGTTAGCTTGGGTGACAGACCTTGTAAACTTGAAGGGTTCAGATGCGTCTCAATATCATCATCTGTTAAACAGCGTGACTCCAGCTCGTTTTAAAGTTGGACAAATGATTGGTTCATTTGGTATTTTGATGGGTGTTGTATTTGCTATCTATCGTAATGTTGATGCAGATAAAAAGCATAAATACAGAGGGATGATGACTGCAACAGCACTTGCAACATTCTTGACAGGTGTGACAGAACCAATTGAATACATGTTCATGTTTGTTGCAATGCCTCTTTACTTAGTGTATGCAGTTGTGCAAGGGTTAGCCTTTGCAATGGCTGACGTTGTTCACTTGCGTGTTCACTCATTTGGTTCGATTGAATTCTTGACTCGTACCCCACTTGCAATCAACGCTGGTTTGGGTATGGATATTGTGAACTTTATTTGGGTAACAGTTCTCTTTGCAGTTGGAATGTACTTTATTGCCAACTTCATGATTAAGAAATTTAACTACGCAACTCCAGGACGTAATGGTAACTATGAAACAGCTGATGGAGAAGATAGTGATTCATCTGCTCAAGCTGGTGGCAAAGTAGCAGAAGCATCCCAAGCTGTGAATATCATCAACCTTCTTGGCGGACGCGCAAATATCGTTGATGTAGATGCCTGTATGACACGTCTCCGTGTGACTGTCAAAGATGCTGAAAAAGTTGGTACAGAAGAACAATGGAAAGCTGAAGGAGCAATGGGCTTGGTGATGAAAGGCCAAGGTGTTCAAGCTATTTATGGTCCGAAAGCGGATGTTCTTAAATCTGATATTCAAGACTTACTTGACTCAGGTGAAGTGATTCCTGAAACTCTTCCGAGTCAAATGACAGCTTCACAAGCTGCGGAAGTGAGCTACAAAGGTGTAACAGAAGAAGTTGAAACGGTTGCTGACGGTGAAGTCATTGCTATCTCTGATGTGAAAGATCCTGTCTTCTCACAAAAAATGATGGGTGACGGATTTGCAGTTGAACCTGAAAATGGCAATATCTACTCACCAGTAGCAGGTACTGTTACAAGCATTTTCCCTACAAAACACGCTCTTGGTCTCTTGACTGATAATGGTCTTGAAGTGCTTGTTCATATCGGACTTGATACAGTCAGTCTTGAAGGTAAACCATTTGAAGTACATGTTGCAGAAGGACAAAAAGTTGCAGCAGGTGATCTTCTTGTGACAGCTGATTTAGAAGCTATCAAAGCGGCAGGTCGTGAAACTTCAACAGTTGTTGTCTTCACAAATGCACAAGCTATTAAATCTGTAACGGTTGAAACATTCGGCAAAGTAGCAGTGAAAACGGTTGTTGCTAAAGTAGAATTGTAAATAGAAAAGAGAAATCATGGCAAAATTCCTGACTTTAAATACTCATAGTTGGATGGAAGATGAGCAAAAAAAAAAGCTAGATCAACTAGCTGAGCGGATTCTTCAAGAAAAATATGATGTCATTTGCCTGCAGGAAGTCAATCAAGAAATGGAGTCTGAACAGGTTGTTCAGGCTCCATTTTATCATGCAGTAGATGGCGCCATTGCGATTCATAAAGACCACTTTGCACATTGTCTTGTGGAGAAATTGGTAGAGAAAGGTCTTATTTATCATTGGTCTTGGGCTTATAATCATATTGGTTTTGATCGGTTTCATGAGGGAGTTGCTATTTTATCCTTAAATCCATTGAAACCAAGGGAGTTATTGGTTTCAGATGCCAACGATCCAACGGATTATCACACTAGAAAAGTACTTTTGGCGGAAACAGAAGTTGATGGACGGCTTGTAACGGTGGCTTCCTGTCATCTTTCCTGGTGGAATAAAGGCTTCCAAGAAGAGTGGGCACAGATAGAAGAAGAATTATTACAATGCAACATGCCTTTGGTATTGATGGGAGATTTTAACAATCCTGTCGGTTATGAAGGCTATCAGCACATTCTAAGAAGTCCACTTGCTTTGCAAGATAGTCATGCTGTTGCTGACACAGTCGTTGGTACAGCAACGGTTGAAGGCGATATTGCTGGCTGGGCTGGAAATAAGGAAGCTCTAAAAATTGATTATATCTTTACAAGTAAAGATTTCAACATTGAAAAATCTGCTGTTGTTTTTGAGGGCAAAGCAACACCTGTTGTTAGTGACCATTTTGGGTTAGAAGCAGAAGTTGCATTTTAACAATCAGAAACGGGAAGTTCAAGATAAAACTTCCCGTTTTTGGTTGTCATTCTTTAGAGGTGTGGCGTTTTCCAGCATTGATAGCGTCGGCCTCGGTCATGGTGACTACTCTGTCAAACCGTGTATTGCGTGGCATATTATCTAAGCTGTACCAATAAACATCAGCAGTTCCGTTACGAGCTACATAAACGGTTCGTTCCTGCTGTTGAGCTTCTTGTGCTGTAGCAGCCTCTTGTTGTTGCTGCGCTTGAGCGGCAGCTGCTTCTTCTTGTTTTCGTTTTTCTTCTGCTTGTCTAGCTATTTCTTGTTCTTTTGCTGCTTTTTCTGCAGTCTCTTTTTCTTGCTTAGCTTTTTCCGCTTCCTTTTTCTTCTTTTCCTCTGCGGCTTTCTCTTTCTTTGTCTGTTCCTCTTTTTTACCTAGAGCAATATATTGCTCGTTTTCTTTTTTGTAGGAGTCAAACTCATTTTTTAATGTTTTGTAGTCTTTCGCGGCTTTTTCATTGCTGTTTGTTAATTTTTGAATCTGTACCTTATATTCTTTCTCGTCTTTCTACTGGTTTCCCATGGCAGAAAACGATCCCAATAAAAGAACGACTAGCGTTAGAATAGCGATATTCTTTTTGTCTTTAAAAAAGGCAACAGAAAAAATCTTTTTATCATAATTTTCCTTGTTATGATAGCGCTTACAATTCATTGTATAAAATTTCCTGCAAGAAGTAAATTGGATAACGGATTATTATATGTTTTCGTGAGGAAGGTCCTATCTTTTGTTATTTGTTAAAACATGGTATAATGAAGTATTAAGAATTCAGGAGGGAAGCAGATGCGTTGTCCTAAGTGTGGTGGTAGTAAATCAAGTGTTATTGACAGTCGGCAGGCTGAAGATGGCAACACAATCCGTCGTCGTCGTGAGTGTGATGAATGTCAGTATCGCTTTACGACTTATGAACGTGTAGAAGAACGGACACTCGTTGTCGTTAAAAAAGATGGCACGCGGGAACAATTTTCAAGAGACAAGATCTTTAATGGAATCATTCGTTCGGCGCAAAAACGTCCTGTTTCTAGTGATGAGATTGAGGAAATTGTCAACAGAATTGAGCAAAAAGTGCGCAGTAGTAATGAAAATGAGATTGCAAGCGAGTATATCGGTGGTTTGGTTATGGAAGAGTTGGCGGATTTAGATGAAATTACTTATGTTCGTTTTGCTAGTGTTTATCGTAGCTTTAAAGATGTGAGCGAGCTGGAAAATCTCTTGAAACAGATTACAAAAACAGCGAAAAAGAAAAAGGAACAATAGATGAAACCGAATGATCAATTTTCTTTTGTGAAGAATAATCAGATTAGCCAGGACAGCACCAATTTGATTCGTCTGTATTTACCAATTTTAGGGCTTGAAGCGACCTCTATCTATCAGTATTTTCTTGCTTTTTGGGACAACGGGAAATCATCTTACACCTTTGGGCACATTTTGAATCATCTTAATCTGGGGATGAATGCCTTGCAAAAAAGTTTAGAAATGTTGTCTGCTATGCAGTTAGTAGAGCTTTATCATAGGGAGAATCATTTTCAGGTCTATTTGCAGTCCACATTGTCGTCTGGTGAATTTTTAAGCAATCCTGTTTATAAGCGCCTGCTAGAAAAGAAGATTGGTGAAGCTGCGGTAGAGGCTTTGTTACCTAGTCACCCAAATGGTGAGAAGAAAGATGTGAAGCTGTCAGAGATTTTTCAAGTGGAAGATGCAAAGTCAGAGACGCAATCAAAACAGAATCATTTTGACTTGGATTACTTTAAACAATTGATGGCGCGAGAAAACTTGCGTTTTGAAAACGAAAAAGAAGATTTGCTGGTACTTTTTGCTATTTCAGAGCAACAAAATTGGACTTGGTATGAGACCTACTTGTTGGCTAAGGAGACGGCTGTCGGTCATGTGATTTCAACCAAGCGAATGAAGCAAAAATTAAATCAAAAGCCTGCTGCAAGCGGATTTTCTAACGCTGAACAAACGATTATTCGAGAGGCTAAGAGTAAGTCAGCCATGCAGTTTTTAGCAGAAATCAAAAAAACTAAGCATGCGACAATCACACGAGGAGAACGTCAGTGTTTGCAAGAATTGGCAAATTTGGGACTGTTAGATGAAGTGATTAATGTGATTTTGCTGTTGACTTTTAACAAAGTGGATTCGGCTAATCTCAATGAAAAATACGCTTTGAAAGCAGCAAATGATTTTTCATATCAAGAAGTGACATCAGCAGAAGAGGCAGTTTTGCGAATTCGTGAGCGAAATCAACAACCAAGCAAAAAAGCAAATCAAACGGCTACTTCAAAGAGCAATGTTCCCGATTGGAGCAATCCTGACTATAAGAATGAAACAAGTGCTGAAAAGCAGGCTGAGCTAGAGGAGCAAAAGAGAAAACTTTTAGCGAAATTAGACCAAGGAGGTGACTAGATGGAGAGTGTTGGACAAACGATGGCGCATAGGAAACAAGTTCGTCAATTTAACTATGAAGAGTTGGTGAAGCAAATCGTAGCCGATCCAGATGTGGCGGCTTTTATCCAGTCAGAAAGGTTGACACCAGCTGAAATCAAACGGAGCATTTCTAAGTTTAATCAGTATATTTCTGAACGCAATCGATTCTTACTGGGAGATGAAGCGTATATTGCTAAGGGCTATAAGCCAATCTTGGTGAAAAATGAGGGTTATGCGGATGTTTCTTATGAAGAAACTCCAGAATTAGTTGAAGCGCAGAAACAGGCAACTATCAATGCACGTTTAAACTTGATTAGTCTTCCTGCTAGTCTCAAGGAAGCTAGTTTGGCAAAAGTGGATTTGGACGATGTTGGTCGTTACAAGGCTTTTGAGTTGCTGACGAATTTTGTGGCAGATTATCCAAACTACAAAAAAGCGATTTACCTTTATGGTGATTTTGGCGTAGGGAAAAGTTACATGATGGCGGCCTTGGCACATGATTTGTCGGAAAAACGTAATGTTTCTACGACCTTGCTTCATTATCCTAGTTTTGTTTTGGATGTAAAGAATGCCATTTCTTCCGGTTTGGTGAAGGAAAGGATTGATGAAGTAAAAGTAGCACAAGTCTTGATTTTGGATGATATTGGTGCGGAGCAATCAAGTCCTTGGATGCGAGATGAGATTTTGCAGGTTATTTTGCAGCATCGGATGCAGGAAAATTTGCCAACTTTCTTTACATCAAATTTTAATTTTGCGGATTTGGAACGCCATTTTGCGACATCCAAAAACGGAGATGAAACCTGGCAGGCTCGTCGGGTCATGGAAAGAATAAAATTTTTAGCAGAGGAAGTTCGTCTGGAAGGAGAAAATCGCCGATGAATGAAACGATTGATTTGATGAAAAAACATACTTCCGTTCGTCGTTTTACAGAGGAGCAGATTTCAGATGAAGATTTGAAGTCGATTATTGATGCTGGTCGAGCAGCATCCAGCTGGAAGAATTTCCAGTCTTATTCGATTATTGTTGTTCGTAGTCAGGAAAAGAAAGCAGCCTTGTTTGATTTGGTGACTCAGGAGGCTATTCGTCAGTCGTCTGTTTTTCTTCTTTTTATCGGAGACCTCAATCGAGCTGAGAAAGGTGTGCGACTTCACACAAATGCCTTTTACCCACAAGGAATGGAGAATCTTCTGATTAGTTCTGTTGACGCTAGTTTGGTCGCGCAGAATATTCTTTTGGCGGCTGAAAGTCTGGGATATGGCGGGGTCATCATTGGCTTGATTCGCTATGCTTCTAAGGAAATAGCAGAGCTGTTTAATTTACCAGATTATACATATCCTATTTTTGGAATGGCTTTGGGAAAGCCAGCTCAGCACCATGTTGTGAAACCACGCTTACCATATGAAGCAGTTGTTTTTGAGGAAGATTATCAAGAGCAGGATGCGTCTGTTATTCAGGCTTATGATCAGATTCAGGCAGACTATGCTGGAGATCGAGCAACTGATACATGGAGCGAGCGGTTGACGAATCAATTTGCTCAAAAGCCCAATCCTGCTAGCCAGAATCTATTACAAGACAAGAAATTATTATAAAGTAAAGGAAGCGAGACCAAAAACAGTCATTTCGAAGCAATTCGATTTTGTTGGTTCACCCCGCACAGCTCGAAAGGTTTGGGGAATCTTTCGAAGTTGGAAATAGTCAAGTGAAACTTGACGTCAAAAGAGTTGTAAAAGCTGATTTATCAGCACATTAGCCCCCACTTAGCAGTGATTGATTGGCACTAAGGTGCTAATCAATTGTGCATGGGAAATTCTAAATTGACTAAAGTCAACAGAGTTTCTCCAAACCGCTGCGTCCTGTAATTATAACTACATAAACAAGTGAAGCTGAGCATTTTGTCCCAGCTTCTTGGAATAGAAAGAGGAACACTATGGCTTTACCAACCATTGCCATTGTCGGCCGTCCTAATGTCGGCAAATCAACATTTTTTAATCGGATTGCTGGGGAGCGGATTTCGATTGTTGAGGATGTTGAAGGAGTAACTAGAGACCGTATTTATGCAACGGCTGAGTGGCTGAATCGCAAGTTTAGCATGATTGATACAGGCGGGATTGATGACGTAGATGCACCTTTTATGGAGCAAATCAAGCACCAAGCAGAGATTGCCATGGATGAGGCTGATGTCATCGTTTTTGTGGTGTCTGGAAAAGAAGGTATTACAGATGCGGATGAATACGTGGCTCGTATGCTCTACAAGACCCACAAGCCGATTATTCTAGCGGTTAATAAAGTAGATAACCCAGAGATGCGTAGTGAAATTTTTGATTTTTATGCTCTTGGCTTGGGTGACCCTTATCCTGTTTCTTCCGTTCATGGGATTGGCACGGGGGATATTTTAGATGCCATTGTTGAAAATCTCCCTAATGAAGAAGCCGTTGAAAATCCAGACATGATTAAATTCAGCCTTATTGGTCGTCCCAATGTCGGCAAGTCTAGCCTAATCAATGCGATTCTGGGAGAAGACCGTGTGATTGCTAGTCCTGTGGCTGGTACTACTCGTGATGCGATTGATACGGTCTTTACGGACAATGAGGGACAAGAATTTACCATGATTGATACAGCAGGTATGCGCAAGTCAGGCAAGGTCTATGAAAATACAGAGAAGTATTCTGTTATGCGAGCTATGCGAGCCATTGACCGTTCCGATGTAGTACTCATGGTGCTCAATGCTGAAGAGGGGATTCGCGAGTATGATAAGCGGATTGCTGGTTTTGCTCATGAAGCAGGTAAAGGAATTATTATCGTTGTTAACAAGTGGGATACGCTGGAAAAGGATAACAAGACCATGCAAAATTGGGAAGCCGATATTCGCGACCAATTTCAGTATCTCTCTTATGCACCGATTGTCTTTGTATCAGCTCTGACTAAGCAACGTTTGCATCAATTACCAGACATGATTAAGAGAATTAGTCAAAGCCAAAATACCCGCATACCGTCTGCAGTACTCAATGATGTCATCATGGATGCCATTGCGATTAATCCAACACCGACCGACAAAGGCAAACGGCTGAAAATCTTCTATGCGACACAAGTTGCGACCAAACCGCCAACCTTTGTTATTTTCGTCAATGAAGAAGAGCTCATGCACTTTTCTTATATGCGTTTCCTAGAAAATCAAATCCGCAAGGCTTTCGTATTTGAAGGGACACCAATTCATCTCATTGCCAGAAAGCGGAAGTAGGGCGGAGCTAGCTAAATAAGGCTGAACATAAAAATAGTAGAAGTGGTACAGTACAAGATAATCTAATGTACTTATGTGAGAAAGAAATATGAATTGGATAAATATTGCTAAAGTGGTGCTCATTGGAATTGCAAGTGCAGCTTATGTGAATATTCATTATGATGATAGAAAGTACAAACCGTTTGGTTTTCGCTATTGGTTATCACTTTTTAGTCTGATAGTTGTAGGAATTGCACATCTTTTCTTGGCTGCTATAACATTGGGAGTCATTTGGCTTATGATAACAAAATTCTCTATACTTTTACTGGGAATTTGGCTCCTTTTAGTATTCTTAGTAATAGGAAATACAATATTGCTAGTCGGTTTTATGAAAGTGTTGATTGCACGCACTAAGCACTATAAAAAGCTCAACGAGGACATTTTCTAAAAGAAAGCGAGGAGAACCTTGCTTTTTTTCTTTATGCTGAAAATATGGTATAATGAATAGATAAAATAAAGGTGGTACTTATGGCAAAATTGATTCCTGGGAAGATTCGGACGGAAGGAATTGCTCTTTACGAAGCAGGGAAAATTGAAATTCTTAAAGTGAAAGATCAGATGATTTACAGCCGAGTTGAAAATCACAATCTGCGATATAGCTTGGACGACGAAGCCATTTTTTGTGCCTGTGATTTTTTTCAAAAAAAGAAATACTGTGCTCATCTAGCAGGTTTAGAATATTTTCTTAAAAATGACCCTGAAGGAAAAGTCGTTTTGACTAATCTTGAAGAGGAGCAAACAACTTCAGAAGAAACTCAAACGAAGGTTTCTTTTGGCAGTCTCTTCTTGGATAAAATCCTCCAGACAGAAGAAGTAGCCGTCCGCTATGAACTGTCTGCGGTCGGGCAAGAAGATGATTATACAGGACAATTTTTGTGGACCTTGCGCATCAGTCGTTTACCAGATGAGCGCTCCTATGTTATCCGGGATATTCGTGCTTTTTTAAAGATTGTTGAAAAAGGCGATTATTATCAAATCGGCAAGCACTATTATGAAAAAATGCAATTGGCTGCTTTTGATGAAGCTAGTCAAGAGGTGATCCAGTTTTTACGAGGACTTGTTTCTTATCAGCAAGATCAAGATGCTTCTTTTATCTTTCCAAATGCAGCTAGACATCTTTATTTTCCGTCTAGTCTGTTTGAAGAAGGCGTGAATCGGCTTATGAATTTGCCGCATTTCCGCTTAGAATACAGTCTTTATGACTATGACAAAATCTTTTTTCAAGATTTGCATGCTGAAGTAGGCATCTATGATTTTACAGTAGAGGAAAATTCAGATTATTTTGAGCTCATCATTACAGAGCAAAATTATAAAATCTTATACGGTGGTGACTTTATTTTTTATGGAGATCATTTTTATCAACTGACGGAGCAACAAAAGCGGATGATTCAGGTGATTCGAGAATTACCTGTGGATACCGATCGCAAAAAACGCCTTCAATTTGATACAAGCGATCAAGCCAAACTGGCTTCAGGACTATTAGAATTTGGTAAAGTTGGTGCTATTCAAGCACCAGAAAGTTTGGTGATTCATACGTTTACTCCGCTGTTTGATTTCGGGTTATTGGATACTCAGGAAATTCGTCTCAAAATCCAGTTTGACTATGGAAATTGCGTTGTGGATACTCGTCTTGAGTTGGAAGAATTGCCATTTGCCAGCGATTTCCAGTTAGAACAAAAGGTTTTTCAACAAGCTCTGTCTGCTGGTTTTGAAGCAGATTTCACAAGCACCCGTCCGCCATTGCAACCACAAGAAATCTACTCCTTTTTCACAGTGGCTCTGCCTCATTTTAGACACTTGGGAAGGGTATCTGTGGCAGAAAACCTGACAGCCTTGTACCAAGTGGAAAGACCAGCAGTTTCTGTTCAGACAAATGGTGGCTTGTTGGATATCGGGTTTGACTTTACAAGTATTGACCAGACAGAAGTGGACGATGCGTTAGAAGCTCTTTTTTCGGCTAATGATTATTTCATTAGTCGCTCTGGCAAGGTGCTCGTTTTTGACGAAGAAACAAAAAGAGTCAGCAAAACCTTACAGGATTTACGAGCTAAAAAAGGAAAAGACGGCATTTTCCAAACGCAGAAGATTGCTGCTTATCAGCTATCTGAATTGTTTAAAAGCCAAGAAAAAGTTAGCTTTTCAGAGGAGTTCCGCCATTTAGCCTTTGATTTGACGCATCCAGAGGAGTTTGCACTACCGGCGTTAAAAGTGGAAGCAACTTTGCGTGATTACCAAGAAACGGGTGTCAAATGGATGTCTATGCTTCATCGTTACGGATTTGGTGGTATTTTAGCAGATGATATGGGGTTGGGAAAAACCCTTCAAACCATTGCTTTTTTAAGTAGTCAGCTAAAAAAAGAGACCAATGTTTTGATTTTGGCTCCATCTAGTTTGATTTACAATTGGCTGGATGAGTTTGCAAAATTTGCGCCAGAAATGGATGTAGCGGTCATTTATGGACTAAAGCCAGTCAGAGATAACTTGATTGCAGAAGGTCATCAGGTGATGATTACAAGCTATGCTTCTTTCCGTCAAGATGTTGAAGAATATAGTCAATTGAACTTCGATTATCTCTTTTTAGATGAAGCGCAGGTCATGAAAAATGCACAGACCAAGATTGCTCATCATTTACGAAATTTTGAGGTCAAAAATACCTTTGCTCTTTCTGGAACGCCGATTGAAAATAACCTCGGCGAATTATGGTCTATTTTTCAAATTGTTTTACCAGGATTATTACCTAGCAAAAAGAACTTTTTGAAACTGCCTGCAGAAACTGTCGCTCGTTTTATCAAACCATTTGTCATGCGGCGAAAGAAAGAAGATGTCTTGCAAGAATTGCCAGATCTTATCGAAGTGTCTTATCGCAATGAGTTAGCAGATAGTCAAAAGGCTATCTACCTAGCGCAGCTAAAACAAATGCAGGAGCGCGTGCTTGCTTCTACAGAGGAAGAACTCAATCGCAGCAAAATGGAAATCTTATCTGGCTTGATGCGTTTACGACAAATCTGTGATACGCCAGCGCTCTTTATGGAGGACTATCATGGAGAGAGTGGCAAACTAGAAAGCCTACTAGAACTATTAGAGCAGATTCAGACAGGAAGCCACCGTGTGTTAATCTTTTCTCAATTCCGAGGAATGCTAGACATTATCGAAAAAGAATTGAAAAAGATGAAAATGGAGACGTTTAAAATTACAGGTTCTACACCAGCAAAAGATCGACAAGAAATGACAAATGCTTTTAATGATGGAGAAGGGGACGCCTTTTTAATCTCTTTAAAAGCTGGAGGTGTTGGTTTGAATCTAACAGGTGCAGATACCGTTATTCTAGTTGACCTTTGGTGGAATCCAGCAGTAGAGTCTCAGGCGATTGGTCGAGCTCACCGTATGGGACAAGAAAGAAATGTAGAAGTCTACCGCCTGATTACGCGAGGCACGATTGAAGAAAAAATTCAAGAGTTGCAAGAAAGCAAGCGCCATCTCGTGTCAACTATCCTAGACGGAACGGAGTCGCGCAGCAGCCTAACCGTTGCTGAAATACGAGAAATTCTAGGAATTTCTCCAGAAACACTTGAAAAATAGCATCAATAGTTTATAATGAAGTGTTGAAAGGAATGTGCTAATGAAAGAAAAATCTTTTCCATTGATTTCTGACGATGAAGTCATGCTATCAGAAATGCCGCGTATGAACCTTTATGATGAAAGCGATCTTATCAGCAATATTAATGGTGACTATGTCGATAAAAATTATTTAGAATGGGAACCAATTGTAAAGAAAATTGCAGACAGTCAAGTAAAAGGAGGGAAAGGAAAAGCATACCAAGCAACTTCAGCTATTCCGTCTGCTGAAGTCGCAAAACCTGCCCCAAAAAGTTATGCAGAATTGGCTAGAGAAGAAGCCAGAGCAGATTTGAAAAAGAAACGCTCAGCAGCTTATTTGACATCCGATTTTACTGCTAAAAAGCGCTCCTATCCTGCCGTTACGAATGGTAACACAGCTATTTCACATCAACCAACAGCATTTTTCCAAAAGGAAAATGGTAGTGAACTGGCAAAATACAGTCGGAATTTGAAACAGGAGCAATATATTTTAGCAGATATCAAGACGGAGCCTTCTGTACATCAGCCAAATGAATTGCCCAAAAAAGCTAAAAATAATTATGACTTTTTAAAGACAAGTCAAATTTACAATAAAAAAGAATTGCAAAGCCAAAGAGAGCGCCGGATAGCACAAGAGCTAAATTTAACACGGCTGGAAGAAAAATAATCGAACGTTGACAAGAGTAATTATTTTTGTGTGAACTTGGTTTCACTAAATTTAACGCTCTTAGCATTTAAGGAGAAATTATGACAAAAACCTATCATTTTATCGGGATTAAAGGCTCTGGAATGAGTGCTTTAGCATTGATGCTGCATCAAATGGGACATCACGTTCAGGGAAGCGATGTGGAGAAATATTATTTTACACAACGTGGCTTAGAACAAGCAGGGATTAAAATCCTGCCTTTTGACGAAAAAAATCTTCAAGCAGATGTAGAAGTCATTGCGGGAAATGCTTTTCGTCCGGATAATAATATTGAAATTGCCTATGCTGATGCAAATGGAATTGCTTATAAGCGCTACCATGAATTTCTGGGAACTTTCATGCGTGATTTTGTCAGCATGGGAGTGGCAGGGGCACATGGAAAGACATCAACGACGGGTATGTTGGCACACGTTTTGTCAAACATTACGGATACCAGTTACCTGATTGGTGACGGGACGGGGCGCGGCTCTGCAAATGCGAAATACTTTGCATTTGAAGCAGATGAATATGAGCGTCATTTCATGCCTTATCATCCTGAATATTCAATTATCACGAATATTGACTTCGATCACCCAGATTATTTCACCAGCTTAGAAGATGTTTTCAATGCTTTTAATGATTATGCTAAGCAGGTTAGCAAAGGGTTATTTGTTTACGGTGAAGACAAAGAATTGCGCCGGGTCACAGCTAACGCTCCTATTTATTACTATGGCTTTAAGGAAGGCAATGACTTTATCGCTCATGACTTACTCCGTTCTACGACAGGCTCTAGCTTTAAAGTCTCTTTCCATGGCGAAGAATTAGGAGAATTTAAGATTCCTAGCTTTGGTCGTCATAATATTATGAATGCAACAGCAGTCATTGGTTTGTTATACACCGCTGGATTTGATTTGAATTTAGTTCGGGAGCATTTAGTCACTTTTGGTGGTGTGAAACGTCGCTTCACTGAAAAAATGGTCAATGGAACGACAATTATTGATGATTTTGCGCATCATCCAACTGAAATCATTGCAACTTTAGATGCAGCTCGCCAGAAATATCCAAGTAAAGAAATTGTTGCGATTTTCCAACCACATACTTTTACCAGAACCATTGCACTTTTGGACGAATTTGCCGAAGCCTTGAACCAAGCCGATGCTGTTTATTTGGCGCAAATCTATGGTTCTGCGCGTGAGGTGGATCACGGAGATGTCAAAGTAGAAGATTTGGCTGAAAAAATTATCAAAAAGGCAGAAATTATTACTGTTGACAATGTTTCGCCATTGTTAGAACACCCAAATGCTGTTTATGTTTTCATGGGAGCTGGGGATATTCAGACTTATGAATATTCTTTTGAACGTTTGCTATCTAATTTGACAAGCAATGTCCAGTAATCTAATACCACAAGTCACCCTTCGAGAAGCTGCTTCGGAAGATTGGGAGACAATCGTTGCGATTGAGGAGGCGAATTTCTCCACAGAAGCAGCTGGTGCAGAAACGCTCCAAAAATGGATTGAACAGGGTCAAACGAACTTTTTAATAGCAGAATTAAATGAGAAAATAGCTGGCTACATTGTAGGGTCAGCCGTTTTTTCACGTCATTTGACAAATGAAATGATAGATAATTCGTCAAAACAGCAGCAAGATTCTGATTTTATGACGATTCAGCGCTTATCCATTCATCCAGATTTTAAAGAGCAGGGACTGGGAACTTTGCTTTTAGCTGCTTGCAAAGAAATGGCTGTTGCACAAAATCAAAAAGGTCTTCAGTTGGTTTGTTCGGATGAGTTGATTTCTTACTACGAAATGAATGCTTTCATAAATGAAGGAATTTCTGAAAGGGGAGATAGCCATGCTATTTTATATGAACTTGTTTGGGATAATCCATATTTTAAGGAGGAAAAATGAAGATTAGACAGGCAAATTTAGCAGATTTGGATGCTATTACGACTATTGAATGGGAAAACTTTGGACCAGAAGAAGCTCTGAGTCGAGAGATTTTGGAAGCCCATATCCAAAAACTAACAACTAGTTTCTTAGTCGCTGAACGAGACGGTCAGATTTTAGGCTACCTTGAAGGACCTGTTCGTCCTGAGCGCCATTTAGTAGACCAATCCTTTACTTCTGAGGTAGAAGATTATAGCCATTTGACAGACCATTATATTTCGTTGACCAGTTTATCTATTGCTAAAAATGCTCAAAATATGGGGTTAGGTCGAAGTTTGTTGAATGCAATGAAGGATATTGCTGTTCGCGACCAGCGTTTGGGGATCAACTTAACTTGTCATGATTATTTGGTAGCTTACTACGAAAAACATGGTTTTATCAATGAGGGTGTATCCCAATCTACCTATGCAGGTGAAGTTTGGTATGATATGCTTTGGAAAACCCCCAAATAGTGGAGAAAAGAATTGATTATTCTGTAGAATGCTTGAAAGAAAGGCATTCTCTTATTGCTTTTCTTTACCTTTTAAGATATAATAGTAGGGATATTGAACAAGGAGGTCAACTATTTGGCTGAAGATTCACAAGAAAAAGAAGGGCTGAGTTTTAAAGAGCAGATTCTGCGCGACTTGGCAAAAGCAAAGGGAACTGAACAACCAAAACCTGTAGAAGAATCTAATGACTTGCAGGAAAAGTTAGGTTTGGGTCAATCTGTGCTTCCTTCTGCACAGGAAGAGGAGAAAACAACTGCTTCTGAAACGGATATACCAAAAGTTCAAAAAGAAGAAAGTGGCGAACCAGAGCCAGCTCCTTTAGAAAGTCCCCTTCCAACCGTTGAACAAATAGAAGCCGAAGCGGCAGCTAGGGAAGAGAAAGAATTTAATACTCATACAACGAAAGTTCCTGTTTCTTATCCAACCAATCAAGCGGTTGAAGAAAGTAAAGCTCCGGAAGAATTGGTTCAACCTGCAGTTTACGGAACGGAGCAAGACATAAAGAAACTTTCTCGTTCAAATCGGACTGCTCAAACGATTAACACGAAGAAGCGTCAAAACAAAATCGCCGGAAAAATCGTCAAAACGGTCTTAATTTTGCTGCTTTTAGGGATTGGTTTAACTGGTTTCTTTGCATATCGTTACGTTACGTCAGCTTTACAACCAGTTGATGCGAAAAATACAAAGTATGTGACGGTTAAGATTCCGACTGGATCGAGCACCAAAGCAATTGGAACGGTCTTGGAAAAAGCTGGTTTGATCAAAAATGCTCAGATTTTTAGCTATTATGCTAAGTTTAATAACTATGCAGATTTTCAATCGGGTTATTACAATCTGCAAAAGAGCATGAGTTTGGATACGATTGCTAAAAAGCTACAGCAAGGTGGAACGGACACTCCGCAGGATCCCTCAATGGAAAAATTAACCATTCCAGAAGGATATACGATTGACCAAATTGCAAAAACGATTGCGAAGTTGAAGAAAAGTAAATTGTCTTCGGATACGTTCTTAAAGAAAGTGCAAGATGATAATTTTATCACTCAGGAAGCTACAAAATATCCAAACTTATTAGGCAATTTAGCTAAAAAAGAGAGCGGTGTGAAGTATCGCTTAGAAGGCTATCTTTTCCCTGCTACTTACAATGTGACCGACAGCATAACTGCTGAAACGCTCATTGACCAAATGTTAGCAGCAATGGATAAAACTATGTCGCAATATTATGATGTTTTAGCCTCAAAGAATTTGACTGTTCACGATGTTTTGACAATTGCGTCCTTGGTTGAAAAAGAAGGTTCAACAGATCAAGACCGAAAAAACATCGCAAGTGTCTTTTACAATCGTTTAAATCAAAACATGCCTTTGCAAAGTAATATTGCAATTTTGTATGCTCAAGGGAAGCTTGGTCAAAAGACAACCTTAGCAGAAGACGTTGCGATTGATACTAATATTGATTCGCCTTATAATGTTTATAAAAATACCGGTTTAATGCCTGGTCCTGTAGATAATCCTAGTCTTTCTGCTATTGAAGCGACTGTCAATCCAGCCAAAACGGATTATCTTTACTTCGTAGCTAATACAGAAACAGGAAATGTTTATTTCGCAAATACCTATGAAGAACATGAAAAAAATGTTCAAGAACATGTTAATAGTGAATTGACACAATCAAGTAGTTCGAATTAAAGAAGCGGGACAAAATCGTAACTCCTAGAACTCGATTTTGTTTCACCTCTGAGCAATGATGTATAAGTCTAAAAAGATTGCTACAAGTGTATTTTAGACTAGATGAAGAATGCACCTTGCAAAGCAAGCGAATATTAAAAAGAAGCTGGGACGAAAGTCTCCAGCTTCAAAGTATAAAGTATAAAGTATATAGTTATAATAAACCAACGACGCAGTTACTGATTGCTCAACAGTCTCCCAGACTGTTGAGCAACCCTGCGGGGGTGAGACTAGGAACTAAAATTTTCAAGCTGAGTTCTGTCCCACTCCCTCTTTATTTTAAAAATAGAAAGAAGAAAAAATAATGGCAGAAAAAACTTATCCCATGACCCTTGAAGAAAAGGAAAAACTTGAAAAAGAATTAGAAGAACTTAAATTAGTTCGTCGTCCAGAAGTGGTAGAACGTATTAAAATTGCTCGCTCTTATGGAGACTTATCAGAAAATAGTGAGTATGAAGCAGCCAAAGATGAGCAGGCTTTTGTTGAAGGACAAATCTCAAGTCTGGAAACTAAGATTCGTTACGCTGAAATTGTAAATAGCGATGCAGTGGCACAAGATGAAGTTGCTATCGGTAAGACCGTTACGATTCAAGAAGTTGGTGAAACGGATGAAGAAGTCTATATGATTGTGGGTGCAGCAGGAGCAGATGCTTTTGCTGGAAAGGTTTCTAATGAAAGTCCTATTGGACAAGCTCTAATTGGCAAGAAAACAGGCGATACTGCTACAGTTGAAACACCTGTGGGCAGTTATGATGTAAAAATTCTAAAAGTCGAAAAAACAGCTTAAAAAATAAAGGATTGGGATAGGTTGATGGCTGCGATAGCAACTATGAAACCTGTCCCAAATTCTTATCTATTTGATACAAAGTTTAGAGGAGAAAAATATGTCCCGTAAATCTCAAGTAATTTTAACTAATATGTGTCTGATTGAAGACGATCAGAATCGCATTGTCATGCAGATTCGTGACCCCAAGATGTATTCTTGGTCAGGAGCAGCTTTACCTGGTGGACATATAGAAGAAAAGGAGAGCCTCCACCAAGCAGTTGTGCGTGAAATTTATGAAGAAACGGGACTAACAATCCATCATCCTAGACTGGTTGGTATGAAACATTGGTACACGGCAGAAGGCATTCGTTATCTGGTCTTTCTTTATCGCACAAATGAATTTTCAGGACATCTCCGCTCATCAGAAGAAGGTGAAGTTAGGTGGGTGGCGCGTGAAGAGTTGGATACTCTCGAATTGGCTTATGATTTAAAAAATTTGCTACGTATTTTTGATGACAAGTCATTGTCAGAATTGTTTTATAGTGAACGCTTAGAAAATGATTTTGTCCGTGAATTTTGGTAATTTTATTTTGAAATGAGAATATTCTGTCGTTCAAGTTGATGTTTGAAGTTTACTGTTTTATCGGAACACGAAATATTCCTACATGTAATTATTTGAATCATTTTATAAATTTTCTTTGCCCCAATCGTTGATTTGTAGTAGTAATATTAGCAAATCTTGTCCTTTATTAGTCAGAGAATACTGGGTGTGGAGCGGCCATGTTTTAAAGTCTTCTCTAGCGATAAGCTTGTGCTGTATTAGGTCGTCTAAAGAGCGAATTAGCATAGTTTTTGTGATGCCTTCTACTTCACGTTGTAATTGGTTAAAACGTATCGGTTCGTGCTTCGAAATGCTCCAAAAGATCTGGAGTTTCCATTTTCCTGAAAGAGCATCCATGACGCTAGTTAAACCGCAGTTCCAATTTGGTTTTGTTTGCACAGTCTTTCTCCTTTTAAGTAGGTCACAAAAAAGTGCCTACTATTTTTCTCTTGCTAATTTTATTATAATAAAGCTATCTTAAAAAAACAAGGAGACTTATCATGAATGATTATTTACACTTTTTAGATGAGCGTGCATCCGTTCGGCAGTTTGATCCTAATACCATTTTATCAAACGATCTTATTAAGGAAATGCTAAAGCATGCTAGCTATGCTCCATCCAGCAATAATTTCCAGCCTTGGCGAGTTGTAGTTGTAAAAAACAAAGAAAAGCAAAGAGAGTTAAAGAGACTGTCAGCATATCAGCCACAAGTTGAGACAGCTTCAGCGGTATTTCTTCTGTTTGGGGATAAAGAGTCCTATAATTTAGAGCGATGGCAGGCTTTTCATTTGAAAGAAGGAGTCATTACAGAGGATAATGCTGTTGAACGCACTAATAGGATTCGTCAGTATTTTGCTCTTCACCCTGAAGACAAGGAGATTGAGGGATTGCGATTGGATGTTGGTCTATTTGCTATGAATCTCATGCAGGTGGTGCGAGCTTTTGGATATGATAGCGTACCTATGCGGGGGGTTGATTTTGAGGCAATCAAAATCTATCTCAAAGTACCAAATGATTGGGAACCAATTTTGATGCTGCCAGTGGGAAAGGCCTTACAGGCGGGTTATCCACATGTGAGAAAGTCTGTTGAAGAATTTGCCGAAATCATTGAATAGAATAATGTTGTGAGTAATAAAAACATAATATATATTCAAAGATGACTAACTCAAATATGTGTAAGGCTAGCTTTTGGATTTGTCCGGTTGCTTTATAGATGATAATGCTACAAGATTATTTAATTTCATTATCTTGCAATAATAAATAGACAAAGAGATATGATATCGATAATTGAGAGTATAGGTAATTTAGCTAAGAGTGAAAAAATATTTAGCAAGTTCGACCTATTTACGATAACCTTACAAATTTATTCTATTGAATTAATAAAATGAGACTCCAATACCTCTAATTTATTTCTTTCAATATAGAGACAAACTACTTTTTCAAGTAATCAAGCTTGCTCAATGTTTAAAAATAGCAACGGAACTCTAAATGGAGTATTCATTATTATTATAAAAAGAAAAACTGAAGAAAAGTCCCTGAAACAGACTCTTCATCAGTTTAAGCTGGAAATTATCTTTCCAGCCTTTTTGTTTATCTTGAACGTTGTTTTCCAGCGTTACGATTTTTCTTTTTATTTTGTTTTCTATTTCCAATAACGGCCTGTGCTTGAGGTGTCACATCTTTTTTACGACCAGAATTTTTAATGGCTTTAGGTGGATTATTTTTGTATTCTTCAGCTACGCGTTTTCTGAGCTGAGGACGGATGTAATGATTGATAATCAATTGTTGGATAATCATGATGAAACCACCGACTACCCAGTAAAGTGTTACACCTGCAGGAGCTGTGAAAGAGAAGATGACAATCATGAGTGGGCTCATGTACATCATTTTCTTCATTTGCTCTTTTTGAACTTCGTCAACACCGACAAGAGTCAAAGCAGATTGAATAAAATACAAAACTCCGACGATAACAGTAAGGAGAATGCTGGCTTTTCCGAGTGGAATTCCTAGGAATACACTCTTAGCCACTCCTTCAGTGTATTGAGCAGAGAAATAAAGGGCAGAGAAAAATGGTAATTGAATCAGGAGAGGAAGGCATCCGATACCTCCGAGCATATTGACACCATTTTCTTTTTGAGCAGCCATGAGTGCTTGCTGAGCAGCCAGTTTTTCTTCTTGTGTTTCAGCATTCTTCATGCGTTCTTGGATCGGCTCAAAAATAGGCTTCAAGTAATTCATCTTTTCTGATTGGTAAGTTGATTTCCAAGATTGATAAAGTCCAAGCGGAAGGATAATCAGGCGCACAATCAAGGTGACGATGATAATGGCCATACCAAAACCAAGTCCCATATTATTAGCAAAATACTGAATGGCAAGGCTCATTGGTCTTCCGATAATATCCCAGACAAATCCAGCAGGCTTGCCATCTTTGACTTGCACACATCCTGAGAGTAGCAGAAGCATAGACAGCCCTAACCCTGAGAATAAAATACGATTTAATTTTTTCACGTGTTTGTTTCCCTTTTCTAAAAAATAATACCTTTCTATTCTACTGTTTTTTTCCTAAATATACAATAGTTCTTAGGACTTAATTTGCAATTTTAAAATCTGAATAGGAATCAAAATTAGCCATTGTGACATCTAAATAGCTGACTTTTGAAAATGGCGTTGGTCCTTTGCGGATTTCTTGGATAAATTTTGCCATGAGGGCAGAATTCTCCGCTTGTGCTAAGATCTCTACAGTTCCGTCTTCATTATTCCAGACACGTCCAGTGATGCCACCGATTTCTGTGGCAAGTGTGTAAACACCCCAACGAAAGCCAACTCCTTGCACGCGACCTTGTGCAATCATTCTGACTTTTTGCATGTGAACCTCCTTTTTGTGATATAATAGTTCTATGAATATTATAACCTCAAAAGCTAATAATGTGGTAAAAAATACCAAGAAATTACTTCAAAAAAAGTATCGGAAAGACTCATACTTAATTGAGGGCTGGCATTTATTTGAAGAAGCAGTAAATGCACAAGTTGAGATTCGACATATCTTTGTTTTAGAAAATTTTTTTGATAAAGTGAAAGATTTTTCTCAAGTTCATGTGGTAACCTCAGAAATTTTGACTGATTTGGCTGATTCTAAAACACCACAAGGCATCGTGGCAGAGATTGCTTTTGAGGAAGCGCCGATTCCTGCAGTTCTCAAAGGAAAATATCTCTTTTTAGAAGATGTGCAGGATCCGGGGAATGTGGGCACGATTATCCGAACAGCTGATGCGGCTGGCTATGACGGGGTATTTATTTCGCAGCATTCGGCAGATATTTATAATTTGAAAACTCTGCGTTCCATGCAAGGCAGTCATTTCCATTTACCTATTTATAGAGTGAGAACATCAGATTTTCTTAATCTTACCAAGCAAGTACAATTACCGATATTAGCAACGACGCTTTCAAAAGATTCGATGGATTATCGAGAGTTAGCACCACTGTCGGATTTTGCTCTTGTGTTGGGAAATGAAGGACAGGGTATTAGTCATGAAATGGCAGAAGCAGCTGATAACCTCATTCATATTTCGATGAAAGGACGAGCTGAGAGTTTAAATGTCGCCGTGGCAGCAGGCATTCTCATCTTTTCTTTAAGTTAAAATTTAGAAATGTATTTATAATTAGAAGCACATGGAGGTGGTTCTATGCTTTATAAAGAAGATAAAGAGTATATGGAGCATGTTGGACAATTGATTGCTCAATCACGCGTCCAGAAATTAAAAACCATAACACACCATATTTATTCCAATCGCTTGGAGCATTCGATTCATGTTAGTTATACGAGTTATAAAATTGCGAAAAAATTAGGTTGGGATGCAAAAAGTACCGCACGTGGTGGACTTCTGCACGATATGTTTTATTATGATTGGCGGGAAACGAAATTTAATAAAAGCCATGCTTGGGTACACCCTCGCTTAGCAGTACGAAATGCACGGAAAGTAACCAATTTAAATAAAGTAGAAGAAGACATCATTCTCAAACACATGTGGGGAGCAACATTGGCGCCGCCACGGTATAAAGAAGGCTATATTGTCACTATGGTGGATAAATACTGGGCAATCAAGGAAGCCATGGCGCCAGTTCGGAAAAGAATTGCTAAAAGAAGACTTTTTCATCGAAAAATGTTAAAATCGTAACATATCATAATAAAGGAGAGAGCTTATGAACAATACAGTTATTCAAGAAAATAGTGGTATCAATAGTTTTTACGCTAAAGTTTATTCATTAGTCGGTATGGGGATTGGCATTTCTGCCCTTGTCTCGGCTTTAATGTTAACAATATTTCAAGATGTGATTTATTCAGTAATAATGGCGAATAGTTGGATTTTTTACTTAGCTATTTTTGCTGAGTTGGTTCTTGTCTGGGTAGCTTCAGGGATGTCTGCCAAAAACAATCCAGCTGCATTGCCGACTTTTCTAGTTTATTCGGCTTTAAATGGCTTTACGATTAGTTTAGTATTGGCTCTTTACACACAAGCAACGGTTTTAGCAGCCTTCGTTACTTCTTCAGCGATGTTTTTTGCTATGGCATTGATTGGGAAATTTACCAAAAAAGATCTTTCTGGCTTGGGTAGAGCCTTTATTGCAGGTCTGATTGGAGTTATCATCGCTAGTTTGGTGAATATTTTCCTTAGAAGTTCTGGACTAGATTTCATCATTAGCATTATTAGTGTGATTATCTTCTCTGGATTGATTGCTTGGGATAATCAAAGAATCCGCTATGTCTATGAGCAATCAGACGGAAATGTAGCGGCTGGTTGGGCAGTTTCACTCGCCTTAAGCCTTTACCTTGATTTTATCAATCTGTTCCTCAGCATTCTTCGTATTTTTGGAAGAGATAATTAAAAGTAAGAATTAGAAGTTGGACTGGTTTCAGCTTCTTTTTTTATGATATAATAAAGCAAATGAAAAGAAAGTATGAGACTTGCTATGAAAGAACCATTTCTTAATCGCGAAAAGTTAGCTGAAATCACAGCTCAATTTCCAACTCCCTTTCATTTATATGATGAGAAAGGAATTCGTGAGACAGCTCGCGCGCTTCAGGAAGCCTTTTCTTGGAATCAAGGATTTAAAGAGTATTTTGCAGTAAAGGCAACTCCGAATCCGGCTATTTTGAAAATCTTGAAAGATGAAGGCTGTGGAGTAGATTGCGCCAGCTATGTAGAACTTTTGATGAGCCAAAAAGTAGGCTTTTCAGGAAATGACATGATGTTTTCGTCCCATGACACGCCTGCAAAAGAAATGCAATTTGCGCGTGAATTGGGAGCTACTATCAATCTTGATGCTTATGAAGATGTTGCATTTTTACAGGAAGTGGCGAGCATTCCAGAAGTTATTTCTTGTCGCTATAATCCAGGCGGTGTGTTTGAATTGGGAACAGATATTATGGATTCTCCAGAAGAAGCCAAATTCGGGATGACCAAAGAGCAGCTTATTCAGGCTTTTAAAGATTTAAAAAAGTTGGGCGTTAAAAAATTTGGGATTCATGCCTTATTGGCTTCTAACACTGTTACGAATCATTATTATCCTGAATTAGCCCGTCAGCTATTTGAATTAGCCATTGAGGTCGTAACTGAGACCAATGTGGACTTGGATTTTATCAATCTTTCAGGCGGAGTAGGCGTTCCTTATCGTCCAGAAGAAAAAGCAAATGACATTTTAGCGATTGGGCAAGGAGTTCGCCGAGTTTATGAGGAAATTTTAACACCTGCAGGTTTAGGAAAGGTTAAAATTTTTACGGAACTGGGACGTTTTATGCTGGCCCCTCATGGATTATTGGTGACGAAAGTATTGCATAAAAAGAAGACTTACCGTACTTACATTGGTGTAGATGCTTCAGCAGTGAACCTGCTGCGCCCGGCTATGTATGGCGCTTATCACCATATTACAAATATGGATCATCCAGATGGACCGACAGAAATAGTGGATGTGGTCGGCAGTCTTTGCGAAAACAATGATAAATTTGCCATTCAGCGCAAACTGCCGATTACCAATATTGGAGATACCTTAGCGATTCACGATACAGGAGCGCACGGTTTTTCAATGGGCTATCAGTATAATGCCAAACTTCGTTCAGCTGAGATTTTACTGGAAGAAGACGGCAGTGTGCGAATGATTCGGCGTGCTGAAATACCGGAGGATTACTTCGCAACTTTGTATGGCTTTGATTTTGAAAAATAGACAATTTTTGATATAATAAGAAGATGTAAAAAGGGAAAAGAGGATTACATATTTATGAATTTACTATTAGCTATTTTGTTGATTATTCTGGCTTTCTTTGGTGGTATGCTCGCTGGAATGTACCTTGTCCGCAAACAAATTGAAAAAGAATTTGCAGACAATCCACGTTTGAATATTGATGCGGTTCGTACAATGCTATCTGCAAATGGACAAAAACCAAATGAAGCAAAGGTACAACAAGTGTATCGTCAAATTAAAAATCAACAAAAAGCAGCACTTGAAAATGCTAAAAAGAAAAAATAAGCTGTTAAAACAGTATAAAATTTGATTTTTAAAGAGATAAATGAATGGGGATTTGGGACTTGCACCCAGTCCCTTCTTTAGAAAGAAGAACTTATGGATAATCGACCAATTGGTTTTTTAGACTCAGGCGTGGGCGGTTTGACAGTTGTTCGCGAGCTGATGCGGCAGCTTCCACATGAGGAAGTGATTTATATTGGTGATTCTGCGCGTGCGCCTTATGGACCAAGACCAGCAGATCAGATTCGCGAGTATACATGGCAATTAGTGCAATTTCTCTTAACTAAAAATGTCAAAATGATTGTTCTTGCCTGCAATACAGCTACTGCTGTGGTTTGGGAAGAAATCAAAGAAAAATTGGATATTCCAGTTTTGGGAGTGATTTTACCGGGAGCTAGCGCAGCAATTAAAGCTTCTCAACATGGGACGATTGGCATTATTGGAACGCCAATGACGATTCAATCAGATATTTATCGGCAAAAAATTGAGCGTCTCTTACCAGAAGTGGAGGTGACAAGTCTTTCTTGTCCCAAGTTTGTACCACTGGTAGAGTCTAACGAGCTGTCGTCTAGCATTACGAAAAAAGTGGTCTATGAGAGCTTGATGCCGTTAAAAGGCAAGGTAGATACTTTAGTGCTAGGCTGTACGCATTATCCCTTGCTAAAACCAATCATTCAAAATGTAATGGGACCAACTGTGAAATTGATTGATAGTGGAGCAGAGTGTGTGCGGGACATTTCTGTTTTGCTCAATTATTTTGAAATCAATCACAGCAGAGAAGGAGAACTTCCTCAACACCGCTTTTTTACCACAGCAAATGCAAAAAGTTTTGCTGAAATTGCAGAAACGTGGTTAAACAAAGAAATAAATGTGGAGCATGTGACCTTATGAGTAGCAAAATTTATGAGTATAAAGATACCCAAGATTGGTATGTTGGAGAATGGTCTTCTCGTGGCGGAACTTTCCATTTTAAGGATGTTGATTCGGAAGAACTCAGTCGCATGGAAGAAGAGCTCCGTCAATTAGTAGTTGAAGAGCAGTCTTTTTCTGTTGCAGTGATTCAATATAACTCCATGATGTCGTTTGTTCAATTTGTCCTGCAAATGATTAACGAGAACCAAGACTCCCAATTTCAAGCACAATTTCATAAAGGTGCTATTCTGATTACGGAAAAGGGACAGTTAGTTTTAGTGCATTTGCCTAAAAATGGGGTTCAGCTGAATGATTTCTTTTCTCAGAAAGATTTGCCAGGTTTGACAGTCGGAGATACAATCTTAGTCGCTACTCGCAATGAAGGAAAAACTGCTGAATTTCGTAAAATATTTGAAAAATTAGGCTACAAAATTGAAAACCTGAATGACTACCCTGATTTGCCAGAGGTAGCAGAGACAGGAATGACTTTTGAAGAAAATGCTCGTTTGAAAGCAGAGACCATTTCTAAGCTGACTGGCAAAATGGTATTGGCGGATGACTCAGGCTTAAAAGTGGATGCACTAGGTGGTCTGCCTGGAGTTTGGTCTGCTCGCTTTGCTGGAAATGATGCAACAGACTTAGAGAACAATGCAAAATTGCTGCATGAATTGGCAATGGTTTTCGACTTGAAAGACCGCTCAGCACAGTTTCATACCACTCTGGTAGTGGCAAGTCCTGACAAAGAAAGTCTGGTCGTAGAGGCTGATTGGCCGGGCTATATCAATTTTGAGCCGAAAGGCGAAAATGGATTTGGCTATGATCCTTTATTTTTAGTAGGCGAAACAGGTAAAACATCTGCTGAATTAACAATGGAAGAAAAAAACGCTCAATCACATCGAGCTCAAGCAGTTCAAAAATTAGTGGAGGTATTTCCAGCATGGAAAAACAAACAATCATCGTAATGAGTGATTCTCATGGCGATCGTGCTATTGTGGAAGAGATAAAACATCGTTATCTTGGGAAAGTAGATGCTATTTTTCATAACGGTGATTCTGAGTTGCCTAGTGATGATGAAGTGTGGCAAGGAATTTACGTTGTGGCTGGGAACATGGATTTCTATGGTGGGTATCCAGACCGTTTAGTGACAGACTTAAACGGAACGATTATCGCACAAACTCATGGTCACCTTCAACAGATTAATTTTGGTTTTCAAAAATTGGACCTCTGGGCACAAGAGGTAAACGCAGATATTTGTTTGTATGGGCATTTACATATTCCAGATGCGTGGATGGAAGGAAAAACACTCTTTTTAAATCCCGGCTCTATCAGTCAACCGCGCGGTGTCATCAATGAGCGACTGTATGCTAAAGTAGAAATTACAGATGATATGTTTAAAGTAGACTATTACACGCGTAGCCACGAACTGTATTCTCGTCTATCAAAGGAGTTTGCTCGATGATTGCTAAGGAATTTGAAGATTTTCTCTTACAGCAAGAAGATACTTTTTTAACACCGGCAGAAAACTTAGCTGTTTTGATTGATACTCACAATGCTGATCATGCTATTTTGTTGTTGAGTCAGATGACCTACTCACGAGTACCCGTGGTGACAGATCAAAAGAAGTTTGTTGGCACCATTTCGCTAACAGATATCTTGTCTTATCAAATGCAGCACGAAATCCCTGATGAGGAGTTTATGACAACGGATATTGTTCATATGGTGAAAAAAGATGACCTGACAGTCGGTCCAGATTTTACACTGACAGAAGTGCTGCATAAGTTAGTAGACGAGTCCTTCTTGCCAGTTGTTGATCAGGACAATACATTTCAAGGAATTATTACACGCAAATCTATCCTAAAAGCAGTTAATGCTCTTTTGCATAGTTTTGCGAATGAATACGAGATTCATCCAAAATGAAAGAAGAAATAACAACCTTTTTAGAAGGAAAAAATTTATCTGAGAATTCAAAAACAGCTTATTTTTATGATTTGGAGCAGTTCGTAGATGTGACCCATGCAAAAATTACAGAGACAAATCTGCGGATTTACCAAGCTTCTATCGCTGATTTCAAACCTTCTGTTCAGAAACGAAAATTATCTGCTATCAATCAATTTTTGCATTATTTATACAAGCAACGGTTGATTTCAGACTTTTATCGTTTGGAGTTGCCAAAAGTTGGTATTCCGAAAGGACACGATGTGGAAATTTTGGATTTGTCTGATTTTTATGCAGATACAAATCAATACAACGGTCGCTTGATTGCGCTTCTCATTTTAGAAATGGGGCTTTTACCAAGCGAAATTTTGCAGTTGAAAGTAGCAGATGTCAATCTGGATTTTCAGATTATTCGCATTGAGAAAGCAGGTCAAAAGCGCATTGTGCCCATTCCAGACCAGTTGATTGGAGAATTGGAAACAACTCTGGAAGGAACTTATTTGTTAGAAAAGAATGGGAAAAGCTATTCGCGCCAATGGGGCTTTCGTCAATTAGAAGCTTTTTTGATTGAAAAAAATCAAGCTACTTTATCAGCTCAGAGTTTGCGAGAGCAATATATTTTACGTCAGCGAGAGCAAGGTGTTGAATTGTATGAAATTGCGCGCAATTTAGGTTTGAAAACAATGATGACGTTGGAAAAATATAGATAATGGACATAAAAATTAAAGATTTTGAAGGCCCATTGGACTTATTGCTTCATTTGGTGTCAAGATATCAAATGGATATCTATGATGTGCCGATTACGGAGGTCATTGAGCAATATTTGGCTTATGTGGCGACTCTTCAAGCAATGAAGTTAGAAGTGACGGGAGAATACATGGTTATGGCAAGTCAGCTCATGTTGATTAAAAGCCGAAAACTCTTGCCAAAAGTAGCTGATAGCTTAGAAGCTGAAGAAGATTTGGAGCAAGATTTGCTTTCTCAAATTGAGGAATATCGGAAATTCAAATTGTTAGGTGAGAAAATGGCGGAGCAACATGAAGAACGAGCTCTTTATTATTCTAAACCTAAAATTGAATTGGTGTATGAAGATGCAACATTGCTCCATGATAAGACAACGATTGATTTGTTTTTGGCTTTTTCTAAATTGATGACGCAAAAAAGAGAAGAATTTGCTCAAAGTCATACAACGATTGTTAAAGATGAATATAAAATCGAAGACATGATGGATGTGATACGTGAGCGCTGTTATTCTCAAGAAAAAATTACTCTGCAAGCCATTTTTTCAGAGACAAAAGATATGAATGAAGTGATTACCTTATTTTTAGCGACATTGGAACTAGTAAAAGTCCAAGAAATCCAAGTAATACAAGAAGAAAATTTTGGGAATATTTATCTAATGGGAAAAAGAAATGAGTAAGTTAGCAGAGATTGAAGCCCTGCTCTTTGTAGCGGGCGAAGACGGCTTGCGGGTCCGTCAAATAGCAGAGCTCCTCTCTATACCTCCGACAGGTGTGACACAGAGCTTGGAGAAATTGGCAGAAAAGTATCAAAAAGATGAAGATTCGAGTCTTGCCTTGTTAGAGACGTCGAATACTTATAAAATTGTTACCAAGCAAGAGTTTGCTGAATTGTTGCGGGAATATTCAAAAGCACCAATCAATCAAAGTTTATCAAGGGCTGCCTTGGAAACCTTATCCATTATTGCTTATAAGCAGCCCATTACGAGAGTGGAAGTGGATGAGATTCGTGGAGTCAATTCTAGTGGTGCGATTTCAAAGTTGCAGATATTTGACTTGATTCGTGAAAATGGGAAAAAAGAAGTGCTAGGGCGCCCAAATCTTTATGTGACAACGGATTATTTTTTGGATTATATGGGAATCAATAGCTTAGAAGAATTGCCAATAGTAGAAGAAACAGAGTTAATAGCAGAAGAAAGTCAGCTATTTACCGAAAGGATAGAGGATGAGAATCAATAAATATATTGCTCACGCAGGGATTGCGAGTCGTAGAAAGGCAGAAGAGTTGATAAAACAAGGGCTTGTCACTGTGAATGGACAAGTTGTTCGTGAGTTGGCAACGACGATTAAGTCAGGTGATCGTGTTGAGGTCAGTGGTCAGCCGATTTACAATGAAGAAAAAGTGTATTATCTCTTAAACAAGCCTCGCGGTGTCATTTCTAGCGTGACAGATGACAAAGGTCGTCCAACAGTAGTTGATTTGTTGCCAAATGTCACAGAGAGAATCTATCCAGTTGGTCGACTTGATTGGGATACGTCGGGTGCTTTGATTTTGACAAATGATGGCGATTTTACAGATGAGATGATTCATCCTAGAAATGAAATTGATAAGGTCTATGTAGCTCGTGTCAAGGGGGTGGCTGATAAAGAAGTTCTCCGTCCCTTGACAAGAGGTGTGGAAGTTGACGGCAAAAAAACCAAACCAGCAGTTTATGAAATTCTGAAAGTAGACCCGGTTAAGAATCGTTCGGTTGTCCAGTTGACCATTCATGAAGGACGAAATCATCAAGTGAAAAAGATGTTTGAAGCGGTTGGTTTGCAAGTAGATAAACTTTCTCGTACGCAATTCGGTCATTTGAATTTAACGGGACTTCGTCCAGGTGAAGCTCGCCGTCTCAATAAAAAAGAGGTCAGCCAGTTACATAACCTAGCTGTGACGAAGAAAAAATGATGAAAAAAATCCTTATCGCACCAGTGCGTTTTTATCAAAAGTTTATCTCGCCAGCCTTTCCACCTTCTTGTCGCTATCAGCCGACTTGCTCAAATTATATGATTCAAGCGATTGAAAAGCACGGTGCTAAAGGTGTCTTAATGGGAACAGCACGTATTTTGCGTTGTCATCCTTGGGCAGAAGGAGGAGATGATCCTGTGCCGGATGTATTTAGCTTGAAGCGTAATTATGCAGAAGACAAAGAAAGAGGTTGAGACGCATTCTCTATAAAGAGGTCAACCAGAGATTCTTTGTAAAATACTATAACTTAATAGTAAAAATATAAAAAACGAACAATTTTGACATTCTAACTAACAGAAAATCAAATTGCTCGTTTTTTGTATTTCTCGCGGGCCTTTTGTTGCCGGTTCATCTCATATTCAATGAAAATTGAAAAGTTTTAAAGGCATTCGCTGTGTGAAATCTAACTATCTTTTCTATAAAGTCAGCTTAGACGAACGATTAAAATATCTTGAATCTACTTCGTGTTTACTCTTCATTTAAAGACTGATATAATAATCATGAAAGCGCTTGTAAAATTAATTTTAAAAAGGAGAATAAATGATTTTGGAAACAAGAAATATTGCTATTCAAGATACTTATGGTGAGCGGTTCCAGCATTGTTGGGGATGTGGTTCTAAGAATGAGTCAGGCTTGCATTTAAAAACTTATCCTAGTTTAAATGGAACTAGTTGTATTAGCAAGATAACACCAGCTCAACAGTATACCGGTGGTGTTCCAGCTAATCTATTTGGCGGTATGATTGCCATGATTTTTGACTGTCATGGTACCGCTTCAGCAGCCTGGTTTGCTCATCAAAATAAGGGCTTAGATTTGACAGAAGAAACGGTCATTGGACGATTTATCACAGCTTGCTTGGAAATAGATTATAAAAGTCCAACACCCATTGATGAGGAAATTACGGTCATTTCTCGACTTGAAGAACTAGGCCAAAGAAAAGCCATTGTGGCAATGGAGATGACAGTAGCGGGTCAGGTGCGTGCCAAAGCTAGAATGGTAGCAGTCGCAGTGAAAGATAACATGTAGTATGTTTCGAAGATGAGACTATATAATAAATTATTGTTTCATTTAGTTCCTATACGGTAAACTTTAAAATAGTGCAAAAATACTTTCTCTATAATACAATCAGAGTGAAAAATTATGGAATGTTAGTTTGTCTCTAACATTCTTTTTGTGTTTAAATAGAATCATCATAGTTTATCTGATAAGAAGTAGATAGTACACTAATCTCAGTGGAAAATGAGTAAGAGTGATTGTTGCTTTTTGCGATAAACATAATGAACTACTAATTACAAAGATCTCACTAGGATTACACACCTAATGAAGACTTTATATTGGCTTACATAGTCTTTTAAGCAAGTGTAGCAAAATCACGGAATTTATTTAGGTTTCATCTATTTAAAATTTTTTTCTCAATTGTCAAGTCAAGTGCAACAAAGTTGTTCCTCTGATTAAGTGAGTATCTTTCAAGCTGTTTGAGTTAGCTCAAACAGCTTTTTTGCGGACTGATAGCCATGGATTCGTCTAGGTCTTTCATTGATAGCCTTTGTATAGTCCTCTAAAAGTGTCGGATTTAGTTTTTTTAGTGAGGATCCTTTGGGAATGAACTCTCTTAATAATCCATTGAAATTCTCATTTGTGCCTCGTTCATAAGATGAATAGGCATGTGCAAAATAAACATCTAATCCCTCTATCTTACTCAATGATGAAAATTCGTTTCCATTATCTGCAGTTATGGACTTAATGGGATAAAGTTTCATACACTCTAAGACTGCTTGATTGACATACTCTGCTTTCTTTTCCACGAGTTTCTTTGTGACAGCATAGCGTGTTTGTCGTTCTACCAATGTTAAAATAGAAGGTTCTCCTATTGTCTTTCCACCCAGAACAGAATCGATTTCCCAATCTCCAAAACG
>OKNR01000049.1_pt1 | contig 39909 bp, 52 predicted proteins | sample 1610141 | NCBI WGS metagenome assembly OKNR01 (sample SAMN04436622, study PRJEB24849) | human gut metagenome | biome: human gut; feature: NICU; material: stool | host: Homo sapiens | place: USA: Saint Louis, MO | collected 2009-12-24
TCTAGTATATCAGATGAACATGTCTTCTGTGTTGCACTTCATTTTACAACAGGGCATTATTTTTCCATTTTAAACGATGGCATTATTTACTCAATTGTTATGCTTCCTCATTACCCTCCGCGGTGCCATTTCCCAAGCCAACAGTCTTGCAGAAATTGAAGAATTGTTGCAAGTCTAAACATCAAAAAGACACCAATCATCTGGGAAATTATTCCTAAATGGTTGATGTTTTTTATTAGTCATTTCTACTAGGTATCTATCCGAGTCATTTCAGTCCTTGCTTGATTGCGGTAAATGAGATCTTCTCGAACAGAGAAACCTAATCTTTCCCAAAACTGGTTTCCTTCTGTATTTCTTTTAAAGACAACCAAGGCAACCTTATGAATTTTCAAATCATCTAAGACGGTTAAAACCGTTTCAACCAGCTGTCTAGCGATCCCTCTCCTGCGGTAATTCGGATGAACTGCTGTATGGTAGATATAGGCTCTTCGTCCGTCCGAACCAACTAAAATCGCTCCGATAATCATTTGATTTTCTACTGCTACCAGACAAGTTTGAGGATTTCTCTGCAAAAACCGAGTAATTCCTTCTTTTGAATCATCTAAATCATTCAATCCCATGCCTGCACATGCCAACCACAATTGATAAACTTGGTCATAATCCGTTTCTGTCATTTCACGAATATTCATCTTTTAAGTCCTTATCTATTCCTGAACGCTTCAAGGAAAAACTCATAGCACTTCAAACTTCAGCTGCCCAGCCTTGACACCGACTTTCAAGCTTTGTCCCGTTTTTAGCTCACCTGCTAAAAGTAATTCTGATAAATGGTCTTCCACCTGAGTTTGTAGGGTTCTGCGAAGTGGCCTTGCTCCCATTTCAGGATCGTAACCTTTTTTAGCCAGAAGTTTCAAAGCACTAGGTTGGAATTTCAGCTCAATTCCTTTTTCAGCGAGACTGACAATGAGTGGTTTCACCATAATTTTTACCACTTCTTGCATGTCTTCGCTAGTCAGGCTATGGAAAACAACCTTTTCATCAATCCGGTTGATAAATTCCGGACGATAACTTTTCTTGAGCTCTTCCATCATCCGTTTTTCCATGTTTTCATGATCAAAGCGGGCATCACGCGCTCCAAAACCGACTGTCTTATCGTCCCGCAAACTTGTCGCACCAAGATTGCTGGTCATAATGATAATGGTATTAGAAAAATCCACCTTACGTCCCTTGCTGTCGGTCAGCACCCCGTCATCTAAGACTTGAAGAAGCACATTGAAAATATCAGGATGAGCTTTTTCCACCTCGTCAAAGAGGAGCACCGAATAAGGACGATTGCGAACTTTTTCAGTCAATTCGCCCCCTTCTTCATAACCGACATAACCTGGAGGCGCTCCATTGAGACGACTGGCAGCAAATTTCTCCATATATTCGGACATATCAAAGCGAATCAGTGCTGACTCATCATCAAAGAGGACTTCCGCCAAAGCCTTAGCCAGCTCAGTTTTTCCAACCCCGGTTGGACCCAAGAACATAAAGGAACCAATTGGACGTTTGCTGGTGCGGATGCCGGATTGATTGCGCCGAATCGCTCGACTGATAGCAGAAATTGCTTCATTTTGCCCAATGACCCGTTTGTGCAGTTCCTTTTCTAAATGGAGGTATTTCTTCGCATCTGTTTGCGTCAGCTTTTGCACAGGAATGCCCGATAAACCGCTGAGTGTTGCCAAAATATCCTCGTCTTTAACCTTTAGTTTGTAGACAATTGGCTGACTTTCTTTCTCCAACAAAGTGCCAACTTTTTTCCAATCGCCTGCCATTAAAGCCTCGTCTGCTGCACTCAATTCTGCTTTTACATGATTTTGCGGACCTTTACTTTGTACCATTGCAGCAGCTTCATCTAGCAAATCAATCGCCGAGTCAGGTAGATGTTTGCTTGTTAGATAACGATGAGCATACTTAACAGCTGTCTCAATCGCTGAATCTGTAATCACCACCTTGTGGTGTTCTTCATAGCTTTTCTTGAGTCCCTGTAAAATCGCAATACTATCAGCTACTGTCGGCTCTTCAATAGTAACTTTGGCAAATCGCCGTGAAAGAGCTGCATCCTTTTCAATATATTTCTGGTACTCTTCTTGTGTCGTTGCGCCAACCGTTCTGAGTGTCCCTCTAGCCAAAGCCGGCTTGAGAATGTTCGCTGCATCTAATGTCGAATCAATCCCGCTGCCAGAACCCATAATGGTATGAAGCTCATCAATGAAGAGAATCACGTACCCGTCTGCTTCAATATCATTGATAATATTATTCATCCGCTCTTCAAAATCGCCGCGAAAACGAGTCCCAGCTACCACATTCATCAAATCCAGCTCTAGAACTCTCATCTTTGCAAGCTCATTTGGCACCTGACCAGCAGCCACACGCTGTGCCAAACCAAGGACCAATGCTGTCTTCCCAACTCCTGCATCTCCTACCAACACTGGATTATTCTTCGTCTTGCGACTTAAAATCTGAAGCATACGCGAAATTTCTTCATCACGCCCAACGACCGGTTCTAAAAGACCAGCACGAGCCATTTCGGTTAAATCATGGGTATAGTCTTCTAGCCCGCCGCTGGTAGAAGGAGGCATTCCCATCATATTGGCCATCGTTTGTTTCGCTGCAGCAGTATTTTTATTTAAGTGGCGAATAGCCTTTATATCTTCTTTACCCCAGCTAGCCTTATGCTCTAAGTTTTTCCGAAGATCGGTCATGCGCAAAACGCCTTCTTTATCCTCATAGCTAAAGCCTGTAAATTCAAGGAGACGTGCCGCCAAACTTCCTCTGTCAAACAGCATAGCTAACAACACATGCTCTGTCCCAAGATTCTTAGCATGCACAGCCTCTGCAATTCGCTCAGCTGTCAAAAACAACACTTTCATACGATGAGAAAATGGCCAAATGGTAAAGCTTCCCTCTTGTTGATAAATCTTTCCTGTGATATGAAAGGCTGCTTTCTCAAAATCATCAATTTCAAGTGGGTAATCATTTAAAACTGAACCAGCAACACTATAAGGATTATTTGCCATAGCAATCAACAGCTGCCAAGACTCTAAATAATCCGTTTCAAAATGACTTGCCAATAACTGTGCTGATTCAATACTTTCTGTCAAAGCTTTTGAATATTTCATATATTAGTTTTTCCCTTTTCTATCAACTTGTTGTAAAATCTTCTTTAACATCCGCGCACGAATTCGTGCAGCATCTGTTCCCAATACTCTATCAGTCGTCGTCGCTAAAAGAAGATTGCCTTCTCGTTCTGTCATAATTTTTTCATCAAATAGTAGCTGAATAATATCTGTAAAAACCTGCTGACTGATTTGCTCGCCGACGCTATGCAGCAAATCACAAAGCAGCTCATGATGATTGGAAAACTCAATCCGACCAATCCGAATGTAGCCACCTCCACCGCGCTTACTTTCGACAACATAGCCACGACTTTCCGTAAAACGTGTCTTGATAACATAATTTATCTGACTCGGAACAACCTGAAAAACATCTGCAATTTCACTGCGCTTTAACTCTGCAATCCCAGCTTGAGCTAAAATCGCTTTGATATATTCCTCAATACTGTCTGACGTATTCTTATGGCTCATGACAACCCTTTCTTCCAGTTCTTTCTTTTGCTCCATAAATGAGCAACTGACATTGACTATCTTTGACTAATATTATACCGAAAATCTCTTATTTTTGAAAGAAAAAGACCTAAATGAAAAACTGAAAAGTCTGATTATTCAAGCAAGTGAAAAAGCTTATAGAATAGGAATAATTTGAGTGTAAACGCTTGCCTTTTGATTTTAAAGCGTTATAATATAGATGAAAATTTGACGATAATAATAACAGGAGGCCAAATGAATGAAAATGGATTGGTTCAAATATACACGTCATGTACTGGTTTGGTTGGTTTCAACTTTATTCTTTTTTACAGTTATTTCTGCTGATTATGTGGATGTCCAAGTCGTCCCGTTAGTCATCTGCTTATTTGCTCCATTTTTATTTGAACCGTCTTCAATAAACCCTAGAACAAAATGGACAATTGATTTAGCCATCATTGCTGTAAGTGTCTGTGCTATTCTCTTTACACAAACATACCGAATCGCTTTTACCTACTCCGAAATTACCTATCTACTAATTTCTTTAATCGTTTTAATATTTGTAGACTCTGTGATTTCTCACAAGGGATTCACGAAAAAAATTGTAAAATAAAAGCAGACACTACTAGAAAAGGCTAGAGAGTTATATCAGCTCTCTAACCTTTTTATTTATGATTTAAACGCTAGCTATTGATTGCCTTAGTTTTGACCAAGAGCAGCAGCCATCGTAGCAGCTACTTCTGATTCAAAATCGTTGGCAGCTTTTTCAATACCGTCACCCACTTCAAAACGAGTAAAGCTTGCAATTGTCACACCTTGGCTTTCAAGAAACGCTTCAACAGTCTTGCTATCGTCCATGATGTAAACTTGCGCAAGTAATGTGTAAGCTTGGTCAACTTTTGTATTGTCTAACATAAAGCGATCCATTTTACCAGGAATAATTTTGTCCCAGATTTTTTCTGGTTTACCTTCAGCCGCAAGACCAGCTTTGATGTCTTCTTCAGCTTGTGCAATCACTTCATCCGTCAATTGAAGTTTAGAACCAAATTTATAGTGTGGAAGCGCTGGTTTACCAACCATTGCACGACTTTCGTTGTCTTGATCAATTTTGTGGTTCATTTGAGCCAATTCATCATGGATAAATTCTTCGCTCAATTCTTTGTATGAAAGAACAGAAGGCTTCATAGCTGCAACATGCATTGCCACGTGTTTTGCAAGATCCTCGTCACTACCTGAAAGAACAGTGATTACTCCGATACGTCCGCCATTGTGTTGGTAAGCACCAAATACTTGATCATCTGCTTTTTCAACAACTGCAAAACGACGGAATGAGATTTTTTCTCCGATTGTAGCAGTTGCACTAACATAAGCAGCTTCAAGTGTTTCACCTGAAGGCATTGTCAAAGCAAGAGCTTCTTCGTTGTTAGCTGGTTTGCCTTCTGCGATAACTTTAGCTGTTTCATTTACCAATTCAACAAATTGAGCATTTTTTGCTACAAAGTCTGTTTCTGAGTTCACTTCAACGATAGCAGCAACATTGCCGTTTACATAGACACCCGTCAATCCTTCAGCAGCAACACGGTCTGCTTTTTTAGCAGCTTTTGCCATACCTTTTTCACGAAGCAATTCAATTGCTTTTTCGATATCGCCCTCTACTTCTACAAGTGCTTTTTTAGCGTCCATGACACCAGCACCAGATTTTTCGCGCAATTCTTTTACAAGCTTAGCTGTAATTTCTGCCATTTTGATCCTCCAATTAAGATATTACGATTTTATTTAATAAAAAGGGGAGGGCTAGGCCCCGCCCCATAGGTTCGTTACTTGATTATTCGTTTGAGCCTTCGACAACTTCAACGATTTCTTCGATAGAATCTGCTTGTGAATCAGCTGCAGCTAATTCTGCTTCTACTGATTCAACGTTGTCTTCTCCTTGACGGCCTTCGATAATCGCATCAGCCATTTTCGCAGTGATTAACTTAACAGCACGAATAGCATCATCGTTAGCTGGGATAATCACATCAATGTCATCTGGATCTGTATTTGTATCCACCATTGCTACAACTGGAATACCTAATTTCTTAGCTTCTTTAACAGCGATTTGTTCTTTATGTGGATCCACAACATACATCACATCTGGAATACGTGGCATTTCTTCGATACCACCCAAGAATTTTTCAAGACGAGCGCGTTGTTTGTTAAGAAGAGCGACTTCTTTTTTAGGAAGAACATCAAAAATTCCGTCTTCTTCCATACGTTTGATTTCTTTCAAACGAGCAACACGTTTTTGAATCGTTTCCCAGTTTGTAAGTGTTCCACCCAACCAACGGTGGTTGATGTAGTATTGACCAGCACGTTCTGCTTCTTCTTTTACAGCATCAGCAGCTTGTTTTTTCGTACCAACAAACAAGATAACTGCATCGTTAGCAGCTGCGTCACGCATAAAGTCGTATGCTTGATCTGCCAATTTTACAGTTTGTTGCAAGTCGATAACGTGGATACCGTTACGTTCTGTGAAGATGTACTTCGACATCTTAGGGTTCCAGCGACGAGTTTGGTGACCAAAGTGTACACCAGCCTCAAGAAGTTGTTTCATTGAAATTACTGCCATGAGTAATGTCTCCTTTTTTGTTTTTTTCCCTCTCCCAGATTTCAACTCGCAAAACCACCCGTAGGCAACGGCTTCACAATTCATCTGAAATGAGTATTTGCCGATTACACGACATCTACTATCATATCAAAATTTCTTCCATTTTACAAGAGAATTTCTGTTTTTTCATGCCAAATGCACGAAGAAAATCATTCGAAATTTATAACCTTTGAAAAGGGGAAAGTTCTGACTTATCTTAATCGCTATAGTCCTTTAAATAGGCTCTTAATTCTCGAATCATGGCTTGGCGGCCTTTGAAACGTTCATCAGCTAGTAAGCGCTCGTACTGCTCTTGTTTCTCTGGACTCAGTTGAGCTTGATAGCTCTTTAGCTGGTCTCGGAGAATCACCAATTCATCCAGATACAACTCTTTCAGGCTGAGCTTGTGACCTATCTCGCTCACTTCTTCATAAGCTTGACGATCGAGTTTGCGTTTTTGGCTTTCCTGTTTACGGAGGATGTCCAGGATATGATTGCGGAACTTGGTCTTATAGTAAACATAGAGCTGACTTTCTGTCTCTACCAGCTGCGGATAGCGACTTACCAACTGATAGAGTACTAACATGCCCTCTTGGTCCCAATCGCTTAATTCCCACAGGTGGACATAATATTCCCGACGGCACTTTAATACAATCCCCCTTACCTTCCCATACAACTCCTTGAACTCCATTTCCTTCTCCTTCCTTGCTCTTACCTTTTAAGGATAGCATGAAGGAGAAACCTTTGGTTTTCTTCTATCTATTCTACTCTTTTTGGTTTCTATTTCGTACTTCTTAATACACCTATCTATCTCTTCAGGCACTTTTACATGCTGTTCAGCGGGTAAAGTTAAAACTAGTAGCTGTGATAAATTCAGCATTATAATTCTATAAGTTCTGTAGTGAGTCACCGATTATGAAATTCTAAAAAACGCCTGCTTACGAAATTGTTTTTTTGTAAAAGCAATTTCGTAAACAAGCGTCTACATTCTTATCATAAGATGAGTGTTCCCGCTAGGAAAAATCCTAGCGGTAGACCAGAGCTAGACTAAGAGTAACATTACTCCATCATCATAACACTCAACAAAATTGATAAAAATTATACTAATTCAATGATTGCCATTGGGGCAGCATCACCACGACGTGGTTCAGTTTTAAGGATACGAGTATATCCACCGTTACGTTCTGCATAACGAGGAGCTAAATCAGAGAATAATTTTTGAAGAGCAGTAGTTGAAGTGTACTTTTCTGTTTCTTCATCATAGTTTTCTGATGCAATTTCGTTACGAACAAAAGCTGCTGCTTGACGACGAGCGTGCAAATCACCACGTTTACCCAAAGTAATCATTTTTTCAACTGTTTTACGGATTTCCTTAGCACGAGCTTCTGTTGTCACAATTGATTCATTGATAATCAAGTCAGTGGTCAAGTCGCGAAGCATTGCTTTACGTTGTGAGCTAGTGCGCCCTAGTTTACGGTAAGCCATGTTTTCCTCCTTTATTTATCGTTTTTTAATCCAAGACCGAGATCAGCAAGTTTTACTTTCACTTCTTCAAGACTCTTACGTCCTAGATTTCTTACTTTCATCATTTCAGGTTCAGTTTTTTCTGTCAAATCAAATACAGTATTGATACCAGCACGTTTCAAACAGTTGTACGAACGAACTGACAAATCTAATTCTTCAATTGTACGATCCAACACACGATCATCTGAAACTTTTTCTGTTTCTTTCATCACATCAGTAGATTTTGCTACTTCAGTTAAGTTAGTAAACAGGTCTAAATGTTCCGTTAAAATGCGCGCAGAAAGCCCTAGAGCATCTTCTGGAATAATCGTCCCATCTGTCATGATTTCAAGAGTTAATTTATCAAAACCATCATTGCTACCAACGCGAGCTGGTTCCACTTGATAATTAACTTTTTTCACCGGCGTATAGATTGAATCTACCGCAAGTGTTCCTACTGGTGCATCATCTTTTTTATTTTCATCAGCTGGTACATAACCACGACCTGTATTTACGGTCATAATAGCTTTTAAGCTAGCACCTTCACCAATTGTAAAGAGATAATGATCAGGGTTTACAATTTCAATATCACTATCTGTCAAAATATCACCAGCAGTGATTTCTGCAGGGCCTTCAACATCAAGCTCAATTGTCTTTTCGTCTTCGACGTAAGATTTTACAGCAATCCCTTTGACGTTCAAAATAATCTGCATCACGTCTTCACGGACACCTGGAACTGTATCAAATTCGTGTAATACACCTTCAATATTGATAGATGTTACAGCAGCACCTGGTAGAGATGCAAGAAGTACACGACGAAGTGAGTTCCCAAGCGTTGTACCATAACCACGTTCTAGTGGTTCTACTACAAATATGCCGTAGTTTTTATTTTCATCAATTTTTGTTATATTTGGTTTTTCAAACTCAATCATTTAGTTACTCCCTCTTAAACGAAAAGCAGTGTAATGGTTTATGATTATACACGGCGACGTTTTGGAGGACGAGCACCATTGTGTGGCACAGGAGTCACATCACGAATAGCTGTTACTTCAAGACCAGCGGCAGCAAGCGCACGAATAGCTGACTCACGACCAGAACCTGGACCTTTAACAGTAACTTCAACTGATTTAAGACCGTGTTCTTGTGCAGACTTTGCAGCAGCTTCAGATGCCATTTGGGCAGCAAATGGTGTAGATTTACGAGAACCTTTAAATCCAAGAGCTCCAGCAGATGACCAAGCAATTGCATTACCATGCACATCAGTAATCATAACAATAGTGTTGTTAAATGTAGCGTGAATATGAGCAATACCAGATTCGATATTTTTCTTCACACGACGTTTACGTGTTGGTTTAGCCAAGACTTTTTACCTCCTTATATTATTTTTTCTTACCAGCAATCGCAACAGCTTTACCTTTACGAGTGCGAGCGTTGTTCTTAGTGTTTTGTCCACGTACAGGAAGTCCACGACGATGACGGATTCCACGATATGAACCAATTTCCATCAAACGTTTGATGTTTAAGTTTACTTCACGACGGAGGTCACCTTCAACTTTGATGGCATCCACTTCACGACGGATAGCGTCTTCTTGATCAGATGTTAAATCTTTCACACGAATATCTTCTGAAACTCCAGCAGCTGCTAAAATTTTCTTAGATGTTGGAAGACCAATACCGTATACATAAGTCAGTGAAACAACTACACGTTTGTCATTTGGAATATCAACTCCAGCAATACGAGCCATTTTTTCTCCTTTCTATTATCCTTGACGTTGTTTGTGTTTTGGATTTGCTGGGCAAATCACCATAACACGACCATTACGACGAATAACTTTGCAGTATTCGCAAATTGGTTTGACCGATGGTCTTACTTTCATTTCTTATCCCTCCAAGTATTTCGATTATTTAAAGCGGTAAGTGATCCGTCCACGTGTCAAATCATAAGGACTCATCTCGACAGTAACACGGTCTCCCGCTAAAATACGAATATAGTTTTTACGAATTTTACCAGAAACTGTTGCTAAAATCTGATGTCCATTTTCAAGTTCAACCGTAAACATTGCATTCGGCATTGTATCAACTACTTTGCCTTCAACTTCAATCACATCGTCTTTTGCCACGCAAAAGCACCCCCTAAATTTCGATTCATTCCTCTGAGCACAGAGGTAACAATTATAAGTCAGACTAATTCATTGTATCACTACTTGTCAAATATTGCAAGTGTAAAAAACGCTTTTATTTTAACTTTAACAAGACTTTTTCAATGTCTTTAAATACATCATCAATCTCTTGATTTCCTTGAATATCATAAACCAAGCTTTGAGAACGATAGTGCTCAATAATTGGTGCTCCTTGAGCGATATTGACATCTAAACGGCGTTTCACGGTTTCTGGTTTATCATCCTCACGTTGGTAATAATCCTCTTCATTATAATCTGCTGGTGGATTGAAGACTTTATGAAAGGTTTCTCCCGTTTTTTTGTGAATAATCCGTCCGCTCAAGCGCTCTAGCAAGCTGTTAGGATCCACTTCGATATTGACAACCCCATCCAAAGCAAGACCAAGTTCAGCAAGTGTCTGATCCAGTGCATGAGCTTGCTCAATGGTGCGTGGGTAGCCATCTAATAAAAAACCTTTTTCTTTAATATCATCTTGTGCTAAACGTTCTTTGACAATTCCATTGGTCACTTCGTCTGGCACTAATTCACCTTTGTCAATATATGATTTCGCAAGCATACCCATTTCAGTTTGGTTTGCCATGGCTGCACGGAACATATCCCCTGTTGAGATATGCGCAACACCAAATTCCTCCACGATTTTGGCCGCTTGAGTCCCCTTGCCTGCACCTGGCAAGCCCATAATCAAAAGATTCATGATCCTTCTCCTTTTTTGTTTTTAAATAAATCTATTACAAATTCTTAGTAAACTTGTTTAAAAACAAAATAGAAAGAGTGGGACAGACTTCAGAAAATCTATGATTTTCGATTTGCTCTCCCACCCCGCAACATAGTTGATTTAGGATGAAAACAAAAGCTCATTTTCATCATCAACCACTGCGTTCGTACTTTAACACAAATTACTTTTAAAGTATAGAATATCTTTCTTTACTCTGTTTCTATTCTGTTGTATTCATAAAGCCAGTATATTTTCTCTTCAGAAGGTAACCTTCAAGCTGTTTCATTCCTTCAATACCAGTTGCAATAATAATCAGCAAACTAGTACCACCTAAAGCAACAGCATCTGTCAATCCAAACAAATCTTTTGCTAAAATCGGTAAGATTGAAATAAAGCCTAAGAAAAGTGAACCAACTGTTGCTAAGCGACGAAGCAGCTTAGACATATATTCTTCTGTTCCTTTACCAGGACGTACACCATGAATATAAGCACCACTCTTTTGCAAATTCTCTGCAGTTTTCTCTGGATTGATTTGTACAAATGTATAGAAAAATGTAAACAAAATAATCAAGAGTGCGTACATCACAATTCCGCTTGCGGTTGTTGTTGCAAACAAGGACTGGGCCACTCGAACCCACTGTGCATTATGACCTGTAGCTGTCAAGAATTGGAAAATAGCTGCAGGTGCGGCAGTAATCGAACTTGCAAAGATAACCGGAATAACACCTGCTGGATTTACCTTCAAAGGAAGGTATGAGCTAGAAGGCGCACCTTGCGCAATCTTTGTATACTGGATTGGAATTTTGTATTCTGCTTGTTGAACGAATGTTGTAAAGTAAACAATGAGCAAAACAGCTATAATCAGAATAGTCACAAAAATGATAGATGAAGTGATACGGCTACTTGGTACATTGACAAAGTAGTCTACATATATACTCTTAATCATTCCTGGAATTGCTGCTACGATACCTGCAAAGATAATCATAGAAACGCCATTACCATAGCCTTTATCCGTGATTTGTTCCCCTAACCAAGTCACAATCATAGAACCTGTTGTCAAAAGGAATCCAATCAGCAAATAAGTTTGCCAGTTAGGTGTTGCCACCAACTTAGCACTAGACAAGGTATTGAAACCTGCTGTAATACCGATAGATTGAACAAACGCCAAGACTAAGGCAATATAGCGCGTTGCTTGATTTAACTTTCTTCGTCCAACTTCACCTTGCTTGCCCCATTCTACAAACTTAGGTAAAATATCCATTTGTAGCAATTGAACAACAATAGAGGCGGTAATATACGGACTAACTCCCAATGCAAATACTGAGAAATTTCGCAAAGCATTACCTGACACAAGGCTGAGCATATTTAGGAATGAAAGCCCGTTAAGAGCTTCCAAGCTTTTTGCATTAACACCTGGAACAGTAATCGTCGTACCAATTCGAAATACTAATACAATAAAAATTGTAAAGAGAATTTTTGAACGAACCTGTTTGATTTTTAATGCATCTTTTAATAGTTTAAAAAACATAGGTCACCTCGCTTAGATGACTTCCACTGAACCACCTTTAGCAGTGATAGCTTCTTCGGCTGATTTAGAGAATTTAGCTGCTTTCACAGTCAATTTCTTTGTCAATTCGCCGTTACCAAGAATCTTAACACCAGATTTTTCAGCTTTTACAATCCCTGCTTCGATAAGGACAACTGGAGTTACTTCTGCCCCGTCTTCAAAAACATTCAATTGATCAAGATTTACAATTGCATATTCTTTACGATTGATGTTCAAGAAACCGCGTTTTGGCATACGACGGAACAATGGTGTTTGTCCACCTTCAAAACCAAGACGAACTTTACCACCACTACGAGCTTTTTGCCCTTTTTGACCGCGACCAGAAGTTTTACCATTACCTGATGAAGTACCACGACCAACACGATTGCGGACTTTACGAGAACCTGTAGCAGGTTGTAATTCATGAAGTTTCATTATTATTTTCTCCTCTTTTGTAAAATGCTAGCGCTCATACTGAGCAAAAGGTGTTCCCAGTATAAACTCGCCTATACATATATTTAGTTTAAGGGGCTGAGAAAATCCTCTCATCCCCTAGTTTATTTCAATTTAAAGTTTTGTTAGCAAAATGATTACTTACTTAACTTCTTCAACAGTTACCAAGTGTGATACTGCTGTAATCATACCACGAACAGCAGCATTGTCTTCTTTGATAACTGAGCTGTTCAATTTGCCAAGTCCAAGTGCTACAACAGTTTTACGTTGTGACGGGATGCGTCCGATTGGAGACTTAGTCAAAGTAATTTTAATTTGAGCCATGTGAATCTCCTTTCTTATGCTAAGTCAGAAACTGAAATACCACGAAGGGCAGCAACTTCTTCAGCGCGTTTTAATTGTTTCAAACCTTCAACAGTTGCGCGAACGATGTTGATTGGAGTGTTAGAACCAAGTGATTTAGATGTTACATCTGCTACACCTGCCAATTCAATGACGGCACGAACAGCACCACCAGCAGCTACTCCAGCACCTTCTACAGCTGGTTTCAACAAGACACGAGCTCCACCAAATTCAGATGTTACTTCGTGAGGAATTGTTGTGCCAACCATTGGTACCTCAATTAGGTTTTTCTTTGCATCTTCAACGGCTTTGCGAATTGCTTCTGGTACTTCTTGAGCTTTACCAGTACCAAAGCCAACACGACCATTACGGTCACCAACAACTACAAGAGCTGCAAAACGAAGACGACGTCCACCTTTAACAACTTTTGTAACACGGTTAATCGCAACTACGCGTTCTTCAAGTTCAACTGCATTGTCTTTAAATGCCATTTTTTAGTGTCCTCCCTATTAGAATTTCAATCCGTTTTCACGAGCTGCATCAGCCAAAGCTTTTACACGTCCGTGATATAGATATCCACCGCGGTCAAACACCACTTCAGTAATACCTTTAGCAACTGCACGTTCAGCAACAAGTTTGCCGACAACAACGGCTTGTTCAGTTTTAGTTCCTTTTGAAACTTCTTTGTCAAGAGTTGAAGCGCTTGCGAGCGTTACACCCGCTACGTCATCAATTACTTGAGCGTAGATGCCTGTATTAGAACGGAATACGTTCAAACGTGGGCGATCAGCAGTTCCAGAGAGTTTTCCACGAACGCGACGATGGCGTTTTTGGCGGACTTTATTTTTATCTGGTTTCGAAATCACAATTTTCACCTCTTAATTTTATTGTGTACCTAAGCACAAAGTTGGAAATAAATATCTTGGTTGAAAAACAACCTTATAACATTATTTACCAGTTTTACCTTCTTTACGGCGAACGAATTCACCAACGTAGCGGATACCTTTCCCTTTATATGGTTCAGGAGCACGCAAGCTACGGATATAAGCAGCAGTTTGTCCAACTACTTCTTTTGAGATTCCGTTCACAACAATAGTCGTTGGATTTGGAAGTTCAAAAGTAATACCTTCAGGAGCTTCCACTTCATCTGGATGAGATTTACCAACCGAAAGTACCAATTTTTTACCTTGAAGTTGAGCACGGTATCCAACCCCACGCATTTCAAGTTCTTTCTTGAATCCTTCTGATACACCATGAACCATGTTGTTCAAAAGAGCACGAGTTGTTCCGTGGATTGTTTTCATTTCTTTTGTATCGTTTGGACGGTGAAGAGTTACTTCTGTTCCTTCCACACGAATATCAATATCTTTAGAGAACGTGCGAGTGAGTTCTCCTTTAGGTCCTTTTACAGTTACGACATTGTCTTTGTTTGTCAATTCGACACCCGCAGGCAATGCAATAACTTTATTACCAATACGTGACATTTTTTGTTTTCTCCTGTTAGATTGTCAAGCCGCAGAACGACTAGTTTTCACGGGACTGCTATTAAAATAGCAGAAAGTGAGTTATAGGTTACATTTTCTAAGTGAGTCTAGGCATTCGCTCGCAAGCATAACTTGAAGTTAGGCAAGAGCGAATAACAACGACTCACGACGAAAATGGAAGCTATAATTTTACCAAACGTAGGCGATTACTTCCCCACCAACATTCTTTTGGCGTGCTTCTTTGTCAGTCAACAAGCCTTCAGATGTTGAGATAATCGCAATTCCAAGTCCATTCAAGACTTTTGGAAGATCTTCACATTTTTTGTAAACACGAAGTCCTGGTGTTGAAACACGTTTCAAACCAGTGATAACTTTTTCACCGTTTTGACCGTATTTAAGGAATACACGAATAACACCTTGTTTATCATCTTCAATGTACTCAACGTTCTTCACAAAACCTTCGCGTTTAAGGATTTCAGCAATCCCTTTTTTGATATTTGATGCAGGTACTTCTAGCACTTCATGTTTTGCTTGATTCGCATTACGAATACGTGTCAAAAAGTCTGCAATTGGGTCAGTCATAACCATTTTGTTTTTCTCCTCTTACTAGTAGTTTGATAATTCACTTGCTAGTTAATGATTGAGCTAGGCTCAGTTTGATGGATACACTCTAAACAGACTTGCTGATTAGAACACGGACTACAAGCTGTGCAAAATAGATAGATTTCTCTAGGAGCATCGCTCCTGAGCGAAATCCCCTATTTTTGCTGGGCTCGTTACGCCTTTTGTATCATGTTTTAATTGAGTTCAAGCTAAGAACTTGGTGAAAAAGATAAGTTTGCCTTGGAGCATCGCTCCTACACCAAACTTCCTATTTTCATTGCGTTTTCTTAACGCTCTCACATCTTAAATTACCAAGAAGCTTTGGTAACGCCTGGAATTTGTCCTTTGTATGCTAACTCGCGGAAGCAAACACGGCAAAGTTTAAACTTGCGGTAAACTGAATGTGGACGACCACAACGTTCGCAACGAGTGTAAGCTTGCGTAGAGAACTTCGCAGGGCGTTTGTTCTTAGCAATCATTGATTTTTTAGCCAATTTATTTACCTCCTAGATTATTTTGCAAAAGGCATTCCAAGGCCCGTAAGCAATTCACGTGATTCTTCATCCGTGTTAGCAGTTGTTACAATAACAATGTCAAGACCACGAGTCTTGTCAACATCATCAAAGTTGATTTCTGGGAAAATCAATTGTTCTTTCACACCAAGTGTGTAGTTTCCGCGTCCATCAAATGATTTTGTTGGAACACCGTGGAAGTCACGAACACGTGGAAGTGATACAGTAACCAATTTATCCAAGAATTCATACATGCGTTCGCCGCGAAGAGTTACCTTAGCACCAATCGCTACACCTTCACGAAGACGGAAGCCGGCGATAGATTTTTTAGCTTTAGTGATAAGTGGTTTTTGACCTGAGATAAGAGCAAGCTCTTCAGCAGCTTTTTCAAGATTTTTAGCATTTGATACAGCATCTCCAACACCCATGTTCAAAACGATTTTATCCACTTTTGGCACAGCCATAACAGATGAGTAGTTAAACTTTTCAGTCAAAGCAGGAACTACTTCATTAAGATATTTTTCTTTTAAACGATTAGCCATTATACTTCTCCTTTCCTTCGTGATTAGTCAAGCACTTCGCCTGATTTTTTATTGTAACGAACTTTTTTGCCGTCTACAAACTTGTAGCCAACACGTCCTGCAACACCATTTTTGTCCAACACTTGAACATTAGACACATGGATTGGTGCTTCTTTTTCCACGATAGCACCTTGAGGGTTTTCGTTATTCGGTTTTTGGTGTTTCTTGATGATATTTACACCTTCAACAACAACTTTATTTACTTTTGGAAGTGCGGCAACGACTTTAGCTTCAACGCCTTTATCTTTACCAGCAATCACGCGAACTTTGTCGCCAGTTTTTACAAACATTGGTTTCTCCTTTGATTTCTTACGCCCTGATGGGCACCCTATCTATCAAAGATAGGGGACTTAGTTTGTTTTTGATTAAAGTACTTCTGGAGCAAGTGAGACGATCTTCATGAATCCACCTTCACGCAATTCGCGTGCAACTGGACCAAAGATACGTGTCCCGCGAGGTGTTTTATCATCACGGATAATCACTGCAGCATTTTCGTCAAATTTGATGTATGAACCATCTTTGCGACGAGCACCTGATTTAGTACGAACGATAACCGCTTTTACAACGTCACCTTTTTTAACCGCACCACCAGGAGTAGCTTGTTTTACAGATGCAACGATGACATCACCAATACTAGCGAATTTACGCTTTGAACCACCAAGAACTTTGATTGTCAAGATTTCGCGGGCACCGCTGTTGTCAGCAACTTTCAAACGAGTTTCTGTTTGAATCATTTAAGTTTTCTCCTTTCTGGTTTGATTAGATGATAACTGCTTCTTCTACAACTTCTACAAGACGGAAGCGTTTTGTAGCTGAAAGCGGACGAGTTTCCATGATACGAACAATATCGCCTTCCTTAGCGATGTTATTTTCATCATGCGCTTTGTATTTTTTAGAGTAGTTAATACGCTTACCATAGACTGGGTGGTTACGTTTTGTTTCAACTACAACTGTGATTGTTTTATCCATCTTGTCAGAAACGACGCGTCCAACAAGCGTTTTACGTTGATTACGTTCCATTTTAGAATTTCTCCTTTCCCAAGTCTATTATTTCATTTCTGATTGAACAGTTTTGATACGAGCGATTTGCTTTTTCACTTCTTTCAAGCGTGCAGTTTGTTCTAATTGACCTGTTGCTGCTTGGAAACGAAGATCAAACAATTCTTTCTTCAATTCTCTTTCACGCTTCGCGAGTTCTTCTTGAGAAAGACCACGAAGTTCTTTAACAAATTCTTTTACTTCATTAAGTTTCATGCCTTCTCCTTATTCTGCTTCACGTTTCACGAATTTTGTTTTAACCGGTAATTTGTGGCTTGCAAGACGAAGCGCTTCGCGAGCAACTTCCTCAGGCACACCAGCGATTTCAAACATCACTTTACCACGTTTAACTGGCGCAACCCAACCTTCTGGAGCACCTTTCCCAGATCCCATACGAACCCCGATAGCTTTAGCAGTGTATGACTTGTGTGGGAAGATTTTAATCCAAACCTTACCACCACGTTTCATGTAACGCGTCATAGCGATACGAGCAGCTTCGATTTGGCGGTTTGTGATCCAATGGCTAGTAGTTGCTTGAAGACCATATTCTCCAAATGCCACTTCCTTACCACCTTTAGCTTCACCGCGCATTTTACCACGAAATTCGCGGCGGTGTTTAACACGTTTAGGTACTAACATTGGTTATTTACCTCCTTTAGTGTTTTTACGAGCTGGAAGAACTTCTCCGCGGTAAATCCATACTTTAACACCAAGTTTACCGTAAGTAGTATCTGCTTCTTCCCAAGCGTAATCAATATCTGCACGAAGCGTATGAAGCGGAACAGTCCCTTCAGAATACCCTTCACTACGAGCGATATCAGCACCGTTCAAGCGGCCAGATACTTGAGTTTTAATTCCTTTAGCTCCCGCACGCATTGTACGTTGGATTGCTTGTTTTTGAGCACGACGGAAAGCAACACGTTGTTCTAATTGGCGAGCAATTCCTTCACCAACAAGATGAGCGTCCAAATCTGGTGATTTGATTTCAATGATGTTGATGTGGACTTGTTTACCAGTCAGTTTGTTAAGTTTTGCACGAAGTGCATCAACGTTTGCTCCACCTTTACCGATAACCATACCTGGTTTAGCAGTGTGAAGAGAAACGTTTACTTTATTTACTGCGCGTTCGATTTCAATAGTTGAAACAGCTGCGTCAGCTAATTCTTTTTGAACGAATTTACGGATTGCAAGATCTTCATGAAGGTAATCCGCGTATTCTTTTTCAGCATACCATTTGGCATCCCAGTCACGGATGATACCGACACGCATACCTATTGGATGTACTTTTTGACCCACGTTTTTACCTCCTTATTTTTCTGCAACGACCACTGTGATGTGGCTAGTGCGTTTGTTGATTGGTGAAGCTGAACCTTTTGCACGTGGACGGAAACGTTTCATTGTTGGTCCTTCGTTTGCGTAAGCTTCAGATACTACCAAGTTTGCTTTTTCCAAACCAAAGTTGTTTTCTGCATTAGCGATTGCTGAGTTCAACACTTTTTCGATAATGCCAGCAGCTTTGTTTGGTGTGAATTTCAAAATTGCGATTGCGTCAGCGACGTCTTTCCCGCGGATATTGTCAAGAACTAGACGAGATTTACGAGGTGAAACGCGCACTGTACGAGCCATTGCTTTAGCTGAAGTAATTTCTGCCATGTTTTTCTCCTCTCTTATCTACGTGTTTTCTTGTCGTCAGTAGCGTGACCTTTGTAAGTACGAGTTGGTGCAAATTCACCAAGCTTGTGCCCTACCATGTCTTCTTGGATGTAAACAGGAACATGTTTACGTCCATCATAAACTGCAATTGTATATCCGATGAAACTTGGGAAAATCGTTGAACGACGTGACCAAGTTTTGATGACTTTTTTCTTTTCGTCGTTGGCTTGAGCTTCAACTTTCTTCATCAAATGCTCATCGACGAAAGGTCCTTTTTTAAGACTGCGTCCCATTTTTATGTTTTCTCCTTTAAAATATGTACCACAACGGCTTGCACTGACAATCAGCGCTACCGAGCTGGCGGAAATATGCGATCCTTTGCTCGCTTGCTATATATAGTTGTAACACCTTACGAGTAGGCAGTGGTTGATTGATAGTTAGCTATGACTCTACGCCTTGCTACCCATATAATCAACTTTGCCGGGGTTCCGCAATGAAGTTTGGTAGCTAGACCGTCAAATTTCTGCTCAGCCGCCTATTTCTCGTTACGACGACGAACGATAAGTTTGTCGGATTTCGCTTTCTTGTTACGAGTTTTAAGTCCAAGAGCAGGTTTGCCCCATGGAGTAGATGGTGCTTTACGACCAACTGGCGCTTTACCTTCACCACCACCGTGTGGGTGATCGTTCGGGTTCATTACAGAACCGCGGACTGTTGGGCGGATGCCTTTCCAACGGCTGCGTCCAGCCTTACCAAGGTTAACCAGTCCATGTTGTTCATTTCCAACAACACCGACTGTAGCACGGCAAGTTTCAAGAATCATGCGAACTTCGCCTGATTGCAAACGAACAAGAACATATTTGCCTTCTTGACCGAGCACTTGAGCAGAAGCTCCAGCAGCACGTACTAATTCACCACCATGTCCTGGTTTCAATTCAATATTATGAATCAATGTACCAACTGGGATATTAGCAAGTGGAAGAGCATTTCCAACTTTAATATCCGCTTCTGGTCCAGAAACGATGTGTTGACCGACTTCAAGACCTTTAGGAGCGATGATATAAGCTTTCACACCGTCAGTGTAATGTACAAGAGCGATGTTGGCTGAACGATTTGGATCGTATTCAATTGTTTTAACAACTGCTTCAACACCGTCTTTGTTACGTTTGAAGTCAATCAAACGGTAATGGCGTTTGTGTCCACCACCTTGGTGACGAACAGTGATACGACCGTTGTTGTTACGACCAGCTTTGTTGTTCAAAGAAACAAGCAAAGTTTTTTCTGGAGTGCTCGTTGTGATTTCAGCGAAATCCAAAGAAGTCATATTACGGCGACCATTTGTAGTTGGTTTATAAACTCTGATTCCCACGATATTTCCTCCTTAGATTATTCTGCTTCAGCACCGAACAACTCGATTGCTTTAGAATCAGCTGTAAGAGTGATGATAGCTTTTTTAGTTTTGTTTGTAAAACCAGTATAACGCCCTACACGTTTTGCTTTTGGTTTTACATTGATTGTGTTCACATTTGCAACCTTCACTCCGTCAAAAGCAGCTTCAACCGCTTGTTTGATCAAAAGTTTATGAGCGCGAGTGTCCACTTCAAATACGTATTTGCCTTCTTCAAGAAGAGCCATTGTGCTTTCTGTGATGATAGGCTTTTTGATTACGTCATACAAATTCATTATGCAAGAACCTCCTCGATTGTAGAGATAGCTTCTTTAGTAACAAGAAGTTTGTCGCTATTTACGATATCAAGAACACTTGCAGTTGTTGCTGTTGCAACTTTCACATTTGGAAGGTTACGTGCTGAAAGTGCAGCAAATTCGTTTCCTTCTTCAAGAATTACAAGTACTTTTGAATCAATGCTAAGTGCAGCAAGTACTTTCGCAAACTCAGCAGTCTTTGGAGCTGTAAATGAAAGGCTGTCTACAGCTACGAATTTGTCCTCAGCAACTTTTTCAGAATAAACTGATTTAAGTGCCAATCTACGAACTTTTTGTGGAAGTTTGTAGGCGTATGAACGAGGAGTTGGACCAAATACGGTACCACCACCACGCCATTGTGGAGAGCGGATAGAACCTTGGCGCGCACGTCCAGTTCCTTTTTGACGCCATGGTTTGCGTCCGCCACCTGATACTGCAGAGCGGTTTTTAACAGCGTGAGTTCCTTGACGAAGGCTTGCACGTTGACTGATAACAACATCAAATACAACTGATTCATTTGGCTCAATACCAAATACTGCATCGTTAAGAACTACTTCACCAGCTTCTTTACCAGTTTGGTCAAATAATTTTACGTTTGCCATTATGACTGATTTCCCCTTTCTTTATTATTTACCAGCTTTAACTGCTGACTTGATAGTGATAAGAGATTTCTTAGCACCAGGAACGTTACCTTTGATGAGGATAACGTTTTTCTCTGGAACAACTTGTGCGATTTCAAGGTTTTGAATCGTCACACGGTTGCCACCCATGCGTCCTGCCAAGTGTTTGTTTTTGAAAACACGGTTAGGCGCAACTGGTCCCATAGAACCAGGACGGCGGTGATAACGAGAACCGTGAGCCATTGGACCACGTGATTGACCGTGGCGTTTGATAACACCTTGGAAACCTTTACCTTTTGAAGTTCCTGTTACATCAACAACATCGCCAGCTTCGAATGTATCCACTGTGATTTCTGCACCGACCTCTAAGCCTTCAATGTTTTTGAATTCACGAATGAAGCGCTTAGGAGCCGTGTTAGCTTTCGCTACATGTCCTTTAGCAGGTTTGTTACTCAATACATCACGAAGGTCGTCAAAACCGACTTGAACAGCGTTATAACCATCTGTTTCAACTGTTTTCACTTGAAGAACCACGTTTGGTGTTGCTTCAACAACAGTTACAGGGATCAATTCGCCAGCTTCAGTGAAGATTTGAGTCATTCCCACTTTTTTCCCTAAGATTCCTTTTGTCATGAGAAAATGTTTCCTTTTCTATATTTTTTCAAAAAGTTTTTAACGAGCGTTTTTTATGCTCAAGATTAAGATATTAAGGGCGTTAAGAGAGTCTGGCAAAAATAGGAAACTGACGCAGTGTTCGACGAACACTAGGAAGTTTATCTTTTTTGCAGAGCTCTTAGCCCATATTCAGTTAAACCCGAATACTTTTATCTTGCATCTGATTAAAGTTTGATTTCTACGTTCACACCACTTGGAAGATCCAACTTCATCAAAGCATCAACTGTTTTTTGAGTTGGGTTGATGATATCAATCAAACGTTTGTGTGTACGCATTTCAAATTGTTCGCGAGAATCTTTGTATTTGTGAGTCGCACGAATGATTGTGTAGAGGCTACGTTCAGTTGGAAGTGGGATTGGTCCTGCAACTTCTGCACCTGTACGAGTAGCAGTTTCTACGATTTTTGCAGCCGCTGTATCAAGTGTACGGTGTTCGTAAGCTTTCAAACGGATACGAATTTTTTTGTTTGCCATCTTTTTCTCCTTTTCGTCTATTTAAGATAATAGGCTAGCTCCGCAAGAAAACCGAAACGCCATTGCGTGGCAATGCAACCGAGCGTGTCGCAACCTCTTGCATCAAAGCTACAGACTGTTTTTCACAGCACCATAATAGAATAACACAAAGATTCACTGATTGCAAGGGATTTGAGAATTTTTTTGAGATTTTTTGACAAAAAGAGACTTTACAAAACAAAAAACGAATTTAGCTCAGCGAAGAGTTAAAAACACAGAGAAAACTTGCTAATTTCTCTGGTTCATATTTTCTAAATAATGAGTATTGAATATTATTTTTTGTCTTGCTTTATTGGTACTATTGAAACACCCCAAGCGACAAAAGCACCATAAATGGTGGATAGCAGTCGATTTCCTGCGTAGAGCAAGTCTCCTTTTCCCATAATCGCAACAATCAGTAATGTTAAAACTGCAATTCTCGCTAAGAAAGGAGGTAAGGCAACTGATTTGCTAACATATAGAGTTCCAAGAATAGCTAACATTAACAGACAGAACAATGTTATCTTACTTGGGATGAAATGATAACAGCAAATCAAAAGAACAGCCGCTAAACCACCTACCAGCGTTGCTAGAATTCTATAATATCCACTTTTTTTGCTTGCCAGCCCCTCTTCCTGTACACAAAAAAGAAGCCGGTAAAATACCTAAAAAAGGAATAAGTCAGGCACTTACAATACAAAACATAACTGAGACAACGATTTTAAAATCGAGTGAATTTAATTTCATTTTTTTATCTCCTTGATTATTTGTTCTAATTGTAACACTAAACCAATAAATCGCAAAGAGCATTTTCTAAACAAAAACACCACTAACATAATGTAGTGGCATTTGGGAGATTATGAAAAAGAAAAGTTTTAGGATAAATATAGAATAACTTTTCAACCTTAAAACTAGCTTAACGTAACTTTATCTTTTAAAATAGAGATTTTTTAACTTTAAAAGTATTTCCCGATTGACAAATCAATATATCTGCAAGGTCGTGATAAGGTCTATAATAACGCTCATATTGCTCACGACGTGCTTGGTGTGTTCTCTCAATCCACTCAGGCTGCCGATTACGTACTGCTACATCACGGGACAAGCGGCGCTCTAATTCCGTCGCTGCATCGGTGTAAAAACAAATGGACAAATCAAACAACTCTTTCGGCAGAAAAGCAACTGACATGCCTTCCACAATTAGAATTGATTTTTCCGCTGAAAGTCGCTGACTTGGTGCCCAAGGCTGGTCAATCGTCACTATATCACAGCCAGATTGCAAGGCTCTTATATCACGTTTCAAGCTCTTCAATTCATGAGCCACTGGAAGACAGGCTGTCACTTTTTGCTCTGGAAATTCTCTAACTGTCAGCAAGTCACGATATTCCCCGTCTATTATATAAGGATCAGCCGCAAGCAGATTAACTCGCTCTCGCCCCAGACTTTCTACTAAACGTTTGGCAAAAGTAGATTTTCCAGAAGCACCGTGACCGTAAATCGCTAGCGTATGTTTTTTCCCATCCAGCAAATAATTCTTGACTACTTCTACTAACGACCTCTCACCTTGATTCATCTAGAAATTCCTCTTTGAATGATTGTAGCCATAGCGCTCGATGAAATCTTCACGAAATTCAAGCAAATTGTCATATAGAATGGCTTGGCGGACATTTTTCATCAGATTGATGAGGAAATAGAGATTGTGATAGCTGGTCAGACGGAGTCCAAAGGTTTCATCAGCCTTAAGCAAATGCCGAAGATACGCGCGCGTATAGTTTTTGCAGGTGTAGCAATCACAGTTATGATCTAGTGGGGTGAAATCCTCTGCAAATTGAGCATTTTTCACGACCAAACGCCCTTCGCTGGTCATACAAGTGCCATTTCTGGCAATTCGTGTCGGCAGCACGCAGTCAAACATATCCACACCACGTATTACCCCGTCAATCAGGCTGTCTGGCGCTCCCACTCCCATGAGGTAGCGAGGCTTGTTTTCAGGCAGCATCGGAGTTGTGAAGTCCAATACTGCATTCATCTCTTCATGAGATTCACCCACAGCTAGTCCACCAATGGAATAGCCTGGAAAATCCATGCTGACCAAATCCTGAGCTGACTGGCGACGCAAATCTTCAAAACCAGCACCTTGCACAATCCCAAAGAGACCCTGGTCATACGGACGGCGATGTGCTTTGAGTCCACGCTCTGCCCAGCGGCTAGTCCGCTCAATGGACTTTTTCACATAATCGTACGGTTGATAGAACTGCGGGCATTCATCAAAAGACATCATGATGTCACTGCCTAGATTGTTTTGAATAGAAATGGCCTTTTCTGGAGAGAGAAACATTTTTGCGCCGTTCAGATGATTCTTGAAAGTCACCCCTTCTTCGGTGATGTTGCGGCTGTCTGCCAGAGAATACACCTGAAAACCACCGCTGTCTGTCAGAATAGCCTGATCCCAGTTCATAAATTTATGAAGCCCACCAGCACGTGCAATCAGCTCATCACCCGGCCGCAACCAGAGATGGTAGGTATTAGATAAAATAATCCCTGAACCCATTTCTTTGAGTTCCTCTGGAGACTGCGTTTTTACAGTTGCCTGAGTTCCCACGGGCATAAACATGGGAGTTGGAAAAGTGCCATGCGGCGTGATAATTTCTCCCAAACGAGCACCTGTGTGCTTCTCTTTTTTAATCAAACGATATTGAATCGGTGAATCTGACATTTTTACCTCCGATACTGGGAAAAACAGTCCCAGACCTTCATTTTACAGTGTGTGAGTTCATTTGACTCACAACATCCTGTATGATTTTATCAAAAAAAGGAAGAAAGATAAAGTAGATAAAAACTTTTCTTTCTCTTAGAAGAATATGGTATAATATTTTTCAATATAGGAGGCAAATATGAACTTAAGTGAATTGCGAGCAGAAGCTCGTCGTATCCAACGCCAAGCCAAGGGAATCTATGCACTCTTTTTAGTGCCAATTGTGACTGCGATTGTTTCCTTTGTTTACAATTATTCTTCAGACACCTTGTCCAATAATATCTTACAATATGGTATCCAAAATACGGTTGTCCACGGGATCAATCGCTCATTGTTCCCAGTAGCGATTAGTTTTATCGTATCTTTCTTTTTAACTGCTGCCTTTTGGACCTTACTGGAAGTCATTCGTGGAAAACGGCAAGAAGTACACTTTGCAGATTCTATACGAACTTTTGATAGTAAAGTAATTGGTCCTGTTTTCATGACACTTTTGCTCAAACGTGTATTACTATTTCTGTGGAATATTTTCGTCTGGATTGGAAGCGGCATGATGATTCTGGCCAGTTTTAGTGTCATAAAACTCCTCCCCAATTCTCAAGCTCTCTCACAAAATACTGCACTTCAGACAACTGTTGGGGCATTGTTACTTTATATTCTCATCGGTTTTATTTTGATGGTAATCGGTATTATTATTGCACTTCCTCAATATTACGCTTATTCGCAAGTAGAATTTATTCTTTGTGACACATTAGAAAACCAGAGCTATGAGAGCACCTTTAAAATTATTCGTACAAGCCGCCAGATGATGAAAGGATATAAAGGCAAGCGATTTGTACTTGATTTAAGTTTTATTGGCTGGTACTTGCTAACTGCTATTACTTTGGGGATCGCATCTATTTATGTCTATCCCTACGTTTATACAGCTCAAACTCTTTTCTATGAAGCTGTGCTAAAGGAACAAGATCAGACTCCAATTTTTTATTAATTTCTTGCATGAAACAATTGGCAGTCCAACAAAAGACTTGAACGAACTGTTCAGGTCTTTTGAGTTGTATCCATTTTTCGTAAAGTGATTCAGCTCAAGTGTCATATTGCAAACTTTACATGAAAAAAGCCACCAATTGGGTGACTTTATTAGGGAGATTATTATGAAAAAGTTTAGGATTTCTATCAAACAAAGTTAGGAGGTCTTCATTTGATAAATATAGTATAATCAACCTAGCTTAAAACAAACTTAATTTTTTAGAACAAATTGATTTTTTTTAGAAATTTCTTGAAAGACGTCTTCCAGCGAATCTTGATCTGTAAAGGTTACTGCTTCCCAACCTAAGAAATCACGTTTTTTCCACCAACGTTTCATGTCGGCTGGACTGAAATCTGCTTTCTTGCTCCTAGTTTGGTGGCGGCGAACTGTCTCTTCAAAAATCAAATCATAATAGTAAGACAGAACTTTTGGATAAAAGAGGTCACGCAATTCTTCTAGCATTTGCCCATAAATGTCTGTTTCATAAAATCCTTCAACGATCACCAACAAATCTCGCTCATAGCCATAACAGGCAATGGTTTCCGTCAAAGAGATTGACAGATTGTCCTGCTCGACTTTTTCTTTCAGCATGTCACGCCGAACGATATCTTGAGAGATGACAAGCGTCCTTCGTCCATAATACTCTTGCAATTTTTTTGCCAGACTTGTTTTTCCTGAACCAGAATTGCCTCTGATAATCACCAACGTTGCCATTTACTCTCCTAAAATCAGACGGGTATGCTCCCGCTTGATACAGCGGTTCATGATAATATCATCCCGACCAGCTGCCCGCAGAATCTGCTCCGCTTCTTCATTTTCCAAGCCTAATTGTGCCCAGAAGATCTTAGCATTCGCTTGCAGAAAATCACGCGCTACATCTGGCAAAAACTCGCTACGACGGTAGACATCAACAATATCCACCGGAAAAGGAATGTCTTTGAGACTGGCATAAACAGTCTCACCAAAAATTTGACTGCCCGCTGCCCGCGGATTGACTGGAATAATGCGATAGCCTCGCTCCTGCATCTCTTTGGACACACGGTTGCTGGTCGTTTCTTCGCGGTCAGACAGTCCGACAACAGCAATCACTTTGCTGTTTTTCAAATAATGCTTGACGATTGCATCGCTAGGATTTTGAAAATGATATGTCATAAGGTTCCTCCTACTTCATAATAAAATTGGATAGTTTTATAGCATTTGTGCCTTAACGAAACACGCGCTAAAGCCTAAGAAAATAGATAATTCCTTCTAGGAGCATCGCTCTTTCATCGAATTTTCTCCTGTTCTCGCCTTGTTTACATCCTTTACATCTTGCGCTTACTTGGCTTCATACCAGGTCTTGCCAGCACTTTCGTCCGCTTTCAAGGGAACAGAAAGTTCAATGGCAGATTCCATGATATTCTTCACCAGAGTTTTAACAGTCTCCAGTTCGTTTTCAGGTACTTCCATCACAATTTCATCATGAACTTGCAGCAACATTCTGGTTTTAAAATTCCCATCTATCAGAGCTTGGTCCAGTCGAATCATTGCAATTTTAAGAATGTCTGCGGCTGAGCCTTGAATCGGTGAATTGATAGCTGTCCGTTCCGCAAATCCTCGAACATTGAAGTTACGAGAATTGATATCCGGGATCTCCCGACGACGGTGAAAGAGAGTTTCTACATAGCCCTTATCTCGTGCCTCTCGCACTACATTTTCCATATAATTCTTGATACCCGGGTAGCGCTCAAAATAAGTATCAATATAGGACTTCGCTTCCTTACGACTAATACCCAGATTGTTGGCAAGTCCAAAGTCAGAAATTCCGTAAACAACACCAAAGTTAACAGCTTTGGCATTGCGGCGGTCATTTGGTGTCACATCTTCTGGCTTTTCAATACCAAAAACCCGCATGGCTGTTGAAGTGTGAATATCTGCCCCGTGTCTGAAAGCCTCAATCAAATGCTCATCACCTGAAATATGCGCCAAAACCCGCAACTCAATTTGCGAATAATCGGAGCTAAGTAAGACACTATTCTCCCACTCTGGCACAAAAGCTTTCCGAATCAAGCGGCCTTGCTCTAGGCGGATTGGGATATTTTGCAGATTAGGATCAACACTTGATAGGCGTCCTGTCTGAGTCAAATCTTGAAGATAGCGAGTGTGAATCTTTCCGTCCGCTAGAATCCAGTCCTGCAATCCCATGACATAGGTTGATTGAATCTTAGCAATTTGCCGATAGTCCAAAATCTTCTCCACAATTGGCGCGATTGGTGCTAAACGTTTCAATACATCTACTGCCGTAGAGTAGCCCGTTTTGGTTTTCTTAGTAAAAGACGTTGGCAAACCTAGTTTTTCAAAGAGAATACCCCCCAACTGTTTAGGCGAATTAATGTTAAACTCCTCACCAGCAAGCTCATAGATGTCCTGCGTCAGTTGGGTAAGAAGCACCTCATTTTCAGCCTGCATGGTTTGCAATGTTTCGCGCTCTACTTTGATACCAGCAATCTCCATTTTAGCCAGCACAAAGGCTAAAGGTTGCTCCATTTCGTACAGCAGATTAAGCTGGTCATGCTGGCGCAGCAAGTCTGTCATAGGCTTTTCAGTTTCAATGAGAACTGTGACTTTTCTGGCTAAATGGCTCAATAAAATAGCTTTTTCAGGCAGTGCCCGCTTAGCGCCTTTCCCATAAACCGCCTCATCTTCGGCGAGTTTGGTCTTGCCATAAAGACCAGCAATTGTTGCAATTTCATTGTTATCAACGGTTGAAAGAAGGTACTTAGCTAAACGGCTATCAAATGCAGGTCGCGAAAGCTCAATGCCTAAGCGACTGAGCAAGACCTTGGAGCGTTTAAAATCATAAACCTTGAGGGCTGTATTTTCCAAAAATTCTTTGAAAATTGGTTGCTGTAAGAGACTGATATCCTGACTCGCATAAATCTGCCGTGCATTCCCCCAAGCAAAGCCCACCATCTCGTCAATGTGGTAATTGTCACCCAACATTTCAAAATAGAAAAAATCATCTTTACTGAGCATTTCCGAAAGGACTTCCGTCACTTCCTCAAAAGCAATGTCAGTCCCCTCTTCTGGTTCTACTTCTGCTTCTAGTGCTTGCTTAAATTGCTTAAAGCCCATTTCATCGTAAAATCTGCTTAATTGTTTGATATTCGGACCTTGATAGAGAATATCTTCCAAACCAATTTCGATTGGGGCTTGGGTATCAATGGTTGCAAGTGTTCTAGATAAGAAAGCAATATCCTTGTCATTGATGAGATTTTCCTTCATCTTAGACTGCTTCATTTGGTCAATGTTGTTATAAATACCTTCCAGAGAGCCATATTCCAAAAGAAGCTTGAGTCCCGTTTTCTCACCGATTTTAGTCACTCCAGGGATATTGTCTGAGGAATCGCCCATAAGAGCCTTAAGGTCAATAAATTGTGTGGGTGTAATTCCCATTTTTTCCATGAGGTAGGCTGGTGTGAATTTCTCGAACTCGGCCACACCTTTTTTAGAAATTTCCACAATAGTATTATCATCGACCAGCTGAATCAAATCCTTGTCTCCACTCACGATTGTCACATTGTAGGGAACAGCCGTTTTTTCAGCCATTTTATCTAAAGTACCGATAATGTCATCTGCCTCATACTGATCCAAATCATAATAGCAAATACCCAGCTTATCTAGCATTTCGCGAATAAAAGGCAGCTGCTCACGAAATTCCTCTGGCGTTTTAGCCCGACCACCCTTGTAATCAGCATACATCTCTGTCCGAAAGGTAGTCTTTCCCGCATCAAAAGCCACCAAGATATGAGTTGGCTGTACACGTTCTATCAAGTGATTCAGCATAAGATGGGAGCCGTAAATGGCATTGGTGTGAAGCCCAGACGGGCTCTTAAAACGGTCAATTTGATTATACAGTGCAAAAAAAGCACGATAAGCTACAGAAGAGCCGTCGATTAATAATAACTTATTCTTTTTTTCCATAGGTTTATTATAACACGAAAGTCGGACAAAGACAGAAAAGGCGGCGTGGAAAATAGGTAGAAAATGAATTGAGATTTAAATTTTGCTATAATCATCTTATGAACAACACCTACTATTTTATCCGCCATGCGTATTCTATCTATACACCTGATGAAATCAACCTACCATTATCAGACAAAGGCCAAGAATCCTTGGCACAGCTTGAATTTTTAGCATACAAATCCATTACCGCCATTTATTCTAGCCCCTACCGAAGAGCCATCCAAACGATTGAGCCTTTGGCTCAGAGTCTGAAACTCGCTATTCAAAGCGACGAACGGTTAATAGAGCGAAAGCTAAGTAGTCAAGCGATTGCCGACCAAGACTTTGAAGAAGCCCTCATGAAACTTTGGTCACGGCCAACATTTTCACTTGTTGGTGGCGAGTCCAATCAACAAGCTCAACAGCGTGCCTTAGCTCTTCTTCATGAGCTAGAAAGCAAACATCAAAACGAAGAAATTATCATCAGTTCCCACGGCAATCTGATTTGCATCTTGCTGAGCACATTTGACTCCAGCATTGATTATGACTTCTGGAGCAGCCTAAGTGTGCCAGATGTACTGGCTTTAGATAAAAATAGGAATATCTCTCGCCTTCTCTAAAAGAAAAAGCAGGCTAGACTGACAGTAAATCAGTTCTGGTCTGCTTTTGTTTTTTTATTCTAAATTTGAAGCTTATAAACTCAGCAATTGTTCTAAATGCTTGACTGCGTCTGCAAAGCTATCAACGACATAGGTGGCAGCCACTTGGACATTGGCTGAAGCATGTGTCATACAATAGGAAATATCGGATTTTTCAAACATCGAAATGTCATTTCCAGAGTCGCCAAATGCCACAACTAGTTGATAATGCTTTTTCAAAAGCTGTAAACCACTACCTTTTGAAACATCTTTCGCAGTCACTTCTATGCGAGTGCTCCCTGATTGGTAGACTTCTAAATGAGGAAAATGTTCTTTTAATTCTTTTACATAGACAGACGTTTTCGCTGCTTCTGGGCGAATGTTAAACTTGTAAATCTGACGTTTCCGCACCAGATCATAAGGATTTTCCAAGCAAAGGATGGGCATATTCCACAAACGCCGCTTGTCCTCATGGTCAAAGTTGCCAATTCTCTCCTCGCCATCAAGTGCATCAAAAACGAGTTTTTCTTTTTTGAGGTAGTCTAACAAGGCTTGTACATCTGCTGACGCCAATGTTTGAGAAAATAATATATTCCCATTTTCAGCAATCATGGCGCCATTAAAGCCGATTGCATAGCTTAAATGAAGCTGATTACGTTGCGTAATGTAGTTGATTTCCTTGACAGAACGACCCGTAGCAATAGCGAAGTCACTGTAACGTGTCAAATTTTGATAAGCTTGCCAGTCTACTGAATTAACATCAACAGAATTTTTCACAAAAGTTCCGTCTAAATCTGTTACACATAAAATCTTATGTGCCATGGCTATTCCTCTAAACCTAAAATGTCTTGGATTTCCATTTTGAGAACATTGGCATAAGCACCATAGATAGATTGCATTTGCATGCCATTTTCAGCAAAACCAAGTGCTTCATATTGGTTGACAATCGTATCCTTATCCACTAATGATTTGTCCTTGACATCAATACGCAAACGAGTGATACAAGCATTGACATCAACAATATTTTCTGGACCACCATGGGCTGCAATCAAACCGAGAGCCTGTTGGTGCGTTTTTTCTTTCTTGCTAAGTTCTTTCCCTTCAGATTTTTCTGGAGTAGGTGCTGTATCCTGCGGAGCTGCTTGACCGACATTTTGAATCTTCAAGCCATATTTACCACGCGCTTCTTGCTTACTTGCCAACTTGACTTCATCCGTATCTTCTCTACCTGGAGTCTTAAAGTTGAATTTCAAAATCATAAATTTAAAAACATAATAATAAAGGAAGAAATAAGGGATACCTACTAAGAAGACGAGCCACCAGTGCGTTTTAGGCCCTTGCAACACACCATAGATTACAAGGTTAATGAAACCATGGCCGGTAGGAGTTGCTACACCAGCACCAAGCATGTGCATAACAAACAAAGCAGAACCTGCCAAAACAGCATGCACAGCGTAAAGCATTGGTGCCACAAAAAGGAAAGTAAATTCGATTGGCTCTGTAATACCAGTCAAGAATGAAGTTCCGGCTGCTGCAAAGAGAAGCGAACCTGCTACTTTACGTTTTTCTGGAGAAGCTGTCTTGTACATAGCATAAGCAGCACCAGAAAGACCGAACATGAAGTAAACAAATTTACCACCATTGAAACGCGTAATAGATGGGGCAATAGACTTGATCGAAGAATCTGCTAAAGAAGCAAGGTAGGCATTGACCGTACCGACGACATGGTTACCACCAATTGTCCATGAGCCACCAAGCTCTGTCGTACGGACCGGCCAGTTGAGACCATGGTGCAAACCAAACGGCAAGAGAGCCCGCTCAATCAATCCATATAAGAAAGTGCCAATCGGGCCTGACTTCAAAACGAGGATAGACACTGCGCTAATGCCTGCTTGAATAGTTGGCCAAATAAAGAAAATTGCGATAGCCACAAAGGACATAGCCACCATAGTGACAATTGGTACAAAACGTGGTCCACTGAAGAAGCCAATCATAGTTGGCAATTCTTGTTTCACAGCCCACTTGTGAATGAAGTAAACAGAAACCCCAACAATAATCCCTCCAAACACACTGAGGTCCATAGTTTGAATCCCGAGGACTTTTGTCTGCATGGCATTTGACAGGGCAAGTTTGGCTGCACCGCTTGATAAGTTAGCAGTATTGACTAGCCTTCCACTGATTTTCAACAAGAAATTCAAAACGTTGTGCAAAACAAGAAAACCTAACAAACCAGATAAAGCTGCCGATCCTTTTTCCCGTTTTGCAAGACCAACTGAAACTCCGACTGCAAAAATAACAGGCAAGTTGCTAAAAGCTGTACCACCCAGCGCAATGAAAAATTTCATGACAAATTGAAAAACTGCATTGTTCAAGAATGGGAACATCTTAAGCGTGTTTTCATTGGTAAAAGCTGTACCAATACCTTGAATAATCCCTGCACCGGGCAAGACCGAAACAGGGAGTAAGAATGAGCGCCCAAATTGCTCAAAGGCAGAGATAAATTTATTCTTCTCTTTCATCTTTTATACTCCTTATGTTTTCTGTTCTCATTTTAACAAAAATAAACTTGAAAACGCTTTTTTAACAGAAGTTTCTATCTTGATTATTTTTTACTATTTCGGTAAAATTTTACTAGAAAACGTTTTATTTTAAACGACAATTAGAAAGAGGCTATATGTTTCTAAAAAATTTAAAGCAACACTATGATCGATTATCTGTAAACGAACAAGAGGTCATCGACTACCTCATGCGTCAGAAAGAAATTGAATCTCTTACGCTGAAAACCATTTCCAACGAATTGTTCATCTCCTCATCTACCGTTATTCGTGCTTGTAAAAAGTTAGGCTATCAAACTTATAATGAATTACGTTATGATCTGCGTTTATCAAAAGAGCTGAAAAAAATCAAACCAAGTTAGAGCGCACTTCTTTTGAACAATTAAAAGAACAAATCCATGTTGAATTTGAACATACCCTATCCATCCTATCTGAACAAGATTTTAAAATCTTTGCCCACAAAATTCTCGAAGCCAGACGGATCTTCTGTATCGGAGTAGGATCTAGCTACATGGCTATGACTGATTTTAATCGAAAACTAAAACTTATCAACATTTGGTCTAATGACTACTTCGAGCAATACAGTATTGATAGGATTAAAGATATTGCCACACAAAAAGATGTGATTATTGTCTTCTCGCTCGGCGGCAGCAACAAAGACGTTAACCACAGTATCTTACAGGCAAAAGAACAAGGGGCAACTGTTCTTACAATCACTACTTTAGGAAACCATCTTCTCTCTAAAATCAGTGACCACATGATTTTCGTCTACGATGCACCTAAAAAGCGCGAAAAACTACGCTCACGCTTGATGTTCAATTTAGTTGGAAATCTGCTTTTTGAAGTTATTTTAGCCAAGCAGCAACAAGGATAACAAAAAGAGTAGAACGCCGCCTTTTCCGGTCTTGTCCTACTCTTTTTTTATATATCCAATACTAAAGAAAAGCTGCTACCTTGCCCATATTCGCTCTGAACGAAAATATCTCCACCCAGTTGATGAGCTAGTTCACGGGCGATATAAAGCCCTAGGCCGTGCCCGCCAGTTTTCATATTGCGAGAAGATTCCACCCGATAAAGTCGTTTAAAAATCTTATCCAAATCCTCTGACTTAATGCCCTGACCTTCATCTGCCACCGTTAAAATCAAGCACTTATTTTCAACCACCGCATCAATAGTAAGCTTAGTGCCTGCTTCCGAATACTTAAAAGCATTGCTCACAAGATTGAGAATAATCCGTGAAAGTTTATCATAATTGCTAATAATTTTTGCTGATTCTGGCTGCACCGAAATCCGAATATCTCGGTCTTCTCTATCAATCACCAATTGGAACTCCGACATAATATCAATCAAGAGCTTATCAAGAAAAATCTCCTCTTTTTCTATCGGTGTATCTGGTTCATGCATGGTATTTAACGTAATGAAGCTTAACTCTTCCACCAGTTTATTTAGGCGATCGGTCTGCCGACTGATGGTTTTGAGATAATACTGCTGCTCATCAGCTGCAATCACACCATCTAACATTCCCTCCACCGTCGCTTGAATGGATGTCAAAGGCGTTTTAATATCGTGTGAGAGCTGAGCAATCATCAAGCCTTTTTCTTTTTCACTCTCTTCTAAAGAGGCAAATGTGTTTTGCAAATCAGTAGACATTTCATTAAAAGCATCTGCTAATTCTTTAAACTCTGTTGGATTTTTAATTGTATTGACCGTTTCAAATTTCTTATTCGGTATACCTTTGATGAGCTGTTTTAATTTATCCAAAGAGAGAAAAACGCGGCTCAACAGTAAAAGACTGACCAATGCACCTGTAATACTTGCTAAAATGCTGATTCCAATAATGAAGTAAATATCACTTCTTGCAATTAGCATGGTATTGACTGACCAAACAATTGCAACAACTGTGATAGTTGTGGAAATGAGATACCCCACAATAATAAAGTGTTTTAATTTCATTTTAAACCTCTATCTTATAGCCCAATCCCCAAACAGTCTTAATCGTGGGTGTTTTTTCTGTACTGTACTTTGCTAAATCTTGCCGCAAGGCATGGATGTGAACATTCAACGTATTTGTATCATCTACAAAATCTTCTTGCCAGACTTTCTCATACAATTCTGTCTTAGAAAAGACCCGCTGAGGATTGCTGGCTAAAATCCATAGCAACTCAAAAGATTTAATGGTCATCATCAACGATTGTCCGTGCACTGTCACTTCGCGCGTTGCATGATTTATCTCTAAATCCCCTAGTTGGAGTTTTTCATCTGCTCCCACACTGCGGTGAATGCGCCGCAAGATATTGTGTACCCGCAACACCAACTCCCGCGGACTGAAAGGTTTGGTAATAAAATCATCCGCTCCCATACTGAGGGAATAAATTTTATCCGGTTCAGATGTTTTAGCAGTGATAAAAAGGAAAGGTTGCTCCGGAGCAAGATACTGCACTTCGCCAATCAAATCATACCCGTCCATGTTGGGCATCATAATGTCGGTGATAATCAAATCAATCGGATATTTCTTAAAAAGCTCCAAAGCTTCCTGCCCATCATGAGCCACATTGACTTCATAACCTGCCTTCGTTAAATAACGCTTGTTAATCTCGGTAATCTCTACTTCATCATCTACTAACAAAATTCTCTTCGTCATTTTCTTACCTCTATTGTGCAAAATAGTGTTATACCACGAAAAAGTATAACACTATTTCTATACTTGATTCAAGCGTTAGTGCTCACAAATGCGAGAATTATTTCTTTTCTCTGCGTTTCATGCCGACAAGTGTTAGAATAGCTGCTGCACTTAAGCCAAGAAGTCCTAAAACTGTCAAAGCAAGAGAAGATTTTTGACCTGTATTAGGAAGCGATTTTTTACTTGCCTTAGCTTGTCCACCTTTTGAAGATGTCGCAGAAGGTGTTCCGCCTTTATTTGAATGCTTGCTTTCGTCATGATCTGCTTTTTTACCTTGGTTTTGTGCCTGACCATTTTGACCTTGTTGAGATTGCCCATTAGAGTCCGCTTTCTTTTCACCTTTTAGGTTAATGGTCACAGATTTCGTAGCAATAACATTGTTTAAGTCTGCTTTACCGTCTTTAGTTGCACCATAAACTGTAACTGTTGCGGTATAGCTGTGTGTGCCATTCGCCTTTAATTGATCTAAAAGCGCTTGATTTTCTTTGCCAGTCGTATTACCGTTTAAAGCAACTTGATAGAAATATTTGCCTTTTTCTAAACCTACAAGTGGTAGGAGACCTGCATGGTTTGCTTTACCATTATCTGACCACGGTGCGCCATCTGAGGATTTCAACAAGAGACGGGTTAACATACCGTCACCACCGAAGAGCTCATACGGAATAACTTGGTTGACACCAGCTGTAAATGGTCCTGGATAGACTGCATTTGTCAAATAACTTGCAGGAACATCAATTTTATCTTTGATGTTATCTGCTACGGATTTTTTCACTTGGTCAGCAGTCGTAGTGCCGTTCAGATTCAAGTTCACTTGACGTGTTGCGATGACATTGTTCAAGTCTGCTTTACCATCTTTGGTTGCACCATAAACCGTTACCGTTGCGGTATAGCTGTGTGTGCCATTCGCTTTTAGTTGATCTAAAAGAGCTTTGCCTTGTTTACCTGTTGCATTACCATTGAGTGATACTTGGTAGAAATATTTACCTTTTGGAATGTTGGCAAACGGTAGTAAGCCGGCGTGTTTTGCCGTGCCATTATCTGACCATGGTGCCCCGTCTGAGGATTTCAACAAGAGACGGGTTAACATACCGTCACCACCGAAGAGTTCGTACGGAATGACTTCGTTCACGCCTGCCGTAAAGGGACCAGGGTGGTTCGCGTTTTGTAAGAAGGAAGCTGGTACATCTGTACTACCTTTGATGTTATCCGCTACAGATTGCTTAGCTTGAGCAAGAGTTGAATCTTCTTGCGCTTTTGGAGCTGCTTCTTTTACAACCGTTTCTGTCGCCTTTTGGATTTTTTTCGCAGCTTCCGCGGCGGACTTGCCTACTTTGTTTTCTTTTGTAACTTCTTGTTTTTCTTGCACCTTTTTATCTGGTGTTTGAATTGTTTTGCCAGACAAGTCTTGTGAGGTTTTTGTTGTACTTGGTGTTTCTTTCTTTTCAGCTGACGAGCTTTCTGTTTGCCCTACTTTCGAATCAAGTATGGATTTCCCAGATTCTGTTGGACTATTTGACGGGGCTGTCGTGACCACCTTGTTTTGCGTACCAACTTGGGCATTTACCGGATTGCTAATAAGAATAAAGAATCCACTTGCCACAACTACGGACGCAACACCCACACTTAACCGACGGATAGACCATTTTGTATATTTTTCATTATTTGAACGATGATTTTTGTCAACCATATTATTTACTCCTTTGATTTATTTTTAATGGTTGATTAAAGTTTACCAAGCTCTTATTAACTATCCGTAAGACAAAGTTAAAGTTTTTCTTAAATAAGCATTATTTCTTGCTTATTTATAGAATTTTCACATGTTGTGATATACTAGATTACATGAACAACACCTATTATTTTGTCCGTCACGCACACTCAACCTATACACCTAACGAATGGACTCGCCCTTTGTCACAAAAGGGACTCGCTTCCCTCTCACAATTAAAAATATTAGAGAATAAGCCAATCTCTGCTATTTATTCTAGTCCTTACCAACGAGCAATTGAAACGATTGAGCCTTTGGCACTAACTTTTGGACTTCCGATTCAACTGGATAAGCGATTGATTGAACGAAAGCTAAGCAGTCAGCCGGTTTCCGACCAAACATTTGAAACTACACTCAAGCAACTTTGGCAAAATCCTGACAGTTCTCTACCGGGTGGCGAATCAAATCTCATAGCTCAAAACCGAGCTCTAGCATTTCTGCAAGAATTAGAAGAAAATCACCAAGATGAACACATCATCATCAGTTCTCACGGTAATCTGATTTGTATCCTACTTAGCTATTTTGATGGACAAATCCATTATGATTTTTGGAAACAACTGCCCATGCCCGCTATTTTGATATTAAAAGATGAAAAAGTATACTTGCAGTAAGATTTGAATTAACTTTATCTATCAGTCACAAATGATTTTTTCACTAGTGAAACTCCTAAACTATTCCTATTTAGTTTAGGAATTTTTATTTGATAAATGATTTTCCAAATCACCTCAAGCTCTTATACAGTTTCTTTCGCGTTCGTTTCTTCCATGAAAATGGTTCTTGCTCTCCTTTGGGCCGCTCTTGATTCTCAAAACCGCTCCCCTCCAAACTCGTAACTGAATTTTTGGATAAGTTCCGAATGTAATCCTTGGTTCCGTCTCGAATAAACTCTTGCGGTGACTCACCATTTAATCGTAATAAGTTCGTATGAGGTTGCCAGATAAAGTAATAAAAATCCCCTGTCTCCACCAACCGATAACATAAATAATGAACTCCTTGCTTAACCACCCAACTATCTACCAAATACAACAATCGTTTCCGATACAACATTTTCCTTCCTTTAAATATCTTCAAAGATGACGTTGAATAATAAATTGTTTCATGTTCTGTTTTCCGGACGAGAAGATAACTCCCTATCGGAGAATCCGTTGAATCCGTCGGAAAAATATAGAAAAAGATAATCGGCAAGAGGAAAAACAAAGTTGGATATAAGATAAAGACTGAAAACGCACGCCGTATCTCATGCCAAAAACTCCGTTTGAACAAAAATGTCAACATACGAGACAAATTCACAGAAGTTACCACTAAAGTCAATACTGAAATCACACGAACTCTCAGCAACTTCCACACACGTTCCATATACTTTCTAAGAGAATGAAGCAACCTATTTCTCTGATACAAGCAATACCGCTTCAAATGATTTCCATAAGTATGACTTTCCATATAAAGGATCAACCAAGCCAAAAACTTCTCTAACGCTAAGACCGTCCCATAATAAAAAGAAAAAATCTTCAACCCGTCTGGAACACTTTCCAGAAAATAAAATCCTATCAATGTCCGAATGATAAAAGTCAACGACAACACAATCACCATTAAATAACTGACAAAGTAAAAACCACAAACTTTCTTATCAACATAATGCGTCACCAAGATATATACATACACCGCCAACACAGCAAACAATAACTGAAAATAAGGAATCCGATAGACCAACGTATAGTATAAATTAGATACTGTATTGATAACCTCATTCGTATCATCCTGAGCAAAATAAACCATAATCCTTGTCATCAATAAAGGAAAAGTAACATAGACACTATAGCGATAAAGAAAATCATGCTTGTGCAGACGCTTGCCTTTCTCATCTCTCGCTTGATAATAATGCATGCGATTCAAAAGCAAATAAACTGACAACGTAAAGTAGAATAAACCATTCATCACTCTCCGTCCAAAAGCATTTGTTTCTGACATCGAAACATGCTCATCAATCGGTTGAAAATCTGTCTCTCGAATCTCACGAAACAATCTCTTGTCTACGACCAAACAATAAACTAAATAGAAATAATAATATGAACTAATCGTTATCCACAAAAGATGTTCTTGGTCCATAGGTAGTGTAAAATAAGTTGTGTAAACACAAAAAGGAATAAATCCGTTATAGTAGA
>OKNR01000051.1_pt1 | contig 39784 bp, 41 predicted proteins | sample 1610141 | NCBI WGS metagenome assembly OKNR01 (sample SAMN04436622, study PRJEB24849) | human gut metagenome | biome: human gut; feature: NICU; material: stool | host: Homo sapiens | place: USA: Saint Louis, MO | collected 2009-12-24
CTTAATACACCTATCTATCTCTTCAGGCACTTTTACATGCTGTTCAGCGGGTAAAATTGAAAAAGAGAGAACGAAGTTAAACTGCACCCCAAAAGTTAGACAGAAAAAATCTAACTTTTGGGGTGTTTTATTATGAAATTGAGTTATGAAGATAAAGTTCAAATCTATGAACTAAGAAAACAAGGACAAAGCTTCAAACAGCTTTCAAAAAGATTTGGTGTGAATGTTTCTGGTCTAAAGTACATGGTGAAATTAATTGACCATTATGGAATAGAAATTGTCAAGAAAGGTAAGAATTGTTACTATTCTCCAGAACTAAAACAAGAAATGATGGATAAAGTTCTACTGGAAGGGTGTTCACAAAGAAGTGTATCTCTAGATTATGCCCTTCCAAACCAAGGAATGCTTCCGAATTGGCTGGCGCAATGCAAGAAAAACGGGTATACTATTGTTGAGAAAATAAGAGGGGGAGCAGCTAAAATGGGACGTAAACGGAAGAAGACTTGAGAAGAAATGACAGAACTAGAGCGACTTCAGGAAGAGAATGAACGTTTACGTACAGAGGTGGCCTACCTAAAAAAGTTAAAAGAATTAGAGGAAAGGGACGAAGCCCTAGAGCGAGAAAGGCAGAGACATTTAGAGAAGTGGTTTCAGAAGGATTTCGACTAGATTTACTTCTTGAAACGGCACATTTAGCTCACTCAACTTACTACTATCACTTAAAACAGCTAGATCAACCAGATAAGAATCAAGAACTTAAAGTTGAAATTCAGTCCATTTAGAATGAACATAAAGGTAACTATGGCTATTGTCGAATCCATTTAGAATTAAGGAATCGTGGTTATACGGTCAATCACAAAAAGGTTCAACGGCTGATGAAAGTCCTTGGTTTGGCGGCTCGAATTCGTTGAAAACGGAAGTATTCTTCCTACCAAAGAGAGATTGGCAAGAAAGCAGAGAATCTCATTCAACGTCAGTTTTAGAGGGTTTTAATAGTGAAATCATTGCTTATAATCTCTCTACTTCACCGAATTTGGAACAAGTGAAAACCATGTTGGAGAAAGCTTTTACAGATAAGAGACATGAGAATACGATCCTCCATAGTGATCAAGGATGGCAATACCAACACACTTCTTATCATCGGTTCCTAGAGAGTAAGGGCATTCAACCCTCCATGTCACGAAAGGGCAATAGCCCTGACAACGGTATGATGGAGTCCTTCTTTGGCATTCTTAAGTCTGAGATGTTTTACGGATATGAGAAGACCTTGAGCAAGCTATTGTGAACTACATTGATTACTACAACAACAAACGAATTAAGGGCAAACTAAAAGGACTTAGTCCGGTGCAATACAGAACTAAATCCTTTCAATAATTATTTGTACAACTTTTTGGGGGTCAGTACAAGTTCGTCCTCTCAATCTATATTCATTTCTTCTTAAAATTTATTCTATAACAAATTTACTTAAAATGCCATTGATAAACTTGCTCGATTTTTCATCTGAGAATTTTTTAGATAGCTCAATTGCTTCATTGATTGCGACTAGTTGAGGTGTATCAAACTCTGTCATCTCAAACAATCCCAAGCGAAGAATATTTTTTTCTACCAATGTAAGACGTTCCAAAGTCCAACCTTCTTTTAGGTACTGGCTAAGCTTGTCATCCAACTCGTTTTTAGACTGTTCAACACCCGTAACAAGGTTCAATAAAAAGGCTGGAATTTCCACATCAGCATCGTTTGTCATATCTTTATCATAGAGATATGCAAAACGACACGCTTCTACAATGTCTTTTTCATATTCCAAACTCATTAATGCTTGAAATGCACGTTCACGTAGTTCTCTTCTTGCTTCCAGTTGTACATCAGTCATTGAGGAAATCCTCATCAAACAAATCTTTTAAATCTGGTTTCGGTGTTTTTTCAGGCACAATGCCCGCTACATGGATGTTCACTGCGGATAATTCAACTTCTGCCATATCAGAAACAGCACTTTTAACAGCTTTTTGAATAGCAACAGCTACTGCTGGAACCCCTACACCGTATTCTAAGTATAAATAAATGTCAACAGTTACTTCACCATCACTAGCGGTATGAAGATAGACGCCACGTCCTAAAGAACGTTTTGCAAGGCTGTCAGACATGCTTTTATTTGCGAAAGAGTAAACACCGTCCACTTTAGCCGTTGCAATGGCAATAATTTTTTCTAAGACACGCGGTGCGATAACGATTTCGCCTAATTGTTCAGTTGCCATAACTTGTCCTTTCTTAAGACACAAAGACATTCAAGGAAAGGAGTCTGCACAATATTTGTCAGGCTCTCAGTCTGAATTTGATAGTAATTTAAGAACTTCTAGTTCTTAGCATAAATTATGCACGAGAAATGTAAGTTCCTTCTTGCGTATTGATAATCAATTTTTGTCCCACTTCGATAAAGTCCGGTACGTTTACTACGAGACCCGTTTCAAGAGTAGCTGGCTTACCAGAACCTGTTACCGTTGCTCCTTTAATAGAAGGTTGTGTATCTGTTACGACTAATTCTACAGTCGTTGGAACTGTAACACCGATAACTTCGCTTCCGTAAAATTGAATTTTCACTTCTGAATTTTCAAGAATAAATTTCAATTCTTGCTCTACATTTGCTACTGGGATTTCATATTGTTCAAATGACTCTGTATCCATGAAATAAGCTGTGTCATCCATTTGGTACAAGTATTGTGCTGGGCGCGTTTCAATAATTGCTTGTTCAAATTTTTCTTCAGGGCGGTAAGTTGTGTCAAAAGTTGAACCTGTGCGTACATCCCGTAATTTCATACGCATAACAGTATTCCCTTTACCTGGTTTATGGTGGCTTGCTTCAAGGACACGAATCAATTTTCCGTCCGTTGTTTCAAACGTCATACCAGCTTTCAGCTTACTTGCTTCAATCATTATTATTACCTCTTTTAAAATAGATTTCTCTTTATTTTATCATAAACATTGACAATTCTCAAATAACAATTAACTCTTTTGGCGCAAGCGTTAAAAGCTCACAACCTGTGTCTGTGATAAGAATGTCATCTTCGATCCGCACGCCGTATTTTCCGTCCAAATAAATGCCTGGCTCATCTGTTAAGACCATACCTGCTTCAATCGGCTCAGAGGATTTACCAAAATAAGGGATTTCATGAATATCAAGACCAATCCCATGCCCAATCCCGTGCGTGAAATATTGTCCGTAACCTGCATCGTTAATCACTTTGCGCGGTACTTGATCAAACTCAATACGACTCATACCAGCTTTCGCCACTTCAATCATAGCTTGGTTGCTCCGTAATACAATATCGTAAATCTCACGCTCCTCATCCGTCACATGACCGACATGAATAGTTCGCGTCATATCGCTGACGTAATGCTTGTAGTAGCAACCAAAATCCATGGTCAACGTCTCACCAGTCTGGATTACCTTCTCACTGGCAACCCCATGCGGCATGGCAGAGCGGTAACCTGATGCAATAATAAAGTCAAAAGAGGCTCCTGACGCGCCAAGTTGCCGCATGCGAGCATCTAAAAAGTTCATAACTGCCAACTCAGTTGTCTCACCTGGTTTGATAAAGTCTAATACATCTAGAAAGGCTTGATCGGAAATTTGACAAGCTTTTCGAATCGTATCAATTTCTCCTTCATCTTTGATCATGCGTAGATTTTCAATGAAGGCGGTCATTGCTGTCAGCTTGTAACCTAAAAAAAGATCTTCAAGAGTTTTGAAATAATGATAAGAAATTTCGTCATCAAATCCAATAGTTTCTATTTTATCATTTGCAATGATCTTCGCAATTTCTGACAAAGCATCACGCGTTTCGACAATATCAAAATCTTTTACCACGCCTTTGGCAATCAAGGTATAACGTGAGTCAGTCAGAAAAATTCGGCGATTGTCACTGATAAAAACAGTTGCTTCTGTTCCACTAAAACCCGTTAGATAGTAAATATTCTTCAGATTGGTTACTAAAACAGCATCACACTCTGTCTGTTTTAAGGCTACTTCAAATTTTTCAACTCTTGATAACATGAGAAAACCTCCGTAAAATGATTCAATTTATTATAGCAAAAAAATACCGAAAATAATACAATCTATATAGTTAGGATTAGATGAAATTGACATTTGAAAGCGCTAAATGTATAATTTTTGTTAAACAAGAAAGAATGAGGTAACGATATGAATAAAACAGAATTACTGTTACAAAGACTAGATGAGATTGGTCAGTCTCTAAAAGATTCGAAACAAGCACTAGCTTTGCTGGCACTTGGTTCTTGCGGAACAGAAAGAGAACGATTGGATCAGTACTCAGATTTAGACTTCTTTGTTATTGTAAAAGATGGCTACAAGCAGACCTATATCCAAGACCTAACCTGGTTAAGTAAGCTAGAACCAATTGCATTTCACTACCAAAATACAGTGGACGGACATAAAGTTCTATTTGAAGATGATGTTTTTTGTGAATTTGCTGTCTTTGAAGCTCATGAACTAGTAAACATTCCCTTCGCTGAAGGCAAGATTATCTGGAAGGAGGTCGGTTTTGATGAAACAATCTGTCAGCCACAAAGACTGCCATCAAAAGAAAACAGAGACCGTGAATGGCTGTTGGGAGAAATTTCATGTAATCTATATTTAGGGCTAGGTCGCTATCAGCGAGGCGAAAATTTAGCTGCTTATGATTTCATCCAAAACAGATCCGTCAAGCTTTGGACTGAACTAATCAGTTTGGAAACAACTTCTAAATCTAATTTTATAGATATCTTTAATACCAACAGACGATTTGAAGAAGGTTATCCAAAGGAAGCCAAGCAATTGCCTCACTTTTTGCAAGGTTACGAACGCATTTCTGAGTCTGCTCAAGCACTCCTAGAATATCTGGATAAACACTATTCTCTTAACCCATTTATAAAAGAAAAAATTCGTAATTTATTATAAAAAAGACTCTGCCTAAAAAAGCAGAGTCTTTTAAATCTTATTTTAACTTTCCTTTTAGATACTGGCCAGTATAGCTAGCAGAGTTTGCAGCTACTTCTTCCGGTGTACCAGTAGCAATAATAGTACCTCCGCCAATACCACCTTCTGGTCCAAGGTCAATAATGTGGTCTGCCATTTTAATCACGTCTAAATTATGTTCGATGACAAGAACAGTATTGCCGTCATCCACAAAACGAGCTAAAACTTTTAGGAGTTTAGCAATATCTTCTGTGTGAAGACCCGTTGTTGGCTCATCCAATATGTAGAAAGATTTCCCTGTGGAACGTTTGTGCAACTCAGAAGCCAGCTTCATGCGCTGTGCTTCCCCACCAGAAAGGGTTGTTGCAGGTTGTCCCAAAGTCACATAACCTAGCCCAACATCTTTAATCGTTTGTAATTTGCGCTCGATTTTCGGAATATGTTTGAAGAATTCGACTGCGTCATTGACCGTCATATCCAAAACTTGTGCGATATTCTTTTCCTTATAATGCACTTCCAAGGTTTCACTATTGTACCGTGTTCCATGGCAAACCTCACAAGGAACATAAACATCTGGTAAAAAGTGCATCTCAATCTTGATAATCCCATCCCCAGAGCAGGCCTCGCAGCGTCCCCCCTTCACATTGAAAGAGAAACGCCCTTTTTTATACCCACGAATCTTAGCTTCGTTGGTCTTAGCAAAGAGGTCGCGAATGTCATCAAAAACGCCAGTATACGTCGCTGGATTGGATCTTGGTGTTCGGCCAATCGGGCTCTGGTCAATATCAATCAAACGATCGATATGCTCAATGCCTGAAATCTTTTTAAATTTCCCCGGTTTATCTGAATTTCGATTGAGCTTTTGCGCAATCGCCTTTTTCAAAATCGAATTAACCAGAGTAGACTTGCCAGAGCCCGAAACGCCCGTCACGGCTATAAATTTTCCTAACGGGAAACGCGCTGTGATATTTTGTAAATTGTGCTCTTGCGCACCTGTGATTTCGATAAAGCGCCCATTTCCAACTCTACGCTTCAGAGGAACTTCAATCTTACGCTTGCCTGACAAGTATTGACCTGTAATGGATTTTTTGTTTTTCGCAACTTGTTCTGGAGTTCCTGCCGCAACAATTTCGCCACCGAAAACACCTGCTCCAGGTCCAACATCAATTAACCAATCAGCTTCACGCATGGTGTCCTCATCATGTTCAACAACAATCAGAGTATTACCCAAATCACGCATTTTCTTGAGACTGGCAATCAAGCGATCATTATCCCGCTGATGAAGGCCAATAGAGGGCTCATCCAAGATATAAAGAACACCACTGAGATTGGAACCAATTTGAGTGGCCAGGCGAATCCGCTGGCTCTCCCCACCCGACAATGTTCCCGCAGACCGAGACAGAGTTAAATAATTAAGTCCGACATTATGAAGAAAAGTCAAGCGATCGCGAATTTCTTTAATAATCGGTGTTGCAATGGCCACTTCGTTTTCAGTCAATGTCAGATGAGAAATCAATTCTAAATGATCTGCAATAGACAAATCAGATACTTGGCCAATATTAAGACCACCTTCACCCCCCACTTTAACAGACAAGGCTTGTGGATTCAATCGATAACCATGGCAGCTTGCACACGTCAGCTCATTCATATAAAGCCGCATCTGGGTACGGGTGAAATCACTATTGGTCTCATGGTAGCGACGGTTGATATTGGTCACGACGCCTTCAAAAGGAATGTCAATATCTCGCACACCACCAAATTCATTCTCATAATGGAAATGAAATTCTCGCCCTTCAGAGCCAAAGAAAATCAGCTGCCGCTCGTCTTCTGTCAGGTCCTCAAATGGCTTATCCATATCAATACCAAATTCCATCATTGCCTGCTCTAGCATTTGAGGATAGTAATTTGAAGAAATAGGATTCCACGGAGCTAAGGCGCCTTCCCGCAAGGTTTTACTACTGTCAGGAACCACCATATCCAAGTCCACTTCCAACTTCACACCCAGACCGTCACAATCAGGACAAGAGCCGAATGGTGCATTAAAAGAAAAGAGGCGAGGTTCCAACTCAGGTACCGTAAAGCCACAGACTGGACAAGCATAATGCTCGGAAAAGAGTAATTCCTTTCCATCCATCGTATCGATCACCACGTAACCGTCCGCAATTCTTAAGGCTGCTTCAATCGAATCAAACAACCGACTGCGTACACCGTCCTTAATAACAATTCGGTCCATCACTACTTCGATATCGTGTTTTTTCGTTTTAGAAAGCTCTGGAACTTCTGTGACATCATAAATATCTCCGTCCACGCGCACCCGAACATATCCATCTTTTTGAATTTTATCAAAGATTGTCTTGTGCTGTCCTTTTTTCTTACGTATAACTGGCGCTAGAATTTGTAATCTCTGACGTTCGGGTAATTCCAAAACTTGATTGACGATTTGTTCTACAGAAGAAGCTTTAATAGCTCCATGCCCATTGATACAATATGGAGTTCCCACACGCGCATAAAGCAAACGGAGGTAATCATTGATTTCTGTAGCTGTTCCGACTGTTGACCGCGGATTCTTGCTGGTCGTTTTTTGGTCAATGGAAATAGCAGGGCTAAGACCGTCAATTGAATCCACATCTGGTTTTTCCATATTGCCCAAAAATTGACGGGCATAGGCAGACAAACTTTCTACATAGCGCCGTTGTCCCTCTGCATAGAGAGTGTCAAAAGCGAGACTAGACTTGCCTGAACCAGACAAACCAGTCACGACAACCAGCTTGTCTCGCGGAATCGTGACATCAATATTTTTTAGATTATGAGCTCGCGCTCCATGAATGATAATTTTATCCTGCATTCTTACCACACTTTATTTTAAACTTCTTTCTATTATAACAAAATTTTCTGCAATCTTTTACCCAAAAACTCGGAAATTTATAGTATAATAGTACGGTGTGCAAATAACTGAAGGAGGAAAATATGAAACAAGTCTTTCTATCGACAACATCTGAATTTAAAGAAATTGATACGCTTGAGTCGGGGACTTGGATCAATTTAGTCAACCCTTCTCAAAGCGAGTCTACTGAAATTGCCAACGCTTTTGATATTGACATTACCGACTTGAGGGCGCCGCTCGATGCAGAAGAAATGTCTCGTGTCACCATCGAAGATGAGTACACCCTGATTATCGTGGATGTTCCAATTACAGAAGAACGAAATAATCAGACTTATTATGTGACTATTCCTCTAGGGATTATCATTACCGAAGAGGCGATTATTACCACCTGTTTGGAAAAGCTTCCTTTATTGGATATTTTTATCAATCGACGGCTGCGTAATTTCTATACTTTCATGCGTTCTCGCTTTATTTTCCAAATTCTTTATCGAAACGCCGAGCTGTATTTGACAGCGCTTCGTTCCATTGATCGTAAAAGCGAACAAATCGAAAGTCAACTGCACAAATCCACTCGCAATGAAGAATTGATTGAACTCATGGAGCTTGAAAAAACGATTGTCTATTTCAAAGCGTCCTTAAAAACCAATGAGCGTGTGATTAAAAAATTAACTAGCGCTACAAGCAATATTAAGAAATATTTAGAAGATGAGGACTTGCTGGAAGATACACTCATCGAGACCCAGCAGGCGATTGAGATGGCAGATATTTATGGAAATATCTTGCACAGCATGACCGATACATTTGCTTCTATCATTTCAAATAATCAAAACAACATCATGAAAGCTCTGGCTTTGGTGACGATTGTCATGTCCATTCCAACCATGATTTTTTCAGCCTATGGAATGAACTTCAAAAACAATGACTTACCACTCAACGGGGAACCGCACGCTTTTTGGATTATTATTTTTATCGCCTTTGCGATAAGTGTTTCCCTGACTGTTTACCTTATTCACAAAAAATTATTCTAATTAAAAGGAGATCTTATGACACAAGTTTCTTTGGATAAACTCAGTAAAAAGAATCAAGAATTCATCCGCATCGCAACCCATCAACTCATCAAAGACGGAAAGACAGACGACGAAATCAAAGTCTTGCTAGAGGAAATTATCCCAACCATTCTTGAAAATCAAGCAAAAGGCATCACCGCTCGCGGACTTTATGGAGCACCTACTGTTTGGGCAGCGAATTTTTCAGAAGCAAAACAAAAAGAAGCTCAAACTATCAAAGAAAATACCAATCCGTATCTCATGATTATGGATGCTTTCTTATTTGTCTTTAGTTTATTTACTATCTTAAATAGTAGTGTTAACTTATTCTCCAAAAATTCTAGCAATTATGGTATTGTGACGATTGTACTTGGTAGCGCGGTGGGGGCACTCGTATTTTACGGAATGTATTACTTTATTTACCGCTTTTATTATTCCGACCAAGACCAAAGTCAAAAGCCACCATTTTTCAAATCGCTTCTTATCATTTCAGCTGCTACGATATTATGGGCTATTGTTCTTTATGGAACAACCTTCCTATTGCCAGCTATTTTAAATCCAAAACTACCAAACTTATTTATCCTTGTGTTCGGTGGTGGAACGTTGGCACTGCGTTTCTATCTCAAAAAGAGATTCAATATCCGCAGTGCTTTAACCGCACCAAGACAACTTTAGTCATATTTTTATTTGAGCATCCGCTTTGTTTCAACAGGTTGATGTTTTGAATAAGATCTGATAAATATTTTTAGTAACCGTTTCAAACAATTTTGAGCATAAGAAAAGCAACCTATTTAGTTGCTGATTGAGTTTTAAAAAATGAGCATGATTTTATGAAATTCATGCTCATTTTTATATTTTAGTCTTCGTTTACGAAAGGCATCAAAGCCATTACGCGAGCGCGTTTGATAGCTGTTGTTACTTTACGTTGGTTTTTAGCTGAAGTTCCTGTTACACGACGAGGAAGGATTTTCCCACGTTCTGAAACGAAACGGCTAAGAAGCTCAGTATCTTTGTAATCAACATATTCAATCTTGTTTGCTGCGATGTAATCAACTTTTTTACGGCGTTTAAATCCGCCACGACGTTGTTGAGCCATGTTCTTTCTCCTTTATATCATTATTCTGTTTGTCCATTAAAATGGTAGATCGTCATCTGAGATGTCCATTGGATTGGTGTTCCCAAATGGATTTTCATCACGAGAAAAGTTGGGTACTTGGTTAACAGAAGTTGAGTTCCCAAAATTGGAAGATGAATTTCCGAAGTTATTAGAAGTATAGCTACCAGAAGATTGACCTTCACGGCTGGTACGGCTTTCTAACAGTTGGAAATTATCAGCTACCACTTCTGTCACATAGACACGTTGACCTTGCTGATTTTCGTAGTTACGTGTCTGAATCCGACCGGTAATTCCGATGAGGGCTCCTTTTTTAGCCCAATTTGCAAGATTTTCTGCCTGCTGACGCCAAATCACAACGTTGATAAAATCTGCTTCTCTCTCGCCACTTTGATTTTTAAAGTTGCGATTGACAGCAAGAGTAAATGTTGCGACCGCTTGATTTTGCGGAGTATAGCGAAGTTCGGCATCTCGGGTCATACGACCCACAAGTACAACGTTATTTATCATAGTAACCCTTCTTATGCGTCAAGTTTGACGATCATGTGACGAAGAATGTCAGCGTTGATTTTTGAAAGACGGTCAAATTCATTCAAAGCGACTGCGTCTTCAGCTTCAACGTTTACGATGTGGTAAAGTCCTTCACGGAAATCTTGGATTTCGTATGCAAGACGACGTTTTTCCCAGTCTTTTGATTCAACAACAGTTGCACCGTTGTCAGTCAAGATAGAGTCAAAGCGTGCTACCAAAGCGTTTTTTGCTTCTTCTTCAATGTTTGGACGAATAATATAAAGAATTTCGTATTTAGCCATTGATTTTTCCTCCTTTTGGTCTAATGACCCCTAGACATTGCAAGGGGTAAGTGAGGTTTTCTCACGAATAACTATTATACTAAACATTCTGGTAAATAGCAAGAAAAATTCGATTTTTGTTTTTGTAAAAAGCACAGTTTTTCCCTATACTCCATTACCCATTCCACTTCAAAACCTTAAAAAAAGCTGATATCAGTTAGTTTTAAGCTATGCTCTATATACTGTTGTGTAAATTTTCTATCACTTTTCTAAGAAAGGAGTAAACACATGAACTATTTAGTCATTCCCGCATACAGACCTGACCTTCATCTTATTCATTTGTTGCAAAAGGTGAAGGAAAAGAGTTCGCTGCAAATCATCGTGGTAAATGACGGCAGTCCAGCTAACGATGATTCCATTTTTCGAGAAGCACAGAAATATGCTACTATTCTATGCCATACAACAAATCAAGGGAAAGGGCAAGCGCTGAAAACAGCTTTTTCTTATATTGATTCCTTAGGTCAATATGGAACAGTGGTCACAGCTGATGCAGACGGTCAACACAAACTTTGGGATATTTTCCGAGTGAGCAAAAAGGCTCAAGAAAACCCTAATCGGTTGATTTTGGGAACTCGATCTTTTTCTGGCAACGTTCCTTTACGTTCGGCTTTTGGAAATAAATTAACACGATTTCTGTTTAAGCAACAGACTGGTGTTTCCGTGACAGACACCCAAACAGGACTTCGCGGATTTACAACCAACATGATTCCATTTATGTTGAAGGTTGAAGGGCAGCGTTATGAATATGAAATGAATATGTTACTAGCTGCTTCCAAAGAATACCCTATCATTGAAGTTCCAATTGAGACGGTTTATATCAATGACAATCAAGCTTCTCACTTTAGACCGGTACGAGATGGGCTTATGATTTATAAAGATATGTTTAAATTTGCTCTTTCTTCAATTAGTAGTTTTTTGGTTGACTATATCGTCTATGCGCTAGCCCTTTTGGTGCTTGCTGCGGTACCAACTAGTCTCAAAATTTTACTGGCAAACGGAGTGGCTCGTGTCACGAGCTCGATTTTCAATTATTCCGCAAATAAAAAACTGGTCTTTAAAAATAAAGACAGTGTCGCCAAAACAGGGACTGGTTATTTCGGTTTAGCCTTGGGCCTGTTTATCCTTGACACCCTTTTGATTAGACTCTTTTATGCCATCTTCGGTCTCAATTTGCTGATTGTTAAAATCATTGTTGGAGCGTTGCTCTTTTGCCTATCTTGGCTCGTGCAAAAAAAATTATTTTCAAGGAAAGGACTCATACCTTATTATGAAATTATTTAAAAAATCCTATGCTTATGCCAGTCTCTTTGGTATTTTGCTAACAGGATCATTTACCTATTCAATGCTAAAAACCTTTGTCTTGTCAGAGTCTATTACAACTGTAAAATCTTCTTCAAGCTCGACAAGTACAACTGCTGCTGAAGCCACAACAAATGCCACAACGACTGATACGAGCTATAAAGACGATAATATTTCAGTAAAGATTACTACAAAAACCGTCAGCAACACGAAAGTATACATTGCAGATATTACGGTCAGCTCGCCTGAATATCTCAAAACCGCTCTAGCGCAAAATACTTATGGAAATAACGTGACTGCTAAGACTTCTGTCACAGCAGCCAATAACAACGCCATTCTTGCTATCAACGGAGACTACTACGGAGCCAACACGACTGGCTATGTCATCCGCAATGGTGTTGTCTATCGAAATACCGTTCGTGAAGATGCTAGTAATGGTGACTTAGCAATTTATAAAGATGGGAGCTTCGGAATTGTTTACGAAAATGATGTTTCTGCTGATGACTTGGTTAAAAAAGGTGTTGTAAACCTTCTCGCTTTTGGTCCAACTTTAGTTGAAAACGGTAAGATTGCTGTTTCAAGCAATTCGGAAGTGGGGCAATCCATGTCTTCCAATCCGCGTACAGCTATTGGAATGATTGACAAAAATCACTATATTATCGTTGTATCAGACGGTCGAACTTCAGAAAGCGCGGGACTTTCTCTCTATGAACTCGCAGAAGTTATGAAGTCTTACGGGGTGAAAACAGCTTATAACCTTGACGGAGGAGGATCGTCTACTCTTTACTTCAATGGTAAGGTCATCAATAAACCAACAACAAACGGAACAATTTCAGAAAGGGCGGTGAGTGACATTGTCTACATCGGTTACTAAAGCAAGCAAGAAACGGTTCAAAAAGACAGCCATTGTCTATGCCTTAATCACAATATTTTTCTTCATTTTTAGTCGTATTTACGAGCACTTCAGCTTTGGTGAGACTTCAGTTTATATGCATTATCTCTTTGGAGTGCCACTAATAGGAGGAGTGGTGCTTCTGATTTTCCAAAAAATGATTCCTAATCTTTCACGGCTCAGTCTCAATCTTTGGAATTCTGCGGTTGCAACCATTGCTACTGGTGTGCTCTTTCGTGGCATTGTCAACCTGTCTGGACGCTCCACCACAATGGACCTCCCCTACTGGTACGTAGGAGTAGGACTTGCTGGATTAGCCCTACTCTCCATGATCTTCACCAGAAGCGTGTGGGTGACAGAAGAATAGCTTTTATAATATTGCAGATCTCGAAAAATTCTTCGAGATTTTTCGTAAAATGCTTGAGCCCAGAATAGTTTACTAATGCAATCACCTACAGAAAAAGGAAATTTGAGAAATTACATATAAAAAGAAAGAAAATGATGGCCAAAACCATCATTTTCTTTCTTTTATTCAACTATTAAACAGCCACTCTATGCTATTTTCTCTATAAGAGAGCAAGCGATAATAAGTAAGTTGCCGTTACAAGTCATAGACCGTTTTAGCCAACGGGTCAATAACTTGTCGAAGCAGAAACTGGTCGTTTTCATAATGGTAATGGCAGATAACGCAGTTGCCAAAGCGCACCTTGGGATCCAGAGCTTGGGCTGCAATCTTGAGATAGAAGGCCCACATGGCACCACCGTGACTGACGACCAATGTTGGATTCTCAACAGCAGGCGTTTTTTTCATGACTTCTGTCAGAGAGGTCAGCATGCGTTCTCCTACTTGAGCCACGTCTTCACCCCCATAAGGCACGTATAAATCTTCAAAAGACACCGCACCAGCTCGAAACTTAGGCTGCAATCTTTCTGGCTGAGCTTCAAAAAGTCCAAAATTCCACTCTTTCACCCCCTTGAGACGGGTGTAATCTGTTCGACCAGTCACAATTTCCAAGGTATCAGAAGCCCTCTCTTGAGTGGAAGAGTAGATACCGCCAAATTCAATGCCATTTTTCTCGAAAAAAGCTCGCGCTTGCTTGGCTTGCTCTATACCTAAATCAGTCAGCGGTGAATCACACACTCCCTGCACCAAGCCCTCTTGATTGAAAAAAGTCTGTCCATGCCGCATCAAATATAAATCTTTCATTTACGCTTCCTCCCAGCCGCTAAAATCGTGACCAATCACTTCTTCTAGGTAAAATTGGTCATGTTCAAAAGTAAACTTCAAAATACCACAATTTGTCATGTGACCCAACTCATCCAGTTGCCAATTATCTTTCCAAGCACGAGCAAAATTAGCCATAGCACCACCGTGAGATACCATGAGAACAGACTTGCCTTTCGTTTCTTGCATGAGCTGTAGGATGGTTGCAGCCGTGCGCTCTCGAACTTGGTCTTGAGATTCGCCACCATAGGTCACAAAAAAATCTTCATATGGCAAAGGAGGATTGAGGTCTTCACTTTCTCCTTCAAAGGTTCCAAAATTCCATTCCTTGAGGCCTTTAACTCGCTGATAAGGAAGACTACCATTTGTAACAATTTCTAAAGTATCGCAAGCTCGCTCAGATGTTGAGCTGTAAGCCGCATCAAACGTAATTGCTGCATTTTTAAAATATTGCCTAGCCACCTGAGCCTGATACACTCCTAAGTCCGTTAAAGGGGCGTCACACCAGCCTTGAATCCGATGCCGCTTATTGAATAAAGTTTGCCCGTGTCGCATCAAATAAAGTGTTTTTGTCATAAAATATTCCTCTAAAGAAGTTCTAATTTTTCAAAGGCATTGTAGAGACCGTCCTCGGCCACATCATCTGTCACCATATCCGCCATGGCTAATATTTCTGGGTCGCCATTACCCATAGAAACCCCAATTTGACAATATTCCAACATCGGAATGTCAATCTTGGCATCTCCAAAAGCAATTGTATCTTCTTTTTTTGCCCCCAAATGCTCTAGCAGTACATCAATCGCATGTGCCTTCGTAATATCCTTAACTCCTAGATCGCCAAAGAGAGCTTCCTCTCCACGACCACCCCATGTACCAGCCTTGAGCTCTGGAAAAGCTTCCTTAGAGTCCAAGTGATCCTGATAAGAAGTGAGAATAAAGCTGATTTTATTCAGATCATCTCGGTAAAGCTCGCCACCAAAGACCATGCCGTGCATCACATCTTCAACCTCTTGATGTTCAACTTCCGCATCTGTTTTGCCTTTTTTCTTGGCATAAAGTTTCATGACCGGACGCGCTGCGTCACGAAAATGTTCACTAGCAAAGAGACCGTTGTTACTTTCTAAATAAAATTCCAATCCTCTCTCATGCAACCAGTCTACAACTCTCTTTTCCACTTCTAAAGGAATCAGCTGATGCATAATAACCTGGCCTTCATGCTCCACATAAGAACCATTTCCGCCAATCATACCGTCCAGACCAATATCCCAGATTTCCTGAGGCATTTCCGCCTTACTACGTCCCGTACAGACATAGATCAGATGCCCATTTCCCCGCGCCTGACGAATAGCCTGAACAGCGGATTCTGGAATGCGATTGTCATAATCCACCAAAGTTCCGTCTACATCTAAAAAGATAATTTTTCTGCTCATCTGTTGACCTTTCTATTCTTCTAAGGCTGCTGCCCCGTTTGTTTCAATCACTTTCTGGTACCAGAAGAAGGAATCCTTGCGGGAGCGGTCATAACTTCCATTTCCTTCATCATCTGCATCCACATAGATAAATCCATAGCGCTTGCTCATCTCAGAAGTGGAAGCAGAAACCAAGTCAATACAGCCCCAAGGCGTGTAACCCATAAGCTCCACTCCGTCCTCAATCGCTTCGTACATTTGCTTAATATGCGCCTTGAGATAATCGATTCGATAGTTGTCATGAATAGCACCATCTGCTTCTACCTTATCCAACGCTCCCAGACCATTTTCCACGATGAAAAGTGATACTTGATAGCGGTCATAGAGCTTATTAAGGGTAATACGCAGACCCACCGGATCAATTTGCCAACCCCAATCAGAGGCTTCTAGATAAGGATTTTTCTCTCCCATTGAGAAATTACCAGCAGTCTTTTCACCAGATGCTTCCTCTTGAGCGCGTACCACAGAGGACATATAATAACTAAAGGACATGAAATCAACTGGGTATTGTGCTAGAAGCTCCAAGTCACCATCTTCTATCTGCAATTCAATATCATTTTGTTTGAAAAAGCGTTGAGCATAACTTGGGTATTTCCCTCTGACTTGTACATCCGAGAAGAAAAGATTTTCATGATCTTTCTGAATCTCCTCCATGACATCCAAAGGATTGCAGGTAGCCGCATAAGCTTGCATACGAGCAAGCATCATACCCACTTTGAAGTCTGGGTTGATTTCTCGTGCTGCTTTAACTACTAAACTGCTAGCTACAAATTGATGATGTGCTGCTTGATACAAGTCTTGGAAATTTTGTTTCCCGTCTTCAAAAAGCAGTCCACCGCCAACATAGCCAGAAATGCCCATAATATTGATTTCATTAAATGTCAGCCAATATTTCACCTTATTTTTATAACATTCAAAAACTGTCCGCACATAGCGCTCAAAAAAGCCAATAACTCGGCGATCTTTCCAGCCACCATATTCTAACGCCAAATGAATCGGTGTCTCATAGTGTGACAACGTCACTAAAGGCTCAATGCCATATTTCAATAGTTCGTCAAAGACCGCATCGTAAAAAGCCAGCCCTTCTTCATTAGGCTCTGTGTCGTCTCCATTAGGGAAAATCCTACTCCAAGCGATAGAAAGGCGGAAAGTTTTAAAACCCATTTCCGCAAAAAGAGCAATATCTTCCTTGTAACGATGATAAAAGTCAGAGCCCCAGCGCTTAGGATAAAGGCCTTCCTTATCTTCCAAAGCCACCATTACCTTGGCCTTAGTCATCGGAGACGCAAAATATTCAAAACTCTGACGCTCCTCAGGCCGAACTGCCTTGGCCGTATCCGATGTAGCCGGACCACGCCCACCTAAATCCCAGCCACCTTCATATTGATTGGCAGCAGTCGCACCACCCCACAAAAAGCCCTTCGGAAACCTTTTTTCTGTCATTTCATTCACCTCGTTCTTTGATTACTTCTATTATACTCTTTTTTGAAACCCTTTTCTTGTATAATAGTCAGAAATAGTGATACTATTCTTTCATCACTTAACATTCCCTATCTATTAGAAAACCAAAAAGAGCGCATTTTCAGCACTCTTTTAAGGTTTCTAGCTCAACTGCAGAACAACAAAGGTCAGGACATCCTTACTTATCAAAAAATGTATGCGTCGCTTGATAAATTCGATGAGCAGTGTCGGAATTGTTCATCGTATATAAATGAACACCTGCCACATCTTGAGTGACTAAGTCAACAATTTGGTCAATCGCATAAGCTAATCCTGCTGCTCTGAGCGACTCTGGATCGTGTTCATATTTATCTAGAATAGAGCAAAATTTTCGTGGTAAATAAATGTTTTCACAGGTTCTGAGCAAACGTAGAACCTGATTACGGTTTAAAATCGGCATAATCCCCGCATAAATCGGAACCTCAATCCCTGCTAAGACACATTTATCTTGAAAATCATAAAAACTCTCATTATCAAAGAAAAGTTGTGTTAAAAGACTGGAACATCCGGCATCCACCTTCTTTTTGAGATTTTGGATATCTGAGATTTGATTGGGCGAGTCCGGATGCCCTTCTGGATAGCAAGCACCAATAATTTCAAAATGCGGTGCCTGTTCCTTAATATACTCAATCAAATCCGTCGCATAGGTAAAATCTTTCTTTGGCTCCATATTTGGGAAAATATCTCCTCGAAGCGCCAATACTTTATGCACACCTACTCTATCAAGGGCTTCTAACGTATCTGAGACCATCTCCTTGGTCAAATACACCGCAGGCAAATGAGCAATGGTCGGGATGTGCAGGTCATTGCGGATAAAGTCCGCCAGACGCACCGTTGTTTCTTCGATATTGAACTTATTATTACTCGCTGTTACACTGATGAAATGAGGTGCCAGATCCTGCATTTCCTTCAGGACCGCCATAATCTTTTCATTGCCTACTGCTGGATTGGGAGGAAATACTTCAAAAGAGAGAGACGGGCTTTGGATAAACATGTTTTACAATTCCTTTACTAATACTCAATGAAAATCAAAATTAGACGCGAAAGCGAGTCGGTCAAACTCTTTGGGAAAGAGTTTGAGGTTGCAGATAAAGCAAACCTAGTTTGCATCAAAAGCACTGGAGTTACATAAGAGAAAAGCTTCGCTTTCTTTATTTGCAACCTCTCACAGTCTCCCAGACAGTTTTTGACAGGAACTGCATTCCTTTTATCCGCAACTTTCAACAGTCTACTGGACTGTTGAAACTGGCAAAGTATCATGTTGATTTTCGAAGAGTATAAGACAGCAAGGGCAGGGTCAGGTCCGCCCTTCTGTCAGCTCTTATTTTTTGATTAAAGTTTTTCACGTGCTGCCTTGGCTGCCTCTACCAGGCGGACCAGGCTGGCCTTGGTTTCAGTAATACCACGCGTTTTCAGACCGCAGTCAGGATTGATCCAGAGCTTGCGGCTCGGCACCTTGGTCAGGATGGCTTCGATGGTGTAGTCGATTTCCCCTTCATTTGGTACACGAGGAGAGTGGATATCGTAAACTCCAGGTCCCACTTCTGTCTGGAAGTTCTTGGCCTTGAGCTCATCCAGGATTTCCAGGTTGGAGCGGCTGGCCTCAAAGGAGATAACATCCGCATCCATGTTGTCAATGGCCGGGATGATATCGGTAAACTCTGAGTAGCACATGTGGGTATGGATCTGCGTATCCGGTGCAACGGTAGAGTGGACCAGACGGAAGGCCGGAATAGCCCAGTCCAGATAGTCTTCATACCAGTCGCTGCGACGGAGCGGCAGCTTTTCACGCAGGGCAGCTTCATCGATTTGGATAATCTTAACGCCGGCAGCTTCCAGGTCCAGAACTTCATCCTTGATGGCCAGGGCAATCTGCAGGGTAGAGTCCTTGATGGAAATATCTTCCCGTGGGAAGGACCAGTTGAGGATAGTTACAGGTCCCGTCAGCATTCCCTTAACCGGCTTGTCAGTCCGGCTTTGAGCATAGCTGGACCATTTAACAGTAATCGGGTTGAGGCGGGTTACATCGCCCCAGATAATCGGCGGTTTCACCCCACGCATACCGTAGGACTGCACCCAACCGTTCTTGGAGAAGAGGTAGCCGGACAGGTTTTGACCGAAGTATTCTACCATGTCATTACGCTCAAATTCCCCGTGAACCAGAACATCAAAACCAACTTCTTCCTGCCACTTGATCCATTCGTCAATCTGCTCAGCCAGAAACTTGTCATAGTCTTCCTGGGACAGTTCTCCCTTGCGGAAGGTCAGGCGCTTGGCCCGAACTTCCTTGGTCTGAGGGAAGGAACCGATGGTTGTCGTCGGAAGGGCCGGCAGTTTGAAGGCTTCTTTCTGAATGGCTTCGCGTTCTGCGAAGGTCGGCAGACGAGTATAGTCTGCATCTGTCAATCCAGCGATACGAGTTGCCAATTCAGCATTTTTACCGACACGCTCTGTCGTAAAGAGTTCCTTATTGGCAGCCAGGGCTTCTGCTCCGCCACCATTGCGGATGGCATCTAGGTCTCGGAGCTCATTCAACTTCTCAGCCGCAAAGGCAAAGTGCTTGAGGATGGCTTCTTCAAAGTCTTCATTGGCTGTGGTGAAAGGTATATGCAGGAGGGAGCAAGAGCTGGTCAGCACAAGCTTTTCAGCCGGAACCTGCTCCAAAACAGCCAGGCTCTTTTCATAATTATTGCACCAGATATTCTTACCGTTGACAATCCCGGCATAGAGGGTCTTGTCGGACGGGAAGCCGGACTTGACCAGCTCCAGGGTTTTCTTGCCTTCGACGAAGTCCAGACCGATAGCGTCTACCGGCAGTTCAATCAAATCAGAGTAGATATCCCGAACATCGCCGAAGTAGGTCTGAATCAGGACTTCCAGTCCCTTCTTGTCAGCCAGGATTTTCCTGTAGAGATCAAGGAAGAGGGCCTTCTCTTCGGCGGACAGGTCCTTGACCAGGCTTGGCTCATCCATCTGGATGCGCTCAGCTCCTAGGTCGGCCAATTTGGCAAAGACTTCCTGATAGGCCTTGCCCAGGGCAGCCACAAACTGGGCAGCCTCTACCCCTTCTTCAAAGTCGGACAGCTGCAGAAGGGTAAAGGGACCTACCAGGACCGGACGGGTATCCAGGCCCAGTTCCTTGGCTTCTTGGTATTCGTCAAAAATCTTGTGGCCTGCAAGTTTTACTTGAGTTTCTTTTTCAAACTTTGGAACGATGTAATGGTAGTTGGTGTTAAACCATTTTTTCATGGGCAGGGCACGGACGTCCCCTTTTTCCCCTTGGTAGCCGCTGGCCAGGGAAAAATAACGCTCCAAATCAGACAGGTCCAAGCCCTGAACAGAGGACGGCACTACGTTAAAGAGGAAAGCAGCATCCAAAACGTTATCATAGTGAGAAAAATCGTTGGACGGCACTTCAGTAATCCCGTGCTCTTTGACGATATTCCAGTGCTTGGCGCGCAGGTCCTTGGCAGCAGCCAGGAGCTCTTGAGCTGAAATTTCATTCCTAAAGTATTTTTCAGTAGTGAATTTTAATTCGCGGAATTCTCCCAAACGCGGGAAGCCAATAATCGTAGTTGACATAGTCATCCTCCAAAATTTCTTGTTGACACTATCTTAACAGAAAATCTAAGCTCTGTATAATTGGAATTTTTGGACTTTTCTTATAGTTAAAAACTATAACGAGATTCCAAATATATATCAAACGTTGATTCCATCGCGTGTCGTTTAATATTTTATGATTTGATATAGTTTAAGGCTATGGTATCCGCATACATCAAAATTTTTGAAAATCCTTTGCTTGCTATTTTTGAAAATAGATGTTAGAATAGCAACATAATAAAAAGCAAAGAACATTTGGGGTGCTAAGGCTGAGATTATACCCATGGAACCTGATGCAATTAATGCTGCCGCAGGGAAATGTATAAGAAAGACCAAACCGTTCTAATCATTTATGTGATTAGATTTTATTTTGTCGTGCCAAAACTCCTCATCTGCTTTGTTAGAAGGAGTTTTTTATGTTTGAAAAATGGAGTTTACGAGATGTTATCCTCTTAGCTCTTTTAGCTATTCTTTTCGGTGGGATTTTTGTTGGTTCAGGTTTTCTTTACAACATTTTGACAGCTATTTTAGCACCAGCAGGTTTGGAGCCTTTCGCCAATGAAGTCTTGTTCGGACTTTGGTGCATGGCTGCTCCTATGTCGGCTATGCTCATTCGCAAAGCTGGTAGCGCCACGATTGGAGAAGTGCTTGCAGCCCTCACAGAGATACTATATGGCAGCCAATTTGGCATGAGCACGTTGATTTCTGGGCTCATTCAAGGTTTTGGTAGCGAGCTTGGGTTTGCTGCGACGCGATACAAACGCTACGACTGGCTAGCTCTGACTTATAGCGCCATTGGTACGACACTTTTGAGCTTTACCTATGAATATTTCAAAATTGGTTACTATGCTTTCAAACCCGGTTTTGTCTTAGCATTGCTTATTGTTCGCTTCTTCTCTGTATTCTTTTTCTGCGCCGTTCTAGTCAAAATTATTATGAATCTTTACGACAAGATTAACCAAGCTGCTGGTAAATAAGATGAAACTAACATTAGAGCACATTTATTTTAGAGATGTCTTTAAAGATTTAACCTTCGCTTTTGAAACAGGAAAAATGACGCTCTTGATTGGTGATACCGGTGCTGGCAAATCAACCCTTTTTCGGATTTTAACGAATTTCAACGAACTAGACTTCTCTGGAGAGGTCAAACTAGGTGATACACTACTATCTCATTTACCTATTCATAAACGAGTCACCTACCTCAGTATGATGTTTCAAAATCCAAGCCGTCAATTCACCATGCCAACTCTCTATGAAGAATTGATTTTTACGTTGGAAAATCTCCAGATACCTGCTGACCAGATTGATGGAAAAATCCAGCATGCGATTGCTCTTGGCAAAGTAGATCACTTGCTTCATCGGGACTTTCTGACCCTATCTGGTGGAGAAAAGCAACAAGTCTCTCTGGCGGTTCTGTTGGCTATGGACTCGCAGATTATTCTATTGGACGAGCCCTTTGCTTCTGTCGATCAAGAGGCACGCAAGCGCTTGATTCATCTGTTAGCGGATTTGACAAAAATGGGGAAGACTGTTATTTTATGTGACCATGATCGTAGCCTCTATGCTGACTGCGTTGACCACCTTGTTGAGTTAAAAAATGGCGAACTTTTTAAACGAGATGTAGCTCTCTTAAAAAAGGAACTCCCAAGCTATCAGCTGACATGTGAAAATACCAAGCGAAATCCTCTCTTACAATTGCGGCATGTTTCCTGTCAATTTGACTCAAAAATACTTTTTACGATTGAGGATTTTACTTTCCAGCAAGGTGTTACGACTCTCATCGGGTCTAACGGTGCCGGTAAATCAACTCTTTTTCGTGCCATTTTGCAATTGCAAAAGTACAAAGGCAATATGAGTTATCAGGGACGAAAAATTAAGAAGAACAAGCAATTGTATCGCCATATTACTGCCGTTGTTCAAGATGCTGAAAAGCAATTCATTCGGACGACACCCGCAGAGGAATTAAACCTTCCCTCTCTTTCCAGCGAAAACCAAGCAAAGGTACAAGAAGCCTTGGATTTATTTGGCTTAGGGGACAAAATGGATTCTAGTCTTTTCCACTTGAGCGGAGGGCAGAAAAAAATCATTCAATTATTGGCTATCTTGACCTTAGAAACTCCTGTCATACTCATGGATGAGCCCTTTACTGGTTTAGATAAAAAAGCCTGTGTTTTTTTTGCTAATTGGATCAGAGAAAAAGCTGCACAACAGAGCTTTATTATTATTTCTCATCGCTTAGAGCCCTTGGACGGCATTAGCGATTACTTGGTAGAGCTGACATCTCACGGACTGATAGAAAGGAGAGCGCTATGAAAAAAGAAGAAACAAATGTCCTAGCACTCTTGCTCCTTCTCATTGTATTGACGCTAGAAATTTCCTTTGTCCGCTCAACATGGCTCAACTGCGCTGTTGTCGTAGGGGCACTTATCTACCTTACTTACCTTAGGAAATGGTGGGGCATTCTCTGGGTGTTCCTTCTGCCGTTGCTTCCGGCATTGGCAAATTTCTGGGCTATCCAGCTTCACGGCGATAAAAGTCAAGCAAGCGTTCTGTTTACACGTTCCTTTGCTTTAGCGGCTCTGGGAATGACCTTTTTATACGGCGTCAATCTCAATCAACTCTTGCGCTACTGGCATCAGAAGGGATTTCCAAGTCACTTTACTTACGGACTGCTCGTTGTCTTAAATGCTATTCCAATTATTCAAAAAGAAATCCAAGCCGTTCGCGAAGCCAGTCTCTTGCGGGGTAAAACCTTACATTTCTGGTCGCCAATCTTTTATATCAAAGCTATTTTTATCGCCTTCAACTGGCGAGATTCTTATGTGGAAGCCATGTACGCCCACGGGTTTGATGAGACTGTCATGCGAAGCTATTACCGACATTTGGAAACACCAAAAAGCACCACCCCTGCTTGCTTCTTGATTTTCCTTTTTATCAATCTAACCCTTTTTATCCCAAGATAGAAAAATACCGTGCGAGTCCTCCCCACAGTCTAAATCACTCTTTCGAGTGATTTTTTGCTACAATAAGGGGGTGAGTTTTAAAAAGAGGTAAAAAATCATGAGGAAACCTTTATCAGAAATGACTTTGGAAGAACTCTGGCAGTTATTTCCCATTTTTCTTATCCAGCACAAAGAAGAGTGGAACCATTGGTATCAGGCGGAATAAAAACGGCTTTTGCAGCTGTTGCCAGGTAAAAGTATCAAAAGAATTTCTCATATTGGCAGCACGGCTATTTCTAACATCTGGGCTAAAGATATTGTTGATATGCTATTAGAAGTTTCTAAAGATTTAGATTTACAATATTGCAAAAGGCAGCTGCTAAATGCCGGATATTTGCTCATGTCTGAAGAGAAGAATCGGATATCTTTTAATAAGGGCTATACAGAAGCTGGCTTTACCAAAAAAGTTTTTCATCTCCACCTACATTATCAGGGAGATCATGATGAACTTTATTTTAGAGATTATTTAAGAGAGCATCCAAAAGTTGCTAAAAAATATGAAGCTTTAAAACTAGCTTTATGGCAAAAATATGAACTTCATCGTGATGCTTATACGGATGCTAAGACTGATTTCATTAAGAAGTATACGTAAAAAGCCAAAAAAATTATAAAGGAAGATATAAGTGATGATCATTTTAATCATTATTTTAGCAGCAGCTCTAGCCTTGCTTTGGGGATTACTTAACTATCTCGTTCGTCAATCAAAACATCCATCAGGTTTTGTAGGACAACTGATGATGAAAATATGGAATAAGGCTTATCTGCCTATGGCTAAGTGGAGTCTGTCTTTACTCCCTAACAGGTCTTATCAAACGATATTAGATATCGGTGTTGGTAATGGAGCCTCAACAGCTTATCTGCAGAGGCTTTTTCCAAATAGTCAAGTCAGAGGAATTGATATTTCAAAGGACGCTATCGCTCAGGCTCAGCAGCATTACGGACAAGATAGGCTTACTTTTGAAGTGATGGATGTAGGTCAGATGTCATATCCTGATCAAACCTTTGATCTCGTCTGTGCTTTTCAGACGCATTTTCATTGGCCGGATTTGAGACAATCTTTATTAGAAATCAAGCGTGTGCTGGCAGACGATGGACGGCTCATCATAGCTTGTGAGCAAAGTAAAATCAAGTATTATTTACCAAACTTAAAAGAAAGAGAAGACTTTGCCAACTATTTGGATAAAATAGGTTTGCAGCTGCAGGATTATCATAAGCAGGCTGGTTGGCTCTGCTATGTGATTGCAAAAAAGTATAACGGTCTATAAATAAGGAAAAGGAGAGTACAGTGTTTCCAGATAAATTTTTAGAAGTCTTAAAGCATGAGGGAGTTGTGTCGCTCGTTCTTGGGGGAGTGGAATAGAACCTCATATTACCAACACATGGAACAGCTATCTGCAAACCAAATCAGATGGTTCTTTGCTTATCCCAGCTGCGGGCATGACACACTTGGAGGCAGATCTGGCGCAAAATTCCAAGGTCATTGTAACCTTAGGAAGCAGAGACGTTGAAGGACGTAATAACTATCAAGGGACAGGCTTTAAATTTTATGCAGAGGCTAAACTCAAAGATTCTGACTCAGATTTTGATGCCATGAAAGAGAAGTATTCCTTTATCCGCAAGGTCTTAATCTTGCATCCTAAGGAAATGAAACAGCTTTTATAAGAAAGGATTAGACTATGAAAACCTTATTCTTATGCTCGTATTTTGCAGGAGTGCAGCCTTTATTTGAAAAATTTGCAGAGTAGCATGAGTTGGAAAAGAAAGTTCTTTTTATTCCTACAGCTGGAAATGTAGCAGAATACACCGATTATATTGATGAAGGCAGGGCTGTTTTTGCTGATTTGCAATTTGACATTGTTCCTCTGGATATAGCAGAAGCGACAGAGGCTGTGGTGAGAGAAAAGATTACTCAAACGCCTTGCCTCCACATTTCAGGCGGCAATACCTTCTATCTTTTGCAGGAATTAAAGGGAAAAGAATTACTGTCTCTGATTCGCGAGCGTATGGATCAAGGAATGGTTTATATTGGTGAATCAGCTAGCGCTATCATTGCATCAAGCGATACTTACAGCCAGATAATAGATGATAAAAATCTAGCACTTGATTTGACGGATGATGCTGCCTTAGGTCTGGTTGATTTTTCTGTCCTGCCGCATTGGGGCGACTTTCCTTTTGAAGAAACGGCTAAACAAACGGCTGATGTTTACGATGGACAGTTAAAACTGCTTAAATTAACCAATCAGCAAGCTGTGCTAGTGAAAGGCGATAGGATTACAATAGTTAATAATCAGTCAGTTTAGGTGTTTTTTTGTCACGAATTTTGACAGACAAGCTTTATTTAGTATGAGAGTTAGGCAAAAGTCTGCTTTTTAAATTCACTCCTCAAAGCCATGTTTTGAAATTAGCCAATGCGTCATCAGTTTATTACACAGTATGATTAGAGGTTGGGACAAATTCCCAACCTCTATTTTCTTATCCGTTTATTCTCATCGAACCTTCTACTCAATCAATCTCTACACAGAAAGCATCCCAAGCTTGTAATTTGTGATTTTGAAGTGCAGTGGTCACTTCTGTATTCGCAATCAAAACTTTCTTTACAGTATTTTCCCAGGTAAAATCTTGCTCGTCGTTAGAAAAATTCATCACGACCAGATATTTCTTTGTAGATGTTTCTCGTAGATAAGCAAACACCTTATCAGCTGTTTCGAGTAGTTTAAAGTCTGCTGTCACCAACCAATCATTGTCTTTTCTCAATTGAATCAATTTTTGATAAGTATAAAAAATAGAATTTGAATCTTCCAGAGCTGCTTCTACATTGATCGTTGGATAGTTAGGATTGACAGCTAGCCAAGGTTGACCGGTTGAAAAGCCTGCCTGTTGACTAGCATTCCACTGCATAGGTGTGCGAGCATTGTCCCGCCCAATCGCGCAAATGCTTGCCATAATATTATCCAGCGGTACCCCCTTTTCAAGGGCTTCACGGGCATAATTGAGAGATTCAATATCTTCCACTTCTTCCAAAGTCTTAAAAGGATAATTGGTCATGCCAATTTCTTCTCCTTGATAAATGTAAGGAGTCCCACGCATCAGATGAAGTAAAATCGCCAAAGCCTTGGCTGACTTCTCGCGGTATTTCGTATCATTTCCCCAGATAGAGACAACACGCGGAAGGTCGTGATTATTCCAAAAGAGTGAATTCCACCCCTCTTCTACGCCTAATTCATTTTGCCACTTAGCAAAAATCTCTTTGAGCTTAGGAACGTCCAATTCAGCTGCCACATCCCATTTGGGTTGATTCGGTTTGTATTGAAGACCAATGTGCTCAAATTGGAACACCATGGATAATTCATGATTCTTTGGATCGGAATACTGCTTTGCAATTTCAGGAGTGGCACCCCAAGTTTCGCCAACTGTCAGTAAATCCTTCTCCCCAAATGTTGCACGGTTCATCTCCTGCAAGTAAGGGTGCAACATTGGTCCGTTATTGACAATTTTCTGGTCGGGTACTTTGCCAATCATGTCAATCACGTCCATACGAAAACCACCAATTCCCTTGTCAATCCAGAAATTCATCATCTTGTAGATTTTTTGACGTAGGGCTTCATTTTCCCAGTTGAGATCAGGTTGTTTTTTGCTAAAGAAGTGCAGGTAATATTGCCCAGCTTTTTCATCATATTGCCAAGCAGAGCCACCAAAAATAGAGTCTAAATCATTTGGTTTATCTCGCCAGATATAATAACTGTGCTCTGGACTATCTGGATGTTCTCGCGCCTCTACAAACCAAGCGTGCTCGTCAGAAGTATGATTGACCACCAAATCCATAACGATTTTAATATCGCGCTTCTCTCCTTCTGCAATCAGTTCCTCCATATCCTCCATAGAACCAAAAATATCTGCAATTGCTTCGTAATCAGCAATATCATAACCGTTATCGTCCATCGGACTCTTATAAACCGGAGAAAGCCAAATAGCGGTAATTCCAAGTTTTTTCAAGTAATCCAATTTACTTGTAATTCCTTTTAAATCCCCAATTCCATCTCCATTACTATCCATAAAACTCTTTGGATAAATTTGATAAATCACGGCATCATGCCACCATTTTCTTTGCATTGTACATCTCGCTTTCGTCTTTTTTCTTTTCCATACTATACAAATTTTGCATTCTTTGCAAGCGTTTGCGTTAAATTTTAATTTCTTTTTGGCATGTAAAAAGTTTGGCTCTGTTAATTTTAGAAATATTTGAGAATTGCTTGAGACTTATTTGACAGGCATTGTGTATACTAAATAGTGAAAAGAGGGGAACTCTACGATAGAAAAAACGGAGGTCACGTTATGGAAACTGTTGTAAATGTGAAACACATCAGCAAGAAATTTGGACAACAACTCGCTTTGGATGATGTCAGTCTCACCGTGAAGCAAGGAGAAATTTACGGTCTGATTGGGAAAAATGGAGCTGGTAAAACAACGCTTATCAAAGTGATTACCCAACTGATTCAACCCAATAGCGGTACGGTTGCTCTCTTTGGCTCTTCTAATAAATCCGAATGGACGCACGCTCTCAAGCGAGTCGGTTCTGTCATTGAAGCTCCTGCCGCTTATGCCCACCTGACCGCTTATGAAAATTTAAACTATTGCTGCAAAATACGACATATTCCCAATGCAAATAAGGTTATTCAAGAAACTCTCTCTTATGTCGGACTGACTAATACTGGTAAGAAAAAATTTCGAGATTTTTCTCTTGGAATGAAACAGCGCTTGGGTATTGCCATTGCACTTCTATCCAAGCCTGATTTAATGATTTTGGATGAACCGATTAACGGGCTTGACCCTGTCGGAATCAAAGAATTCCGCCAGTTGGTGCAACGTCTCAATGAAGAATTAAATATGACCTTTATCATTTCCAGTCATATTTTAAGCGAGCTATACCTAGTTGCTACAAAATTCGGCATTATCGAAAACGGTCAACTTATCAAAGAAATCACGAAAGCAGAGTTTGAAGAAGAAAGTGAAGATTATATTGTTTTGAAAACAAATAATCTCGCCAAGGCAAGCAGCATACTCCACGATCATCTGGGCTACCGTCTGAAAGTCGTGAATGCAACAGATGAGATACACATTTTTACTCATTCGCATGAGATTAACACTATCATTCAAGAATTAGGAAAGATGAATATTGCTATCAACGAAATCTACTATGCACGCCAAGACTTAGAAAAATACTTTACAGATTTGGTAAAATAGAGGGAGGTTTATCATGATTCATACTATTCAAGCAGACTTTTATCGTTTCTTTCGCTCAAAGGGTTTTTGGATTACGGAGTTCTTCTTTATCATCACACTATTATCCGGTGTGCTCTATGGTGTTATGGGGAATGTAGGGGTACATACAGACACAAAAGCTTTAAACGCATTGGAGAAGAAGAGTGGTTGGACTGGTTTTGAAGCTATCACTAAAACTTCTGGTAATTTTAGTAATACTATTATTTTTATTATCATCCTTGTTGTTTTATTAATTGGAATTGATCTTACTCAAAAATTATATAAAAATTCTATTACTAGCGGTATCTCACGAACAGAATTCTATCTATCTAAATTCTTTGTTCTGGCTAGTCTCATCGTGTTTCAACTGATTCTAACCTATTCTGCGTTTATTCCAGCTACACTTATCAATGGCATTGGAACAGCACCAAAACATTTCCTTTCGAATTTTCTCATTATGATTGGCGTCCAATTTATCTGTGCCTTTGCTTGGGTTAGTCTTGTTTCATTCACATTATATGCTACTAACTCTATTATAGCTGCTATTTTCACCTATTTTGTCGGTGCTTCCCTGCTAGGTTTGCCAACTACCTTTTATCCAGATGTTGATTGGTTGAAATACTTGAACATGCAATTCTATTTTGACATGGTCTCTAAGCAAGATATGGTCTTCAAAACCATAACAATTGCCCTTCTCATCACACTTTTCTTTGCATTTAGTGGTTTACAAGTATTTAAAAGAAAAGATTTATAACAAAAGAAAACAGCTAGTCAAATGATTAGTTGTTTTTCTGTATAAAATATTCACAAACGGATAAACAATCCAAACCATTCTCCTTCAGCTTTCATGGTTAAATCACCGCCAAGAATATCTACCAGTTGCTGAGTTATATAAAGTCCTAAACCAGAGGATTCTTCCGTGTTAGAGAGGTTTTCAGAATAAAAACGATTGGTCAATTTTTCCAAATGTTGAATGGGCTGACGGACAATGTTTTTTACACTTAAATGAATAGCCGCATCTTTTCGGATTAAAGATAGCTGGGCAGTTTCCTTTCCATGCTTGAGGACATTACTTAGCATATTTTGGACAATTCGCTCCAAAATTTCTGGATCTGTCTTTGCTACTAACCCCTCCTGCAAATTTACTTGCAATTCAATTCCTTGCTTTTGAAAAGCATCATAAAAAGAAAGCATTTGCTTTGCAACCGGTTTGGAAATATCTATTTGTCGAAACTGCGGTCGAACTGCACCCTCCATAAGACGGCGGTATTCCATGAGAGCTTCTAAACGATTGGAAACAACGGACAGATTGGTTGCAATTTTCAACAGCTGTTCATTTTCTTCTTTTCCCTTTATAAGCTGTTGGGTATAGCCACTAGCAATGGTCAAGGGTGTGCGAATATCATGAGCAATATTGCTAATCGCCATATCCAAGGTTTTCTTTTCCTGACGAGCGATAAAACGTGTCTGCTCTACTTCTTGAAAGAGCTTTTCAACTTCATTTGCCAACTCAACAATCGTTTGGGTGTAGTTTTGAGGTGCCAAACGAATTTGACTACCAGTTTCTCGTTTCTCACGAACCTGCTGTGAAAAATTACGGACCGCAGCATGATAACGTACGAGCAAGAACCCAAGCAGACCGATGAACATAATTAGTATAAAATCAAGCATTCTCAGTCCTCCTTGAGTCGTACACCCAGTCCCCAAATCGTTTCGATATATTCTTCCGAATCATCTACTTGGGCCAATTTTTTACGAAGATTGCTAAGGTGAGTGTTCAGTGTATTATCTCCCGGCAGGTAGGGTTCTCCCCAAACCAATTCAAATAATTCTTCTTTTGTGTAAATTTTCTTCGGATGACGAAGCAAGGTTTGAAGTATCTGATACTCCTTCTTCCCCAAACGAACTCGCTTCTCGCCATTGACCACTTCAAATGTATCTGGTGAAAGACGGATATTTTTTATCCCTTGAATTTCCGTTGCTTGCTCTTGTGAAAGGTGGTTACGCAACTGCACTGTCACACGCGCAAAAAGTTCGTCCAGATCGAACGGTTTGACGATGTAATCATTCGCGCCGTCCAACAGATACTGACTAACCAGCGACTTCTCACCCAAAGCTGTCAGCATGACCACTGGAATCTGACTGCTTTTGCGAATTTCTGCCAAGACCTGATCGCCATTTTTCCCTGGCAACATAATATCCAGCAGCACCAAATCAATCTTTTCCTGCGCAAATATAAGCAATCCTTCCGTTCCAGAATAAGCTGAGAAAACTCTGTGCTCAGTTTCAAACAAATCTTTTAAAATTTCATGGATATCGTTATTATCTTCGATGATTAAAATAGTAGCCATATTACTTCCATTTCCAACAAAATCTCTTATCCCTAGTGTAGCAAGGAAAAAGACGGAAGTCAACGGAAAGCAAAAAAGAGAGCGGGATGACGAAATCAAGTTTCTACGCAACTACTGATTTCTGCCCCACTCTCACCAAATTCTTGAAATAAGAGAGCCAATTAAACTGATTTTAAATTCTGTCTCACACCCCAAGTGCTCTATTTCACACTTGCTCCATTGGTCGCAATGACTTCTTTATACCAGTCAAAGGATTTCTTCTTGGAACGTTTGAGTGTGCCGTTTCCATCGTTGTCACGGTCAACATAGATGAAGCCATAACGTTTTTTCATCTCGCCAGTACCGGCTGACACTAGGTCGATACAGCCCCAAGTGGTGTATCCTAGAAGTTCTACGCCGTCTACATTAATTGCATCACGCATCGCCTTGATATGGGCAGCTAGGTAGTCAATGCGGTAGTCATCTTCGACATAGCCATTTTCATCCGGCGTATCGACTGCTCCCAGACCATTTTCCACGATAAACATGGGTTTTTGATAGCGATCCCAGATGACGTTAAGGGTAATTCGCAAGCCCAGCGGATCAATCTGCCAGCCCCACTCAGAAGCTTCTAGGTAAGGATTCTTAAGCGAGGCAAAGATATTTCCGGCAGTTTTTTCATTGACCTTTGGATCACCAGAAGCCACCCGGCTGGAATAATAAGAGAAGGAAATGAAATCCACCGTATAGGTCTTAAGCAATTCTAGGTCTTCTTTTGTCATTTCAACTTCAATACCTTCACGTTCCCATTTTTTCTTAGCATAGTTTGGATATTCTCCTCTGGATTGGACATCAATGAAGAAATAGCTTTCTCGATCTTCCTGCAAAGCTGCCCAGTAATCTGCTGGATTGGCTGTATTTGGATAATACTGACCAGCCGCCAGCATGCAGCCAACCTTGTTTTCAGGGTCAATTTCATGAGCCAACTTCGTCGCAATAGCTGAGACTACCAATTCATGATGAGCTGCTTGGTATTTGACCTGCTCTTCATTTTCCTCTTCTTCAAAGTAAAGTCCTGCTCCCATAAACGGTGCATGAAGAATCATATTGATTTCATTGAAGGTCAGCCAGTATTTGACCAAACCCTTGTAACGAGTAAATAGCGTGCGGCAAAGACGCTCATAAAATTCCAGCATTTTGCGACTGCGCCAACCCCCGTACTCCTCAATCAAGTGCATAGGACAGTCAAAGTGGGTAATAGTCACCAGAGGCTCGATGCCATACTTATGGCATTCCTTAAAGAGGTCTTCGTAAAATTTCAAGCCTGCCTCATTAGGTTCCAGCTCGTCTCCCTTTGGAAAAATCCGAGACCAGGCGATAGAGAGTCGATAAGTTTTAAAGCCCATTTCGCCAAAAAGCGCAATATCTTCTTTAAAATGATGATACATATCAATGGACTCTTTTGCCGGATAGAAATAGCCTTCCTCAAAGTCAAACATCTTTTTCTTACCAGCAATAATCGGGAAACGATCCGCACCAATCGGCACCACATCGACATTTGCAAGACCTCTACCATCAACATCATAGGCCCCTTCACATTGGTTGGCAGCGGTCGCTCCGCCCCATAAAAATCCATCTGGAAAAGTCAATTTTTCTGTCATATCTTCCTCCTTATAATATAAAACGTTTTCTACACTTTATATTATAACAAACAAAGAAGAAGTTTTCTTATAAAATACTGTCAAATAGTGATACTATTCTATTTTCCAAGTGCATTAACGACTTTTGCTAACTTTTGTCATTTAGAACTGAATATTGTTATTAAAATCGGGTATCTGACTTCATTTCTCTATCGCTTAGCATAACAAAACTCCCTTTGAAAAGCCAAAGAGAGTTGGATGATAATTTATCCATTTTAGTACAATTTCAAATCCCGTGGGTCTACTGGGAAAGTTGGATTATAAGGATTGTGACGAAGTTTGAAGTGTTTTACTTCTTCAATCGTTTGGGTACCAGATAATTGCATCACTGTTTTTAATTCATCATTGATATGCTCAAAGACTTGGCGGACACCAACACTACCACCAAGAGCTAGACCATAAATCACAGGTCGTCCAATAGCCACTAAATCTGCCCCAGAAGCGAGTGCCTTAAAGACATGCTGACCACGACGGACACCTGAGTCAAAGACAATTGGTACACGTTTGTCAACTGTTTCAGCCACTTCTTGCAATGAATCAAATGCTGCCGGACCGCCGTCAATTTGCCGTCCACCGTGGTTGGTCACCCAAATACCAGAAGCACCGGCATCAAGCGAGCGCTCTACATCTTCACGGCATTGTGGACCTTTGACATAGACAGGAAGGTCTGAGTAAGATGCGATAAATTCCACATCACGAGGGGATAATTTTTGCTTAGCTGATTTGTAAACGAAGTCCATTGTCTTGCCTGCACCATCAGGAAGGTATTCTTCTACAATCGGCATGCCAACTGGAAAAACAAAGCCATTGCGTTTGTCCACTTCACGATTGCCCCCAACAGTCGCATCTGCTGTCAAAACAATTGCTTTATACCCTTCAGCTTTAACCCGATCCATGATATGACGGTTAATGCCATCATCTTTACTAAAGTAGAACTGGAACCAATGGGGGGGTCCTTGAAGAGCTTGCGAAATTTCTGGAAGATCGACTGTTGAATAAGAGCTAGTGGTGTAGAGAGAACCAAATTCATGCACACCTTTTGCTGAAGCCACTTCTCCTTGTACATTCGCTAGCTTATGAGCCGCTACCGGGGCTAGAATAATTGGAGACGATAGTTTATCCCCGCCAAATTCAATCTCTGTACTTGGATTCTCTACATTGCGAAGCGTGTGAGGTACAATTAGCTTATGATTAAAGGCACGAATATTTTCTCGCAAAGTAAAGGTATCCTCAGCTCCACTTGCAATATAGCCAAATGCAGCTTTGGGAATGACCTTCTAAGCCATGGGTTCTAAATCATAAGTGTTAATGAAATCAACTGGGCCTTCAGCACTACTAGTTTGGTAAGACATCATATTTCCTCCTGTCTAATGCATATCTGCAGAGAAAGTCAGATTAAACCTTTTAAAAGCAAGCGCTTTCATTCTCTCAAAACAAAAAACTCAATCAGTCTATCTAACAGATCAGAATAATAAGAATTTGTATAAAATTTATACCAATTTAATGAAGTGAAACAGCTTTTGCAATTTATAGTAGAGTTAGAGGGGATGCCTTCCCACTCTAACTACTATAAAGGTCGTAAAAATTAAGATAAGCTGTGGCTCACGTTATGGCTTGACACCATATTCTTTGAAATAGGCTGTAATAGGTCGCAGCTCTTGCCCATCATAAGCCGCAAAGAATTCTTCTGGACTCATTTGACCATGTGTTTCTTGATAACCAGCAGAAATTTTTTCTACAAAGTCACCATCAATAATATCCAATTCCAACTCTTCCACAGGGATACCACGTTTGTCTGTGATTTTAGCATCAATCAAAACAGGCTTCCCAGATTTTGAAACTTCAAGTGCGCGGTCAAATGCAGCTGGCAATTCCTCTAAAGTTTTAACTGTTATTCCCTCTACTCCCATTCCTTCTGCAACTTTCGCAAAATCTACTTCGTAGAGATCTACGCCTGAAAAGTTCATGACCAGATCTTCCTGTTCAGACTTGATAAAGTTGAGTGAATTGTTAGAAGTGATAATATTGATAATTGGCAACTGGTATTTGACTTGGGTCGTCAGATCCTGCATCACCATTGAAAATGCACCGTCCCCAGCAATATTGAAAACTTGGCGATTTGGAAAAGCAAATTGACCTGCGATAGAAGCTGGTACACCATAACCCATGGTGGCAAAAAGAGCGGAGATGGTCCATTTCTTCTCTGGTGTAAAGTTTAAGAAGCGGAAGCTATTGATAATATTGTCCCCAACATCAATACCATAGACAGCATTGGCATCTGAAATGCGGTTGATTTCGCGATAAACTTGTTCGAACTCTAGTGGTCCGTCTGCTTTTTGCATTAAACGTGCCAGATAAGCTTTCCAATCTTTCATGGCTGCCACACTTGCTTGATAAAATGGTTGCGGAGCGACCGGTTCACTACGTTCCAAGGCTTTTTTCAGAAAACTTCCAGAATCTGATAAAATTCCTAAATCCAAGTAGTGATGACGACCAAAATTAGCAGCATCAATATCAATAGAAACAAACTTAAAATCATGAGAACGATAAACTAAGTTGGCAAATGGGAAGTTTGTCCCAAGAGCAATCACCAGATCAGCCGCCGCAAAAGCTTCATCACCAACCTTAGAAGCAGCACGATTCAATGTTCCTAAGTTGGCTTCAAAGTCATCTGGAATTTTGCCCTTAGCCAGACCTGCTACAGCAATCGGAATTTGCAATTTTTGAGACAGTTCTATCAATAACTGGGCATTGTTCCCGATACCAGAACCTACATGAAAAATAGGACGCTTAGCGGCTTTTACTAGTTCAAGAAATTGATCCACTTCGGCATCCGTTGCTTGTGGCAACGGTAAGTTTTTTTCTGCTGTATGAGAAGCATAATCTACATCTGGAATTTCTACATAACCAAAATTATTTGGCATGATAACAACAGCTACACCATTATGTTTATAAGCCTCACGAATCGCTTTATCGACAACATAGGGGAGACTTTCTGGTGTCATAACCACTCGGTTGTAAACCGCAACATCACTAAACATCGGTAATTCAGAAAACTCTTGGAAATAATCATAATTCATATTTGTGCTAGGAACTTGACCAACCAAAGCCAAAACCGGAGCATGATCTTCCCGCGCATCGTACAAGCCATTTAAAAGATTGACAGCACCAGGGCCAGCAGATCCAAGAGTTACGCCTATTTTTCCAGTCAATTTAGCATGAGCTGCAGCTGCAAGAGCTCCAACTTGTTCGTGACGAACTTGAACAAAGTGAATGTTTTCCTTTTCCAGATCCAGCGCATTCATAGTTGAATTGACAGAACCACCAGGGTAACCGTAAACATTTTCCACACCCCATGCTTCTAATACACGAAGCATAGCAACAGCAGCGGGCACTGTTTTCACATTAGACATAATAATCCTCCATCTCAGAGAATGGAATTGCAATTTCAAAATCTGTTTTTTAGTTACGGTAATATCATAATACTTTTTGAATTTGTTTACAAAAAATTTGCTCACAGATTTTCACAATCTCAGAAAATATCAAAAAGCTTATACACAACAGCATTTCCTTTTATGCTTTATCTAAGTTTGTGACATAATAAACAATGCTTTTCAAATATAAAAAAACACCTACGGATTCTCAACCGTAGATGTTGTAAAGTTTGAATTAAGCAATAGCAATATACCGTCTCTTTCCGCTAAAAGCAATATAAGAAATCCATGTCGCACCATCTGCATTCAAAACCTTATCATAAGTGACCGATTGCCCGGCATCATAATAAGCCAATTCAGGGGCTGACATTCTAGCTTCTGCTTTGATAGAGGAGCGTTTTGTAAAACGATAGACACCTTGAGCAGGGATAGCAGGTGTTTGGGGTGACGGAGTCGTTGGTTTTGACGAAGTTACTGATGAAGCGTAATCTCCACCTTCAAAGCCATAATATTCCTCTAAACTCAAACCAGAATGATAAACTTCATCAGCTTCCTTACCAATGTAACGAATATGCCATGCTTCTGGCATGTATCCTGTCGAAGCTTCTTTCCCTGGTTGGTAACGGACTACAAAACCGTAGCGATGTGCATTGTTCTTCAACCAATTACTTGCAGCAGTATCCTCTAAAAGATTGCCCGCTTTATCCGTTAAATCAAAGACAAGACCTGTTTGGTGCTCACTATAACCGGGACGTGCAGAGTAACGATCCGCAGCAGCTTGTCCATCTTTATTCACATAATTTTGATACAAAACTTTTTGATAATCATAAGTTCTGAAGCCACTATAAGCATATCCAACATTATAGCCTTTCGCAATCATATCATTTCTTAATCGAAGGAAAGCAGCTTTTGCAGTTAGATTTTCACCAGGATTGTAGTTAGCAGCCATCGGATGCTTTTTATTTGCTACTACAATTTCATCATATTTACCTTGGATAAAGTAGTAAGAGCCATTATATTGTACTTCTTTTGCACCCGTTTGAGAGCCTTCCACCTTGGTCGTTGTACCCGTTACACCTTGCAAGCTACCGTCTGACTGAATGTAATACATGTGAATGTTGTACTCGCCACGATTGTTTTTATGGCGGCGAATATCTACACTCAACTTGTAAGTGCCGTCTGTTTGCTTGACTGCATCGTACCAAATCACATCATCTTGACCGCCTTGGCTGGACCAAACAGGCAGCTTCACTGTCTTCACACCCTTGGTCGAGCTGACATTTGTCACCACCACATCAAAACCTTGGGAAGTCTTGTTTTCAATGTGAATCGTACCTGTCACCTTGTTTTGAGCTGGTTTTTGAGACTCTGACTGAGCTAATTTTGTCACAGCCGCATAACGACGAACACCGCTATATGAAACATAGCTAATCCATTGATAGCCATCATTTTCCAGCACTTTATCATAGTAGACACTGTCGCCCCTATTAAAGGTAAATTGTGTCGGAGCTGACAATTTAGCTTCATTCTTAACCTCTGTCGTTCTAGAGAAAGCATATCTTCCTCTAGAAGGGAGAGTTCCTGTTGAAGAAAGTGTTGGTTTCACTGGTTGTTGAGGTTCAGATTGAACCAGCTTGTTAATAGCCGCATAGCGACGAGCTCCACTATAAGAGCGGTAACTTAGCCATTGGTATCCATCTGCAATCAAAACTTGGTCGTAAAAAACGCGATCCCCCGCATTCACATAAAATTGCAATGCTGCACTTGCTTTCGGTTCATTCTTCACTTCCGTACGTTTCGTATAAGTGTAATAGCCCTGACTTGGTAAAGAAGGTACACTTTGCGCTACTTTGGATTCTGCCAGACGTGCTTCGTGCACTGTTTGCGTTTTATCCATCAATTTCGCAACATCAATTTCTTCTTTCCCTGCTTCTTTTTCGACAGGACTCTTTTCAATTTTTGCAGTTGTTGAAGGGGTAGCTGTGTCTGTTGTTGCATCAACAGATGAATTTGTTGTTTCGTCTTCTGTCTGTGTCGCTGCATCAACAGTCGTTGTTTGAGAAGGTGTCGTCTCTGTAGCTACAGAAACAGCTTTATCCGCTGAAGAACTAGTTGGCGCAGTTGTTGTTACAGCAGTTTCTTTTTGAGTTGCTGCTGATTGAGAAGACACATCAGTTGATTCAATTGTGTTTTGAGTCTTATTTACTGTGCCAACTTGAGCCGCTTCAGGTATTGTTCTAGTCGTGGCTCGTTCATCAGCTGACACGGTTTGACCACCCATAAAGAGGACACATCCAATCAAAACAGAAGCCGCACCGCACGAATATTTACGAATGGAAAAACGTTGTTCTTCGTGATCAAACATTCTTTTTTTCATCACTTGTCCTACTTTCTAATTTATGTTTATCATCTTAATTTCTATAAAAGGGATGTGCATTGGCATTTTCATCTTGCCCAATCAAAATACGATCTGTATTAGAGACATTTCCTGTAATAGGATCAGCTATTCCTGCAGGAATCACAATGAATGCCGTACCACCTACTTGAGCGTCTTTTGGATAAATCGTTCCCCAAACACACCCACTGATGTTTGTTTCATTAGCTGCTAGAGCATATTCTCTATTTTCACCCACAAAAGTGGCCTGACCATTGGAGCTAACTGTAACACTTCTCCCAGAATCATTACTCCAAGTTCCTGAAATCGTTGAGAAGTTCCCACTAGCAAGAGCATTTATATCAACTGTGGACGTTGTTTTCGATGAAGTAGAGTTGCCATTATTGGCATTCGCTACACTTGAAGAGGACTGGTTTGCGGATGGCTGAACTGGCGCTGACGATGTCGATTCACTGGCAGTTTGAGTATTACTTTCTGATTTAGAATTACTCGCTTTAGCGGTACTCTTTTTTGTAGTTTTGGCTGATTTTGCCTTTTTAGAGCTACTACTTTTTGTTGTTTTCGTTGTTTTTACTGAATGTCCATTGTCCCACTTTTGACTTCATTTTTATGACAAGCACCAAGTAGAAACAAGGAACATAACATGGTTACACTTGCCAATTTATATGATTTTTTCATTGTATTTCCTTTCTTTTTCAGGAATCCTTAAATTCCAAAGTCATTATACAACTTTATTTTGTAAAAATCAACACATTTTAGAAATATTTGTAATTTATTTGTAACATTTTCTTTATTCTCATATTCCTGATAGAAAC
>OKNR01000064.1_pt1 | contig 23485 bp, 18 predicted proteins | sample 1610141 | NCBI WGS metagenome assembly OKNR01 (sample SAMN04436622, study PRJEB24849) | human gut metagenome | biome: human gut; feature: NICU; material: stool | host: Homo sapiens | place: USA: Saint Louis, MO | collected 2009-12-24
CATACCAAGTTTTTCTGAGTTACTTGAAAAGTCTAACTTAATTTGACAATTTAGGCGTTTAAAGTATGAAAACATTTTCTTATGAAAAGTTTTGTAAATTTGCTTACGAGAAAAAATTTTTTGTGCTAAAATAGCGTTTATCAATAAAGAAATGGAGTTTTTATGCCGAAGAATTTTAAGGAATCATTATTTTTTACAGCCCTTATGTGTAGCATGATGGTATTTGGAATGAGCATTTGGAACCTGTCCATTGTAGGATATTTTTCATGGGCTCATCTAGCAATGGGATATGTTCCTGGATTGATTACCGCTTTTCTCTTAGACCTTCTTGTGGCAGGACAAGTTGTGAAGGGAGTTGCTTTTAAATTTTTAACAGAACGCCATAAACCTTGGCAGAAGATCCTCGTTGTTTCAGGTGGTATGGTTCTGATTATGGTTTCATTGATGTCTCTTTATGGTATGCTTTTTAACGGCGTGCCGCTTTCAGTATCCAATTACTTTGGAGCTTGGTTGACTAATTTTATTGTGGTTTTTCACTTGAATTTTCTGATTGTTGGACCAATTTCTCGCTTTATTCTAGGTCAACTGCAATAGCAACTTTTTTAATCTTGCTGCCGATAATATCTGTCAACCAGATTATGGAACTTCTTTATGATATTTATTTAGTGGTAAAAAATTTATGTTATAATAGATTTATAAAGGAGGGATAGAGAATGGCTAAACGATTGACAAGAGATGTGCGGAATAAGAAAATTGCAGGTGTCTGTGCAGGCGTAGCAAATTATTTTGACATAGATCCTACCATTGTGCGACTGATCTGGGGAGTAGCATTTTTTGTATATGGAATCGGTCTAATCCCTTATTTGATTTTGTGGTTTGTTTTACCAGTAGATGATGGTGATGTGATTTGGAAGTAAAGATTATTATTTAAAAGCAGGAACATTGATTTTCTGCTTTTTTCTTTCATTGGATTAGTGTCCGACTTATGGTATAATAAAAGTTATGGCAAGTAAGAAAAATAGTAAAAAAGGTCGGACAACGAGACGACCTACAAAAGCAGAGTTAGAACGGCAAAAGGCCATTCGGAGGATGTTGATAACTTTCGGAGTAGCTTTTTTGCTTCTTTTTGCAGCCTTAAAATGGGGTGCCGTTGGAATCACTCTTTACAATCTCATTCGCTTATTGGTAGGAAGTTTAGCTTATGTAGTTATTATAGCCAGTTTCATTTATCTTTTCTTTTTTAAGTGGGTCAATAAGCATGAAGGGTATAAATCAGGCTTTTTCAGTATTTTTATCGGCTTGCTGCTTATGTTTCAAGCTTATTTTGTAAATGTTTTAAATTTAAAAGGACCGGTTCTAAGTACAACCTTGTCACGGATTTTAACGGATTTGACAGCTGTTAAAGTCAGTGCTTTTGCTGGTGGTGGTTTATTAGGAGCGACACTCTATACTCCTATAGCCTTTTTATTTTCAAATATTGGCACCTACTTTATCGGGCTCCTCTTAATATTGCTAGGGGCGCTACTCATCAGTCCATATTCGATTTATGATATTTTTGAAAAATTAAGTGAAACCTATCATGCTTGGAGTGAGAAGCGAGAAGCAAAGCGTCAGCAACGTTTTATCGAAAAAGAAGAAAAAGCTGCGCAAGCAGCGATGAATGCTATTCAGGTAGAGCAAGACGAGCCACAAATTGATCCCGCAACGGGAGAAATTTTAGATGATGAGGTCTTAGCTCATACGCCGATTCAGTTTGAAGAAGCAGAACCAGAAATTTATGATTATGATGAGAGTTTGTCTGAGAAACAACACAAAGAAGAGCAGCAAGATAACACAGATGAAGATGTTGAAGTTAATTTCACCCCCAAAGAAAGTTTAGATTACAAACTTCCAACAATCAATTTGTTTGCGCCAGACAAGCCTAAAAATCAATCCAAAGAAAAGAAAATTGTTCGCGAAAATATCAAGATTTTAGAAGAAACATTTGCTAGCTTTGGTATTCGTGCTAGCGTTGAACGTGCTGAAATCGGACCGTCTGTGACTAAGTACGAGGTCAAGCCAGCTGTCGGAGTGCGGGTCAATCGCATTTCCAATCTGGCTGACGATTTAGCTCTGGCCTTGGCAGCTAAAGATGTGCGGATTGAAGCACCTATTCCGGGAAAATCTCTAGTCGGAATTGAAGTACCAAATTCCGAGATTGCAATGGTCACTTTCCGTGAACTCTGGGAGCAATCTAAGACAGATGATAAGAAATTACTCGAAATTCCTTTAGGAAAGGCTGTCAATGGCTCTGTTCGGACATTTGATTTGGCAAAAATGCCTCATTTGCTAGTAGCAGGTTCGACTGGTTCAGGGAAATCCGTTGCAGTCAACGGTATTATTGCTAGTATTCTCATGAAAGCACGACCAGATGAAGTCAAGTTCATGATGGTCGATCCTAAAATGGTCGAATTGTCTGTCTATAATGATATTCCCCACTTACTGATCCCTGTTGTGACCAATCCTCGCAAAGCGAGTCGGGCTTTGCAAAAAGTGGTCGATGAAATGGAAAATCGCTATGAGCTCTTTTCTAAGGTTGGTGCTCGCAATATTGCAGGTTACAATGCCAAAATAGCCGAGTACAATGCCAGTCAACCAGAATATAAACAAATTCCTCTTCCATTGATTGTGGTCATTGTGGATGAGTTGGCAGACCTTATGATGGTAGCCAGCAAAGAAGTGGAAGACGCTATTATTCGCTTGGGACAAAAAGCTCGAGCGGCTGGTATTCACATGATTTTGGCCACTCAGCGACCGTCTGTTGATGTCATCTCTGGGCTCATCAAGGCAAATGTTCCTTCGCGGATTGCTTTTGCTGTCTCTAGCGGAACTGATAGCCGAACGATTCTAGATGAAAATGGTGCCGAGAAACTCTTGGGACGTGGGGATATGCTCTTTAAGCCGATTGATGAAAATCATCCTGTCCGTCTGCAAGGATCATTTATTTCCGATGAAGATGTAGAGCGCATTGTCACTTTTGTTAAAAATCAAGCTGAAGCAGATTATGATGATAATTTTGACCCAGGCGAAGTATCTGAGAATGACATGGATTCAGGTAGTGAGAGTGAACAAGGTGATCCACTCTTTGAAGAAGCCAAGGCTTTGGTCATAGAAACTCAAAAAGCGAGTGCTTCAATGCTCCAACGTCGATTGTCCGTCGGATTTAATCGTGCGACTCGACTGATGGAAGAGTTGGAAGCTGCAGGTGTCATCGGTCCAGCAGAAGGCACCAAGCCAAGAAAAGTTTTATTGCATAACTAAAATAGGTGCTGTTTAAAAAATGTAACATCCTTGGGAGTGGGACAAAAATCGGTAATTTCGAAGAAATTTGATTTTGTCGTCCCACCCCCGCACAGTTGAGTAGGGCTGTAAAGGTTGATTTATCAACCGCATAGAACCCACTCAACCACTGCGACTTGCAAGAAACTCATAAAAATCTGACGAGGTTAAGGACTTTTGTCCCAGCCTCTTTTTCTGTAGCTGTTTTATTTTGAAAGTTTTGTAGAAAAGGTATGGAAAATCTCACATTTTTCAATTCTGTAAGTTTTCTATGACTTAAACCGGACTTTTTTGATAGAATACTAATATGATTTGTGAATGGAGGCTATATGTCAGAACAGATATACGCAGGGCTTAGCCAACAAGAGGTTGAAGAACGAATTCAAAAAGGCTTCGTCAATAAAGTAACGGTTAGTACGGAGAAGACAATTTGGCAAATCATTCAATCCAATGTTTTTACTTACTTTAATTTCATCTTTTTTGTTCTTGCTCTATTGTTGATAATTGTACAATCGTGGAACAATCTACTCTTTTTGCCTATTGTTATTATCAATTCTTTGATTGGAATTGTTCAAGAGCTTAGAGCGCGCAAAATATTGAGCAATATGCAGTTGCTTCATCACTATACAGCGATTGTCGTGCGAGACGGTAAAGAAATCCAACTAGAGACAAAAGATTTAGTACAAGATGATATCGTTCTTTTCTCGACAGGAGACCAAATCTATGCAGATGCTAAGATTGTATCAGGTGAATTGAAAGTCAATGAATCACAGTTGACAGGAGAAGCAGATGAAATCGCAAAGCAAATAGATGATACTGTCATGTCAGGCAGTTTTGTCGTATCTGGCAAAGCCTATGCTCGCTTGGAAAAAGTGGGCGATGAATCCTACATCAATCAACTGACATTGAAAGCAAAAGAAGTCTCTGGAAAAGAAGAATCTGAAATGGTACGTTCGGTCAATAATCTGGTTAAAGTGATTGGATTTTTGATTATTCCTTTAGGGCTTCTTCTATTTTTCCAAAGTTATGTGACCAATCACGAAAGTTTTCAAGTTAGTATTGTCTCCACGGTAGGAGCTATTATCGGTATGATTCCAGAGGGGCTTTATCTTTTGATGACTCTGGCGCTGGCTTTGGGAGCAGCTAGTCTAGCAAGACAGCAGGTTTTATTAAACAGTATGAAAGGGATTGAGTCTCTTTCTCGTGTAGATGTTTTGTGTGTAGATAAGACAGGAACTATTACGGAAAATACGATGAAAGTTGCACAAGTACTCTCTGTTCAGCAAGATAAGAATGCCTCACAGGAAGCTCTTAAACAATATTTGGCAGCAAGTCCAGATGAAAATGAAACGATTGCAGCGATTCGAGACTTTTTTGCTTCAGAAGTAGTAGAAAAGGCTTGGACCGTAGTGAAGGTCTTTCCGTTTAGTTCAAAGACCAAGTTTGGTGCTATTTCTTTCAAAGAGGGCAATTTCATTTTAGGTGCTCCAGAGCTTGTATTAAAAGAAAAGTTGGAAGAATATCGCAGCTATTTTCAACAATATGCAGAAAGTGGCTCACGCGTTCTTGTTTTTGCTGAATCAAAAAATCAGCCATTTACAGGTGATTTGACTCAAATAGTAGAACCCCTACTCTTCATCTTATTAGAAAATCCGATTCGAGAAAATGCAGCTGAAACCTTTTCCTATTTTGCTCTTCAAGGTGTGGAAGTCAAAGTTATCTCAGGAGATAATCCTGTCACAGTTGCTGCAGTGGCTGCCAAAGCAGAGATTCCTCATGCTGAAAATTATGTAGACGCGCAAAACTTGGATACTGATGAAAAAATCACTCAAGCAGTTGAAAAATATACGGTCTTTGGTCGAGTGACCCCTCAACAGAAACAAAAATTAGTCCAAGCACTTCAAGCTAATCAACATAAAGTTGCAATGACAGGTGACGGTGTAAATGATATTTTAGCAATGAAGACTGCAGATTGCAGCATTGCTATGGAGTCAGGCAACGATGCTACCAAGCAGATTGCACAAGTTGTTTTGCTGGATTCTGACTTTTCGCATATGCCGCATATTGTGACAGAAGGACGTAGGGTTGTCAATAACATTCAGCGTTCCGCTAGTTTATTTCTTGTGAAAAATATTTTTTCTATTTCCCTTGCTATCTTATCTAGTTTGTTTGCTTTTACCTATCCTTTGCAGGCATCACAAGTTTCCTTGATTAGTGCGTTCACTATTGGTATACCCGGATTTATGTTAGCTTTGGAGCCTAATAAGCAGCGCATTCGAGGGCGTTTTATCAGAACGGTTTTACAGAATGCCATACCAGCAGCTTTTGTTGATTTACTAGCCGTTTTGATTGTCATGGCTTGTGGTCGGATTTTTCGATTATCTACGCAAGAAGTGGCGACATCATCTGTTATCTTATTGGCAGTAGTTGGTTTCATTATCATCATCAAGCTTATTCAGCCACTCAATCGAATGAAAACCATTGTTGTAATCTTTAACATCATCGGCTTGGTGATTTCAGGCTTGTTATTTCACTCTATCTTTTTGTTATCTAAAATCTCACCGATTACCATTATCTTCACAGTCATTCTCTCCTTGATGTTAGAATCACTTATGAGATTGTTCCAATTCATAACAAATAAGTTATTTGCTCTATTTGATAAGTTCTCAGCAAGAAATTAAATATAAAAATATCGGAAGCAGATGAATCTGTCCGATGTTTTTTTATTTTGCTAAAAATAAGCTAATCACCATGGCGAGGTAGAGGAAGAAGGTCAAAATAAAACCAGCTCGCCAGAAAAATTTAAAGAACTTAGGATAGTAAAAACTGCGTTTAACTCGAAGAAAGTAGACAGTAATGGTAATTGCTAAAGCAGAGAGAGCTAACGCCAATTCTGGCAAGAGACTGTGGTAGAAAGCTCTATCAGAGATGATATAGAATTCCAACACAAAAAGTGGAAAAGCCAGATCCGCAAAATTCAAGCCAAACTGTTTCAGGCGAAATAATTTAGTGATAATAATGGTTAAAATAATAGTTAAAAAGATAAATAAAATAGATGCGATTTTTAATAATGTCATACACATATTTTACCACAAAAATAGAGAAAAATAGAGAATTTTTTTAGTATTTTTTCTTGCAATTTAGTCGTTTTAGTGTATAATAGAAAGGTATGTAAGAAGCATACTTGTGGGAGGTAAAAATCTTATATTACCGCCAAAACCACAAAGGAGGATTTAAAGATGGCTAAAAAAGTCGAAAAACTTGTAAAATTGCAAATCCCTGCTGGTAAAGCTACTCCAGCTCCACCAGTTGGTCCTGCGCTTGGTCAAGCCGGTATCAACATCATGGGATTCACGAAAGAGTTCAACGCTCGTACAGCTGATCAAGCTGGTATGATTATCCCAGTTGTTATCTCAGTATATGAAGACAAATCATTTACTTTCGTAACAAAGACACCACCAGCTGCTGTTCTTTTGAAAAAGGCTGCAGGTGTTGAAAAGGGATCAGGTACACCAAACAAAACAAAAGTTGCAACAGTTACTCGTGCACAAGTACAAGAAATTGCTGAAACTAAGATGCCAGATTTGAACGCTGCAAACCTTGAGTCTGCAATGCGTATGATCGAAGGTACTGCTCGTTCTATGGGATTCACTGTTGTTGACTAATCAATAACACCCAAACCCGCAAGACTTCATCATTTCGAGAAGGACGTGGGAGATGAAAATCGATTGAACCACTTACAAGGAGAATAGAAAATGGCTAAAAAAAGCAAACAACTTCGTGCTGCTCTTGAAAAAATCGACAGCACAAAAGCATACAGTGTAGAAGAAGCTGTAGCACTTGCAAAAGAAACAAACTTTGCAAAATTTGACGCAACTGTAGAAGTTGCTTATAACTTGAACATTGATGTGAAAAAAGCGGATCAACAAATCCGTGGTGCAATGGTTCTTCCAAACGGAACTGGTAAAACTCAACGTGTGCTTGTTTTCACACGTGGTGCAAAAGCAGAAGAAGCAAAAGCTGCTGGTGCAGACTTCGTTGGTGAAGATGACCTCGTTGCAAAAATCAACGGTGGCTGGCTTGACTTTGATGTCGTAATTGCTACACCTGATATGATGGCACTTGTTGGACGTCTTGGACGTATCCTTGGACCACGTAACTTGATGCCAAACCCTAAAACTGGTACTGTAACAATGGATGTTGCAAAAGCAGTTGAAGAGTCTAAAGGTGGTAAAATTACTTACCGTGCAGACCGTGCAGGTAATGTACAGGCTATCATTGGTAAAGTTTCATTTGACGCTGATAAGTTGGTTGAAAACTTCAAAGCATTCCACGATGTGATTGCAAAAGCTAAACCGGCTACAGTAAAAGGAACTTACATGACAAATCTTACTATCACCACTACTCAAGGTGTGGGTATTAAGGTTGATGTTAACACACTTTAATTTAAGAATAAAAACTCTATCGATGGATAGGGTTTTTTTATGAATAACTCATATTTAAATGGAGTTTATCAGACTGATAAAAATAACAGATAAAAGCAACAACGTTTTTGAAATAAATCAATTAATCTATTAAGAGAAAAAAGGATATGCTACATACATTATTGAAGTAGGAGTCAGTCAAAAAACTAAATTTCTTTTGTTAATTTTGATATTTTGAAAAATAGGACTATATAAAAATTATAAATTATGGTAAAATAGTACAGATAAAATAAGGAGAATAAAAATGGTAGTCCCGAAATATAAACGTATTTTAATCAAGTTATCAGGTGAAGCTCTTGCCGGTGAGAAAGGGATAGGAATTAACATTTCAACCGTTCAAAAAATGGCAGAGGAAATCAAGGAAGTACATGATTTAGGTATTGAAATCGCCCTTGTTATCGGTGGTGGGAATCTTTGGCGTGGAGAGCCTGCGGCAGAAGCAGGAATGGATCGTGTGCAGGCTGACTATACTGGAATGCTTGGGACCGTTATGAATGCTTTGGTGATGGCTGATTCATTGCAACAAGTAGGTGTGGATACTCGTGTACAAACTGCGATTGCAATGCAGCAAGTGGCAGAACCTTATATTCGTGGACGCGCTCTGCGACACTTGGAAAAAGGACGTATCGTCATTTTTGGTGCCGGTGTTGGCTCACCTTATTTCTCAACGGATACAACAGCTGCCCTTCGTGCGGCCGAGATTGAAGCTGATGCGATTCTTATGGCGAAAAACGGTGTTGATGGGGTCTATAATGCAGATCCAAATAAAGATAAGACAGCTGTGAAATTTGATGAATTGACTCACCGTGATGTGATTAACAAAGGATTGCGGATTATGGATTCAACAGCTTCTACTCTTTCAATGGACAATGATATTGATCTTGTTGTGTTCAATATGAACGAATCTGGTAATATTAAACGGGTTGTTTTCGGAGAACAAATCGGAACAACTGTTTCAAATAATGTAGAAAAAGAAGAGGAATAATTTATGGCAAATGCAATTGTAGAAAAAGCGAAAGAAAGAATGACCCAATCACATCAAAGTTTAGCGCGTGAATTTGGCAGTATTCGTGCTGGGCGTGCGAATGCTAGTCTTTTAGATCGCATTACAGTAGAATACTATGGAGTGGAAACTCCACTCAATCAAATTGCTTCTATCACAATTCCAGAAGCGCGCGTGTTATTGGTAACACCTTTTGATAAATCATCTATCAAAGATATTGAACGTGCTTTGAATGCTTCTGATCTGGGTATTACACCTGCTAGTGATGGTTCTGTTATCCGCCTCGTCATTCCTGCTTTGACGGAAGAGACTCGTCGTGATTTGGCTAAAGAAGTAAAAAAAGTTGGAGAGAATGCTAAGATTGCTATCCGGAATATCCGCCGTGATGCTATGGATGAAGCGAAAAAGCAAGAAAAAGCAAAAGAAATTACTGAAGATGAACTGAAAGGTCTTGAAAAAGACATTCAAAAAGTGACAGATGACGCTGTTAAACACATCGATGAAATGACTTCTACTAAGGAAAAAGAATTGCTTGAAGTGTGATGTTTCTTTCCATGATTGAAAATGAAAAACTAAAACTCAGTTAGTTTGGCTAGCTGAGTTTCTTTTGAAAGGGAGCTGAAGCAATGCTCCTTTAAATGATAGAAAGAGAAAAATGAATACAAATCTTGCAACATTTATAACAGGTCTAGTAACTGATGAAAACGATCGTTTTTACTTTGTTCAAAAGGATGGTCAGACTTATGCTTTAGCTAAAGAAGAAGGTAAGTATCAGCTAGGAGAAACGGTCAAAGGTTTTGTCTATAGTGATATGAAACAGAGACTTCGCCTGACGACTCTCGAAGTCACAGCAACTCAGACGACTTTTGGTTGGGGGATGGTAACAGAAGTTCGCAAAGATCTGGGGGTCTTTGTCGACACAGGACTTCCGGATAAGCAAATCGTAGTGTCGCTGGACATTTTGCCAGAAATAAAAGAACTTTGGCCCAAAAAAGGAGATCAGCTTTATATTCGCCTAGATGTCGATAAAAAAGATCGAATCTGGGGACTTTTGGCCTATCAAGAGGATTTCCAACGCTTAGCTCGTCCTGCTTACAATAATATGCAAAATCAAAATTGGCCAGCCATTGTTTATCGACTCAAACTCTCTGGCACCTTTGTTTATCTGCCGGAGAACAATATGCTGGGCTTTATCCACCCCAGCGAACGTTATACCGAACCACGTCTCGGTCAAGTACTAGATGTGCGGGTGATTGGCTTTCGGGAAGTTGATCGTACCCTTAATCTTTCACTCAAACCTCGCTCTTTTGAAATGTTGGGAAATGATGCTCAAATGATTCTGACATACCTAGAAAGTCAAGGAGGCTTTATGACTTTGAATGATAAGTCGTCCCCAGAGGATATAAAGACTACCTTTGGCATTTCCAAAGGACAGTTTAAAAAAGTTTTAGGCGGTCTGATGAAAGCTGGCAAAATCAAGCAGAATGGGACAGGGACAGAGTTGATTTAAAAAGAAAATGCTTGTTGTCAATTGAAACAAGCATTTGTTTTTTGTACAATAGAGAGTAGTAAGAAGATGAAGGAATGAATATGTCAATACATAATACAGAAGCTAGTCAGAGAGCAGAATTACACCGTAAAATTTGGGCGATTGCGGACGATGTTCGTGGAGCTGTAGATGGTTGGGATTTTAAGCAATATATCCTAGGTATCCTTTTCTATCGATTTATTTCAGAGCATATGGCAGACTATTTTGACCGTGCTGAGCATGAAGCAGGTGATTTAGAATTTCGTTATGCTGAATTGAGTGACCAAGAAGCTGAGCAAGATTTTAAACCAGATACAGTTGAGGCTAAGGGATTCTTTATCCTTCCTAGTCAACTATTTGAAAATGTGGTCAAGAACGCCTCACAAAATGAAAATTTAAACGAAGAATTGGCCAATATTTTCCAATCCATTGAGAAGTCAGCGATTGGATTCAAATCGGAAGATGATATCAAGGGCTTGTTTGATAACTTGGATACACGAAGCAACATCCTTGGTGGAACTGTTCCAGAAAAAAATAAGCGCCTCTCTGACATTCTAAATGGTATCAATAGCATTAATTTTGGCAACTTTGAGGACAATGACATTGATGCCTTTGGCGATGCTTATGAATATTTGATTTCTAACTATGCCAGTAATGCAGGAAAAAGCGGGGGTGAATTTTTCACTCCTCAGACAGTTTCTAAATTACTGGCACAGCTAGTCATGGTTGGTAAGGACAAGATTAATAAGGTCTATGACCCAACATGTGGTTCGGGGTCGCTCCTCCTTCAAATGAAAAAACAATATGAAGATCATATCCTAGAGGACGGTTTCTTTGGTCAAGAAATCAATATGACCAACTACAACTTAGCTCGCATGAATATGTTCTTGCATAATATTAATTATAATAGTTTCAATATAAAGAGAGGGGACACACTTTTAAACCCTCAGCATCTGGAAGAAAAGCCTTTTGATGCTATCGTGTCGAACCCACCCTATTCTGTCAAATGGGTGGGGGATGGAGATCCAACTCTGATAAACGATGATCGTTTTGCCCCTGCAGGAAAATTAGCACCTAAGTCAAAAGCTGACTTTGCCTTTATCATGCATAGTCTTAACCACTTGTCTAATAAAGGTCGAGCAGCTATTGTTTGTTTCCCAGGCATTTTCTATCGTGGAGGTGCTGAAAAGACCATTCGTCAGTATCTGGTAGATAACAACTTTGTTGAAGCAGTCATTGCTCTTCCAGATAATCTCTTCTTTGGAACCTCTATCGCAACCACTATTTTAGTTCTGGCGAAAAATAAACTAGAAAACAAAACGCTCTTTATTGATGCGAGTAAGGAATTCAAAAAAGAGACCAACAACAATGTCTTGACGGATAGCAATATCGAACATATAGTTGAATTATTCTCTAATTATCAAAATGTGGACTATAAATCTGCTCTTATTGATAATGAGGTGATTGGCTCAGAGCAAGATTACAACTTATCTGTCTCAACCTATGTCGAACAAGAAGATACACGTGAGAAGATTGATATTGATGTGCTCAATAAAGAAATCGCAAAGACTGTCGCCAAGATTGACCACTTGCGTGCAGAGATAGATAAGATTGTAGAGGAATTGAGCCATGGCAAATGATGTGATTCTCTATAGAACTGATGACGGCGAGTCCGCTATTGAGCTTCACTTGGATAATGGAACGGTCTGGCTGACCCAACAAGAATTAGCTGAGCTCTTTCAAACTTCCAAGCAAAACATTAGTAAACATATCAAGGCAATATTTGAGGATGGTGAATTAGATGAAACAGTGGTTGTCAACTATCAGTTGACAACCACTCGTCACGGTGCAATAGCAGGTAAAACCCAGTCAAAAAAAGTCGCCTATTATAATCTCGACATGATTTTGGCGATTGGCTATCGTGTGCGCTCCCCTCGTGGAATCCAGTTCAGGCACTATGCTTCGACAGTCTTGAAAGAGTATCTGATCAAGGGCTTTGCTATGGATGATGAGCGCTTGAAAAACTTGGGTGGAGGCTCTTACTTTAAAGAACTCCTTGAAAGAATCCGAGACATTCGCTCCAGTGAAAAAGTCTTTTACCGTCAGGTTTTGGATCTTTTCGCGACATCAAGTGACTACAATGCAAATTCACCAGAGGCAAAGAAATTTTTTGCGACGGTGCAAAACAAGATGCATTATGCTATTCACCACAATACTGCGAGTGAAGTCATCTATCATCGTGTCGATAGTGAAAAGGAGTTTATGGGCTTGACCACTTTTAAGGGAGACCTTCCTACTCTATCTGAAGCAAAAGTTGCCAAGAACTATCTTACAGAAAAGGAACTCCGTGGGCTTAATCAGCTTGTATCAGGATATCTAGACTTTGCTGAAAGGCAGGCAGAGAGAGAAGAAGTCATGACCATGGCTGACTGGGTGACTCACGTAGATCGTATCCTTCAGGCTACTGGCGAAGATTTGCTAGATAACAGTGGTTCTATTTCTCGTGAACAGATGAAGCATAAGGTGGATGAGGAATATAAGAGCTACCAAGCCAAAACCCTTAGTCAAGTTGAAAAAGATTACCTCAAGGAAATTAAAAGTATCGAAAATCTAGCCAAGGAAGGAGGGAAATCATGAACATTCTAGAAGAAATCCAAAGCTGCTCTGTTGAGTGGAAAGAGTTGGGGGAAGTTTGTTCTGTTAAGAAAGGTAAGCAACTAAATAAAAATTTATTGATAGAAGATGGATTATATCCTGCGTATAATGGTGGACAAACTTATTCAGGAAGAACTAATGATTACAATGTGGAAGCTAATACAATCATTGTAAGTCAAGGTGGAGCTTCTGCAGGTTTTGTTAATTTTGTCGATACTAAATTTTGGGCTAATGCACATTGTTATTATATACTTCCTGATGAGACTCGAGTGAATAATAGATTTGTATATCATTTTGTAAAAATGAATCAGAAATATCTTATGGATTTTCAACATGGAGCAGGGATACCTGCGTTAAAAGCTGACAAATTAACTAAACTATTACTTCCCATTCCTCCTCAAGAAATTCAAGAAAAAATCGTGCAAATACTTGACAAATTCACCGATTATGTTACAGAATTGACCTCAGAATTGACCTCGCGTAAGAAGCAATATTCTTTTTATAGAGATAAACTTTTGTCATTTGAGGATGAAGTTTATCAGGTTGAGTGGAAGAAGTTGAACGAATGTCTTAAAAAAGGAAAAGGAACTAAAATTACAGCTAGTCAGATGAAATTACTTCACAAAGATGGTGCGCCAATCCGTATCTTTGCAGGAGGAAAGACTTACGCTGATGTGAACTATGGAGATATTCCCGATAAAGATATTCACACAGAAGAGGCAATTGTTGTAAAATCTCGTGGAATTATTGATTTTGAATACTGCACAGAACCATTTAGTTTTAAAAATGAATTTTGGTCATACAGTTCAGACAATGAAAATATCAACTTAAGATATATTTATCATTACTTAGTTCATAATAAAGAACATTTTCAAAACATCGCTAATAATATGCAGATGCCACAAATTTCTAGTAATGATACTGAAAAATTTAAAATTCCAGTCCCTTCCCTCGAAATTCAATCTCGCATTGTTCAAGTTTTAGACAACTTTGATACGGTTTGTCATGACCTCAACATCGGACTGCCCAAGGAGATTGAACTACGTCAAAAACAGTACGAATTTTTTAGAGAAAAACTCTTGACATTCGTCGCCGAAGGCGAGTACACTGAGAGTAGAGTAGAGTAGAGGAGTGGGACAACTCTGCAATTATCAAACTTTTACAGTGGGTATTTGGCCCAATTCGAGTGGAGTTGGGTGCTATGGCACGTTATAGCAGGACTAGGATAGAGGCTACGAAATTGACTTCTGAGAATTATGTTGGGGTGGATAATTTGTTGCAAGATAGAAATGGGAAAACAGTCGCTACTTATTTACCTGAGCAAGGAAGTTTTACAGGTTATGACCAAGGTGATATTTTGATTGGGAATATTAGACCTTACCTTAAGAAAATATGGTATGCTAATCAATCTGGTGGAACTAATGGAGATGTGCTAGTTATTCAAAATTTATTTCCTTCTTGTTTGGAAAGTCAGTATCTTTATTATGTTTTATCAGACGATCGTTTCTTTTTCTATGATATGCAGTATGCAAAAGGTTCAAAGATGCCTCGTGGAGATAAAGCAGCGATTATGCAGTATAAATTTATTCTTCCGCCCCTTTCCGAACAAGAGAGAATTGTCTCCATTCTTGACAATTTCAACACCTTAACTAACTCTCTTTCTGAGGGCCTTCCAAAAGAAATCGAACTAAGACAGAAGCAATATGAATACCGGAGAGAACAATTATTAAACTTTAATAGATAAATTCTTTAATCATTTTGAGATAGAATCTCAATTAAAACAAAAAAGGAAGCATACTATGGTTGATTATTCAAAAGTACATGAAGTAATTGCGGAAACAAATGAAGGGATTCTCTTGGCTGAGTATCAACCAGAGTATCGCACAGATAGAGAATATCAGTCAGAAGCTGATCTAGAAAATCAGTTGATTTCTGATTTGGTACATCATCTCAACTATGAATGCTTAAATATTCATACACCTGAAGAACTCTTAGCAAATGCCAAGGTGCAAATAGAAAAACTCAATAAGGTAACCTTTACGGAGGCTGAGTGGAATCGCTTTGTAGTTGAGTATTTGGACTGTCCCAATGAAGGGCTAGTTGAAAAAACACGCAAAATCCAAGAAAATCATATCTATGACTTTGTCTTTGATGATGGACGGATTAAAAATATTTTCATCCTTGATAAGAAAAACATTCATAACAACAGCATGCAGGTCATCAACCAAGTGACCCAAGTGGGTAGCCATACTAACCGTTATGATGTTACTATTTTAGTGAATGGTCTTCCCTTAGTTCAGATTGAATTGAAGAGACGAGGGGTTAGTCTGCAAGAAGCCTTTAATCAGGTTCACCGTTATAGCAAGGAAAGCTTTAATAGCGAAAATTCTTTATACAAATACATTCAGATTTTTGTCATTTCTAATGGGACTTATACACGCTACTTTGCAAATACAACAGCTCAAAATAAAAATCACTATGAGTTTACCTGTGAATGGGCAGACCGCAAGAATAAAACCATTCATGACCTCGAGGACTTTACTGTTACCTTCCTAAGTAAACGAGTTCTCTTGGAAGTATTGACCAAGTATTGTGTTTTTGACGCTGATAATACCTTGCTCATCATGCGTCCTTATCAAATAGCAGCTACTGAGAGTATCATACGCAAGATTCATTCTTCCAATGAAATGAAGAATTTTGGGACAATTAATGCATGTGGCTATATCTGGCATACGACAGGGTCGGGGAAAACTTTGACTAGCTTTAAGACTGCTCGTTTGGCGACAGAGTTGGACTATATTGACAAAGTGATATTTGTCGTTGATAGAAAAGACCTTGACTATCAAACCATGAAGGAATATCAAAAATTTCAACCAAATTCAGTCAATGGTAGCAATAACACAAAAGAACTACAACGCAGTATCGAAGAAAATGATGACCGAATCGTTGTCACAACTATTCAAAAGTTAAATAAATTCATCACTGCAAATCCAAATCATCAAATCTATAACAAAAAATGTGTCTTAATCTTTGACGAATGTCACCGATCTCAGTTTGGGAAGGCGCAGAAGCGCATCAAAAAGGCCTTTAGGCAGTATGCTCTATTTGGTTTTACAGGGACACCGATTTTCCCAGAAAATAGTTTAACGGGAGAAACAACGCAAGAGGTTTTTGGCGAACAACTTCATAATTACGTTATCACGGATGCTATTCGAGATAAAAAAGTATTGAAGTTTAAGGTTGATTACAACTACATCAAGCCTGAAATCAACAAGTATAGAGAAGCAGAAAAGGCGGTTGGTCAAGAGATTGATGAGAAGAAACTCAAAAAGATGGAGAAGGAGCTCCTTTTGCATCCAGAACGGATAGCAACCATCACTGAGTATCTGTTGAGAGTTTATAATGATAAGACGCATCGAAATCAACACTATACTCATAAGCAAAAACAGCTGTTTGGATTTAATGCCATGCTAGCTGTACAAAGTATTGAAGCAGCAAAATTATACTATGAAGAACTCCAGCGACAACAAGCAGAAATACCAGAGCCTAAGCGTTTGAAGGTCGCAACTATCTTTAGCTTTGCGCCAAACGAAGAACAGTCTGCTTATGGGGAAATTCAAGACGAAGAGCTAGAACCTCAAGATACAGCTATGCCTTTATCTTCTAAAGAGTTCCTTTCTAGAGCAATTGACAACTATAATCACATGTTCAAGACCAACTTCTCAACCGATGGGAAAGAGTTTCAAAATTACTATCGTGACCTTTCTAAACGAGTTAAGTCCAAGGAAGTGGATTTACTGATTGTAGTAGGTATGTTCTTGACGGGATTTGATGCTCCGACTATGAATACTCTCTTTGTCGATAAAAACCTACGTTATCATGGTTTGATTCAGGCATTCTCGAGAACCAATCGAATTTTTAATAAGGTTAAACCTTTTGGAAATATTGTTTGTTTCCGTGATTTAGAAAAGGCTACGCAAGAAGCCATAAAAACATTTGGTGATACTAATAAGCTTGACATCATCTTAGAAAAAAGCTTTAGTGAATACATGGATGGTTTCGTGGATCAAGTAACGGGTATTGAGGTCAAAGGATATACTGCGGTTTGTCAGGAAATTCTGGAAAGATTCCCGAATCCACAAGAAATTGAAACAGAGCATGAGAAAAAAGAGTTTGTTAAGCTCTTTGGTGAGTTGCTGAAGCTTGATAATGTTCTCAGAAATTATGATGAATTCCAAGAGATTGAAAAACCAATTTCAGAAGGTTATCTTCAAGATTTGAAGAGTGCTTATGTGGAAATTCGAGATGAATTCTTAAACCTTAAAAACTATGAAAAGACCAAAGATCTAGATGTTGACCTTTCAGATGTTGAATTTGAAATTGAACTCTTAAAAACAGATGAGATTAATCTAGATTATATTCTGGCATTGATTGTTGAAAAATCTAAGAATTCTGAGTCCAAAGAGGCAATGAAAGCAGAAGTTAGTCGTGTGATTCGTTCTAGTATTGATATTCGTGCCAAAGAAGAGTTGGTTATTGGATTTATCAATGATACTGATTTAGCGAATCTGAAAGATCATGATGAGATTATCAATGCTTTTTATGCTTATGGTAAGGAGTGTAAGGCAAGAGCTATCCATGAGTTGGCTGAGTCTGAAAGGCTAGTAGATGGCTATCAATTATTCATTGATCGGGCGATTCAACGTGGATATGCGGAAAATAGTGGAACAGATTTGGATGAAATCATTCCACCAACCTCTCGTCGTAAGGGAGCTCGAGAGTTGAAAAAACACCAAATTCTTGTTAAAGTTCAGCACTTAGTTGAGATTTATAAAGGTATTTAATAGAATAAACAACATGTGAAAAGAGAAAAGTAAATTTATAAAAGGAGGTCATTGTGTTAGCGATTGAAGAGTGCAAAGCTGTAAATCTGACAAATCTATCTAGTTTGACGATTTTGACTGGTGATGATACAGGTCAATTTGAAGCAATGAAATCACAATTTTTACGCCAAATTCGATATAATGCGGCAGATTTAAATATGGCTTATTTTGATATGAAAGAAGCTGTTTATCCAGATGTGGAGATCGATTTAGTGAGTTTGCCCTTCTTTTCTGAAGAGAAGATCGTCATTTTGGATCATTTTTTGGATGTGACAACAGCTAAAAAGCACTATTTGACAGATGAGGAATTAAAATCTTTTGAGCAATATTTGGAAAATCCTGCAGATACGACAAAATTAGTCATTTTTGCAGAAGGGAAGTTGGACAGCAAACGACGAATTGTAAAGCTGCTCAAACGGGATGGCAAAGTGTTTGAAGCAACTGAGCCTAAAGAACAAGAATTACGAACCTACTTTAGTAAGCTGGCTCAGGAACAAGGATTAGAATTTAGTTCACAAGTTTTCGAGGAGTTATTTGTCAAATCCGGCTTTGATTTTAGTGAAATCAGCAAAAACCTAGCTTTTTTAAAGAACTATAAAAAAGATGGCATCATTACAAGCGATGACATTGCTGAAGCAATTCCAAAAACTTTACAGGATAATATTTTTGATCTTACCCAGATGATTTTGCATCAAAAGGTGGACGCAGCGAGAAGCTTGGTACGAGATTTGACTTTGCAAGGTGAAGATGAAATCAAGCTGATTGCGATTATGCTGGGACAGTTTCGCATATTCACACAAGTGAAAATTCTCTTTGAAAATGGACGTAACGAAAGTCAGATTATAGCGGATTTGTCCAGTTATTTAGGACGAAAGGTGAATCCTTTTCAAATCAAATATGCTTTGCGTGATGCGCATTCTTTACAGCTTGATTTTCTGAAAAAAGCACTTGCTTGCTTGATTGAAACAGATTACCAAATCAAGTCTGGAGTTTATGAGAAAGGTTACCTCTTTGACTTGGCTTTATTAAAGATTGCTACCCACAACTTATAAGCAAATAAGTTGAAAATTTTGTTGGTCTACGTTATCATTTTCATATAAAATGAAAAAGGAGAACAAACCAATGGCAATTATTTTACCTGATCTACCTTATGCTTACGATGCTTTGGAACCATATATTGATGAAGAAACGATGCACTTGCATCATGACAAACACCACAATACTTATGTCAATAATGTAAATGCGGCTCTGGCAAAACACCCTGAAATTGGTGAGGATTTGGAGCAACTTTTGTCAGATGTAGAAACGATTCCAGCGGATATTCGTCAAGCTGTTATCAATAACGGTGGTGGTCATCTCAACCACGCGCTTTTCTGGGAATTGATGACACCAGAAAAGACAGAGCCATCAGCAGCATTAGCAGCAGACCTTGAAGCAACATTTGGTTCATTTGAGGATTTCAAAGCAGCATTTACAACAGCTGCGACAAGTCGCTTTGGTTCAGGTTGGGCTTGGCTCGTGGTCAACCCAGACGGCAAATTAGAAGTGACTTCAACTGCTAACCAAGATACACCAATCTCTGAAGGAAAAACACCAATTTTAGGAATTGATGTTTGGGAACATGCCTACTATGTGAAATACCGCAATGTTCGTCCAGATTACATCAAAGCCTTCTTTTCAGTCATCAACTGGAACAAGGTCAATGAATTGTACGTAGCAGCAAAATAAGATGTGCAATGAGATAGAAAAAACGAATCTGATAAGGTTCGTTTTTTCTGTTATAGTAAAATTACCTATAAATTTCTTCCAAATAAAACCAGATTTGTTGTTTGAGGAAATTCAGAGAATGATCGTTTGTTCTGTCAATCACGCCAAAAACGAGATAATGATTTTTAAATAATAGCTCATAATCAATATTTTCTCCGACAATAATAATTTTTTCCTCCTTGTAAATACCTTATCATATGAGACAATCTTCTGATGAGCAAATCCCTAAACAATCATTCAACGTTGTTTAACAGTTTATCTTTGTAGTAATGAAAGAATGATTTTTTCGCAATGACACTCGTTACTTGTCCTTGCAAACCGTACTTCAAGATTTGGCTATCTTTTTTAGGTACGGAAGCTTTTGCAGTGATTTTAAACAGGTTTCCCTGTTTTGTTTCAGTAGCAGAAGTGTCAATGCTATTAATTTTACCGATAATAGTGATTGTCTGATTTCCAATTTTTTCTAAGATAAGTCGGGAAGTTTGTCCCTTTTTTAAATTGGTCATATAGGCTGAAGGCACGTAATAGGTGATAAGAACTTCTTTTGTTTTCGTGATATCTGGATAGATCTGAGCAATTTCCGTTCCTTTGGGGAGTAAAGACTTCCCTTTGAGCGCACTGCTGATATGAAGAATCCCTGTTTCGGGAGCAGTCAGTTGATTATTTTGAAGTTGAGCATTTGCTTGGTTCAATTGATTTTGCAAATCGGTAATTTTGGTCGAAAGGCTTGTTAACTGTTGGTCTGCTATTTGGATAAATTGTGTGCGAAGTACCTCAATTTTAGTCGAAAGGCTATTATCATAGGTTGTTGCAGTTCCAGTACCAGCTTTTTGAATGTTTAGATTGGCTAGGGAAGATTTGAGGTTGGATATATTCGTATTAATCTGAGATAGGTATTGATTTGTAGTTGACGGATCAGGTTTGACTTGATATTCATTTTTATATAGGTTAAAGGTTGCTTGATGAGGATTATTTTGGGGCAAATTTGAAGCGTTGCTAGAAATGGCATGATACAGTTCATGATAATCATTCATTTGTTTTGTTAATTCGTTCATTTGATCATCAATAGCAGCAATCGTATGGTTGGTTAAAGAAGCTTGTTTACTAACTTCGGAATTATTTTTTGAAATGCCGATAGTTAAATCTTCTGATTGTTTGATAAAATTGTTAAATGTGTTGGCATAGCCAAACTCATCTTTGTCTGTAAAAAGATTTGTTCCCTGCTGTAAACTGTTCTTTAATGTTTCTAATTCTGCTTTTTGGCGCTGGTAAGTGGCAAGTTGCGTTTCAATGGCTGTTTGTTGGGAAGCTTCCATATTTTTTGTATATTGAACCAACAACTCTCCTTTGGTGACGGTCTTATTTTCAGCTAAATGATTGGTCAGAACCGTATTGTCACTGGTTGACTGAATCATGGCAATGACTTTCGTTGGTGTGATTTCGCCAATGGATTTGACAGTCACTTCTTTTTGCCCGACAAAGGAAAAGAGGACAAGAAATAGAACGAAGATTGCCAAAGGCAGAATGAGAACAGTCGCAAAGTTGTGGTATCTTCGATGATAAAATTCTGCACTTTTAAACAGATTGGGATTCATAATTTACTCCTTATTTATTAAATAGATGATAATAAAAACCTTTTCTTCCTATCAATTCAGTATGAGAACCAGTTTCAATCACTTTTCCTTGGTCGAGGACAATAATCTGATTTGTACGCTTTGAGATGCTGAGACGATGAGCAACAAAAATAATGGTTTTGTCGGGTAATTTCATGAGATTATCAATGACTTTTTTCTCTGTTAAAACATCTAATCCACTCGTTGCTTCATCTAAAATGAGAATGGGAGATTTCGTCAGCAGAGCGCGTGCAAGTGCAATTCGTTGCTTTTGTCCACCAGATAATCCAGCTCCGTCAGACAATTCTGTCTGGTATCCCAGAGGCATTTGTTCAATGTCTGAGCGGATTTCTGCAATTTCACAAGCACGAAGAATGTCTGATTGAGAAACTGCTTGATTGGCTCCTAATGTGAGGTTTTCTAGAATGGATCCGCTAAAGATGTAAGCTTGCTGAGGTAGATAATTGATGTATTGACGAAGAACTTTCCTGTCAATTGTCTTGAGGTCATTTCCATTGAGGCGGATTTGCCCTTGATAAGGCTCATAAAAATGAACAATCATCTTAGCAAGTGTTGTTTTGCCCGAACCACTGATGCCGACAAGACTAATTTTATCTCCCTTCTTGATAGTCAAACTAATATCTGATAAAGTATCTCGTCCAAAGCCGTATTTATAGGAAACGTTATGGAAAGTAATGTCTCCAGCTAAGAATCTTTTTTCCGTAAGGACTTGCTTGGTTTTGAATTCAGATTCTACCAGATAAACTTCATTCAGTCGATGATTGGCAACTTTGGCTGATTGCAGTTTGGTTTGAAGATTGATGATACTTTCAAGTGGACTTGTGAAATACGAAAGGAGTGCATTGAAAGTAATCAATTGCCCAATCGAAATTTTTTGAGACATGACTAAAGAAGCTCCAAACCAGAGAATGATCACATTCAAAATAAATTGTGCTCCTTGTTTGAGTGCTGTCTGCATAATAGAATATTTACTTAACTTGAAAGTCTTATCCAGATAATCAACAAACTCGCTATCAATCTTCTGGTAACGACTTTCTTCGCTGGTTAAGGATTTAATGGTTTCAATTCCATTGATATCTTCGATAATGGCAGAATTTATCATAGCATTGCTTTGCATAACATCGTTGTTCATTTTTTCAAAAGGCTTCATAAAAGCAAAAATAATGAGAGCGTAGATAGGAATTGCAAGCAAGGTGAGTAAAAAGAGATTGGCGTTTTGCAGTAAAAGAACACTGCCGACAATCATCACAATGGACAAATCAAGAAAGAGAGACAGGATAGTTGAAGCTAGAGCATCAATAATGGAGTTGGCATCTGTAAAACGAGAAATAATCTCCCCAGTGCGTCTCGTCGCAAAAAAGGACATTGGTAATTCAAAAATATGCCGAATATAAGACAAAATCACATCAATTGTTAATCGTTGACTGAGCACTGTTAGCAGGTAGTCTCTTGAAAAACTCATCATTTGCTGTAAGATGTAGGCAATGATAAGCCCAATTGAAATAATCCCAAGAGTTGATTTCATCCGATTTGGGATGTATTCGTCCAAAACACCTTGCAGATAATAGGAGCCCACAATGTTGATGAGGGTCACGATCAAACTAGCTAAGACAATATAAAAAATCAAAGAACGCTGTTTAAAGATGAGTGGTAAAAGGCTAACAAGCCCGTCCTTCTTATCCTTATAAGGTTTATAGCTAGGTTTCGGTGCGAGAAAGATAGCAACACCAGTCCAATCTTTTGCAAATTGTTCTTTGCTAATTTTAGTTATTTTGACAGTTGGATCAGGATCACCGATAAGCAAATGCTTTTTCTCGTTTTTATAAACGACATAATAGTGCTGAAGGTTGCCGTTTTTATTGATATGTACGATGAAAGGATAGGGAAGCTCTTCTGTATCAAACAATGTCATATCTGCTTGGATTGGTCGGGTTTCAAAGCCCATTTCTTTTGCTGCTTTGACAATTCCAAGTGCAGTTGTCCCTTCTTTGTCTGTCTTTGCGAGCTCTCTCAAGTGTGCTAAAGAATAATTTGAACCATAGTATCTAGCAATGGAAGCCAGAGCAGCAATACCACAATCTCTAGCATCTATTTGCGGCACAAACGATTTTTTAAAATTCACTATAATATTTTCCTTTCGTCTTATACTGTTATTTTCTCTCAATTGTCAAGTCAAGTGCAACAAAGTTGTTCCTCTGATTAAGTGAGTATCT
>OKNR01000066.1_pt1 | contig 22868 bp, 27 predicted proteins | sample 1610141 | NCBI WGS metagenome assembly OKNR01 (sample SAMN04436622, study PRJEB24849) | human gut metagenome | biome: human gut; feature: NICU; material: stool | host: Homo sapiens | place: USA: Saint Louis, MO | collected 2009-12-24
ATATCCTAATTCTCATGGTAGTAAATATCTTTTTCTTGCTTCTAAAACAAAAGAATATTTCGAGAAAAACTTCAGAGAAATTCTACTTGATACATGATATAATAGTCAGGACAAAGTCTTGATTATCACTTTTATTTTAGAAAGAGGTAAACATGGCTATTTCCTATAGACAACGAGGAAAAAAGAAATTATGGGATTATAGAATATTTGACAACAAAAAGAAGGTTATCGCGTCTAATTCTGGTTTTAGGACAAAAAAAGAAGCGGAACTTGAAGCACTTTATTTGGAAATAAAATTAAAAAATGGAGCTGTTATTGATAGGAATACTACTTTATACCAGTTATGGGAAAAGTGGACGGCACTTCAGATTGAACCATTAAGAAAATCTGATTCAACTTTAAATAAGCATAAATTACGTGGTAAATTTATACAGAAATATTTCCAAGAGAAACCTGTCTGTGATATTAAAGCGAGTGAATATCAGGAATTTATAAATACTTATGCTAAAACTAATTGCCGAGATAATGTTAGTCGCTTAAATTCTGAGGTTAAAAAGGTTCTTATTTTTGCTAAACGTGATAAAATAAATGTTCATAACTTTGTCGAAGGAGTCATTTTATCTGGTCGTCCTTCTCCAAAGAAAAAACAAGATAGATATATTCATAGTTTAAAGGACTATGCTAGGTTAGCTCTCTATTTAGAAAATCATCTTGATTACAGGACATCTATTGTGCCCTATCAATTATACATACAATTGAAAACTGGATTGCGAACAGGAGAAATCGCTGGTCTATCTTGGGATTGTGTTCTATGGGAGCAGCAAGCTATTAAAACTTATCGTCGTTATGATACTGTTAGGAGGAGATGGACAAAAGCCAAAACAGAAGAATCTGTTAGAGTTGTGCCAATAGATAAAAATGTCATTCAAGTGCTTAAAGAATTAAAAGATAGTCAATTTAGAATGTTAAAATACTATAACTTAGAGAATCCAGATAATATGATTTTCTTTGATTTATTTAATGGAGTATCAAGCAATAATACAATTAACAAGTGGCTTAAAAGTATTCTACAAGAATTAAATATTAAACCATTGAACATGACAAGTACAGGTTTACGACATAGTTATTGTAGTTCTCTTTTAGCTATGGGAATTGATATTTGGGCTGTTTCAAAACTAATGGGTCACAAGGATATAACAGAAATTACAGAAACTTATGGTCATCTAGTTAAAGAAAAAGCCGAGGAAGAAAACAATAAAGTTAGAAACCTTTTATTTCGATTAAATGAAAAGATATAAAGGGCTCTATAATATTTGTAGTGGGTAAATCCCCTATAGATATTATGGAGCCTATTTTGTTGTAGAAAAAAAGTCCCATATGACCTATAATGAAAAGCGATCAAACCATCATTTAGAAAGAATCATATGGAACCATTACATTTTACCTCAAAACTACTCGATATCAAAGACCCTAATATCCAAATTATAGATGTTGTTAATAGAGATACACACAAGGAAATCATCGCTAAACTGGACTACGACGCCCCATCTTGTCCTGATTGCGAAAATCAAATGAAGAAATATGACTTTCAAAAATCGTCTAAGATTCCTTACCTCGAAACGACTGGTATGCCTACTAGAATTCTCCTGAAAAAGCGTCGTTTCAAGTGCTATCATTGTTCGAAAATAATGGTCGCTGAGACTTCTCTCGTCAAGAAGAATCACCAAATCCCTCGTATCATCAACCAAAAGATTGCTCAAAAGTTGATTGAAAAGGCTTCTATGACCGATATTGCTCATTAGCTGTCTATTTCAACTTCAACTGTCATTCGCAAGCTCAATGACTTTCACTTTGAGCATGATTTTTCTCGCCTTCCTGAGATTATATCCTGGGATGAGTATGCCTTCACTAAGGGAAAGATGAGTTTCATTGCACAAGATTTTGATAATCTCAACATTATCACTGTGCTTGAAGGCAGGACACAAACTATCATCCGAAATTACTTTCTGCGCTACGAGCGAGCTGTTCGTTGTCAGGTGAAAATCATTACGATGGATATGTTTAGTCCCTACTATGGACTTGGCTAAACAGCTTCGCTTTCGAATTTCTAGGATCAAGCTGAAACAGTCTCCCAGACTGTTTCACTCCCAAACGCTAAAATCGTTCTAGATCGTTTTCATATTGTCCAACACTTAAGCCGTGCTATGAGTCGTTTGCGTGTCCAAATTATGAATCAATTTGAGCGAAAATTTCATGAATACAAGGCCATCAAACATTACTGAAAGCTCATCCAGCATGATAGCCGTAAATTGAGTGATAAGCAATTTTATCGCCCTACTTTTCGCATGCACTTGACGAACAAAGAAATTTTAGACAGACTATTGAGCTATTCAGAAAACTTGAAACACCACTATAAAGCCTTATCAGCTCTTGCTTTTTCACTTTCAGAAAAGGACCCTGAGAAATTTTTCGAACTTATAGAGGACAATCTAAAGCAAGTTCATCCTCTTTTTCAGACTGTCTTTAAAATCTTCCTCAAGGACAAAGAGAAAATCGTCAACGCTCTTCAGCTACCCTATTCTAATGCAAAATTAGAAGCGACTAATAATCTCATCAAACTTATCAAACGAAATGCCTTTGGTTTTCGGATCTTTGAAAATTTCAAAAAACGGATTTTCATCGCTCTCAGCATCAAAAAAGAAAGGACGAAATTCGTTCTTTCTCGATCTTAGCTTTTTTTCAACCCACCACAGTTGACAAAGAGCCTTTACTTTTTGTGTTGTAGAGATAGTCTTGTTAAAATATAGGGGGAACCTAAATTTCATTAAATACTAAAAGCCTTTATTACTGCACTTTTATCATTTTCAGCCTTTCTGCAAAGAAACTAATATTTTCTAAAATCCTAGTTTCTACAATACCATATCACCATATCAATTTTCCGTCACTTCTATCATTAAGAATTTTTCTTACTAAAACTTCTGAAAATTATCTAACATCCTCTTTTTTATCTCTTTTTAGAAAGCTTGTATAAAAATATCGTGAATCAAATCCCCCAATAATTGACTCATAGTCTTAAGAACTTAAGCTAAATACAACCATTCTTTCACTCAATCCCCATCTTCGCTGCTTTCTCTGCATGGATAACTGTTGTATCATAAAGAGGAAGAGCTATATCAGATTGCTTTACTAGAAGACCAATCTCTGTACAGCCTAGGATAACGGCTTCTGCACCAGCATTTTTTAAATCGTCTATAACGGTAAGATATGTCTGTTTTGAACTTTCTCTGATATCTCCCAGACAGAGTTCATCATAGATAATCCGATTGACGTCCGCAATGCCTGCTTGGTCTGGAATCAGCACTTCTAGCCCAGATTCTAGTAATTTCTCCTTGTAAAAGTCTTGGGTCATGGTGTACTTAGTCCCCAAGAGTCCAACCTTTCGAATACCATCATCTACCAGGGCTTGAGCAGTTGCTTGCGCAATTTGCAAAATTGGAATTGCAATTTTCTTCTGAATCTGCGGTGCAACCTTGTGCATGGTATTGGTACAGATGACGATAAAGTCCGCACCCGCCTGCTCTAAGCGCTGGGCAATGTCCGCCAGCACCTGCGCACTCTTGTCCCAGTCTCCAACAGCCTGATAATGCTCAATCTCTGCAAAATCCACACTGTAAAGCAGGATTTTAGCAGAATGTAGACCGCCTAGTTCCCTTTTGATAGTTTCGTTTATAATTTGGTAGTAAGAAGTGGTGCTTTCCCAACTCATACCCCCGATTAAACCGATTGTTTTCATCGTCTAATTAAACTCCTCCTTGTTAATGATTGCCAATGAATTGTACAATATGCTACTGTGAGATCTTTTTCCGACGGCAATCGCAAACAACACTTCCGTGATAGTCGTTTCTTTAAATCCTTCCACAAAGGGATCAATAATAATTTGGTTCATAACAGTTTTAATTCATATGACTAAATTCAGATTTTTAGCTTATCACTCTATCATCAAATTTTGGCTAATTTATATAGTTTATATTCATAGTGATAGGTGGAATAAGTTAACAAAAAACCAGTTGTATTATACTGTAAGAAAAAATGTGGTAGTTATTCAAACGGGCTGTCCTTATTATACCACTAAAATCCCTTACTTACAATATATTATTCCCAACCTAAAATATCTGATTGCCAAATTCTCAACTTGTTCATTCTATTCTTTAAACAAAACTAGGAGAACTGAGCATACTGCTCTGCAAGTTTGCCTTATTTTGAAATATCATAAAGATTATGGCGGCGAAAAACTACTAAATAAAGTAAGAAAATAATCCATAAAATTGGAAGCCCCCAGTTCACCAGAGAAAGACCAGCTGTAAACGGCATAGTCTTAAACAGAATAGATAAGATAAGGAGTAAAACAACTAACACAATGAAAGGGGGGGCGTTCCCAACTGTAACAGAGACATTGTCATTTTCTTTGATATCTAGAAGTAATGCCTGACTTGTAAATCCCAGAATGTCTTTAATATAAAGAGAATGTTTTCCTGCCGATAGTTCAATTTGCTTATCTACAATTGCAGTAACTCTGCCTTGATTGACATCGTCCACTATCAGATAAAGCAAGCCTCTGTCATTGACAAAACTTAGTTTTCTATGAAGTTGCAAAACAGCCATAATAAATACCTCCTAACGACCAATATTATATATGTTTTAAAAATTGAATATATGCAGATGCGCTTCTCTCAATTTCTTACTTTGTTGAAACCGGGTGTCCTCTCTGAACCATAAAAAGCAAAGAGATCACGATAATTTTAGCGACAATAAAAATTTAAATAAAATCTTAAAAGGAACTAATCCCTGCTCAAGAGTATAATAATATTTCCCATCAGGTTGATAATCCTTTTCCTGAATCCCAGCAGATACTGCTAATGCTATTTTTCTCCTCTGTAATTTATCTCCTCCATTTTTACCATAAGACTAACCATAAATTAATACATTATCTATCCACTTTTTAGCAATGACGGACTAGAAAAATTAAATATAGGAAATTGAAAAACTAAGTTTTGATGAGATTCAACTAATTACTATTCTCTTTTTTTATTTATAGTACCTTCTGGGCATTCTTTATATAATTCATGAAATTGTATATTCTTCTAGATATTTCCCCAATTCCTCAATCCAACGTTTATTAATGGTTGAATGTTCCATATCTGAGTGTGTTACTATGATTAATGTTTTCATCTATATTTTTCTCCCTATTTATTAGGTACTGAATTATCAAATTAGGTGCACAAATTCCTCATAGATACTTCATAAGATATTATTCAATTTAGACATTTCTGAGCTCTATGATTTAGTTTTTCTTCCTATTTTTTTGAATTAAGAAATCATCAATCTTTATCCGGTGTTGTGATTTCATTTGTCAATTACTTCACCATCAGAGTCATTAGCAGTTATAATTATCCTACTTTAACAGCTAGTTGATTTGAGGAAATGAAAATAGCAAATCTGTTAGTGTGGCAAGACAATTTCTATCATTTTGACCAATATTCTCTATTCCCTATTTCAAATACTTATCGGTTTTTTATTGTTTTTTTACGAATGGTATGGGAAATTAGTGAAGTAGGATAATTTTACTTACTACAGAAATTATGAAACTATTTTTAGATACTCTTTAGGACTCTATCTCAGATTACCCAAAGGAATAGAATTTCCCGATTCTTGCATTGCTCTATTCGGTTCGAAGAGCTTCAACAGGATTCTTGCGAGCGGCAATCTTGGAAGGAATATAGCCGGCAAAGAATGTCAAAATAATGCTAAGAGCCACTAATGCAGCTGCATTCTCAGGAGAGAGGTTAGCTGTAAAATCTTTGATATTCAACGAATCAGCTACCAATTGGTTAATGGGAATAGTCAGAAGTGCTGCTATTCCGATACCTAATACCCCAGAGCTCAAGCCCAACAGCCCTGCTTCAGCATTAAAAATGCGCGAAATATCTTTCTTACGGCTTCCCAGAGCTCGCAAAATTCCGATTTCTTTCGTTCTCTCTACAACAGAAACATAGATTAAAATTCCAATCATAATGGAAGAAACTAACAGTGAGATGCCTGAAAAGGCAGTTAGAATAAAGGTTACAGAACCAATAATATCAGTAAAAGCCTCTGATACTGTTTTTGCCATATCCGTATAGGAGACAGAATAGCGTTCATAATCATTGCTGTTTTTGCCATATTTTTTGGCTACATCTTCATTAAAGGTGTGTATAGTTTGCAGGATCTTCTTTCGATCTTCAAAAGACTTGGCATAAAAACTTAAACTTGTTGGTGTGTTGTCACCTCCTAGTTGTTGCATCATTGTTTGGTAGCTTTCTTCTGACAGAACCTCGCCACTGATTTCCAAGGCACTACGGGTCTGGCTTTTTTCCTGTGCTTGAACAATAGCTGAACTTTTTTCTACCTTCAATAATTGATTGAGAAAAGTTTGACTATAGCCAATTGTTCCATTAAATGGGGTTGTGGTAGCATCCTTTAGCTGCATGATTTCTGTTATTCTCAGAGTTTGCCCTTCTTGATAAAGGCTGTCTGTCACTTCATTAGGAATAAAGCGCTCTCCAATTTGTCGGAAATATTGGTCATTTGTAAGAACATGGATTTCTTTACCAAGAAGTTCTTCTATCTTTACTTTATTTTTCCCCTTATAACCTAACATAGCAAGTTGTTGTTCACTTAAACTACCATCTGAATCTAAAAATAGAATAGCTTGATTACCAGTTGGATACTTAAATATCTTATCTTCGCTAGCAACTAATCGGTACTTATCCGTAATGGTGGTTTCATCTGTTGGAAGAACTGCAAAGTTGGTAGTAGTTGCCATTAAAGTTCGTACCACATTATCTTGAATCTGATGGATCTGACCATCTGTATCCTTGACAAAAGCCTTAAGAATATAACCAGTATTGAAATTTAGACTTTTGTAGTAAGATTTAGCATGCTTTTTCATATATGAGATGAAATCACCGTCTTTTCCCCCTAGAGCATCTTCAGTGTAATGATTCTGATGTGTTTTCCCTTGCTCAGCTACCTTGATTTCTTTGATTGGTTTTTCAGTTTTTTCTGCTAATCGATCGGATAAGGTTCGAATTCCTCCTGAGTCTGCTGCTGATATAGTTATGGGCATAGTGGAAAGGGTGTCTTCCTGCATACTTTTAATATAGCCATTCATCCCAGATGAAATCGCTAAAACAGAAGCAATACCTATAATTCCAATACTCGCTGCAAAAATCGTTAAGATACTCCGAACTTTCTTAGTCAGCAAATTTTTAAAACTAGAGCTAATTGCCCGAGCAAAAGACATAGAAGTTTTACCAAGCTTGTAACCCTTATTGGAATCAATTTGAAGATTTGGGGCTGTATCTTCGATAATCTTTCCATCTGATAATCGGACAATTCGACTACTACAGTTTTCTGCCAACTCAGGATTATGAGTCACCATAATAACCAACTTACCCTGACTGATTTTCTTAATCAGTTTCATAATTTGTATACTAGTGCTACTGTCTAGTGCGCCAGTAGGTTCATCAGCTAAAATAATTTTAGGATTGGTTACCAAGGCCCGAGCAATAGCCACTCGCTGCATCTGACCACCAGATAATTGATTGGGTTTCTTGTAAATATGCTGCTCCAGTCCAACATCTTTCAGAGCTACAACTGCTCTTTCCTGACTTTCTTTATTGGATAGACCTGAGATAGATAGAGCTATTTTAACATTTTCTAATACTGACAAATGGCTGATGAGCTGGTAATTTTGAAAGATGAAACCAATGGTCCCATTACGATAACTATCCCAATCTTTATCTTTGAAAGATTTCGTCGAAGTGCCATCTACAATCATATCTCCTTCATCATAACTATCTAAACCACCAATAATATTGAGGAGAGTTGTTTTGCCACTGCCACTAGCGCCTAGGATAGAGACAAATTCATGTTCACCAAAACGGATGGATACATCATTCAGTACTCGGTTTTCTTCCTCACCACTATTGTAAATCTTTGTAATATGCTTTAATTCTAACATCAGCATTTCCTCTCTTCTTGCTCTCTACCTGACATACAGTCAAAATTCCAAGAAAAGTTTGTTTTTATAATTTTATTGACATTTATCAAATGCAGCTGGCGATCTGAGCTATGTCTTCCAAAAATTGTTGACGTTTATCATCGGAAATCTTTTCGACACCTGCTAATTGAGTCAATTTAACCGGTGCAACAGCGCAAGTTTTTAAAATTTGATTTTTTAGGACTTTGCCATAATCCTGTGCAAAAGGTGTTACAAAAGAAGGTGTGTTATGAGTCGTGATGATCCAAGCAGATTTCCCTTGTAAATGCCCTTCAAGACCGACTTTTTTATAAGAATAAGCAAAACCTGCTACAAAAACACGGTCAATGAACCCTTTGAGTATGGCAGGCATACCACTCCACCAAAGAGGGAAAATAAAGATTAGATGATCCGCCCAGGTAATCAAATCACGGTATTCTTTCATTTCAACAACTTTGTCCAAGTCACGCCGTTTATGACTTTCATCAAATCGTAATATCGGGTCAAATTGCTCATTGTATAAATCTAAGGTTTTAACAGAATGTTTGCTCGAAATGTTAGCTTGAACCTGCTTGAGAATTGCGCAGTTAAAACTTTGATGGGTTGGGTGAGTATAGATGATTAAAATATTCATGATCGTTCTCCTTTGATATAAATATCAAGCATATGGTCAATAGTGGTTTGAATCGCTTTGTTATCAAGATCATAACCAATGGGACTGTTCGCCAGAACGGCAAAACCTGAAATGAAACTCCAAAAGTGAAACAATGTTTCAGTTTCACTATTGGTGAACTGTTCCTCTTTACGAAGCTTCAAAACAATACGCTTAAATTCTTCAAAACCTGGCAAATCTGAATCCAGCGAAATAGTATCCTGTGTGACCCTTATATATTTGAAAGGAAATTTAACAAAAAGAGCTTCAAAGAAATATGGATACTGTTTGGCAAAGGTGATGAAGTTAAAACCCATTTTAGTCAATTGATGACGAGCAGAAGCTTCCAAATCAATTTCCTGTTGCATTTCTTGATTGAGAAAAGTAGAGAGGCGTTTTAAAACCACTTTTAAATAATTTTCTTTGCTTTCAAAATGACGATAAGGAGTTCCGTGGGTCACACCACAAGATTTAGCGATAGTTCTCAGCGAAAGTTGTTCAATGCCATGTTTTTTGATTTCTTCCACTCCTGTCTGAATGAGTCTTTCTTTCAATCCAGCTGTGTTACGTTTCATAGTCTCCTCCAAAAGTATACGTTGTCTACACCGTTAGTATACACTGTCTACATTGTTTTGTCAATTCTAAGAGTATAATAAAATCCCTTTTCATTGTAAAAAGAATAAAAAGGGATTAGAGATAGAAAAGCCATCATAGTTTATGCTTATTCATTCTACAGAGAATTTGTTCTTTTTAAAATATATCTATAATAAAACAGTCGCATCAGAAAGCCTGCCGTCCAGCCAAAAGGAGCGGCCATCCAAATGCCATTAAATCCTAGGGAAGTGCGAGATAACAAGACGGCTAAAGGCACTTGGAGAATACAGAAAGTTGTGATAGAAGCAATCAAAGGAAGAAGAGATTTTCCATAACCTAATAATAAACCATTTAACACCTGCATCGCTCCAAAAATCAGATAAAAGATTGATACAATACGCAAATACTGTTGACCGATTTGAATGACGGCTGCATCATGATTAAAAATGGAAATGAATGCTGGAGCAAAAACAAAAATCATAACAGAAATGCAGATTGATAAACTGATTGAAAATAATAAGGTACTTCTACCACCCTTGCTAATGCGCTCTCTTTTCCCGGCCCCTTCATTTTGGGCTGTAAAATTCATCAATGCCTGTCCGAGATTAACAGCAGGCATTTCTGCAAAAGAGTCAACCTTAGACGCCGCTGTATAGGCTGCAATAGCGCTTGTTCCAAAACTGTTGACAAGAAACTGAATCACCAGAAAGCCAAAACTAATGAAAACCTGCTGCAACATAGCGGGAAGACCGATAGATAACGATGAACGCAATTCTTTGTTGCTCCATTTTAAATCGAATAAATGAGGAAACAAATCTGGATATTTTTGCTTCATGTACAATAAACAGACAAAGAAAGAAAAATACTGAGCGATGACAGTAGCACCGGCGGCACCAGCAACACCATAATGAAAGCCCGCAATAAAAACTACATCTAAAAATACATTCAGACAAACCGAACTAATTAAAATATAAGTTGGTGTCTTAGAATCTCCAATCCCTCTCAAACAATTCGCTAAAGTATTGTATGCAAAAAGCGGCACCAAGCCTAAAAAGATAATTTTTAAATAAACATCCGCATCAGCTAATAAAGATTGAGGTACATTTAATTGTCTTAGAAATATACTCGAATAGAAAATCCCCAAAATTGTTAAAATAAAAGCTAGAATACTCGTGAAAATCAAGTTCGTATCAAGAATATCTTTCATCTTTTGGAAACGTTTTGCTCCATAAAGCTGGGAGATAAGTACACTGGCTCCAATGGAAATTCCTATTGAAAGGGCAACTGTTAAGGTTACTAACTGAGTACTAGCACCAACAGCTGCCAATCCTTTTGTCCCCACAAGATTTCCGACAATGGCAGTGTCCGTCACATTATATAATTGCTCAAATAAATTTCCTAAGAGGATGGGAACAGAAAAATAGAGTATAGTTTTTAATTCATTTCCTTTGGTTAAGTCCGTCATTTATTTTCTCCTTTTAATCTGCTATAATAAGATTAAAACCATACAATTCGTACAATATCATTATAAATAAAAAATTGGCTCTTATTATCCAAAAAATTGTCGGCAAGATAATTTTATAAGGAGAGAATATGTCTGTTAATTCATTTGAACATTATCCCATGACGTGGAAACCTAATAAGAAACTGTTAAAAGCCCCTCTGTACCTTACACTGGCAGAGTTGCTAGAGCAAGATATTGTCAGTGGCCGGCTGGCAGCTGAAACCAAATTGCCGCCACAGCGTGAGTTAGCAGACTTTTTAGATATTAATCTCAGCACTATTACACGAGCTTTTAAACTATGCGAACAAAAAGGAATCATTTATGCTGTTATTGGCAAGGGAACGTTTGTGTCGCCAAATAAAGCAACTCCTTTAGGGGCGCTTGAAAAGAATCAGTCACTAATTCCACTCGGTAATCTGAGACCTTACTATCAACTGAACACTATTGCATCAGATACCGTTAGGCGATTGCTGCAGAGCCCTTCTATTGATAGACTCTTTCGCTTTGATACGGTTAATGATACCGACTGGCACACAAGAATTGCCCAGTATTGGCTGAAAAATTTTTCTCTCAGTACTTCTCAAGAGAATATCTTTCTAACCTCCGGCACTCAAAACGCACTTGTTTTGCTTTTTCTAACGGTATTTCAGGCTGGTGATAAGATTGCCACAGATACCTTTACCTATACCAATTTTATCTCCCTAGCCCGTCAGTTTCGGATTGAATTGATTCCCATCATATCTGATACTAAAGGCATTCTTCCTGAAGATTTGGAGAAAAAGTGGCAACAGCATCAGATTAAGGGAATTTACCTAGTGCCAACAAACAATAATCCAACTGGTGCTACCTTAACCGCACAGCGCCGAAAAACTTTAGCTGATATCATCATAAAACATCAGCTTTTGTTAATTGAAGATGATACCTATGCCTTTATCAATAAGCAACAGCCGCCTCCATTAGCCAGCCTGATTCCTGACTGTACCTTTTATATCCATGGGCTTTCAAAAGCGTTGTTTCCTGGCTTGCGGATCGCCTATATGGTCGTGCCTGACCGATTTATCAAAAAGATTTCACTTACAGCTAATAATATCAATACTCATATCTCTTTGTTAAATGCTGAAATTACCAGTGAACTCATTTCAAGTGGACAAGCCCAAGAAATTATCCAGCAAAAAAACCGATTGTCAGAAGAACGCAATCGTCTTTACCGTCAGTTCTTCCCTGAAGTTACTTCTGAGAATCCTTTTGCTTTATTTCAATGGCTGCCATTACCAAAGGAATGGAAAGGATATGAAGTTGAAACTCTTGCCCAGCAGCATGGTGTAGAAATTCTTTGTGCAGAACGGTTTTTTGTCGGCGGTGTCATAGAGCAGTCAGCCTTACGAGTATCCATCTGTTCGCCAGAAAATATGGAAGAATTAGAAAGAGGACTAAATATCCTTACGAATTTATTAAGATGATAAGAAGTACGAATTATATTAAAAATGATATTATTTTACTCTTAAGAGAAAATTGAGAAAAAATAACATAAAACGGATTAATCGGTTAAAAGTTGTACAATAGGGCCTGTCAAAGAATTTTGACTTAGCTCCTCCCTAAATGTTAAAGAATTTAACCTAGACCAAAAAGGAGAAAAACGATATGATGATGATGAAAAGAGAAATGCTTGGAAACCAGTTAAGAAGAAGCAGAGAAGTATTTGGCTATAGTCAGATTCAAGTAGCTAATTTGCTTGGTGTCTCCCGGCAAACAGTTTCTAACTGGGAAAATGACAAAACGATTCCAGATGGCATCAGTCTAATACAGTTAGCAGATATTTATCATATTTCTTTAGATAAATTATGCGGTCGGACAGTTTTGCTAAAATCGACATCTCATTCGGTTAGTAAGGTGGAAATCGGGCAAATGCTTGGCTTAGTTGGTGTATTCCTATGCTGCTCGCTCGTTAGTCTGACAAATATCCTATTTTTTAGTTTCCTTTTTCTCTGCTTCTTAATCTTTTTCATCTATTCTCATTTTCAAAAATACAATCATTAATATTGGAGGTCAGAAATGACGAAAGAGACAAGAGGATTAGCCTTAATTGCGGGTATTTATTTTCTTCTTTTTGTAATTCCGCATTTTATACATTTTTCATATGGAAATCAGTCACTTAGAATGATTATCCCGCTGCTGGCTTATATTTTCCTAGCTTTATTTGGACTCTATGTGTTGCGTTATCGGTTAAAGGAAAATTTGTCGTGGATAAAACAGCATAAGCTGAAAAGTTTGGGGATTACGCTGCTTGTCTTTTTAGCGATGACCCTCTTTACGATAGCAGGCAGTTTTTTAGCTCAGTTTGACTATTCATTTTTTAACATTGACCAGTCAAACTTAACTAACGATACCAATATTGGATCGGCAATGAATTTGTTTCCTGTACCTCTGCTAATCTTGGTTTTAGGTATCTTAGGACCTTTTGTTGAAGAAATTATCTATCGTTATATTTTGCTAAATTTTTTTAAAAAATATTGCTCTGTGGGAGTGGCGATTTTTTTATCCAGTCTTTGTTTTGCCATGATTCATGTCAATCATTTTACAGCCAATGAATTGTTAGGCGTTTTACCTCATTTTATGTCAGGTCTTGTCTTTGCTTATACTTATCACAAAACAGATAATCTCCTTTTTTCATCTGCTGTGCATATCTTCAATAATAGCAGTATATTTTTACTGATATAAAGGCGAAGACTATACTAAACCGAGGTTGTTTAATCTGCTTTGAATTCTATATTTATTAAGGAAGAAGGTTCTTTTATATGTTGACCAGCTGTTTTAGTTTTTTAGTCATCCTTTGTATTTTAGTCTATTTCTATTTAATGTTAGACTTGCATTTAAAAAATAAGGGCATCTACAGTCCTATCAGACATGCTGTCAGTGACTATGGGGTAGGGGAGTATAAATATCTTTTTAACTGGGCAGGAATTGTCAGTACATTCCGTAATATTTTCTTGATAGGTGCTCTTATCTGTTGGAACTATGAGGCTGCCTTTAAAGAAAAAGCTATTTGGTTATTAGTACTGGCTTTGGTTGGCTATTTCGGAGTCATGGTTTTTCCAACAGATATTGAGGGAAGCCACAAAACAATCAGCGGTCGCCTGCACTTGCTATTTGCTATTTTACAGTTTACCGTCTTGGCCATTTTTCTTTTTCAATTGACCGATGTAATGAGTGCATTAGTGCCTTCGTTAGCTGTTTTCTTCTTGGCAATAGAATGGCTGATAAAGATTGGTTTATATGGATTGGTCGCCGCACTTATTTTACCTTTTTTAAAACCCTTCTTTGGGTTATTAGAACGCATTTTTCTGTACGCAAGCAATATTTATATCCTGATTTTTTGTATAATACTATTTCAACAAAAATAGATTATGGATTTTATTATAGCCGTTTAGTGTATCCTTTATTATATATGGGATTCTTAATAAAGAATTGTTTGAACTGTACGATAAGATAGTAAAGCAAGATAGTAAAGCGAAAAGGGCGGAAGTTGCTTACTACAATTGAGATACTTTTATAACTAACTATAAGTGTGGTTACTAATTGAGATACAAATCGTTTATTAGAAAGAGAAAACTATGCTGAATGAACAAGATACTTGTGTTCCGACGGGTATTTCTCCAAAAGAGACGGGCTTTTGTTATACTATGTCAATAATTGGCAGGAAATATAAACAACAATTCTACATATTTTAGTTGAAAATGCGATAGTTTGTTATAATGAACTTCATCGACTAATTGGGACAATTTCGTTTAAAACCTATTCTCTATGCTTTATGTGATTGAGGTAAAAGAAAGAGAAAATAATTGAAGAGGCAAAGAGCGATTGTTATTTTCATAAGAGAAATTGCAAATAAATAGAACACTTTCTGTCCTTAAAATTACAATTTATTTACAAAAGGCTAAATAAGGGGAATATTAAACCTTGAACTGTCAAATTAAGTGCACATTTTCCTCGTAGAAAACTTCATAAGGTGTCTTCCAATTAAGACACTTTCGTGGTCTATTATTAAGTTTGTTCTCCCACAGCTGAATGGGTTTGATTATCAACCAATGTTAGATCACTTCCTTTTGGAAAATATTCTCTTACTAGTCCATTCGTATTCTCGTTAGACCCTCGTTGCCATGGAGCATGAGGGTCTGGAAAATAAACTTCAACTTTCAATTGACCACTCAATTTCTGTGATACGTGAATTCTTTCCCTCTATCGGGAGTTACTGTATGCTTTGTCAAGGGTTCTAACATTTTTACCATAGTTTCTATAACCAACTTGCTTTTCTTGATAGCTACCTTCTGGATTTTAAGAAAACGAGAATAGCGATCCGTTAGAGTCACTAAACAAGCTTTTCCAGTTTTACCTGCAACAGTATCTGCTTCCCAATCTCCTATTCTAGTTCGGTTATTAGCGTCTTCAAGTCTTTCGTGAATGGTATGAGAAATAGACATTTGCCCTCTATTTTCGACATGATCTTTTGTATGAGGTGTTTTCCCACGATGACGGAGCTTTTATATGACACCACGAGCGCCATATAAAAGCTTGTCGTCAAAGTGACCGCGATAGATGGCTCTATAGATTGTTTGATAACTAATAACAGCTTTCCCGTACTCTAATCGCAACCGGCCTTCTATTTCTTCAGGAGACCATTGATAATCGAGAAATAGATGCTTGACGGTATTGCTTAAATTGTGATCTATTTCAAGCATCCGTTTCCACTCGCGGCTAATACTATACGGATAACGATGGGGCAACTTAGCAATTTGAGAAAAATTTAGGCCTTGCATACGGTAAATGAGAATACTCTCACGCTCATCTATGGTAAAATGATGATAGCTCATAAGATTTCCTTTCGTAACTAGTTTGTTCAATTCTATTTTACTAGAAAATCTTATGAGTTTTTATTGTGCACTTATATTGTATATTCAAGGTGAAAAAAAGTCCCATATGACCTATAATGAAAAGCGATCAAACCATCATTTAGAAAGAATCATATGGAACCATTACATTTTACCTCAAAACTACTCGATATCAAAGACCCTAATATCCAAATTATAGATGTTGTTAATAGAGATACACACAAGGAAATCATCGCTAAACTGGACTACGACGCCCCATCTTGTCCTGATTGCGAAAATCAAATGAAGAAATATGACTTTCAAAAATCGTCTAAGATTCCTTACCTCGAAACGACTGGTATGCCTACTAGAATTCTCCTGAAAAAGCGTCGTTTCAAGTGCTATCATTGTTCGAAAATAATGGTCGCTGAGACTTCTCTCGTCAAGAAGAATCACCAAATCCCTCGTATCATCAACCAAAAGATTGCTCAAAAGTTGATTGAAAAGGCTTCTATGACCGATATTGCTCATTAGCTGTCTATTTCAACTTCAACTGTCATTCGCAAGCTCAATGACTTTCACTTTGAGCATGATTTTTCTCGCCTTCCTGAGATTATATCCTGGGATGAGTATGCCTTCACTAAGGGAAAGATGAGTTTCATTGCACAAGATTTTGAAAAGCTCGATATCATCACTGTCCTTGAGGGAAGAACACAAGCTATCATAAGAAATCATTTTCTCCGCTACAATCGAGCTGTTCGCTGTCAGGTGAAAATCATTACGATGGATATGTTTAGTCCCTACTATGACTTAGCTAAACAGCTTTTTCCGTGTGCTAAAATCGTTCTGGATCGCTTTCACATTGTTCAACACTTAAGCCGTGCTATGAGTCGTTTGCGTGTCCAAATCATGAATCAGTTTGAACGAAAATCCCATGAATATAAGGCCATCAAACGTTACTGGAAGCTCATTCAACAGGATAGCCGTAAATTGAGTGATAAGCGATTTTATCGCCCTACTTTTCGTATGCACTTAACCAATAAAGAAATCCTAGACAAACTATTGAGCTATTCGCAAGACTTGAAACACCACTATCAGCTCTTGCTTTTTCACTTTCAGAACAAGGACCCTGACAAATTTTTCGGACTCATTAAGGACAATCTAAAGCGGGTCCATCCTCTTTTTCAGACTGTCTTTAAAACCTTCCTCAAGGATAAAGAAAAGATTGTCAACGCCCTTCAACTACCCTATTCCAATGCTAAATTGGAAGCAACTAATAATCTCATCAAACTTATCAAACGCAATGCCTTTGGTTTTCGGAACTTTGAAAACTTCAAAAAACGGATTTTTATCGCTCTGAACATCAAAAAAGAAAGAACGAAATTCGCCCTTTCTCGATCTTAGCTTTTCTTCAACCCACTACAGTTGACAAAGAGCCATATAAAGTTGACCAAAAGTTGACCAAAAACAAAAGAAACGCTGATAAATCAACGTTTCTCAAACTTAAGCTATACCGGCGGCCGGGGTCGAACCGGCACGTCCTTGCGGACACTGGATTTTGAGTCTAATATTATTAGTTTTAAATCTCAGAAATATTGATTTTATAAGCTTTTTTTCCATAATATTTTTTAAAACTTAGTATCACTTCCAAAGTTTAGATACTTTTTAGTAACTATAAAATGCTAGAAAGTATACTCCTTATTAAAAAGAGTTTTGGACTAGTTTTGTGCAATTTTATTACCCATATCCGTAATAAGAGAGGCTAAATTAATTGTCTTTAATGATTGTAGAAATTGGTTGTGAATATCATTAGACACATAACCAGCTAGCAAAATATGCTCAGCCATGTCATATTGCTTAATCAAGAGAATCTTATCATGTTTTTCATTAAATAAAATCGCACTAATTGCTGTATTAAAGACTGGAAAACGAAAACTCGCACATTGTGAACAATAAGGAATATCTCCCTCATCTTTTAAAAATTTTTTCTCCAAAGGATGCCCACATTCGGGACAACAAGTCATTGTTTTGTCAAATATAGAAACCTCTTTTTTAAAGTTCTTAAAAGTAATTTTACCAGTAAAATCGAGACCACGCAAGACATTGAAATAAATCAAGACTTTTTTTAAAATTTATCTTATGATATACTAAACTTATCAGCTATTGGTTCTGAAAAAGTGTCTGCCACAGTTTTACTACAAATTCTCATGACTTGTGCCAAGATTTATAAAAAACGGATAGCTATAATAGCTCTTAGAGCAAAAACATGACATATAGGAGGTTAAAGACATGTCATACTTTTATCTTTTTATCGCCATTGTAGGAGAGATATTGGGAACTAACCTTTTGAAATTATCAGACGGTTTTACAAAGCCTATTCCAACCGTTTCTGCCCTACTTAGCTATGGCGTTTGTTTCTATTTCTTATCACTAGCAATGCAAAAAATTCCTTTAGGAATAGCTTATGCAACATGGTCAGCTGTCGGTTTAGTTTTGACAGCCTCTATCGCAGTAATGATTTTCAAAGAAACACTAAATGTTTATAGCATTATCGGTTTAATTTTGATTATCATTGGTGTTGTCATGGTTAACTTATTAGGAAATGCAGGACATTAATAAAACCGGCTCTATACTATTTGTAGTGGGTAAATCCCCTATGGATATTATGGAGCCTATTTTGTTGTAGAAAAAAAGTTCCATAAGAACTATAATGAAAAGCTAGAATTCTGTCAATATTTTGGACACATTTTGGGAGGGAATTTTGAAGACTAGCGTCCTCCTAATTTTCCCAATAAGTTTTAACTTCTTCAAAAATCTTATTCAAAAGTTCTGCATCTTTTTCTGACAACTGATTTTTTTCTATAACTCTATCTTTTAGTTCTGTTGCCTTTATTTTATTTCTTGCCACCGAAACTGCTATTGAATGTTTCAAAATATCAAACTCATCCTTTGAAAAGTTTGCAATATTGGTAAGATCTAATTGTTCTAGAGGTAAACTACTGATAATTGAATAAGGTTTTTGTCCCAGCAAATAATCTGTAGTAGTCCCAAAGATATTTGCTAATTTCACAACGAATTCTAATCCTGGTTCTAACGTTCCATTCTCCCACCGAGAATATGTCCCTTGTTGAACTCCAATTAATTCCGATATTTGTACTTGAGTTAACTTTTTTGATTTTCTGAGAGTTTTTAACCTCTCTGAAAATTTATAATCCTCTGTATACATAATTCTCCTATAGATATTCTTATTCGTATATTTTAGCTTGACAAAATATTCTAAACGGTATAAAATAGAATTATTCCATAAGGAATATTTATTTTGAGATTGAATATTCCATTGAGAATATTATAGCATAAAAGGAGGTAAAAGCGTATGTAACTAGTAGTCGATTTAAAAAATTTTAATAAAGGAGGTAGGATTCGACAAAATAAAAAATCTTGAAACAAATGTGCCGTTCGTTCCAAGATCAAAACATATTATGTAACAATTATACCACAGAAAACTCTTCAGTTGCACAAGAAAATTTCGGAGGTTTCACAAAAAGATGACCAATAAAGAGTTAGTCAATCAAATTTCTGGCCTAAACTCTACCTCTACTCTTAAAAATTGGATTCAACTGATTAAAGAGATAAGTGGCAAGGAATTTAAGAAAATTAAAGTTCCTATCAGTAGAAATCCCAGAACTCATCAATTAAGTTATACAGTTGCCTATGATTTTACAGACGAAGACCTTAGACAATTTCAAAAGTTAGCTAAACTAAAACTTGAAATAGGTCTAAAAGAGGCTATACAAGCCGTATTTGGGAGTCTAGCAGACAATGAACATGAATCCCTAAACCAAGTAATAGATGAGCTCTACGATGAACTGAGCGCCTTAAAACAGGAATTTAAGCGAGAAATGCGACTGATAAAAATTGAGAATTCCAACCTAAAAAAGAAAATCCAAGATATTGAAGAGTCGATGCAAACCGGCTTACTAGGGTTTGTTAACAAGAGGTCAAAAAATAGGTTCGGCTAATAGCGAGTTTTCGGCTGAGCCATGAGGCAGAAAGCCGAAAATGAGCGTAGATGCGGACGGACCATTTTTGACCGATAGGGTGTGTAGTAACACCACCCTCTGCAAGTTAGGTGTACCATCGAAAGAATTCAGTATTTCCAAGGGTTTCGGAGATTTTAAGGGTGGCAAAATTAAGCAAAAAGTTGAATCAAAATCTATGGCAAAAAATGAACATTTACGTTCTGTATTTGACTGGATTCAAATTCAGTTTGATAAGACTGAATTTTCGCCAAGAGAAATAATCGAAGACATTCTATTTCTTGACTATGACCTATTTATTGAGAATAAAGGGAGCCTTAAATACTATAACTATGATAGCCAGCTTCATTATGGGAATATCCGTATCTACTATGGAGCGAAAGAGTCGTCCTACATGCTTGTCATGTCAGGACAGGCACTCGAGTTCTATAGAGATATGGTATTAGATCCAAATAGTCTGTCCGAAAGACAGTTTTTGAACAACCTCTACTACAATTACAATCATTTTTCAGTAAGACGAATTGATATTGCAATAGATGATTTTAATGAAACACCCTATTTCACTCCTAATCAGCTTCTAAAGATTTGTCAGAAGAAACGCTTTATATATGGAAAAAGCACCTACTACAATACCTACGGAGATGAAACAATCGGCCAGACCTTATATTTGAGAAAACCCAATGATGACGAAAGACTTAGAATTTACGATAAACGCTTAGAACGAGCTGAGAAGCTCGGTATCAGCAAGCGGTATATAGAAAATTGGATAAGAACTGAGTTAGAACTTAGGAAAGAAAAAGCTCACTACTTCATTCAAGAATGGTTGCATTCAGAAATAGATCTTCTCAACTTTACCAAGGGATATCTCAAAGAAAAAGTGAGGTTCTATAGTGATAGCTATTTCTCAAAACCTTTGAGATCTTGGGAAAAGTTTTTAGGCCATTCAAAACCCGTCTCTATCATTATTTCAAAATCAAAAACAGAACTAGAACAAAAATTAGAATGGTTTACCTATAAAGGTTCAGGAGCTATTCTAAAAGCGTATAAATTTCTATACGACAATAACTTACTGCATGAGTATGAGAAAGCTAACTATCTCGCACTCAACAATATGGAATATCCACCAGATTTAGCAAGTGGATTAATAGAAAGAGCAATACTCTTTAAACGAGAGGATTTGATCCCTACAATCAAAGAAAATATTAAAAGGAGAAATTAACTATGGCAAAAATGCTTTCACAAAATGACTGGAATTTTAATAACATTGGAACAAAATTTGAATTGGATGAAGTCATTCCAAAATTTGAAACGGAAGTCCGAGCAGATGCAAACGGAGAAATTATCAAAAACCGAGATGGTAGCGAAAGACGTTTTAATACCGATAAAATCATTGGTTGGAAATACAATGTAACAATCAAGGATGGACAATTCAAAAAGAAATCAACCCAAGTCTCAGTAGACAATCCAGATGCCTTGGTTGATAATGACTATATCCAAGCAATGGATGAAGTACCAGTTACATTTGACAATTTACAAGCTACTATGATTAGCACGACAATGTATTACAAGGCTGATGCTATCCATTTAGTAGATGTAAAACAAAAATAAGTATTAGACAAGGGGAGTTAATCCTCCCCTTAGTTAATCTAATTAGAAAAGGAGATCACATGATTAAAACTGTAACAAAAGATGACCTTATCGAACTTGGATTTGCTCCAGGAACTGCAAGAAAGATTATCCATACCGGCAAATTACTATTAGTGAATCGTGGTTTTAACATCTACGATAACAAAAGGATTGGTACAATTCCAGCCAGTGTCGCAGAAGAACTATTAGGAATTGAACTCCAGAAAGAAGCGTAGCTTATGGCTTTACGTAAAAGTAGAGACGGAACTTGGATTGTTGATGTTTCCAATGGTATAAATCCAATATCTCTAAAACAACGTAGAATTGTAAGAAAAGGATTCAAAACTAAAAAAGAAGCATTGGAGGCCGAACAATACTTACGAAGTGTCGAACTTAAAGAAAAAAGTTTCAACTCAAAAATATCAATTGATATCCTTTATGATCTCTTAAAAGAAGAGGATAGAATAAACAACAGAAAACAAAGCTATATAGATACACAAGAAAACAACTATAACAGGCATATAAAAAACTATTTTGAAAAAGTTGATGATGTAGCTAAATTAACTTATGAAGATATCTATCAATTCAGAGAACATCTAAGAGATAAAAATACTCAAAACTCAGAAAAGAAGCTAAGTCCAAACACTATTAATAAAATTATAATTTTACTAAAGAAAATTCTGGATGTTGGATTAAGAAAGGGATTTTACAAGGAACATCCCGTAGGATTACTGAAAAAATTACCCATAGAAAAAGTAAAATTAAATTTCTGGACAGTAAAAGAATTTAAGCATTTCTTAACACTATTTAGCAACGATGAATACAATATAAAATTACTATTCACAGTTCTATTTTTTACTGGTCTAAGACTCGGAGAAGCTCTTGCTCTAACGTGGAAGGACATAGAGTTTTCTACAAATACAATCCATGTAAGTAAATCAATATACGTTAAAAAAGGTGAAGAACACATTAGTAGTACAAAGACAAAAGCTGGAACCCGAAGAATCATCATGAACACCAAACTAGTGGAGACACTAGAAGAATGGAGGCAAACACAGCATGAAAGATTAAAAGAATTTACAACCAACCTAGATGATCTACAGATATTTCAAAATAGCCCGATTACGATAACTAAGGATTCAATCGAAAAACAATATAAAAAAATATTACAAAGAGATAGTTCTTTAAAAAAAATAAGAATTCATGACTTCAGGCATTCACATGCTTCCCTACTAATAAACCAAGGAGAAGATTATCTTGTCGTAAAAGAAAGATTAGGACATGCTTCTATAACTACAACAATAGATACATACTCTCATTTGTATCCAAGCAAGCAACAAAAATTAGCGGATAAATTAGATGATTTGTTATAAAACTAGTAATTTTAAGTAACTCAGCGTTACAAATTCAACAAATAAAAGAAAAAGACAAGGTCCGAAAACCTTGTCTTTAATACTATACCGGCGGCCGGGGTCGAACCGGCACGTCCTTGCGGACACTGGATTTTGAG
>OKNR01000067.1_pt1 | contig 21428 bp, 18 predicted proteins | sample 1610141 | NCBI WGS metagenome assembly OKNR01 (sample SAMN04436622, study PRJEB24849) | human gut metagenome | biome: human gut; feature: NICU; material: stool | host: Homo sapiens | place: USA: Saint Louis, MO | collected 2009-12-24
GATACTCACTTAATCAGAGGAACAACTTTGTTGCACTTGACTTGACAATTGAGAATTTTTTATTTTTAAATATTCTAAAAAATCTTTTTCATTAAATTGTCCATCAGCTATTAGACTATAGAGTTTCCTTTCGTTTTTAAAAGGTTCTTTCTTTAAATTTGTAATAATTTCGTGTTCACCATAAGCATTGAAATCAATTTTAGGAACGATATTATTTTTAACAATATCATCAGTTAAAATTCTATCAATCATGAAACTTATTTGATTATAAGTATCACTCGCTAGTATGCTAGCAATTCCCTTTTATTTTTTTCTTTTTCTTTCGAAATTCTATCTAATGTATGATAACTTATCAAAAATAATATTATTATACAAACAATATTCAATAAGCCAACAAAGAAATTTAAATCTATTTTTTTGATATTTAAAATGTTAAGGTAATCAATTGTTACTAAGACAACAAACAATATCACAACTAAAAATATTTGTTTTTTCATATATGACTCCCGGATAACAGTTACTTTGTAATCACTACCACTATCTTTTATCTAGTTAATAATTGAATTATTATTTTTTCAATTATTACCATAAAAGAAAAGCTCATTTCATTTTAACAAAATAAATAGTATTTTACCAAGAATTCAATAGTTAACCAAAGTTATTGAGAACTCTTCTGATAACCAATTAATAACATATTAATAATTAGCAACAATTGATCAATATTTCTAACATAAATCCCAAAACAGCTTATAGCCTCAATTACTTAAAATATTTAAAAATTATACCATCTTTCAATCTTTTTTCCCGAATAATCTAAATGGAACTATCCAAATTATTTATTCAAAGGAGATTTATGAAGAAATACAGTCAATTATTTTTACTATCTAGCACTATTTTGGGCGTGTTTTCTGCTCAACTAACTGCTCAAGCCTCGGAAGCAGATAATGCTCAAAAAAGCTCAAATCCAGCAACTCTTGCTAGCAACATTACCGTCAATGTTTCTGGAAATACAGCTTCTATTAACTACACACGCTCACAGACACAAGTTCCTTACACCATTTACCACGCTGTTTGGTCTGATGAAAATGGGCAAGATGATATCAAGTGGTATTCTGCACCTCAGACACCAACTACAGCTATTGATTTGCGTCAGCACACTGGTTATGGAACCTTTCACGTCCACACCTATATCAATATCAATGGAAAAATGGTCGGTTTAAACGGAACGACTTTCAAAGTAGAAAAACCAGCTAGCGGCACGGTTTCTACAACCGTTTTAGGAAAGACTGCTCAAATATCCTTTACTCGAAACAAAGATCAAACAAATGCCAATATTTTACACGCTGTTTGGTCTGATGAAAATGGGCAAGATGACATCAAGTGGTATACGGCAGGGCAAGACACAACAGAAATTGACTTATCCAATCATAAAGGATACGGTGTTTACCATGTTCATACTTATGAAAGTAAAAACGGAAAGATGATTGGATTAAATGGCACCACTTTTAACCTTGAAAAACCAAATCCTACTATTCAGACTAGCTTTCCTGAGCCTGGTATCATGGATATTCAGATCAAAAATGTTCCTGAAACAATCTACAAACTAACTGTTCCGGCTTGGTCTGACCGCAACAGACAGGATGATCTTCAATGGTATGCAGCTACTAAAAATCCTGATGGAAGCTACAATGTTAGAGTTGAGCTAAAAAAACACAACTATGACACAGGAACTTATCACATTCATCTTTACGGAGAAAGCTATGTCAAACCAGAGTTTACTGGCTTAGCTGGAATCACTGCCCAAGTTGATGCTGATAAATTGCCTTCTGAAGAAGAGCAAAAACCTTTCTTCTCTGTTGAAAATATCAATCAAGAACAAGGGACTTATACCGTCAAAGTTAGTGAAACTTCAAAGTCCAAGCCGATTCAATCCGTCCGAGTACCTATTTGGAGCACAAGCAATCAAAGCAATATCAAGTGGTATACAGCCACTAATAACGGTGACGGAACATTTACGGCAGCATTTGATATTCGCAATCATCAAGTTTTGTCTGGAACATACACCAATCATATTTATGTGAAATATAAAGACGGTAGCGAGCATAGTTACGCAACGGATTCGGTTACTATGTCCGCAGAAAAAATTAAAACCAAAGTATCTGTCGATAAACGCTCAACTTATCTTTATGAGGTGACAGTGACAGATGCCTACGGTGACGGAACAATTACCCTACCGACTTGGTCTGAAGTCAATGGACAAGACGACATTCAGTGGTACACTGCTACTAAAGCTGGAAATGGAATTTACAAATTCACAATTGATACGCAAAAACACACTGGCAGCGGGCTTTTCCATACACATGTCTACCGCAATCTCAACGGTCAAATGATTGGACTAACTGGTACGAGCTATCAAGTAGAGAAACCTGCTGTTTCTTTCCAACCAAATTATGCCGCAGCAACGACTTATCCAAAAGGGCAATGCACTTGGGGCGCCAAAGCTCTTGCGCCTTGGGCTGGCAATTACTGGGGCAATGGTGGTGATTGGGCTGCTAGCGCCAGACGAGCTGGTTTTAAAACCGGTACAACTCCACAAGTAGGGGCTATTATTTGTTGGACAGACGGTGGTTACGGTCATGTTGGAGTTGTTACTCACGTAGCCTCAAACACACGCATTCAGATTCAAGAGGCCAACTACGCTGGGAAACAGTATATTGGCAACTTCCGTGGCTGGTTCAATCCTCATGCAGCTGGACAAGGAGCAGTTAGTTACATTTATCCAAAATAAGTTCCTCTGAATAACTTTAAAAACCTTGGAAAACAAATCCAAGGTTTTTATATTATTTTCAATGTCTAAAATGCCGTACGCCTGTAAACACCATGGCAATGCCGTATTTATCAGCCATGTCGATAGACTCTTGGTCACGGACGGAGCCACCCGGCTGGATGATTGCTTTCACACCTGCAGCAGCAATTTCTTCAACATTGTCCGCAAATGGGAAGAAAGCATCACTAGCAAGGACCGCACCGTCAAGACGGTCTTTCGCTTGGTCAAGAGCGATACGAACAGAAGCCACACGATTGGTTTGACCAGGACCGACACCCAGTGTCATGTGGTCATTTGTCACGATGATACCATTCGATTTCACATATTTGATCGCTTTCCAAGCAAATTCAAGCGCTGTTTTTTCTTGGTCGTTTGGTTGTCGTTTGGTTACAACCTTCCAATCCGCTGGATTTTCTTCAATAACATCTTGGTTTTGAACCAAAAGCCCACCGACAACACCCGTGTATTCTTTTTCAATTTGGCTAGCTTCTTGAGCTTCAAATGGCAATTGAAGAATCCGCAAGTTTTTCTTCTTCGTTGTCAAGATTTCAAGGGCTTTTTCTGAATAACTTGGTGCAATGATGATCTCAAGGAAAATAGCGTGCATTTTCTTAGCAGTTGCTGCGTCAACTTGGCGATTCAGCACAACAATTCCACCAAAGATTGAAACTGGGTCAGCTTCATAAGCGTAATCCCAAGCTGTTTCAATATCGTCAGCTTGTCCGATACCACACGGGTTCATGTGTTTAAGGGCAACAACAGTGGGACGGTCTTTGAAATCACGGATAATGCGGATTGCAGCGTCAGCATCGCGGATGTTGTTAAATGACAATTCTTTACCGTTTAATTGTTTAGCAGAAGCAATTGAGTAATCTGTTGGCAAAGCTTTTTGGTAGAAATCAGCATCTTGTTGAGGATTTTCACCATAACGCATTGGTTGTTTCAAATCGTAAGTGATTGTGAGTTTTTCAGGTTTTGTTTCACCAACTTGTTTTGTGAAATATTCTGCAATTAAAGCATCATAAGCTGCTGTATGACGGAAAACTTTTGCTGCCAAACGTTGACGAGTTTCAAAGCTTGTTTCACCATTAGCTGACAATTCATCCAAAACAACAGCGTAGTCAGCTGGATCAACGACAACTGTGACACTAGCGTGGTTTTTAGCAGCCGAGCGAAGCATTGAAGGACCACCGATATCAATATTTTCAACCGCATCAGCGTAAGTCACTTCTGGTTTCAGAATAGTTTCTTTGAATGGGTAAAGGTTAACCACAACAAGGTCGATCAATTCAATGTGGTTATCTTTTGCGGCTTGAAGGTGGCTGTCAAGATCGCGACGGGCCAAAAGACCACCATGAATATTTGGATGAAGTGTTTTCACACGACCGTCCATCATTTCCGGAAAACCAGTCACATCATCAATCGCGATGGTCTCCACACCTGCTTTATCAAGAGCAATCTTAGTCCCGCCAGTTGAGATAATATCCCAACCAAGTTTTTTCAATTCTTGAGCAAATTCAACAATACCCGCTTTATCAGAAACACTAATTAGTGCACGTTTTGTCATTTCAGTCCTACTTTCTATAAAAAATAAACCAGTTAATCATAATGCCAGCAATAAACCCGATAGCATAAGCTAAACTAAGACGCCATGGATTTTCAAGATTGCCAAATAGTACATTTACTATAAAGGCAACGACAATAAAAGTTAATACAAACACCAAAATTTTTTTCATCATCATAATCTTCTAATAAGCTAGCATTGCCAATAGCTACGCTATCAAATACGCTGACTACTTTTTCTCAACTCCTAAGCTCTCTAAAACTTCTGGGTAGAGTTTATACTCATTTTCATGAATGCGAGCTTCAAAACTGTCAATAGTATCATCAACCAGACGAGGCACACGAACTTGTTTAATCACTTTTCCGGTGTCAACACCATTGTCAACCCAGTGAACGGTCACACCGGATTGGCTGACACCAGCATTCCAGGCATCTTCAATCCCATGAGCGCCTGGAAATTCTGGCAGATAAGCTGGGTGAATATTGATGATACGGCCTTCGTAAGCTGCTAGCAGAGTCGGACCAACAATCTTCATATAACCAGCTAGACAAACCAAATCAATATCATATTTTTCAAGCAAAGTGACAATAGCCTCTTCGTAAGTTGCTTTATTGTCAAACTCTTTAAGTTTAAAAGCATGAGCTGTCACACCAAGTTTTTCTGCACGTTCTAAGACATATGCATCTCGGTGGTCTGAAAAGACAAATTCAACTGGAAATTGCTCCGCAATAACTTGAAAATTTGACCCATTACCACTCGCAAAAACTGCGATTTTTTTCATTATTTAATCACCACACTTGCATCAGTTTTTTTAACAATACGACCAAGTTCGTAAACTGGTTCGTCAAGCAATTCTTTCACGCGCTCAACCTTATCAGGGCTAACTGCCAACATCAAACCAATACCCATGTTGAAGATTTCAAACATTTCTTCGTGTTTGATGTTACCGTATTTTTCAAGAGCTTTGAAAATTGGAAGAATAGGAACTTTATCTTCTTCGATTTCAGCAGCTAAATCATCCGCAAACATACGTGGGACATTTTCAATAAAACCACCACCAGTAATGTGAGCAATACCGTTAACCAATTCTTCTTTGATAAGTGGAAGCACCGCTTTAACGTAGATACGTGTTGGTTCAAGAAGAACTTCTTTTAATTTTTTGCCTTCAAGTTCAGGAAGCACTTCTTCACCGGTGTAATCAGCAAAGACACGACGGACAAGTGAATAACCGTTCGAGTGAATCCCACTTGAAGCAAGCCCAAGAAGAACGTCACCATCAGAAACTTTTGAACCATCAATAATTTGTGATTTTTCAGCAACACCTACTGCAAAACCAGCCAAATCATAATCATCTTCACCATACATACCAGGCATTTCAGCAGTTTCACCACCGATAAGAGCTGCGCCAGATCGAACACAACCTTCAGCAACACCTGCAACGACTTGTTCAAGTTTTGCAGGTTCATTTTTACCAGTAGCAATGTAATCTAGGAAATAAAGTGGCTCTGCCCCAGCTGCAATGATGTCATTGACACACATGGCAACACAGTCTTGGCCAATCGTATCGTGTTTGTCATATTTAATGGCAAGCATGAGTTTTGTTCCCACACCATCAGTTCCTGAAATCAAAACAGGTTCTTTCACGTCCAGCTGAGACAAATCAAACATTCCACCAAAGCCACCAAGAGCTCCCATAACACCTGCACGTTCAGTACGCGCAACGTGTTTTTTGATACGTGCAACAACTTCATAACCCGCTTCAACATCAACACCAGATTGAGCATAAGCATTTTTTGTCATAATAATTTTCCTTCTCTTTTTTTGTCAAAAAACCATATTGGAGATTGCGACGTTTTTTCAGTCAAACCATTCTTTTGACTGAAAAAGCTAGTCAGGTCTTTAGCTTTGGTCCCATAGGACAAAGCGTCCACTGACAAATGCTTTAGCCTTTAGTCAGTGGTAAGACGTGGAGCATAAGCATTTTTTGTCATAATATTTTTCTCCTTTTGGGAAATAGCAGAGCTATTAAACAGTTCTATTTATTTTCATTAACTTCATGAATATAGAAGCTTGTTTTTTCTTCTAAGCTCTTGAGGTAAGGTTCTTCGTAATCGTAAAGTGGTGTTGGATACTTACCGTCAAAGTAAGCCACACACAAACCACCATTAGGCGCATCTGTATCAAGACCGATTGATTCAATCAAACCGTCAATTGACAAGTAAGTCAAGCTATCAGCACCGATAATCTCACAAACTTCATCTTTAGTGTGGTTAGCTGAAATCAATTCACGACGATTTTGAATATCGATACCGTAGAAGCATGGGTATTTCAATTCTGGACTACCGATTGCCACATGAACTTCTGTCGCACCAGCTTCACGAAGCAAACGAACGATACGGCGTGATGTAGTTCCACGCACGATAGAATCATCAACCATGACCACGCGCTTACCTTTAACAACACCAGATACGGCTGAGAGCTTCATGCGAACACCTTGCTCACGCAACTCTTGTGTCGGTTGAATGAAAGTACGTTGTGTGTACTGATTTTTCACCAAGCCCATTTCATTTGGGAGACCTGATTCTTCAGCAAATCCCATCGCTGCTGAAAGTGATGAATTCGGTACACCAACGACAATATCAGCTTCATGTTGAAATTCCTGTGCCAAACGTTTCCCCATATTTTTACGAGCCGTGTGAACATTGACACCATAAATATCACTGTCAGGTCGTGCAAAATAGATGTATTCCATTGAACAGATAGCAAGCTGAGTATCCGTCGTGTAGGTATCGTACCGAATGCCATTGTCATCAATAATAACCATTTCACCAGGTTTCACATCTCGAATCCACTTGGCACCAACCACTTCAAAGGCACACGTTTCACTTGATACTACCCAAGCACCATTTGCCATTTGCCCAATTGACAAGGGACGAAAACCATTTGGGTCAAGCACAGCAATCAATTTATCTTCTGTCATCAAAAGATAAGCAAAGCCACCTTTGACAGTGTTCAACGCTTCTTTGACTTTACCGATAAATTCAGGATTATGGCTACGGCGAATCAAATGCATTAGAATTTCAGTATCAGATGAGGCATTAAAAATCGCCCCTTGGTCTTCCAATTCTTTTTTCAATGATACTGCATTTGTCAAATTACCATTGTGGCAAAGTCCAAATTGCTCGTCTGTAAAGTTGTAAAGAAATGGTTGGATATTATTAATAGACGCCGAGCCTGCTGTCGCATAACGAACATGTCCAATTGCAGCATGCCCGGTCAATTTTTCTAAATCGGCAGGATTTTTAAAGACTTCTGAAAGTAGACCAGTATTACGGTGCTGAAGAAGTTTGCCGTTATCGTTTGTGACGATACCAGCACCTTCTTGACCGCGGTGTTGAAGACTGTGAAGTCCAAAATAAGTCACTTGAGCTGCTTGAGGATGCCCCCAAATCCCAAAAACACCACATTCTTCATTTAGAGATTTAACTTCGTATGTCACTGACATTTCCTCTTATTTTTCTGTCATTTTTATGCTCAATCATTATCAAAAGAATCCGAAATCATAGTTTCTTTTGATATTTGACGAGTATTATCCCCCTGTAAAGTACCGCACAGCACTTGCAAAGAGATGTTGGTCTTTATTTCCTGGAATATTTTGGAAAAGACCGTCTTCGTAACGTTCTGAATGTCCCATTTTACCAATGATTTGTCCGTTCTTGCTGGTAATCCCTTCAATCGCATTAATAGAGCCGTTTGGATTGTATTTAGAATCCATGCTCGGTTTGCCACCAAAATCCACGTATTGGCTGAAGATTTGTCCATTATCACGAAGTTCTGCAAATTCTTCATCTGTTACGACAAATTTACCTTCACCATGTGATACTGGAATAGCATGAATATCACCAACTTTGACACCGGCAAGCCATGGTGAATTGATATTTGCAATACGTGTTTCAACCATTTTCGCCACGTGTTGGTTGGCATCATTGTAGAAAAGTGTCGGGCTTGTTTCAGTCGCATCTTCAAAGTTACCGTATGGAAGCAGGCCTGATTTCACAAGTGCTTGGAATCCATTACAGATACCGATAATCAGCCCGCCTTTTTCAATAAATCTATCAATAGCTGCACGAACTTTTTGGTTCAACAAAATGTTGACAATGAATTTAGCAGAACCGTCTGGTTCATCTGCCGCTGAGAAACCTCCTGCAAAGAAAATAATGTTTGCTTTACAGATGTTGTCAACCATTGTGTCAACGGATGCTTCAATTGCTGCTTCATCAAGTGTCACAAATGGTACCAAATTCACTTTTGCTCCAGCTTGTTCAAAGGCTTTTGCTGAATCATATTCTGAATTTGTGCCGGGGAAGACTGGAATGTAAACAAGCGGCTCTGCTACTTTCTTACTTGCTTTAATCACTGCATCTGAAGCAACTGCTGGAACATCTTCAAGTTTTGTACTCTGTTCAAATTCAGTTGGATAAACATCTTCAAGTTTGCCCTCAAAGGCTGACAAAAGTTTATCTCCTACAAGGTTGACACCATTGACAGCAAGTGTAAAGTCAGCTGTTGTTTCACCGATTTTGCTAGCTTCAGCAATTTCTTCAGCAGATGTAAAGATAAAACCGCCAAGTTGTGCTGTCAAGCTAGTCACAAGCTCTGCCAATTCTACTTTAGCACCGATATGGTTACCAAAAGCAGCAAGTGCCAAACTTTCCATCACACCACCGTATTTAACAGCTGAAGCTGATGTGATAGGATGTGCTTTTTGAATCGCTTCAAATTTAACAAAGTTAGCTTTGATTAAGTCAAAATCAATCTCTTGTGAAATAGCTTGCCCTGGAATGTAGTAAATGTATTCACCAGCTGCTTTAAATTCTGGCGAAAGAATTTTACGACTATCTGCTGTTGTCACACCAAAAGCAACCAATGTTGGCGGTACTGTCAATTCTTCAAAAGTCCCTGACATGGAGTCTTTACCACCGATTGATGGCAAACCAAGTTGCAATTGCGCTTCGATTGAACCAAGAAGAGCTGAAACTGGTTGTCCAAAGCGTTCAGCTTGTTTGTCCATACGTTGGAAATACTCTTGATAAGAGAAACGTGCTTTAGACCAATTCGCACCTGTTGCCACCAAACGTGCTGTTGCTTCGATAACAGCATAAGCTGCACCATGATAAGGTGACCACTCCGCAATATAAGGGTTGAACCCTTGTGCCATAACTGATGCTGTTGTTGTTACACCGTTTTGAACAGGAAGTTTTTGAACTGAACTTTCTGTTGGTGTGATTTGATAACGACCGCCGATTGGATGATTAACTGTTGAACGCCCAACCGAGCTGTCAAAGATAGTTTGCAACCCTTTTTGACTAGCGTGGTTAAGATCAGACAGAACTTTCACTGTGTCTGCTTCAAGTGTTGCTGCTGATGTTGTACGCACCTCAGGAAGGGCAACATCCTTATCCACAACGTTTGCATCAACAACCACACGCACACCGTTTGTATCAAGGAAACGACGTTCAATATCAACGATTGTTTGACCATTCCAAGTCATAACAAGATTTGGTTTTTCAGTAACTGTGGCAACCACTACCGCGTCAATATTTTCTTTATGACATTCTGCCACGAAAGCCTCAACATCTTTCGGACGAACCACAACAGCCATCCGTTCTTGTGATTCAGAAATGGCAATTTCAGTTCCATTAAGTCCTTGGTATTTCAAAGGCACTTTGTTAAGGTCGATTTCAAGACCGTCAGCTAATTCACCAATTGCCACACAGACACCACCAGCACCAAAGTCGTTTGATTTTTTAATGAGGCGAGTCACATTACCATTACGGAAAAGACGTTGAATTTTACGTTCTTCAATGGCATTCCCTTTTTGTACTTCTGCACCAGCTGTTTCAACAGATTCAACCGTTTGAACTTTAGATGAACCAGTTGCACCACCGACACCGTCACGACCAGTTTTACCGCCAAGAAGGATTACCATATCGCCTGCTTCTGGTTTTTCGCGGACAACATTACTTTTCGGAGCTGCACCGACAACGGCACCAAGTTCCATACGTTTAGCGACGAATCCTGGGTGGAAATATTCTTTAACATACGTTGTTGCAAGACCGATCTGATTACCATAAGAAGAATAACCATGCGCAGCTGTTTTAGAAATCACTTGTTGTGGCAATTTACCAAGACGTGTTTCTGAAATTGGTGTTGTAATATCACCAGCACCTGAAATACGCATTGCTTGATAAACATAAGAACGTCCTGACAATGGGTCGCGGATTGCACCACCGATACAGGTCGCCGCACCACCAAATGGCTCAATTTCCGTTGGGTGATTATGTGTTTCATTCTTGAACATCAAAAGCCAAGGTTCTTTTACACCGTTCACATCCACTTCAATTTCAACAGAACATGCGTTAATTTCGTCTGACACTTCCATATCGTCCAAGCGACCATTTGCACGTTCATAACGATCAAAGATTGTCGCCATGTCCATCAATGTTTGTGGCTTTTCAGAACGTCCAAGTTCATCACGCATAGCAATATATTTATCATAAGTTGCTTGCAATTGTTTTTGGAATTTAGACGCTGAGAAATCAATATGCTTCAGCTCAGTTTCAAAAGTTGTGTGGCGGCAATGGTCTGACCAGTAAGTATCCAACACTTTCAATTCTGTATCCGTTGGCACGCGCCCGATGGATTTGAAATAATCTTGGATGAAGACAAGGTCATCCACTTCCATTGCCAAACCTTGCTCAGTTTTATAATCAGCAAATTCAGCTGCTGTATAAGTCTTGAAGAAATCAAGATTTGGAATCGTTTTGTCCGACTCTGAAAATGCTTGCGGTGCAATTCCTGTCGTAATATCTTTAAAACGAGAATCTACTGGATTAAGAAGATAATTCTTAACCGCATCAAGTTCAGCAGTATTAATATCTTTGTTAACAAGATAAAGTTGAGCCGTATTAACCGTTACATCATTACTGCTGCCAAGAAGGAGTAATGCTTCTTGTGATGAAGCCGCACGCTGATCAAATTGACCTGGAAGTGATTCGATGGCAAAGAAAGCATAGTTAGCAAGTTCAGCAACCACATCACTTTCAGCCAAAATAGTATCAGTTACCTGTTCAGAGAAGATGTGCTTTTCAGCACGCTCAAAAAGCGAATCTGCCAAGCCAAACACATCATACACTTGAATAATACGCAAATCGGTCAAACTCGTTAATTGAAGATTGTGTTTGAGTTCTTTAACAAGCGCCTGAGCCTTAATGTTAAAATTTGATTTTTTCTCAACGAAAATTCGTTTATTCATTTTTTATCCTTTTTAGATTTTTTTACTAGTAAGAAATCACAGCCTTTTAGTTAAGTCCTTTGAGTTTTTCAAGGACAACTTCGTAAACATCTGTCAAACTACCTAAATCACGACGGAAAACATCTTTATCCATGTGATGACCTTCAGCATCCCAAAGACGGCAGTTATCTGGTGAAAATTCATCCGCAAGAATAATGTTGCCATCTTTGTCTTTACCAAATTCCAATTTGAAATCAATCAAATTAAGACCAATTTGGCTGAACCAATCTTTCAAAAGTTCATTAATACGACGTGTTTCTGCTTTGATATAAGCAATATCTTCATCACTTGCAATACCAAGGAATTTTACGTGTTCATCATTGATAAATGGGTCATCCAAATCATCATTTTTGTAGTAAAATTCAACGATTGGAGTATCTAATTTAATTCCTTCTTCAACACCAAAGCGTTTTGAGAATGAACCTGCAGTGACATTACGCAAAACAACTTCAAGCGGAATGATATCCACTTTTTTGTTCAATTGTTCGGTTTCTGACAATTGTTTAACAAAGTGAGTTGCCACACCTGCTTCATTCAATTTCGTAAAAATGAAAGATGAGATTTGATTATTAAGAACACCCTTTCCTTTAATCGTCTCTTTACGAGCGCCATTAAGCATTGTCGCTTGGTCTTTGTAATGTGCAATAATAAGATTTTCATCATCTGTCAAAAATAAATCTTTAGCTTTTCCCGAATATAACAAATCACCTATCATTTTAATATTCGCCTTTCACCTTTTTCTGACTTAAGTCTATCATATTCAAAAAGGATTTTCAAGAAAATGCCGTACAATATTCGCAAACATCAAAAAAACAGCTGGGGTTTCAACTGTTTTCTCATATTTTACTTTATTTAGTCAATAAAAAGTTCGTTTTTATGCTTTGTTCAAGTTTTTCTGCACGCAAGCGACAACATCACTCACATTCTTCAACTCATCTATATCTTCGTCTGAAATTTCAATGCCGAATTCATCCTCCACAGTTAGAATAAATTCCATCAAATCAACAGAATCCGCTTGCAGGTCATCTTTCAAACTGAGTGTTTGAGAAACTTGAAATTCCTCACCGCGACTTTCCTGAATAATCTCTACAATTTTTTCGTAAATTTCTTGTTCTGTCATTTTGCCTCTCCCGAAAATTCATTTACTGCTTTTCCTACAACATCCGTTTCCAACATTGTACGAATTTGACGAATCGTGCTGTAAACTGCTTTTGCATCACTCGCTCCATGTGTTTTAACAACAGGTGCTTTCACTCCAAACAAAACAGCACCGCCTACATCAGAATAGTTTAAACTACTCTTCAAAGACTTTAGACTATCTTTCAGTAACATTGCACCTAGTTTTGCTTTCCAGCCACCATCTAAAATAGATTTTTTAAGTTGACTCATAATTCCCATGGCTGTTCCCTCCATGGCTTTCAACACAGCATTACCTGTAAAGCCATCCGCTACCACAACGTCTGCCACATGATCCATTAAATCACGCGCTTCCACATTTCCAATAAAATTTAACGAAGCATCCGCCGCTAACAAATCATACACTTCTTTCCGCAAGGGATCCCCCTTACTTGCTTCTGTCCCATTGTTTAAAAGCCCTACACGTGGTTGCTTGATTCCACGTACATTTTCAGCATAAAATGACCCTAAAATAGCATACTGATGCAAATGATGAGCTGTATTTTCCGCATTAGCCCCCAAATCCAACATATCAAAGCCTTTGTCATCTGTCGTTGGTAATGTGGACATCAATCCCGGACGGTCAATATTCTTGATACGACCAACAATGAAAAATCCCGCAGCCAAGAGCGCTCCTGTATTTCCGGCAGAAAGTATCGCATCTGCTTCTCCATCCTTTACTGCCTTTGCCGCTAGCACCATACTGGCATTTTTCTTCTTGCGAATTGCTTTAGTTGGCTCATCATCTGAATTGATTTTTTCATCTGTATGAACAATACGAACCCGCTCAGTTGCCTTTAAATACTGCTTGATTTTTGCTTCATCTCCATAAAGGATGACTTCAATATCCGAAAAATCGTTCAATGCTCGATTAACCCCTTCTACGACAGATTGTGGAGCATAATCGCCACCCATGGCATCAATTGCTATTTTTTTCATTTCGACTCCTTGTTCTTTAAAATTTCTCCCCAGTCTCCCAGAGAATCAATAAATTTTTTGGGCTTTAGATGAATCCCAACATATTCTTCATAAATTTGATCAATCACTTTTCGCAATTGTCTTTTCAATTCAGGCTTCAAAGAAATGGTCTCCAGTTCACTAAATTGAACCGCTTGAAATTGGTCCAATAAGTAAGGAATGTTGGGATCCAAATGACTCCGTCGCTCATCTTTGCCATAATGTTCCGGACATAAAACGCCATTATAAGTAAAGGAAAAATCAAACGGTAGCCCTACTCGGTGGCAAAAGCAGCATTCATGGAAATTCAAAGAAACACCAAAACGTGACAAAATTTGAATTTCAAAAATATTGGTCAGCACCTCATAATCCAAGCCCTGCTCCATCAATTCCAACGTTTTTTGCAAAAAAGCAAAGAGAGCCGAATCTATTTCATTATCCTGAATACTGGCGTCTGCCAGAGCTACCACATAAGTTGCATAAGCCATTGTAAACAAATCATGATTGATATGCTGGAAAGTCGTAACCTCTTGATAATCATCGATATAACTCAAACCGTCATCATTTATTTTCATCAAAAAATCGGCCACTACCAATGGTTGGACAACCGGATTCAACTTAGAATTTCTAGCATGTTTCACGAAAAACATTCGCTTACCAGCTTGCTCTGTGAAAATTTTGACCAGTTTATCATTTTCTCGGAAATTACGATTATAGAGAACCAAACCTTTACTTGTGATGGATTTCAGCATACTCCTCCATATATTCCTTAAGCCGCTTCATAGCTTCTTTTATCGTATCCATGCCGGCCGCATAAGAAAGACGTACATAACCTTCCCCATACTGACCAAAAGCAGCACCAGGAATGAAAGCAACTGCTTTTTTTTGTGCAAAATCCTTCAAAAAAGCAAAAGAATCTTGATTGTAGCCAGCTGGAATCTTGGCAAAAATGTAAAATGCACCATCTGGTTTGATAATCTTAAAGCCCAGCTCCGTCATCTTTTCGATAATGTAATCACGACGCTCAATATATTCCCTTTTCATCGGCTCTGCATCATCTTTACCCGCTGTCAATGCCTCCACTCCTGCAAATTGAGCCATCGTGTTTGCAGCTGTCACCAAGTATTGGTGGCTTTTAATCAATTGAGCTGTAAAAGCAGCTGGAGCAAAGGTGAAACCTAGACGCCAGCCTGTCATCGCATGCGATTTAGACAAACCATTGATAACAATCGTTTGCTCCGGTAAAAATTCTGCAATAGACACATGTGGCTGATCGGTATAAGTCAACTCAGAATACACTTCATCACAAACAACAAAGACATCATACTTTTTCAATACATCGGCTAACGCAGTCATTTGTTCTCGTGAATAAGTCACTCCTGTCGGATTAGCTGGATAATTTAAAATCACTGCTTTAAGCTGATTTCCTTGCTCTAAAATCGCTTTTTCTAACATATCAGGTGTTAAAACAAAGTCATTTTCTGTCGTATCAATTTCGACAATCTCTGCTCCCACAAGATTGACAATCGGCTCATAACCCGGATAAGCAGGTGCAGGCAACAGTACCTTATCTCCTTCTTCTAAGATAGCTGTCAATGTCGCAGATAGAGCTTCTGTCGCTCCAATTGTCACTAAAATTTCTGTTTCAGGGTCATAAGAAAGATTGTATTTTTCTTTCACAAATTGACTAGCTGCCTGACGCAATGCTAACAACCCACTCATGCCTGTATAATGGCTCTCGTTTGCATCAATTGCTGCTTTCGCAGCTTCTTTTACATGATCTGGAGTTGTAAAATCAGGCTCTCCCAATGTCAAACGAAGAACTCCAGGAATGCTCGAAATAGATTGATCAAATTGCCGAATCAAAGAAACTTCAATTTTATCTAAATTTTTGTTAAAACGTTTCGCCAAATCCATATCTTACCTCCAAAATCTGATAGAACTATTATACTATAAAACCTAAGTCATAGCAAAAATATCATAATATTGAGAAAATTCATCACTTATCATCTGATTGAAGCAAAAGAATCACTCCAGCTATCAGAGTGATTCCTATCTAGATGTTCTTACATTAAAGAGCCGTTAAAGTTTCAAATAATGGCGAAAGAGGACGTTTTTCATGGATACGTACAATTGCCTCTGCCAAAAGATGAGCAATCGAAATTTGTTCAATTTTATCAATTAAACGTTCTTCCGGCAAATAAATTGTATCTAACACGACCAATTTTTTAATCGCTGATTTTTGAATATTATCCATAGCAGGACCCGAAAGTACTGGATGAGTACAGCTTGCATAAACTTCTACCGCACCTGCCTCAGCAAGCGCATCAGCAGCATGGCAAATTGTCCCAGCTGTATCAATCATATCGTCAATTAAAATACAAGTTTTGCCTTCTACTTTACCGATGATATTCATTACCTCACTCGTATTCATCTTATCTACACTACGTCGCTTATCAATAATAGCAATCGGTGTTTTCAAAAATTCAGCTAATTTACGAGCGCGCGTCACACCACCGTGGTCAGGGCTAACAACTACGTAATCACTACCTGTCATCCCACGACGTTCAAAATAATCCGCAATAAGAGGAGCCCCCATAAGATGATCTACTGGAATATCAAAAAATCCTTGAATTTGAGCCGCATGCAAATCAATTGTCAGCAAACGATCAACACCAGCCACTTGCAACATATTTGCAACTAATTTTGAAGTAATTGGCTCACGAGCACGTGCCTTTCGGTCTTGACGAGCATAGCCATAATAAGGCATTACAACATTGATTGATTCAGCACTTGCACGCTTTAAAGCATCCACCATAATTAAAATTTCCATCAAATTATCATTGACGGGCGAGCTCGTTGACTGCAAGATAAAAACATGCTTTCCGCGGATAGATTCTTCGATATTTACTTGAATCTCCCCATCAGAAAATTGACGCACAGTTGACTTTCCAAGCTCCATACCAATCTCTTGAGCAACGCGTTTAGCCAATTCCTGGTTGGACGAAAGAGCAAAGAGCTTTAAATCAGAAAACGACATGATTTCCTCCAGTATATATTCGTTTCTTTGTAAATCAGTTACAAATTTCTCCACTTAACATTGTAACCCTTTTTAGTGAATTTTTCAATCAAAAATAAAAAACGCAAGATGCGCTTTTTATCTTTATATTCATTAATTTGGATAGATGTAAGTAAATGAACCTTGTCCTGCAGCAGCTGGATTGAACCAACCACGATAATTTCCAATAGCTTGATTACCTGCATAGTTTGCTTCAGATACTTGAATACTTGTAGCTGATTGAACAGCTGTTACAACAGCAACGTGTCCATAACCACCATCGTTCCATGAAATGATTGCACCTACTTGAGGTGTTGAACCTGTACGGAAACCAGCTGCAGCCGCACTTGCTGCCCATTGAGCTCCATTACCCCAATAATCACCAGCCCACGGAGCTAATGTTTTTGCTCCCCATGTACATTGACCAACTGGATAAGTTGAAGCAGATGAACTATATGTAGGACGACTCACAGTTCTAGTAGTTGTTGCTTGTTGCGTCACATTTGTTTGAGTTGGAGTAGCTGCTGCACCACTATTGTTGTTTACAGCTTGTACTTGGGCTGCAAAACTTGTATTAGCAGAAGAAGCTACAGCTTGTTCTTGCGCTGCTTGTTGTGCTTTATAAGCTGCTTCTTGTGCTGCTGCCTCTTCAGCTGCCTTTTGTGCTGCTGCTTTTTGTGCCAACAATGAGTTCTTTTCACCTTCAGCAGTTGCTTTTTCTGCAGCAAGATTCAACTGCGCTGCTTTTAGTTCAGCTTGCTTAGTAGACAATGTTTTTGCATCATTTGCAAGTGTTTGTTGATTTGCGATAACAGTATTTATCGCTTCATTATTGGCTACTTGTTTTTCAGAAATAGCTTTTTTATCTTGTTTTTGTTGTTCCAACATTTTGTTGTTTGCTGAAACGATTTCGCTCATAGCAGAAACACGTGAAATAGCTTCTGTAATTGATTTTGAATTTACAATTGTATTGATATAGCTTGTAGCCGTACCGCTCGTTTGAGCACTACGTGCTTGATTAGCCAATGATTCATTACGCGCTACAATATTCTTAGACAACGTTTCGATTTCAGCCGATAATTTTGTTGATTCAGCTTGAAGTTTTTCGTTTTCAGCTTTCAATTTTTCTTGTTGAGATTGAATAGATGAAACTTGAGCTTGAATTTGATCTACTTGAGATTGAGCTGATTTTTGTTGATCATTCAAACTATTAATTTTACTATCTTGTGCAGCAATCTTGTCATCAGTAGAATCTGCATGTACATTTACAAGAGACGCTCCCTGTGCAAGAACCATTGTACTTAATAAGATTGATGTAAGTAATTTTTTCTTCATAAATGATTATACTCCTATTCAATAAGACAATTATAAGTATAACAAAAAAAGGCGCCGAGTATGTTACGCCTTTATTACATTTCTATTTCCAATTCATCATAAAATCTTATCATAAATATATCTTCTCCAAAATTGGTTGAAGCAACAAAAAGAATAGTAAATTTGAGACCATTGTCGGAGCAATTGTATAAACGACAAAATCTGTAAAAGGCATTTGAGTTAGATGGGTAACATTTGCCAAAGCGAACGTAGCCACCTCAAAGAAAAATACTAAAATGGCAACTGTTAAAAAACGACTAACTCGATTAGACATCAAAACAGAATTATATTTACTAATAACAACCCCCGCTAAAGGCAACAATAGTGTCGAAATGCCGATAACATGAAAATAATACGCATCATACAACAAACCAATTAACAGCAACATGATAAAATTAGTATTTTCTGAAAGATTTATCGAAATATACAAAATAAAGATAAGCAAAAGATGACTTAGTAAGTGGATATTATTTGGAAATAAATTAGTCAAAAGATTTGAAAGATGGCCATCCACTAACATCACAACAAATAAAACCAAAAAGGATAAAATGTAGCTTTTAAAAAATTTCATATCAATTTCCTACTAATGTCACCACACGAATATCTGATAAATCCGCACTTGGTTTTACAAAGACTTCTTTTGTTAAATGGTCCGATTTTTCAGTAACAGAAAGGACTGTTCCAACCGGAATATTAGGAATGTTGTACGTTCCTAAACCACTGGTCACAACTTTCTCACCTTTTTTAATGGTATCCGAACTATTTAACTGACTGATAATAAAAGCAGACTTTTCTTTACTGTAGCCAACAATCACACCATAAATTGTGCTTGTCTCCGTTTGAATTCTTACTGAAATATTATCAACATTTTTATTATTGGTTAAAAGATTTACTCGGCTAGAATGAGAAGCGACATCTTTCACACTACCAATCAAGCCACCATTTGCCACTGCTAGCATTGTATTTTGAATCCCATTTTGACTACCAGCATTGACAGTTAATTCAGATAACCAAGAAACCGGCATACGCGTAATAACATCAGATGAAACCGTTTTTTTTGACTCATAAAGATTTTTCATTTCTAATAGCTGTCTTAATTGAGCATTTTCATCTTTTAATGAAGCCGAATCAGCAGATTGTTCTTCTGCTTTAAATATAGCTTTTTTTAATTGCTTATTTTCTTTATATGTCCGTGATAAATCAGTCAAATCCGATTTAACATCCGCCAAAAAATTAAATGGTTTTGAAACAATATTATCCAAAATAGAAACGACATTAGAAGTTGCATTCACTACACCTAAAGAACGAGTAGTAACTAAAAGTACAGAAGTTACGATTATCAAAATAGCAGTCATAATAAGAAATTTGGATTTTTTCATACGATTCACTTTACTCCCACAATAGACACGCCAGATTCAACAGGTAATAGAAAAGGAGATAGCTACCGCTACACTCCTTACATACGGAGAATGGGGGATTCGAACCCCCGCGCCAGTTACCCGACCTAACGATTTAGCAAACCGTCCTCTTCAGCCTCTTGAGTAATTCTCCAAAAATTATTATGGGCACGAGTGGACTCGAACCACCGACCTCACGCTTATCAGGCGTGCGCTCTAACCACCTGAGCTACGCGCCCAAGTCCAAAAACTTGGTATGGTTGAACATCTCTGTTCAAAGCGGGTGACGAGAATCGAACTCGCGACAACAGCTTGGAAGGCTGTAGTTTTACCACTAAACTACACCCGCTTAATCAATCAAATAATGGCGCGAGACGGAATCGAACCGCCGACACATGGAGCTTCAATCCATTGCTCTACCAACTGAGCTACCGAGCCTACCTATTGCGGGAGCAGGATTTGAACCTACGACCTTCGGGTTATGAGCCCGACGAGCTACCTAGCTGCTCCATCCCGCGCTATTCCTACTAAGGAGGATGTGGGATTCGAACCCACGCACGCTTTTACACGCCTGACGGTTTTCAAGACCGTTCCCTTCAGCCGGACTTGGGTAATCCTCCACATATAACAAAATGGACCTTGTAGGACTTGAACCTACGACCACTCGGTTATGAGCCGAGAGCTCTAACCAGCTGAGCTAAAGGTCCAACAAGATCAATTATAGCGGCGAAGGGGATCGAACCCCCGACCTCCCGGGTATGAACCGGACGCTCTAGCCAGCTGAGCTACACCGCCATAGCATCGGGAAGACAGGATTCGAACCTGCGACACCTTGGTCCCAAACCAAGTACTCTACCAAGCTGAGCTACTTCCCGTATGGATAGAAAAAATGAAGTCTAAGAGACTTCTTTTCTATGCACCCTAGAGGAGTCGAACCTCTAACCGCCTGATTCGTAGTCAGGTACTCTATCCAGTTGAGCTAAGGGTGCTCTTTCCTATGCCGAGGACCGGAATCGAACCGGTACGATTGTTTCCAATCGCAGGATTTTAAGTCCTGTGCGTCTGCCAGTTCCGCCACCCCGGCTTCCTCAAGCGAACGACGGGGTTCGAACCCGCGACCCCCACCTTGGCAAGGTGATGTTCTACCACTGAACTACGTTCGCATTCGCTTCTTTCCTTTAATGCCGGCTACATGACTTGAACACGCGACCCTCTGATTACAAATCAGATGCTCTACCAACTGAGCTAAGCCGGCTTATCTCCTATGCGGGTGAAGGGACTTGAACCCCCACGCCGTTAAGCGCCAGATCCTAAATCTGGTGCGTCTGCCAATTCCGCCACACCCGCCTGTGACTATGACCCGTACTGGGCTCGAACCAGTGACCCTTTGATTAAAAGTCAAATGCTCTACCAACTGAGCTAACGAGTCTCTCTAATGCATCTCTATACACTAAAACGGTCCCGACGGGAATCGAACCCGCGATCTTCGCCGTGACAGGGCGACGTGATAACCGCTACACTACGGGACCTATTAAGCTTTTCCGCTTAAAGAAATGGGAGTTAACGGGATCGAACCGCTGACCCTCTGCTTGTAAGGCAGATGCTCTCCCAGCTGAGCTAAACTCCCAAAAAGGAAGTATCTCTACTTCCTATCCTTGCTAAGCGACTACCATATCTCACAGGGGGCAACCCCCAACTACTTCCGGCGTTCTAGGGCTTAA
>OKNR01000074.1_pt1 | contig 18944 bp, 13 predicted proteins | sample 1610141 | NCBI WGS metagenome assembly OKNR01 (sample SAMN04436622, study PRJEB24849) | human gut metagenome | biome: human gut; feature: NICU; material: stool | host: Homo sapiens | place: USA: Saint Louis, MO | collected 2009-12-24
GCTTTTCATTATAGGTCATAGGGGACTTTTTGTATACACAAAAATAGCTCCATAATCTCTGCGGTAGTTTTACCCACTACAGAAATTATAGAGCCTTAAAATTGTCAAAGTTCCGGAAACCAAAAGCTTAGCATTTGACGTCCTTGATGAGATGATTGGTTTATATTAAAAACAATGAGGGATATTCCTTATCTATTTTTTAATCGAAAATTCATTTGTTTTATGGTAAAATAGTTTCATTACAATACGAGGAAAAAAGATGTCATCTACGTTTGAAATTTTAATGAATCAAATTGATATGCCACTTGATATGAGACAATCAAGTGCCTTTTTACATGCAGAAATTGAGCAAGTTTTAGTGCATACCGTTAGTCATGTTTGGGAATTTCAGTTTGTTTTTGGAGAAATTTTACCCATTGAGTTATTTCAAGAATTAAAAAAACGTTTAAATGAAGAATTTTCTAAGACGGGCAACCAAGCTATTTTTGAAATTAAGGTTGCCAATCAAGATTTTACAGAGGAGCTGTTGCAGGCTTATTACAAAGAGGCTTTTACAGAAGGACCTTGCGCCAGTCAGGGCTTTCGTAGTATGTACCAACAGTTAAAGGTACACGCGGACGGCGATCAGCTCTGGATTGAGGGCCCCTCCAGTATTGATACGGAGCATTTTCGGAAAATCCATTTGCCAAATTTAGCCAAGCAATTGGTGAAGTTTGGCTTTCCGCATTTTCACTGTCAGGTCAAAGCAAGTGACGCCTTGACTCAGCAACAAGTCGAAACTTTCCAAGCTGAGAAAGAAAAGATTGTGCAAGCGGCTAATGACGAGGCGCTAAAAGCTATCGAAGCGCTGCAACAAATGGCCCCGCCACCAGCTGAGGAAAAACCAAGCTATTCTGATTTTCAAGCACGAAAAGCGGCTGCCCGACCAAAGCTGGATAAGGCAGAGATTACGCAGATGATTGACATCCAGACTGAGGAAAATCGCATTGTCTTTGAAGGTATGGTCTTTGATCTTGAGCAAAAAGTTACCCGCACAGGGCGTGTGCTGATTAACTTTAAGATGACCGACTATACTTCTAGCTTCGCCCTTCAGAAATGGTTTAAAAACGAAGAAGAAGCCAAAAAATTTGACATCATTAGGAAAAATTCTTGGTTGCGTGTGCGTGGGAATATTGAAATGAACAACTTCACGCATGACTTGACCATGAATGTCCAAGATGTGCAAGAAGTGACACATTATGAGCGGAAAGACTTGATGCCAGAAGGTGAGAAGCGGATTGAATTTCACGCGCACACCAATATGTCAACCATGGATGCTCTTCCAGAAGTGGAGGAATTGATTGCGACAGCCGCTAAGTGGGGACATCAGGCAGTTGCTATCACAGACCACGGGAATGTGCAGAGTTTTCCGCATGGCTATAAAGCTGCGAAAAAAGCAGGCATTCAGCTGATTTATGGCATGGAAGCTAATATCGTAGAAGACCGAGTTCCTATTACTTATAACGAAGTGGATATGGAGCTCAAGGAAGCCACTTATGTTGTCTTTGACGTGGAAACTACCGGTTTGTCTGCTATTTACAATGACTTGATTCAGGTCGCGGCAAGTAAGATGTACAAGGGCAATGTCATTGCCGAGTTTGACGAGTTTATCAATCCAGGTCATCCTTTGAGTGCTTTTACGACAGATCTGACGGGGATTACAGATGAGCATGTCAAAAATGCGAAGCCGCTGGAGCAGGTCTTGCAAGAATTTCAAGACTTCTGCCAAGATACGGTACTCGTTGCCCACAATGCTACCTTTGACGTGGGATTTATGAATGTCAATTATGAGCGGCATGGACTTCCACGAATTACGCAGCCAGTCATTGATACTTTGGAGTTTGCTCGCAATCTCTATCCAGAATACAAGCGTCACGGTTTGGGACCACTGACTAAGCGTTTTCAAGTATCGCTTGATCATCATCACATGGCTAATTATGACGCGGAAGCGACAGGACGCCTACTCTTTATTTTCATTAACGATGCGGCAGAAAAACGAGGCGTTACCAATCTTCAAAAGCTAAATACAGATTTGGTGGATGAAAACTCCTATAAAAAAGCGCGGGTCAAACACGCTACGATTTATGTAAAAAATCAAACGGGTTTGAAGAACATTTTTAAATTAGTCAGTTTGTCTAATACAAAGTATTTTGAGGGTGTACCGCGGATTCCACGAACAGTTTTGGATGCGCACCGAGAAGGCTTGATTTTAGGAACGGCCTGTTCAGAAGGAGAAGTGTTTGACGCGGTTGTTTCGCAAGGTGTTGATGCTGCAGTAGAAGTTGCGAAATACTACGATTTTATTGAAATCATGCCGCCAGCAATTTATGCACCGTTGATTGCTAAAGAGCAGGTCAAGGATATCGAAGAGCTTCATACCATTATTAAGAATTTGATTGAAGTGGGAAATCGATTAGACAAGCCTGTTCTTGCTACAGGTGATGTGCATTATATCGAGCCTGAAGAAGAAATTTATCGAGAAATTATCGTCCGTAGTCTAGGGCAAGGAGCGATGATTAACCGTACCATTGGACATGGCGAAAATGCTCAACCAGCTCCACTTCCAAAAGCGCATTTCCGCACAACCAATGAAATGTTGGATGAGTTTGCCTTCTTAGGTGATGAATTAGCTCACAAAGTGGTTATTGACAATCCAAATCAATTGGCAGCAACCTTTGAACCGATTGAAGTGGTGAAAGGTGACCTTTATACACCATTTATTGACAAATCAGAGGAAAAAGTCGCTGAGATGACTTATGCCAAAGCTTTTGAAATTTATGGAAATCCGCTGCCGGATATTGTTGACCGACGAATTGAGCGGGAATTATCCTCCATTTTGGGGAATGGATTTGCCGTGATTTATCTGGCTTCGCAAATGTTGGTACAGCGTTCAAATGAGCGTGGCTATCTAGTGGGTTCACGTGGTTCGGTCGGCTCTAGTTTTGTGGCGACCATGATTGGGATTACTGAGGTAAACCCTTTATCTCCTCACTATGTTTGTGGCAAATGCCAGTATTCAGAATTTATTACGGACGGTTCTTACGGTTCAGGCTTTGATATGCCAGATAAAGATTGTCCGCATTGTGGACATAAGTTGAGTAAAAATGGACAGGATATTCCTTTTGAAACCTTCCTTGGCTTCGATGGTGACAAGGTGCCTGATATTGACTTGAACTTTTCTGGTGAAGATCAACCGAGTGCTCACTTGGATGTCCGAGATATTTTTGGTGAGGAATATGCCTTTCGTGCTGGTACGGTTGGTACAGTCGCTGCCAAAACAGCTTATGGTTTTGTGAAAGGGTATGAGCGGGATTACAATAAATTTTACCGTGACGCAGAAGTAGAGCGATTGGCGCAAGGTGCAGCAGGTGTCAAACGGACGACTGGACAGCACCCTGGAGGAATTGTGGTTATTCCAAACTATATGGATGTCTATGATTTCACACCAGTTCAGTATCCGGCGGATGATTTGACGGCAGAGTGGCAAACGACTCACTTTAATTTCCATGATATCGATGAAAATGTCCTAAAACTTGACGTTCTCGGTCATGATGATCCGACCATGATTCGAAAATTGCAGGATTTATCAGGCATTGACCCAAATGAAATTCCAATGGATGACCAAGAAGTTATGGCTCTCTTTTCTGGAACAGATGTTCTCGGAGTGACACAAGAGCAAATAGGTACGCCGACTGGTATGCTGGGGATTCCTGAATTTGGAACCAACTTCGTGCGAGGTATGGTGGATGAAACTCATCCAACGACCTTTGCGGAATTGCTTCAATTATCAGGATTATCTCACGGTACTGACGTATGGTTGGGCAATGCACAAGATTTGATTAAGCAGGGAATTGCTGACCTGTCCACCGTTATCGGTTGTCGAGATGACATTATGGTCTATCTGATGCACAAGGGCTTAGAGCCTAAAATGGCCTTTACCATTATGGAACGGGTGCGGAAAGGCATGTGGCTCAAAATTTCTGATGAAGAGAGAAATGGCTATATCGCTGCCATGAAGGAGAACAATGTGCCTGAGTGGTACATTGAATCTTGTGGAAAGATTAAGTACATGTTTCCCAAAGCTCACGCGGCTGCCTATGTGATGATGGCCTTGCGGGTGGCCTACTTCAAGGTGCATCATCCGATTTATTACTACTGTGCCTACTTTTCTATTCGTGCCAAAGCCTTTGACATCAAAGTCATGGGTAGTGGGCTAGATGCAGTGAAGCGCAAGATGAACGAAATCGCTGAAAAACGCAAAAATAATGAAGCTTCCAATGTTGAAATTGACCTTTATACAACCCTAGAAATCGTCAATGAAATGCTGGAAAGAGGCTTCAAATTTGGCAAACTCGATCTTTATAAGAGTGATGCGACAGAATTTCTTATTGACGGAGATAGCTTAATTCCTCCATTTTCTGCTATGGATGGTTTGGGAGACAACGTTGCAAAACAATTGGTTAAAGCGCGTGCAGAAGGAGAGTTTCTTTCAAAAACCGAATTGCGCAAGCGCGGTGGCTTATCCACTACTCTAGTTGATAAAATGGATGAAATGGGAATTCTAGGCAATATGCCAGAAGACAATCAGCTCAGTCTCTTTGATGATTTATTCTAAGATCTTTTCTTTTGATGAATGTGGGAAACTTTCATCAGAGACAGTTGCCATTAGACTAAAATTTTCGCTCGTTTGTTTGCAAAATATGATTGGTTTTGCAGCTTCATGGTAATGACTTCCTGCGAGTAGCTGGCTGTTTTTTGAAAGGTTCTACTAAAATAGTCAAAGTAGAGTGGAAATTTTACTACTTGTAAAGTTTTTTACAAAATTTTATAGATTACGGTTGTTCTTTGTAAGCTATTTACAAATAGAAAGGATACATTATGAAGTTAATGATTTCAGCTGAAGATAAAAAATCCCTAAGAGATTTTCATTATTCACTAGAATTTTCTGGAAAAGTAGTACTTGCCTCGGTGGCGTTGGTCAGTTTGGCTGTGTTAGCAAGTCGTGCCCGTTCTTCCGAAAAGAAGAAAAGCTGCTGTTTGCATAAAAATAGTGCAAAAGTGAGAATAATAAAATAATCAGGAAGGATAACTAAATGATTGGGAGTATGTTTGTCGGTTTCATTATTGGTCTAATTGCAGCAGCAATCACCAATCGTGGAGAACGAATGGGCTGTATTGGCAAGATTTTACTAGGTTGGTTTGGAGCCTGGCTTGGGCAAATGCTCTTTGGTAATTGGGGACCTCATCTGTCAGATACAGCGATTATTCCATCTGTGTTGGGAGCGATTATTCTTTTAGCTATTTTCTGGGAAAGAGGAAGCTGACTTCTAAAAATAGGAGTGAGACCGATACCTACAATTGCTAGTGCAGTCGCTCACAAAGGAATTAAAATTTGAAAATGTTAATCTCAGCTATCTTGTTTCAAAACTTCGGTGCAAAATGTCTCGTATAGTCTCACCCCACAAGGCGACTTAACAGTTTTCCCTACTGTTGAGGTAATGAATGCAGAAAACGAAATTTTCATCAAAATTGCTCTTTGGAGTTTCAAAAGCGAATGAAGATGAGACTTGCTTCACAAGTTCTATTTACCACCTCAAAACGGTGCTTTGTTTTGTGCGATAGCAGTTGCGTTAAAATTGCTTGTCATCCTAAAGTCATGAGTCTGAGACAGATTCACATGATAACTACAAAAAAGAACAACCTTGATTTTCTGTTTATCAGAAGCCAAAGTTGTTCTTTTTATTTGTATTCTTTTTATAAAGAAATTTTAATTGGGAATGCTGTTATATCAGAGATTCCCTTTTATTTATTATTCAATCACTAACATACCGTCTTTGATTGCGAAGGGTTCTTTTGCATTGATGCGGTCATAGAACATGATGCCGTTGGTGTGGTCAATCTCGTGTTGAACCACGATTGAGTTGTATCCTTTGAGTTTGATACGGTGTTTTTCACCTTCTTTGTCAAAATATTCAACAGTGACGCGTGCATGGCGCACGACATAACCAGGCACTTCGCGGTCAACTGACAAGCAGCCCTCTCCTTCAGCTAGTGCGGCATCTTGAACAGAATGTGCCACTACTTTAGCGTTGTACATAACCGTTTGCAAAGCATAGGCTTCCTTTGGTGGATTGCCCTCTTTATCTGGCAGGTTTGGCACCAATATAGCAATAATCCGCTTTGACAGATCTAGCTGAGGTGCAGCTAGACCAACGCCGCCTCGAAGTCCCATTTTTTCAGCCATCACAGGATCTTGTGAATTCCTCAAAAATTGGAGCATTTTTTCACCCAAGATAACTTCTTGTTCGGTAAGTGGAAAGGTGACATCCTTGGCGACTGCCCGAAGTGTTGGATTTCCTTCGCGAATGATGTCATTCATATCAATCAAGTGAGCTGATTTTGTTAATTTTTCAATAACAGACATGTTTTCTCCTTCGTTCTAAAAATGGATTTTTATTCCAAATTAAATTCTTTGTATATGATAAATATAACACAAAATAGAGGAGAAAGAAAGGAATCGAAATGGCGTGTAATAAATATGTGGAGAAAACACAAAATAAATTAGTAAAAAATTAGTGGGATATACTTGCTATTTTTGAGAAAAACGGTTATTATATTTAGTTGGATGCTTAAAATAGTATTATATATTCAATATTATATTTAAAAATTGACATCACTTTCTTTTAAAAAGGAGAAAAGAAAATTGAAAACTCTACTATTCGGAAATACAGGATATGTAACCAAAGAGTTTATACTAACAGCCTTCCCAGATACCATAGTGTATCCTTTAGGGGAAACGCATTTGAAAAGTTCAAAAAAATTAAAACTGACAGTTTTCCCTAAATCAGAGAAAATTGATATGACTAAAATTTTAAAAACTTATCAATTTGACCAAATTCTTTATTTCTCTAACTTTTTAACTTATAAAAATCATCAAATAGGTGAGTTAGAAAGGCTACAGTCTTTTTTGAGGTGCACTGAGGAGTTGACCAACTCTAAGATTCTTTATGTAACGGGTCCTGAGATACTTACCTGTCATCAAGAATTAGAAATAGCAGCAGAAAGTCTTTGTCAACACTGGGCTAAGGTGAATGGACAATCCCTAAAAATAGTTCGCAGTCCTTATATGTATTCTTCTAGATTACCAGAAGATTATTTTTATCAGTTATTTGACAGTCTTCACCAAAATAAAACAGTTCATATTGGAGAATATCCAGATGAAATTGCGAATTTTATCAATTCAGAAGATTTAGCAGAGCTAATCAGCAAAATTTTTGATAGCTGGGATTACCAAACAGAAATCTTAACTATTTATAACCCCTTTCAGATTACATTTCAGCAATTTGCGGCGAAATTAGAAGAACTGTCTCTCTCTAAAAGTGCAATAGAGATTGATTCAAAGTCAACTGAACCTTATCTTTATCGCTCGACAGATGAAGATAATTTAAGACAACGTTATGGCTGGTTTATTCGTTACTCGGTTCTAGATAATCTATCAGATCTTTACAAAGATTTTGTAAAAGAAACTAAGACGTCTAATTATCTGGAATTCAAGCATTTTAAAAAGGCTATTTATATGATGCGGTCTCGTAAGGCTTATCAAAAAGTAGCTGAAATTTCACTTGCTTTTTTACTATCAGAAGGTTTGAGTACGTTATTAAATGGTTTCAATCAATTTAAAATGATTGATATTCGCTTACTTTTTGTAACCTTGATTAGTACAATCTTTGGAACTTTATATGGTATTTTTGCAGGGCTCCTTTCGATACTGGGGTTATTTGCAGCCAATATCTTCTCGGGAGGAAACTGGCAATCGATCGTCTATAATACTGATAGGTGGATTTCCTTTGCGGCTTATCTGTTTGTTGCTCTTATTTGTGGGATTATCCAGATGAAGTACCAAGATGAGAAAGAAATGCTAGAAAAAGAAAATCAGCTGCTAAATGAAAGAAATGAACTCTTATCTATCTCCTATGAGGATGCAGTTTATGATCGTGAAAAGCTCGTTCAGCAAGTCGTTAGCAATCAAAATGGTGCGAGCAAACTATTCTCTATTTTTCAACAATTAGATAAGCCGACAGTAGAAGCGGTTTTAAATGAAACGAAGAAAGTTATTGAGGAACAATTGGGAACAAATAAAGTCAACATTTATTCATTATCTAATTTTTCTGACTTCCATCTAAGTAACTACCCGATATTAGCAGAAGAGTTAAAAAATGATGAAGTTTGGATAAATAAGAATCTTCTTCCAGATTATCCATTTTATGCATTAGAAATAAAAGCTGCTTCAGGATTAAAGTACCTCCTGTGGATTGAAGATGTTTCTTATAATCGTTTATCGCTCTCTCGTCGTCACTTTTTGCAAATGATTGGTGGAGTAGCAGCTTCCATGTTAGATAAAGCGGGTTATCATCAAGCATTTGCAAACATTAAAAAGACGATGTCTTTGGAGAACAATTTTAACTCAATCAAACACGGAGGTTGATAAATGGAATACATTATTTCTATTTTTTGTGTGATTTTAGATTTGATTCTATGTATTCATTCTTACTATTTGCTCCAATATAAAAAAATCAAACTACCGTTGTTTTATATTATTTTTCCTATTGCAATACCATTTCTAGGTTATCTTTTGCTTTGGCTTTTAAATCCACCCAGACATGACGATAAATCAAATGCGTCTCTTCTGGCAAAAGAGGCAGATGTTTGGACGGAGATAAGTGGAATTGAAAACAAGAACGAACTAGGAAATGCATATGAGGATGTCGAAGAACTCATTCCGTTAGAAGAAGCACTGTTGTTACAAGATAAAGAGACAGCACGGTGGATGTTAATGGAAATGGTTAGTCGGACTCCAAATCGTTTTATTGATTTGTTGTTTTTGGCTCGTAAAGATGAAGATACAGAAGTTGTACATTACGCTACAACTTTGATTGCGGAGGTGTCACGACAGTACGATGTTCGTTTGCAAAATTTAAATAAAAAGTATCGTCAAAATCCTAATGATTTCCAAGTTTTAACAGAGTATTGTGCTACCTTAGCAAGTTACTTGCAAAAGGGACTTGTCACTAAACGGTTGGAAACACTACTTAGAACAGATTATTCAAATCTTTTGGAGAAAAAGATACAACAAAAAGAAGAGTTGTCGGATTATCTAAATTTCATTAAAAATGAATTATTGCTCAAACATTATAATCGAGTTAAAGATTATTTAGATTTGATTTCACAAAAGTGGACACAACAAGAAGACATTTATATGTTATATCTGCAATATTATTATGAAACAAAACAAGGGGAAAGGATAAAAGAATTAGTAAAGGCTATAAAGGACGATTCAATTTACATCTCAAAAGAGAATCGAGAACAATTAGCTTTTTGGCAGTCTTAAAGGTTGGAAGGAATGAAAAAGAAGAAAAAAACGTTGGCTTATTCAAGAGAATCCATTATAGTGCTGGTTATTTTTCTTTTGTTAGCTGCATTTTTATGGATTCAAAAAAGTGGGGAGCGTTATACGGTTGCTACAAGTAAAAATACCTATCTAAAAGGGAATATTCCTACTTCTAAAACAGTTTTTGAAAGCTTGGCAAAAGAAAATCTTGTCCTTTATGATGAGAGCAATGATACCAGTAGACGAGCGAAAGAACAATTCTCGCAGATTCTTAAAGACATGAAGCAAGGCTATCAATTGGTTGATATTTCAAAAGATTCTCTTCCTAGTTTTTCAAATTATAAAAAAGTTATCGTACTTTTAAGCGATTTAGAAACTCTGGGAGAAAAAACGCAGGAAATGGTTGACTGGGTTGAGCAAGGCGGAAATATTCTCTTTGGTGTTACGCTAGTTAAGGATGATGCTTCTGCATCCATTGAGCAAAAATTAGGAGTAACGAATTCCAGTGCTGAAAATTCTGTGGTAAACAAAATGTATATTGATAAAGACTTCATGATTGGTGGCGGGAAAAGTTATCCAATTGATGGAGGATTTGAATCGGCTTGGACGGTCTCTCTTTCATCAGACACCAAAGTTCACGCTTGGACAGATAATGAAGCGCGTATTCCTCTTGTTTGGGAGAAAAAATATGGCAAAGGCAAATTTATAGTAGATAATTTTGGAATTTACGAAAGAGCAGTTCGTGGGATTTATGCAGCTTCTTATAGCTTGTTGACAGAAGCAACAGCTTATCCAGTAATTAATGGTGCTACGTTCTATTTGGATGATTTCCCTTCACCAGTACCAGCAGGAGATGCTACCTACATTAAGCGAGATTACAATACAAGTATTTCTGATTTTTATACGAATATTTGGTGGCCGGATTTATTGAAGTTATCTGAAAAGTACGGTATCAAGTATACTGGTGGTGTCATTGAAAATTATGAAGATGATACATCAGGAAATGTAACGGCACAAAAAGATATAGAGCGCTTTAAGTATTTTGGAAAATCTCTTTTAGCAAATGGCGGAGAGATTAGCTACCACGGTTATAATCACCAGCCACTTTCTCCAAAGGATGTTGATTATGGAGATGAATTTCCAACATACAAGACTTGGAAAGACAAAAAAGCAATGGAATCTTCTATTCGTGAGTTGATTCGATTTACGAAGGAGCTCTTTCCAAAAGGCGAAAAGTCTGTCTATATTCCACCTTCAAATGTTCTTTCAAAAGAAGGAAGAGAAGTGTTGAGAGCGAAATTCCCAGAAATTAAAAGCATTGCCAGTAACTATTTCCCAGGAAAATTCACCTATTCTCAAGAATTTGAGGTAGCTGATGATGGACTGATTGAGCAACCACGGATTGTTTCAGGTGCATCATGGGACAATTATTCTAAGCTGACTGTTTTTTCAGAGCTGAATATGCATTATGTAATGACCCATTTCCTCCATCCAGATGATGTGATGGACGAAGATCGAGGTGCAAAACTTGGCTGGGCAAAATTATATAAAGATTTTGGTGATGAGATTGCATGGGTTGATAAAATGGCACCTAATATTAGAGATTTGACGGGTTCTGAAATGGCGGGGGCCATTCAACGCTATGGTATTTTAAGTGTTCAGCAACAGAAGACTGATACTGGTTTGGAATTAAATCTTGGGAATTTCCATGATAATGCCTACGTAATGCTTCGGTTGAATGAAGGAAAACCAGGAAAAGTGACAGGTGGAAAATTAGAGCATTTGACTGGTAATCTTTATTTATTGCATGCTACGTCTGCAAAAGTAGCGATTGAATTGAAATAAAAAGAGAAAAGAAAATAAAAATGAGAATCTGTTTGGTTTTAGAGGGCTCTTACCCTTATGTACATGGTGGTGTATCCACTTGGATGCACCAATATATCACAGAAATGAAAGAACATGAATTTATCATTTGGGTTATTGGGGCCAATGAAGAACAAAAGGGAAAATTTGTCTATGAATTTCCTGAAAATGTCGTAGAAGTTCATGAAGTGTTTCTGGATAGCTTAGATGGCTTCGAAACGACAGATACAAGTCTTGAAGAATTAACTGGTGAAGAATATGAAGCTTTAAAACAGTTAGTTTTTTGTGCCAATCCTGATTGGTCACTTATTTTTGACATGTTGCAAGATGGAAAAATTCAGCGAGATAATTTTTTAGCGAGCGAAGAGTTCTTTTCCATGATTCAAGAGCTATGTGAAGAAAAATATGCTTCACAGCCTATGTCAGATGTCTTTCATACCATTCGTTCCATGCTTTTTCCTCTGTTGAACCTCTTATCAAGCAGTATTCCTTCTGCGGATGCGTATCATGCTATTTCTACAGGGTATGGTGGTATTCTAGCTACATTAGCAAGCACACGTACGCGAAAGCCGTTACTTCTAACGGAGCATGGTATTTATACACGTGAACGTGAGGAAGAGATTATTCGTGCAGATTGGATCTTGCCCTCTATGCGTAAGCAATGGATTGATTTCTTTTATATGTTATCAGATGCTATTTATTCTAAGGCAGATTGTATTACGAGTCTTTTTTAAAAAGCTCGTGAAACACAAATTGCTCTTGGTTGTGATGCGAAAAAATGCCGAGTTATTTCAAATGGTATTGATTATGAAAGCTTTTCTAACATTCCTTTTGAAAAAGATGATTGGATTAACATCGGCGCTGCTGTCAGAATGGCGCCAATTAAAGATATTAAAACTATGATTTATGCTTTTTACGAAGTATCCTCCCAGATGCCAAATGTTCGCCTTTATATCATGGGTGGGGTGGATGATAAAGCTTATGCGGAAGAATGCTACGCTTTAGCTCGTAAATTAAAATTAGAAAATCTGATTTTTACAGGACGTGTAGATGTCAAGGAATACTTAAAAAAGATGGATTTCATGATTCTAACAAGTATATCAGAAGGTCAACCATTATCTATTTTGGAGTCAATGGCTGCTGGAAAACCTTGTGTTACAACGGATGTTGGCTGTTGTAAAGAATTATTAGAGGGAAAGCTAGACGATACATTAGGTTCAGCTGGCTATTGTGTGCCACCTACAGACTTAATGAGCTTAGCACATGCAATGCTTGTAATGGCAAGTTCAGAAGAAAAACGTCTAAAAATGGGACAGATTGCTAAAAAGAGAAGTGAGCAATTTTACCAGTATCATCAAATGATTGAACAATATAGACAATTATATAAGGAGTATGTAAGATAATGGCAGGTCTGGGATTTGAACTGCGAAAAGTATATAATAAAGGTAACTTCCTTGCAAAACAAAAAGCTTATGGTTATGCAGGAGTTGTATATGTTGGGCCAATGATTCTTGGGATCTTGCTTATCTTGTCAGTTGTCGGTCTAAGTGTTTTAGGTCACTTCGGGAATGGTGAACGTGATCATTTACTGGGCTTAATTTCGTATTCTATACTAGCTTCTCTAGCAATTACCAACCTCTTTTCAATGATTGTTACCCGCTATGTAGCAGATATGCTTTATGAGAAAAAGTTTGAAAAAGTGCTATCTTCTTATTTTTCCTCTGGAGCCGTAATGCTAGGTCTTGGAGTTGTGACTTATGGAGTTTTTCTCTTGATTTCAGGGATTCCTTTGTTAGAAATCATCTTAAATTTGGTCTTGTTTAGTGAACTATGCCTAATTTGGAATGCCGTGAATTACTTAACAGCTGTAAAAGATTACCGTAGTATTCTAAAAACTTTTGCTATAGCAATAGGTATTACTATTGGAGTTGGTTTAGTGGCGCTGGCATCGGCTATTCCATATGGTTTGCTCCTTAGTGTTTGTATATCTTATGGCTTCATTCTTGTACAAATGATTCGTATTTTGTACAGGCACTTCCCCAAAAATTATGCCGCCAATTTTGAATTCTTAATTTGGTTTGATCGATATTTAGATCTTTTCAAAGTAGGCATTTATATGTTTATTGGACTTTTTTCCCATATCGTCATCAATTGGTTTGGCCCACTCAGCAAGGAAATCGGAGGATTGTTTTATACAGCACCGGTTTACGATGTCCCTGCCATGTTAGCTTATCTGGTTACTTTAGTATCAACTGTAAACTTTGTGGTCTCTGTTGAGGTGAAGTTTTATCCTAAATTTAGGAAATATTACCATATGTATGAAGGAGTGGGAAGTGTTAAGAAAATCAACCAGAGCGAAATTGAAATGATGAATGTTCTTCGGAATGAATTAAAGTATTTATCATGGAAACAGCTTCTGGCTACTTTATTAGCCATGTTTGTGGGAATTGTTCTATTGACAGTTTTACCGCTTGGTTTTAACAGTCAGATGAAAGGTTATTTTCAAACACTTTGCTTAGGTTACGGGCTTTATGCTGTAGGAAATGTCAATCTATTGATGCTACTTTATTTTGTTGATTATGAAGGGGCAAAGAAATGTGCGAGATGGTTTGCAGGAATCTCTGTTATTTTTAGTATCCTTACCCAATTTATGGATACATCTTTTATTGGATATGGCTTCTTATTAGCTGCTCTTGTACTTTATCTTACGGCGAGTACGCGATTGAGCGAATATACAAAAGATCTTCCCTATCGTATCCTAGGAAGTCAAGAAGTCGTTTCTCGTGAAAAGGAAGGCTTCTTTACGAGGTTATTCACTACTTTGAAAGCGAGGTCGAAGGATGGATAATAAATGGACTAAATTTTTACTGGTTTTTGGATTAATGGCACTTGCATTTATTATTTTAGCTATTTCTGATAGTGGTGGAAACAAAACGAAGCAACCAACTACAAAACATGTAAAAAAAGAAAAAGTGGCAAACATCAACGATCGTCATCTTCGAGATAAAGAATCTTTGTATGCCCAAAAAGACCCAGATGTAATTACCATGTATTTAACGGTAAGACGCGGAAATACTGCGGAGAACACCAATCACTCTTGGCGAGAAATCAATCAATATTCTGCTTATGATTATGAAAAAATGGGAGTGAAACGCTATCAGGTTGCGGGTCTTTTGCAAGTAGGAAATGAAAAAGGTCCTGTTGCGGGTGAATTTGGATTTGAGGAGCAAGTTCCAAATGCGACCGTTCAAATTCGAGGACAAAGCTCCAGCCGTTCAAAGCAGAAAAGTTATAAGATAGAAATCAAATAAAATAAAGGGACTTGGGAAGGACAGCGAACGATCAATTTGAATAAGCACCCTTACGAAGCTCTTCGCTTTCGAAATAGACTGGCGTTTAAATTGATGGAAGGCATTCCGCAAATTGTTGGACTTCGCACTCAATTTGTCCATTTGTATGTCAAAGATGAAACTGGTTCAGGTTCAAAGAATTTTGAGGACTATGGACTATATACACAAGTTGAACAACTGAATAAAACAGCTCTTGAAGCGCATGGATTAGATAGAGCTGGTCAACTTTATAAGTTGAACAACTTTGAATTTTATCGGAAGGAAGATGCTATTCGAAAGGAAAATGACCCAAAGTTCGATAAGAAAAAATTTGAAGAACTCTTAGAAGTTAAGGGGGATCACGATCATACCAAGCTTATTGATATGTTGGATAAATTGAATGATAAGTCAACGACAGGCGATAAAATATTAGAAAAATATTTTGATGCCGAAAATATCCAATATTGGTTAGCTTTTCAGATTTTAATGGGAAACATTGACAGTCAAAATCGGAATATGTTCCTTTATAGCCCACAAAATGGAACTCGTTGGTATATTTTACCTTGGGATTTGGACGATTCCTTGCGGAAAGGCGAGCGAGAACTTCGTAGACCGGGGGCGTTGGGACAAAATTCTTCGCGTTATGGTGTCAGTAATTATTGGGGGAATCTCCTTTTTCAACGATTGCTAAAATCTGAAAGATTTAGAACGGGTTTGGATAAAGTGGTTGATAAATTATATAGAAATCAACTTAGTCCTAACAGTATCGGTGACTTGAGCAAGCAATATGCGAATATTGTCAAACCATATTTAAGTCGTATGCCAGATGTGGAGCGTATGCCTATAAAAGAGGAGCAATATGACAAGATTTTAAATGAATTACCAAAGGAAGTTGAAAAAAATTATCAAGATTATAAAAATAGTTTGCAGTCTCCTCAACCATTTTATATTGACCAGCCAAGAGTTGAGAATGGGGAACTGGTTCTTAAGTGGATGTCATCATACGATTTTAACAATAAAGAAATCACTTATCATGTAGAATTAGCTAAGGATCCTAACTTTAAAGATAAGATCCTTGACAAGAAAGGTCTAGCAGAGACAAGTGTCACTACAAAACATCTTCCAAAAGGTCAATATTTTATGCGCGTGATTGCTACAAATTCTGATGGTAAATCTCAGGCCGCTTTTGAACAATATCGTGTGGATACTACCAGTCTTTTTGGCGTTTTAAGTTTTTATGTGATGGAAGATGGTAAGATAAAGGTTGATGTTTATGAAAATAAATAAAGAAGAACAGTTTCGTCATGAAGGGAAATACCTAATTGGTCTGAAAGGAAAAGAACTATTGACGCAACGCTTTGGCTCCATCCTATCTTTGGATAGACATGCTCAAAATGGTGGGTATACTATTCGTAGTCTGTACTTTGATGATTACTGGAATAGTGCTTATGAGGAGAAAGAAGCGGGAATTTTGATGCGTAAAAAATACCGTATTCGGATCTATAATTTTAGTGACCGAAGTATCAAATTGGAGCGCAAAAAGAAATTTGGACAGTATATTTATAAGGAAGCTGCACCTTTGACACGAGAAGAAACAGAGAAAATTATTGATGGAAATTATGATTTTCTTCTTCATAGCCCCTATTCGCTGTGTCGAGAATTTTATGTTGAATGTGTGGCAAATATGATGCGACCTCGTGTCATAGTAGACTATGAACGAGAACCTTGGGTTTATGACGCAGGAACAGTTCGATTGACATTTGATTCCAATGTTCGTGCTGCTATTGGGAGTTATGATATATTTGATGAAACCTTGCCAACGTTGCCTGTTCTCGCACCAGGCAAGCTGGTTTTTGAAGTAAAATATACAGAATTACTACCGCAAATTATAAAAACTATCATTCCGCCACAAGCTTCCGAGTTTCTTGCCGTATCCAAATATGTATTGTGTTATGAAAAAACAGCATACTTACATGATTTCGGATACTGGTATGATACAGACCACTAGTAGAGGAGAAAAAGATGAGTGTTCAAGATATCGTTAAAAAATCTGTCTTACAATCAGAAAATTTCACAACCCAAAATATTGGGAAAATTGTTGCAACCTTACTATTAGCCATTGCACTAGGAGCTTTCATTTACTTTGTTTATCAACGATTTTTTACCGGCATTGTCTATTCTAGAAGTTTTGCCATGACCTTAGTTGGAATGTCTATTTTAACAGCGATGGTAACACTAGCTATTAGCTCAAACATTGTTATTTCACTTGGTATGGTAGGGGCGTTGTCTATCGTTCGTTATCGTACGGCGGTTAAGGATCCGATGGACTTGCTTTATCTGTTCTGGGCTATTACAACAGGAATTACCGTTGGAGCGGGCATGTACATTTTGGCAATTGTAACGGCAACTGTCATTTTTGGAATGTTAATCATTTTTAGCAAAATGCAGGGGCAAGGAAAAGTCTATATTGCTGTTATCCATTATAAAGGTGATGAAACGGGCGATAAAATTATTCAGGCTTTTGGAAAAATGAAATATTTTGTTAAGTCAAAAACGATGCGAGGAGATACTGTCGAAATGGCAGTAGAGGTCTTTTGTCAAAAAGAGAATTTTGTTTTTGTAGAGCAAATCCGGAATATTGAGCAAGTTTCGGATGTGACTCTGATTCAATACAATGGTGAATATCACGGATGATGAGAATGAACAGAATAATACCAATTTGTTTAGGTGTTTTAGCCCTCCTATTTATTTGTGTAGTGCTTTTTTCTCCTTCTTTTAAAAAAGGTAGAAAACGAGTGGAGCAGAATTTTACTTACTCTGATAAAGCACTAGCCAATCCTCTGATGGGCTATGCTCCTTCAGCTAAGGAATCAGAAGTAACTAAGGATGTTCAGCTGGTTTATATGGATGTAACTTGGAAAGAATTGGAGCCTAAAAAAGGGGTATATGCTTGGGAAACCTTAGAAGAGAAAAATCAGCTCAAACGTTGGCTAAAAGAAGGCAAACATGTTGTTTTACGCTTTGTTTTGGACTATCCTCGGAAAGCCACTCATGAGGATATTCCTTCTTGGTTGATCAAAGAAATGTCTGATCCGGGAGACCGCTATACTTCTTCCTATGGAAAAGGTTTTTCGCCTAATTATGAGGATAAAAAACTTCTTCAATATTATCAAAAAGCGGTTGAAGCAATGGGACAACGCTGGGCCGATTCAGGACAAATTTCTTTTATTGAGCTAGGAGGGTTAGGTCATTGGGGAGAGTGGCATGTGAATGATGAGGCTAATATTCGGAAGTTGCCGGAAGCGGCTATTCGTGAAAAATATATTACCCCTTGGATAGATGCTTTCCCAGAAGCGAATATTTTAATGCGGCGTCCATTCGTAGCAGCCAAGAAGTATGGATTTGGTCTTTATAATGATGTGGTTGGAGACGAAGAAAGTAAAAAAGTTTGGCTCAATTGGATTCAATCTGGTGGAGATTATGATCAGGAAAATGCAAAAAATGGTTTAGTCCCTATGCCAAATGCCTGGCAAACAGCTCCTATTGGAGGTGAATTCACTAGCTCTGCTAGCATGAAAGCTCTTATGGGCAAACAGCTCAAACAAATCATTGAAGAAGTTCAAGAGTCCCATACAACTTTCTTAGGACCCAAAATTGCTGAAATGATAGACAATGATGATAGTGGCTATAATGAAATCTTGAAAAACATGGGCTATCGTTTATGGGTTCCTCAGATGACACTTATCTCTGGCAAGAAGACTACTCAATTATCACTAACATTAGCAAATAAAGGAGTTGCTCCCTTTTATCGTAATTGGAAAGTGAAGATTTACGTTCAAGATAGGTCAGGCGCTATTGTTGAAAGTAAAACTGTACCAATTGAATTAACAAAAATCTTACCTCATAAAGCACAAAAAGTAAAAATTTCTCTTTCGACAGCTAACTTGACTGAGCAGAGCAGAGGTTATAAAGTTGCTTTAGGAATTATTTCTCCTCTTACCAAGAAACCAGCTGTTCGATTTGCCAATAAAGGACAGGAAAGAGAAAAACTGCTAACCTTGTATGATGACACTAAAAATTAGAAACTATTAAAACCAGCGTTGTAATGTTATTTATGACACTGGTTTTTACTTTTCGATAAATTCTTAAGCCAAGTTATAGTTTAATCTAAGTTGAGCTTTAATCTGCAAAGTTACTAATAGAACAATTATAAAAAATGTGCTACATACTTGTAAATGTTTTGAAAAGCTGCTAAAATACAATAAGTGTCAAATTCAAAGTAATTTGAATAATCTAATAATTTGAAACAAGGAAGAAAGATGCAA
>OKNR01000087.1_pt1 | contig 9877 bp, 10 predicted proteins | sample 1610141 | NCBI WGS metagenome assembly OKNR01 (sample SAMN04436622, study PRJEB24849) | human gut metagenome | biome: human gut; feature: NICU; material: stool | host: Homo sapiens | place: USA: Saint Louis, MO | collected 2009-12-24
AGTATATCAGATGAACATGTCTTCTGTGTTGCACTTCATTTTACAACAGGGCTTTTTCAAAAACTATTGACATTTCATACAAAATATATTATATTAATCAATGTAAACGATTGTAAAACCAAAGATTTGTTGTATGAAAGAAGGGAATGACTTGGCAAGATTTGAGATTAAAGAAGAATTTTATCTGAATCAACAGCCTTTTAAAATATTGTCTGGTGCCATTCATTATTTTCGGATTCAGCCAGATGATTGGTATCATTCGCTTTATAATTTGAAAGCTCTGGGCTTTAATACGGTAGAAACCTACATTCCATGGAACGTCCATGAACCTCAGAAAGGGCAGTTTTGCTTTGAGGGGATCTTGGATTTGGAGAAATTTCTTCAAATTGCACAGGATTTGGACTTATACGTTATTCTTCGTCCGTCGCCTTACATTTGTGCAGAATGGGAATTTGGTGGTTTGCCGGCTTGGCTTTTAGAAGAAGATATGAGAATTCGTTCTTCTGACCCTGCTTATCTTGCAGCAGTTGCTAGTTATTACGATGAATTGATGCCGCTCTTAGTCCCGCATCTTTTGGAAAATGGCGGCAACATTCTCATGATGCAGGTCGAAAATGAATATGGCTCGTATGGTGAAGATAAGGAATATTTGAGAGCTGTTCGAGATATGATGCTAGAGCGAGGTATGACGTGCCCACTCTTTACATCAGACGGACCCTGGCGTGCGGCGTTGAGGGCAGGGACGTTGATTGAAGACGATGTGCTGGTCACGGGAAACTTCGGCTCCAAAGCTGCTTATAATTTTGCAAATCTGCAAGCTTTCTTTGATGAGCATGGCAAGAAGTGGCCACTCATGTGTATGGAATTTTGGGACGGTTGGTTCAATCGTTGGAAGGAGCCGGTTGTCACGCGAGATCCAGAAGAGTTGGCTGAAGCGGTTCACGAAGTCTTGCAACAAGGCAGTGTCAATCTTTATATGTTTCACGGGGGAACCAATTTTGGTTTCATGAATGGCTGTTCGGCGCGAGGAAGCATTGACCTGCCGCAGGTGACATCTTATGATTATGAAGCTCTTCTTGATGAACAAGGAAATCCAACGCCTAAATACTTTGCTATTCAGCAAATGTTAAAAAAATATTATCCAGAGTATCCACAAATGGAGCCTTTGGTAAAAGAATCGTTTGAGTTAAAGGATATTCCGCTCAGTGAGAAAGTTAGTTTATTTGAAACCTTAGAAGATGTAGAGCAGCCAATCGAAAGTCTTTACCCTATGAACATGGAGGAGCTGGGGCAAAATGTTGGCTATCTGCTCTATCGTACAGAAGCGGAATGGGATGCGGACAAGGAACGGATTCGTATCATTGATGCGCGTGATCGGATGCAACTTTTTGTCGATGGAAACCGTATCACAACTCAATACCAGACAGAAATTGGTGAAGACATCTTTGTTCCTAGGCAGAAGCAATCCACGCATCAGATTGATATTTTGATGGAGAACATGGGGCGCGTCAATTATGGACACAAACTGTTGTCAGAGACACAACACAAGGGCATTCGGACTGGAGTCTGCAAGGATTTGCACTTTATGCTCCATTGGAAACAGTATGTATTAGAGTTGAAAAATCCAGAAAAAATTGATTTTACGAAAGAATGGCATGAAAACCAGCCGGCTTTCTATGCGTTTGATGTCGAATTGAAAGTGCTTAAAGATACGTATATTGATTTGACCCACTTTGGCAAAGGAATTGTCTTTGTCAACGGTGTCAATATTGGGCGCTTCTGGGACGTCGGACCGACCTTATCGCTTTATATTCCACATAGTTTGTTAAAACTCGGACAAAATCGAATTATCATTTTTGAAACCGAAGGGAAATACAGCGAATTTATTCATTTAGTTCACAAACCTACATTTAAAACGATAAAGGGGGTAAATTTATGACAATCGTAGGGAATCGAATCGATGGACGTTTGATTCATGGACAGGTAGCTAATCTTTGGACTACTAAGCTCAATATTTCACGGATTATGGTCGTGGATGATGAAGTAGCAGAAAATGCTATTGAAAAAAGTGGCTTGAAGCTGGCAACACCAGCTGGTGTGAAATTGAGTATTTTGCCAGTCGCAAGAGCAGCTGAAAATATCTTAGCAGGCAAATATGATAGTCAACGTCTGCTCATTGTTGCGAAAAAACCGGACCGCTTTTTGAAATTAGTAGAAGCAGGTGTGCCAATTGAAACACTCAATGTAGGCAATATGTCGCAAACACCTGAAACGCGTTCTATCACACGCTCAATTAACGTGGTAGATGAAGACGTGGTAGTATTTAACAAGTTGCATGAAAAAGGTGTGGCAATAACAGCTCAAATGGTTCCAAATGATCCAGTTGAAGACTTTATGAAATTATTGAAATAAATTTAGGAGGTCATTGTTATGATACAATGGTGGCAAATTCTCTTACTGACGCTGTATTCAGCGTATCAAATTTTGGATGAGTTGACGATTAACTCATCAGCAGGCTCCCCTGTTTTTGCAGGTTTTATCACTGGTCTGGTCATGGGAGATTTGAAGACTGGTTTGTTTATTGGTGGTAGTCTCCAACTCGTTGTGCTTGGGGTTGGTACATTCGGTGGTGCCTCTCGGATTGACGCAACTTCTGGTGCGGTTCTTGCAACAGCATTCTCTGTGGCAACAGGTATGAAATCAGAACTCGCTATTTCAGCTATTGCCGTTCCGGTAGCAGCACTGCTGGTTTACACAGACGTTCTTGGACGTTTCTCTACGACTTACTTTGCACATCGGATTGATGCAGCAGTTGAAAAATTTGACTACAAAGGCATTGAACGCAATTACTTACTCGGTGCCATTCCGTGGGGACTTTCACGTGCCCTTCCAGTATTTCTGGCTTTGTGGCTCGGTGGAGACGCTGTAAAAGCCTTCTCAGACTGGCTTGCCAATAATGCACAATGGATCGCAGATGGATTGATTCTTGCAGGTAAAATGCTTCCTGGTGTCGGTTTTGCAATTTTGCTTCGTTACCTTCCAGTCAAGAAAAATCTCCATTATCTTGGTTTAGGTTTTGCCATTACAGCTATGTTGAAAGTTGTTTTTGACTATATTTCAACATTGGCAGCTGCTTCAGGAGCTGTCAAACAAATCGCTACAGCTCTTGGGGGCGCAAAATTTGAAGGCCTACCAATGATTGGGATTGCGATTATTGGCTTTGCCTTGGCAACAATCAACTATAAAAATGCAACTAACAAACAAGTCATGACCGTTGCTGCAGAACAATCAGAAAGTGGGGAAATTGACGATGACGAACTCTAATTATAAATTAACAAAAGAAGATTTTAAACAAATCAACCGTCGTAGTCTCTTTACTTTCCAATGGGGTTGGAACTACGAGCGTATGCAAGCGTCAGGTTATCTCTATATGATTCTACCGCAATTACGCAAAATATATGGAGACGGTACGCCAGAATTAAAGGAAATGATGCGGACACATACGCAATTCTTCAACACATCTAACTTTTTCCATACTTTAGTAACAGGGATTGACCTAGCACTTGAAGAAAATGAAGGAGTTGCGGCTAAAGATACCGTTACAGGGATTAAAACTGGTTTAATGGGGCCATTTGCAGCGATTGGCGATGCGATTTTTGGTTCTACTATTCCTGCTATTATGGGTGGTCTGGCTGCTGGACTTGCTGTTGAAGGCAATCCTCTTGGAATTTTCCTTTGGATAGCTGTGACAATCGCAATCAATGTCTTCCGTTGGAAACAATTAGAGTTTGCCCACAAAGAAGGGGTGAAATTAGTTACAACCATGCAGGACAAATTGTCTGCCATCACAGATGCTGCAACAGTTCTTGGTGTTTTCATGGTGGCTGCCTTGATTGCTACGATGATTAACTTTAAGTTTACCTATACACAAAGTTTCGGTGGTGTCACCTTCAATCTTCAAGAAACATTGGATAAAATCTTCCCACGTTTGGTTCCAGCACTGTTTACAGGTTTTGTTTATTGGCTGCTTGGTAAGAAAGGCATGAATTCAACAAAAGCAATCTTTATCGTGATTATTATTGCAATTGGTGTTTCTGCATTTTCACACTTTACTCATACACCAATCTTAGGTGTTTAAAAGGAGCTTCTCTATAAATGACAAAACAACTTGTATTGGTCAGTCACGGTCGCTTTTGTGAAGAATTGAAGAAAAGCACCGAAATGATTATGGGGCCACTGGACTTCATTCATACAGTTCCCCTGCTTCCAGAAGAAGGAATAGACGATTTTGCTGCTAAATTTTCAGCAACTGTAAAAGATTTAGATGATTACATCGTCTTTGCCGACCTGCTTGGTGGAACGCCTTGCAATGTCGTTAGCCGTCTGATTTTGGAAGGACTCCAAATTGAACTTTATGCAGGGATGAATATGCCAATGGTGATTGAATTTATCAATTCTGCCCTGACTGGCGTTGAAGCAAAATATATCGAAAAAGCGAACAAATACATCATGAAAGTCAATGATGTATTAGCAGAAATGAACGATGACGAAGATGAATAAAGGAGTGTCTAGCTAATAGTCGCTGAAAAACACGTCCTTGCTTGAATTGCTCCAATGAGCAATCTGTATAACTAAAGGGGCTGGGGCAAGAAAATGGATTTCTTTGAAATCATCATTTTCCCGCCTCCTTTCTTTTAGTTAGCATTGCAAAGCAGAAAGGAGAACCATGCTGGATTATACAAAGGAAGACTTGATTGAATTGGGTGCGGAAATCACCACACGGGAAATCTATCAACAGCCACAAGTTTGGCAGACGGCTTTCGAAAATTATAAAGCGCAATCTGATGAGATTGTAGCTTTTCTAAATGGGATTGGTAAAAAGCATGATTATATCAAGGTTATTTTGACAGGGGCTGGAACTTCAGCCTATGTCGGGGAGACACTTCTCCCTTATTTCAGAAAGATTTACGATGAACGCAAGTGGAACTTTAATGCTATTGCAACGACAGATATTGTAGCAAATCCTTTGGCTTATCTGCACAAGGAAGTGACGACCATTTTGGTTTCCTTTGCTCGTAGTGGCAATTCACCAGAGAGTGTTGCGGCAGTTGACTTGGCAAAAGACTTGGTTGAGGAACTTTACCAAATCACGATTACATGCGCCGAAGAAGGTAAATTAGCCCAGCAGGCACATGGTGATGAACGCAATTTGCTCTTGCTCCAACCTGCGCCGTCAAATGATGCTGGCTTTGCCATGACATCGAGCTTTACGTCTATGATGTTGACAGCCTTGCTCGTTTTTGACAAAACAGACTTAGTTACAAAAGAAGAGAAAATTTCTGCTTTGATAGCCTTGAGCCAAGAGATGTTAGACTCAGCAGCAGCCATTCAAAAAATGGTTTCCTTAGATTACAACCGTGTCATTTACTTAGGAGCAGGTCCTTTCTTTGGCTTGGCGCATGAAGCCCAACTGAAAATTTTGGAATTGACCGCAGGACAGGTGGCAACGATGTATGAAAGTCCCATCGGTTTTCGCCACGGTCCAAAATCGTTAGTGAATGAAGAAACGGTCGTTGTGGTATTTAGCTCGACAGATACTTATACTAAATTATACGATCTTGACTTAGTACGAGAAGTAGCTGGAGATGAGATTGCCCGCAAGGTAATTTTATTGACAGATCAAAAAGAAAATTTGGAAAATGTTGAACAAGTCATTCTTTCTAGTCAATATCTTGTGGATGATGTTTATCGCGTATTCCCTTATATTGTTTATGGTCAATTATTTGCCTTGTTGACAGCTCTCAAAGTGAAAAATCGTCCAGACACACCGTCTCCGACAGGCACCGTCAACCGTGTTGTGCAGGGTGTTATCATTCACCCATTTGACAAAGAATAGGAAGGAATCCATGGAAAAATTAAGGATTAGTCACGAAAAATTAGCGCACTTAAAAAATCTTTCAGCTGAAAATGGCATTATTGGAGCTTTGGCGATTGACCAGAGAGGTTCGTTGAAAAAAATGTTAGCAAGTGGCGCACAAGCTGTTTCAGGAGATGAAGCGCTCATTGAATTTAAACAATTGATTTCCAGTCAGTTGACTCCGTATGCAACTTCTATTCTTTTGGATCCAGAATTCGGTGTACCTGCTACCCAATTACGTGCGCCAGAATGCGGTCTTATCGTTGCCTATGAAAAAACAGGTTATGATGCGACAACAGAAGGTCGCTTGCCAGACTTGCTACTAAATTGGTCAGTCAAACGCATTAAAGAACTAGGCGGTGATGCAGTAAAGGTTTTGATTTACTATGATGTAGATGACAAACCTGAAATCAATGACATCAAGCAAGCCTGGGTAGAGCGCGTGGGAAGTGAATGTGTGGCAGAAAACATTCCTTATTTCCTTGAAATCTTGACGTATGATGCAAAGCGTGATAATGTAGTAGATGCAGATTATGCGAAAGTAAAACCGCACAAGGTCAATGAAGCCATGAAGCTCTTTTCAAATCCGCGCTACAATGTTGATGTCTTGAAAGTGGAAGTACCGGTCAATATGAATTTTGTCGAAGGGTTTACGAAAGGCGGGGTTGAACCTGTCTACAGCCTTGCGGAAGCCAAGACATTTTTCAAAGAGCAGTCTGATGCAACTCACCTGCCCTTTATTTTCCTGAGTGCTGGAGTTAGCGCAGAGCTTTTCCAGGAAACGCTCAAAGTGGCGCATGAAGCAGGTTCTCAATTCAATGGAGTCCTTTGCGGTCGTGCGACTTGGAAAGAAGCTGTTACCGTCTTTGCTAATCAAGGAGCAGAAGCAGCCAAAGCTTGGCTTGATGAAACGGGGCGTCAAAATATTGAAGACTTGAATCATGTTTTACGTGAAACAGCCGTTTCGTGGACGGAAAAGCTAGAGATTTAAAAGAGGAAAACATAAATTTGTAATAAAAACAAGGAAAGTTGTATGAAATCTTATCAAGAAGCTATTTTTGGAACATTTCAAGGAAAAGATATTGTTGCTTACACATTTGAAAATGACTTGGGCTATCGTTTGAAAGTCATGACTTATGGTGCGACTGTCTTAGAGTATGTCACTCCGGACAAAAATCATGAATTTGCAAATATCGTGGTGGGGTTTGATCATTTTGATGCCTATGTAGGCAACAGCCCTAAATATGGTGCAAGCGTCGGACCAGTTGCAGGACGGATTGCAAAAGCACAGTTTGAGCTGAATGGCGAAACGTATCAGTTAGAAGTCAACAACGCAGAAAATTGCAATCATAGCGGTTCTACTGGCTGGGACAGTGCTATTTTTCAAGTTGAGGAAGTCACGAATGAAGGCGTCACTTTTTACACCGAACGTGTAAATGGCACTGGTGGTTTTCCGGGAAATCTAAAAGTCTGGGTTTCTTATACTTTAACGGAACTAGGTGAGTTAGAGATTTCTTACCAAGTCCAGACGGACAAGGATACCTTGGTCAATCCAACCAATCACAGTTACTTCAACTTATCAGGCGATTTCAGTCAACCGATTGACAATTGTGTATTGCAGCTAAATACCTCAGGGGTATTTCCAATCGCACCGGACGGTGTGCCTGCTAAAACGCCAGATTCAGAGCGAGATTTTGTCAAAGATTTAACAAAGGGTGTGGCTTTTAAATATATTTTTGCCAATCAAGATGAGCAGATTCAGATTGTGTCCGGTTTGGATCATCCATTTGCATTGAAAAAAGGAGAGAAAGAAGCAGGTTCCTTGTACGATCCTAAATCCGGTCGCCTTTTGACATTTAAAACAAGTGCGCCATGCCTAGTGACGTACTCAGCAAACTTTGTAGATGATACAGTCATTTTAAATGGACAATCCATGATTCAACATAATGGCTTGGCTCTTGAAACCCAAGCCCTACCAGATGCCATTCACAGCGACCTGAAAGCTGATGTTATCTTGAAAGCAGGTGAGGTTTTTACCAGCACAACCATTTATCATGCAACAACTAAATAACACGATATATTGAAACGATAGATTATTTGTCTGTCGTTTTTTTATTTGAGATATCCAACATTATCAAATAAAGACTTTCTAGTCTTTTTCATAATAACACTCCCTTCAATTTCTATTTGTAAAATCTAAGGTTAAACCAGCTTACCAACCTGATTTTTTGTTATAATAATAGTTATGAGTAGAATTTTGGATAATGAATTGATGGGAGATGAGGAGCTCGTTGAGCGCACATTGCGTCCCCAGTATTTACAAGAATATATTGGTCAAGACAAGGTCAAAAATCAACTGAAAATTTTCATTGAGGCAGCTAAACTGCGAGATGAAGCGCTAGATCACACGTTGCTTTTTGGACCTCCAGGGTTGGGAAAGACCACTATGGCTTTTGTCATTGCCAATGAACTGGGAGTCAATCTCAAGCAAACTTCGGGTCCAGTTATTGAGAAATCGGGCGATTTGGTAGCGATCTTGAATGATCTGGAGCCAGGAGATGTCCTTTTTATCGATGAAATTCATCGCTTACCCATGTCTGTTGAAGAAGTGCTTTACAGTGCTATGGAAGATTTTTACATTGATATTATGATTGGTTCTGGTGAAACTAGTCGCAGTGTTCATTTGGATTTACCACCTTTTACTTTGATTGGGGCAACGACCCGAGCTGGTATGTTGTCAAATCCCTTGCGGGCTCGCTTTGGTATTACTGGACATATGGAATACTATGAGGAGACGGATTTGACCGAGATTGTAGAGCGAACGGCCGAAATCTTTGAGATGGAGATTACACATGAAGCGGCTGAGGAGTTGGCTTTACGTAGCAGAGGGACCCCTCGAATTGCCAATCGGCTTCTCAAACGCGTACGAGATTTTGCTCAGATTATGGGCAACGGACTAATTGATGACCAAATTACTGATCAAGCCCTGACGATGCTTGATGTGGATCAGGAAGGTCTAGATTATGTGGATCAGAAGATTCTCAAGACCATGATTGAAGTGTATGGCGGCGGGCCAGTTGGTCTGGGAACTTTGTCTGTTAATATAGCAGAAGAGCAGGAAACGGTAGAGGATATGTATGAGCCTTATTTGATCCAGAAAGGCTTTGTCATGCGGACACGAACAGGGCGCGTGGCAACCCGTAAGGCTTACGAGCATTTGGGTTATGAGTATTTGGAGAAATAACATGCTGTCCGAAAAAGAGATTTTACATGCGTTTTCATCAGACCGAGATATGATGACTATCTTACAGATTATCTATGACTTGAAATTGAAAGACAGCTGGCTTTGTGCTGGTTCGGTGCGAAATTTCATCTGGAATATCCTGTCGGACAAGCCCGGCTTTGATACAGAGACGGATGTGGATGTGATTTTCTTTGACCCAGATGTTTCTTATGAGGAAACACTCAACATTGAAAATCGGCTCAAGCGAGAATTTCCACATTACCATTGGGAAGTAAAGAATCAAGTCTATATGCATCTCCACAGTCCCAATACGCACCCCTATACTAGCTCACAAGACGCCATGAGTAAATATCCAGAGCGATGTACAGCTGTGGGGTTGCGTTTGCTGGAGAATGGCCAGTTGGAACTTTTTGCTCCTTACGGTTTAGATGATATCTTCCATTTTTATGTTCAGCCCACTCCACATTTCCTAGAAGATATAAGTAGGAGACAACTTTATAATAAGAGAATACAGAAAAAAGAGTGGCAGAAGAAGTGGAGTAAGCTTCAAATCGAATTTCTTTAAAATTTTTTAGAAAAAGGTAAAATCTTTAAGAAAAATTTAAGTCAATGGCGTTATACTATAATCACAAGTTGAGAAAAGCTTAACTTGAACTCCTAAAAACTTTTCTTTTTCATAATAATCTCCCTATAAGAGTCGCCCAATCGGCGGCTTT
>OKNR01000091.1_pt1 | contig 9137 bp, 9 predicted proteins | sample 1610141 | NCBI WGS metagenome assembly OKNR01 (sample SAMN04436622, study PRJEB24849) | human gut metagenome | biome: human gut; feature: NICU; material: stool | host: Homo sapiens | place: USA: Saint Louis, MO | collected 2009-12-24
TCCTATGATTAAAGCCAAGAGTAATAGAACATACCTGGTTAATAACTTAGTAAAAAATTTAACGGTATCCATTTAATTCACCTTTAGTTTGTAACCCAAACCTTTAACCGTTATTAAGCTTTCTGGTTTAGATGGATTGGCTTCGATCTTTTGTCGAATCTTACGAATATGAGCCATTAGGGTATTATCATAGCCTTGGTATTGTAAGCCCCAGACTTTTTCTAAGAGTTGGTCAAAAGTAACAATGCGATTCTTATTATCATATAAGACCTTAAGAATACTGTATTCCTTAGCTGTCAGCTGAATCTCTAGTTTTCCTTTGGTAATCAAGGCTTGGCTAAAATGCACCTGGCAAGTAGGCAAAACAAGGGTATCTTCCTTTTCGGGATAGGCTCTTTTTAAGATGGAAAGAATACGCAACTCCAAATCTCTTGGGCGGAAAGGCTTGATAATATAGTCATCTGCCCCTAACTCAAAGCCCTGATATTGTTTTTCTATATCGGAGATTGCCGACAAAAACAAAACAGGAACCGTTGAAGTCTTACGGATACCTTTTAAAACTTCAAATCCTGATCCTTCAGGCAGCATAATGTCTAAAATAACTAAATCAAAAGATTTTTCTTCAAATTGCTCCAAAGCTTCTTTTTGTGATTGTACACTTGTTAGATTGCTAAAACCAGCAATGTTCAATGATTCTTGCACCATTTCTAAAATTTCTGGATTATCGTCTAAAATTAAGATCTTCTTTTCTTTATAATTCATACTATTACCTCAATAAGACTAGTATAACACATTGCTTCCTTGGTCAAGGACTTTAAAGTAAAAATTAAGGAAGAATTAAGGTAATGAATAGGTTAAAATAAAGGAGTTTCATTATAATAAAAATAGCGAAAGGATATAACATCACTCTAAGATTTTTAAAGGAGAAAACAAATGAACAATTATATCGTTGAAACCAACCAATTAAGTAAGGATTTTTCAGGTGAAGTAGCCGTTAATCAGCTCTCTATTCATATTAGAAAAAATGAAATTTATGGTTTTTTAGGACCAAATGGTGCTGGTAAGAGCACTGCTATGAAAATGCTTTTGGGATTGTTGCAACCAACCCATGGTTCCATTAAGCTCTTTGGCAAAACCTTTAATAGCAATCAAATATCACTCCTCTCAAATGTAGGTTCCCTTATTGAGGAGCCCTCTTACTATGCTAATTTGACCGGCTATGAAAATCTTGAAATTATCCAAAAATTACTTAAATTACCAAAAAGAAATATTGATGAAGTCTTAAAGATTGTCAAACTTTTCGATCAAAAAGACAAGCTAGTTAAAAACTATTCACTAGGCATGAAACAACGTCTAGGAATTGCGCTAGCCATTGTTAAATTTCCTAAATTACTGATTCTGGATGAGCCAACTAATGGTTTAGATCCTGCTGGTATTCAAGAAATTCGTGAGCTCATCAAGTCATTACCACAAAAATACGATATGACTATCATCGTTTCTAGCCATATTCTTTCAGAAATTGAACAGATGGCTACGACTGTCGGTATTATTAATCATGGTCAATTACTTTTTGAAGGTCACCTATCTGACCTTGAAGAAGATGAAAAATATCTGTTTGAGACCAGTGATGATGTAACTGCTAAAAGAATACTAATGTTCAATGGTTTTAATTTGGATGATGACAAAAAATTGATTGTCAACGATAACGATAAAGTTAATATAGCCACTGCTATTCGACTCTTAGTTGAAAATGATGTTGATATTTATCAAGTTCGTATGATTCGTCGATCGCTGGAAGATGTTTTCCTTGATATGACAGGACGGGAAGGAAGTGTTTTGTAATGCTAAATTTACAATTAGAATTTATCAAATTAAAAAGACGTTCTTTCTTGCTATCTTTGATTGCTATTGTAGCAGTGGGCTTGATTTGGAGTGGCGTTGTTATCAAATATGAATTACCTAAAACACATGAGGCCTATAATGCCATTTATACCATGACTTACTTGAATGATTGTATTTTGCCACTTTTCATTGCAGTTTTAGCGTCTAGACTACTGGAATTGGAACATCTAGGCAAAACTTTTAAACTCTTGCAAACCAGTAACGAAAGTCCTTGGCAACTTTTTAAGGCTAAATTGACTGTGATGGCTATTTTTGCCTTTGTTGTCAGTTTGATTCAAACGCTTTTTCTGAAATTTATTATTCAAGGCATGCAGGTCAGTGTGACACCTGTTTCATTGAGTCTCTTTTTGTTCACAACTTTTTTGGTTTGTCTCTTTCTGTCTTGTTTACATCTTTGCTTAGCTTTTATCTATCCAAAGCCAAGTGTGACAGTGGTAACAGGCTTAATTGGTTCCTTCCTGTCATTTGTAGGTATCGGTGCGTTACCATTTCCTATTCGTATTTTCATTCCTTGGCAATATTTCTCTATGATGGGAATCGCTAAACGGGTGGCTGGAACTAACACTTATCTTTTTCAATATGATAATGCTTATCCCTTTAAATTAGTCACATTATTGCTTATCATTTTTTTAAGCATCTTTGTCAGTAAAAAACTCATTGGAAAGGCGGATCTATTATGATTATTTTTGAATTTAAAAAAATCAAAAAAAGTGCTATTCCGATAACGCTAATCTTCTTTAACCTTGTTGGGTCCTTATTGGGAGCAATGATTTACGCTCTCAATCGAAAGGTGCTCCTAGATGGTACACAAGCTCGCGTCCTTTGGGGACAAACAGTTTTCTATTCCTCGCAGATATTTACTCCTATTCTGATCGGGATTATCTGTTCCATCAGTTGTCAATTCGAGGAAAGTAATAAAAACTGGCAGCGCTTATTAAGTATTCCGGTTAAAGCCAATCGTATCATTTTATCAAAAATCACCAGCTTATCACTAGTCATGGCTATTAGTCAACTGATAGTTCTTCTCTTTTATATTATCAGCGCTTTGGTTTTGAAGGTACCTTTTGCAAATTATCTACTGGACTTTTTGCTTTGGTCTATCACAGGTTGGATAGCAACCATTACTATTATCACCATTCAAATTTTTCTTAGTATTCGCTTAAAAAATTTCGCAGTGCCTATTATTATATCAGCTATTTTGGCTATAGCAGGGCTTATGACCCTATTTATTGGACAAGGTCTTTTTAGCATTTTCCCTTATGCTCAGATTGCTGTTGGTGATCGAGCTCGTTCTTTAGTCCCTTTTACCTTATCTGAATTTATCCTTTTCTTAGTTGTCAATGGTGCTTATATTTTTGTCTTCTATACCTTAGCAGTTAGACAGCTTAAAAAGAGATTTATTTAATCTCATTTATAGTAAAAAACAAGAAGAAAGCGAAGATTTATCGTAATTGTTATACAATTAATGATCAGCAAATAAACAGTGTAGAGATTTAATAAGGATATTATCATAAACCAGTTTCGCATGAAGCTGGTTTGATTTTTTCTCTAGACTTCATTTTCTAAAATAATTTCTATAAGCAATAAGAAAAATTATGCTAAAATAGAAGGAGAACATATTGGGAGGTAATGATGTCTGTTCAGACAGAAAAGAGAATATCAAATACTAAGAAAGAATTTTCATTTACATCTAGTTCGATTATTCTGCAAGTTTCAAGAGGAATTTTAGTCGGGATTATCGTGGGTGCAATTGTTGGTTCTTTTCGTTTTTTGATTGAAAAGGGATTTCATATCATTCAACATTTCTATCAGCAAGGTCATGATAGTATGATTTGGTTTGCTTTTATTTTGTTATTTTATGCTTGCGTGATTTGGATAAGTGCAAAGTTAACGCTCTCGGAAAAGGATATTAAAGGTTCTGGAATTCCGCAAGTAGAAGCAGAGCTGAAAGGTCTGATGAGCTTATCATGGTGGAGTGTCCTTTGGAAAAAGTACATTCTTGGTGTTTTAGCCATTGCAAGCGGCTTGATGCTAGGACGTGAAGGACCCAGTATTCAACTTGGAGCAATGGGTGGAAAGGGAATCGCCAAACATCTTCATTTAAGCCCTGTGGAAGAGCGTTCTTTGATTGCTAGTGGAGCGGCAGCAGGATTGGCAGCAGCTTTTAATGCTCCGATTGCGGGTTTACTGTTTGTGATTGAGGAAGTCTATCATCATTTTTCGCGTTTCTTTTGGGTCTCGTCTTTGGCGGCAAGTTTAACAGCGAATTTTGTTTCGCTTATGATTTTTGGAATGACCCCTGTATTAAATATGCCAGATAATATTCCTCTGATGGGGCTAGGGCAATACTGGCTTTATTTGTTGTTAGGAATCTTTCTTGGTTTTTCAGGATTTTTATATGAAAAAGTTGTTCTAGCCATGCCTCGTATTTATGATATGATTGGTAAAATTTTGCATCTTTCTCCGCAATATTATCCTATTATAGCCTTTATTTTCATTTTACCAGTAGGATATTTCCTTCCACAGCTTTTAGGCGGTGGCAATCAACTGGTTCTCTCTTTAACCAGTCAACACTATCTGCTATTAACATTAGTGATGTTTTTTGTTATTCGCTTTATCTGGAGTATGATTAGTTATGGTAGTGGGCTTCCTGGTGGTATTTTTCTCCCCATTTTAGCTCTTGGCTCTCTTTTGGGAGCAATTGTTGGTGTCGTTTGTGTGCAATTAGGCTTTGCAACTCAAGAGCAATTTCCCATTTTTATTATTTTAGGTATGAGTGGCTACTTTGGTGCCATTTCAAAGGCTCCGCTAACTGGCATCATTTTGGTGACTGAAATGGTTGGTGATATACGAAACCTCATGCCTCTTGGTTTAGTGACTTTAGTGGCATACGTTGTAATGGATTTATTGGGCGGAGCCCCCGTGTATGAAGCTATGCTAGAGCGCATGTTACCAGATAACGTGGTAGATGAGGGCGAGACAACCCTTATCGAAATTCCAGTCTCTGAAAAAATAGCGGGTAAGCAAGTTCATGAATTGGAACTACCAAAAGATATTCTAATTACCATGCAACACCACAACGGAAGAAATCAAACAGTGAATGGTAGCACGCGCCTGTATCTAGGAGATATGATTTATGTAGTCTTGAAAAAATCAGATATTGGACGCATTAAAGATTTGCTATTGTAAAAGAGGGAAACCTCTTTTTTAGAACCTAAAAGAACAATCCGTAATTTCCGAACGATAAAAAATATTATACGTCATTATATTGTAATTTCTGTATCTTATGTTATAATACTAAAGAAAATGTCAGGAAAGACATAGCGATGTGAAAGCATAGGTAGGTTATTTTTGCATACAATTTACAATTTAAGGAGAGTGACATGCTGAACGAATTTCCTATTTTTGATTATGAAGACATTCAATTGATTCCTAATAAATGTATCCTCAAAAGTCGGTCAGAAGCTGATACGACCGTTACTTTTGGAAATCACACCTTCAAACTTCCTGTTGTTCCAGCTAATATGCAAACAATTCTGGATGAAGATGTAGCAGAAAAATTGGCGAAAAGTGGCTATTTCTACATCATGCACCGTTTTGACGAATCTGACCGTATTCCTTTCATCAAGCGCATGCATGAGCAAGGACTGATTGCTTCCATTTCGGTTGGTGTGAAAGATTATGAATATAATTTCGTTAGCCAGTTGAAAGAAGATGCACCAGAATATATCACGATTGATATTGCGCATGGACATTCAGATAGTGTGATTGATATGATTCAGCACATCAAAAAAGAACTCCCTGATACTTTTGTGATTGCAGGAAATGTCGGGACACCAGAAGCTGTTCGTGAGCTGGAAAATGCTGGAGCAGATGCAACAAAAGTTGGCATTGGACCAGGAAAAGTTTGTATCACAAAAGTAAAAACTGGCTTTGGTACAGGAGGTTGGCAATTAGCGGCTCTTCGTTGGTGTGCAAAAGCTGCTCGCAAACCAATTATTGCGGACGGTGGTATTCGTACGCATGGCGACATTGCCAAATCTATTCGCTTTGGTGCTACCATGGTGATGATTGGTTCCCTATTCGCAGGTCATATCGAAAGCCCAGGTCAAACGGTCGAAGTAGACGGTGAACAATTCAAAGAGTATTATGGTTCGGCTTCAGAGTACCAAAAGGGTATGTATAAGAATGTGGAAGGAAAGAAAATTCTTTTACCGGTTAAAGGACATTTAGCTGACACTTTGGTTGAAATGGAGCAAGATTTGCAAAGTGCCATTTCCTATGCCGGCGGAAGAGATCTAGCTGGTCTTAAGCACGTAGATTACGTCATTGTGAAAAATTCCATTTGGAATGGTGACGCTCATTAACAATAAAATAATTACTTATTTATATTACGAATTTGGCGTAATGTTTCTACAAGGCACCTAATGTCTAACAATAAGTAAGTCTTCAACTTTCCTGCTGTGTTTTAGTAAGGGATTTTGTATTCAGTTGGTTAACCAATTGTTTTAGGCTTGCTTTTGGCAAGTCTTTTGTTTTTTCTAAAAGGAGATTTTATGAAATTATTAGAAGAACGCATCCTAAAAGACGGAAATGTTTTAGGAGAAAATATTTTAAAAGTGGATTCATTTCTGACTCACCAAGTCGATTTCAACTTGATGAAAGAAATTGGTAAAGTGTTTGCAACCTATTTTCGCTCGGCTGGTATTACAAAAGTTGTGACAATTGAGGCATCTGGAATAGCACCTGCTATCTATACAGCAGAAGCATTGGGCGTTCCGATGATTTTTGCGAAAAAATCAAAAAACATCACTATGACAGAAGGTATTTTGACGACCGAGGTCTATTCTTTTACCAAGCAAGTGACAAGTACGGTCTCAATTGCAGGGAAATTTTTAAATCATCATGATAAAGTGCTTATTGTCGATGATTTTCTAGCAAATGGGCAAGCAGCTAAAGGGCTGGTTAATATCATTGAACAATCAGGTGCCCATGTGGAAGCGATTGGCATTGTGATTGAAAAATCATTTCAAGAAGGAAGAAAGTTGCTAGAAGAAGATAGGCGAAAAGTCGTTTCTTTGGCTCGTATTCAAAAATTTGAAAATGGAAAAGTTGTATTTATGGAGGCTGATGCATAATGGAACTGAAAGAAGAAAAACATTCACAGGCGGCTGTCTTAGGTTTGCAGCACTTATTAGCAATGTACTCAGGGTCAATCCTTGTACCCATTATGATTGCTGGTGCGCTAGGTTATTCGAGCCAACAGCTGACCTATCTCATCTCTACAGATATTTTTATGTGTGGTGTGGCAACATTTTTGCAATTGCAACTCAATAAATATTTCGGAATTGGCTTGCCAGTCGTACTTGGCGTTGCTTTCCAATCGGTTGCACCTCTGATTATGATTGGTCAAAAACATGGAAGCGGAGCCATGTTTGGAGCGCTCATCGTTTCCGGTATCTACGTTCTTTTGATTGCAGGCATTTTTTCTAAAATTGCTAATTTCTTTCCACCAATTGTGACGGGCTCAGTGATTACAACTATTGGTTTGACACTTATTCCTGTTGCGATTGGCAATATGGGAAATAATAGTGAAAAACCAACTGCACAAAGTTTGCTGTTGGCTGCTGTCACGATTTTAATTATACTGTTAGTAAATATCTTTGCGAAAGGCTTTCTAAAATCCATTTCCATTCTGATTGGCTTAATTATTGGAACGATTATTGCCAGCTTTATGGGCTTAGTAGATTTTGCGCCAGTAACTCAAGCTCCTCTTGTACATGTTCCGACACCGTTTTATTTTGGAATACCTAAGTTTGAACTTTCATCCATCGTCATGATGTGTATTATCGCAACAGTTTCTTTGGTAGAATCAACAGGTGTTTATTTTGCGCTTTCAGATATTACGAATGAAAAGTTAGACAGCATTCGTCTGCGAAATGGTTATCGTGCAGAAGGACTTGCAGTGCTTCTTGGCGGTATTTTTAACACTTTCCCTTATACAGGATTTTCACAAAATGTTGGTTTGGTCAAACTTTCTGGAATTAAAACACGGCTCCCAATCTATTATGCAGCAGGATTCTTAGTCTTGTTAGGATTGGTACCGAAATTCGGCGCTTTGGCACAAATTATTCCAAGTCCTGTACTCGGTGGTGCCATGCTTGTCATGTTTGGTTTTGTTTCTGCCCAAGGAATGCAAATGCTAGCACGAGTTGATTTTGAACACAATGAACATCATTTCTTGATTGCCGCTGTGTCTATTTCTGCAGGAGTCGGCTTAAATGGAAGCAATCTTTTTAATAGTTTGCCAACTGGCTTACAAATGTTTTTCTCAAACGGGATTGTTATGGCGAGCGTCATTGCGATTGTATTGAATCTTATTTTAAATTGTGAGAAGAGATAAAGCTCGACAAGAGGCTGGGAGGATTTCCTCCTAGCTTTTTTGACTATTCTAAGTGCTTATAGTATAGTTAAGAGAGAAGGAATAATTTGAGGAGATTTTATGTACCAAGCTCGCAATTTAAAAGAACGAATGACCTTATTTGTCTCGATTTTTTTGCCAATTTTGATTTATCAACTGGCTAATTTTTCGGCTTCTTTTGTGGATACAACTATGACGGGGCAATACCATACGTTGCATTTGGCAGGAGTTTCAATGGCGAATAGCTTATGGAGTCCGTTTTTTACCTTTCTGACTGGTATTGTTTCAGCCTTGGTTCCGATTATTGGACACCATCTGGGACAAAAACAAGAAGAAAAAATCGCTTCTGATTTTTATCAGTTTATTTATTTATCTCTCGGCTTGTCTCTTCTCTTGTTTGGACTCGTTTTTTTAGGTGCACCGCTTGTCTTGTACAATATTGGCTTAGAACCACTAGTAGCAGAAGTTGCTATACATTATCTCTGGTATTTGGCATTTGGTATTATCCCTTTGCTTTTATTTAGTGTTGTACGCTCTTTATTAGACGCATTAGGATTGACAAGATTATCCATGTACCTTATGTTGCTCTTACTACCGTTGAATGCCAGCTTTAATTACATTTTAATTTATGGGGCATTTGGTTTCCCAGAAATGGGCGGAGCAGGAGCGGGGCTGGGGACTTCGTTGGCTTACTGGGTGCTGTTAATCCTTTCGGTAGTAGTTGCCAAAAGACATCCTAGAATTAAAAAATATCAATTATACCCGTGGTGCTAGTTAAGTTCAAAATAGCTCAAATTATAAGCCAATAGGATTT
>OKNR01000116.1_pt1 | contig 3749 bp, 2 predicted proteins | sample 1610141 | NCBI WGS metagenome assembly OKNR01 (sample SAMN04436622, study PRJEB24849) | human gut metagenome | biome: human gut; feature: NICU; material: stool | host: Homo sapiens | place: USA: Saint Louis, MO | collected 2009-12-24
TGGCGTTGCGAATGCTGTTTCTGGTTTAGAAGTTACGTTATCGTTAAGCGGTTTAGCCTCTCGAGATGATGAAAATTTATACATGAAAGACGCAGTTGAAGATGGCATCTTAATGGAATTTTGGGATGTTGATTTAAAAGGTGAAAAAAATGCGGAAGGTAAATATCCAGCAATTTATGCCCAAGGTTATGTAAATTCATGGAGTTTACCAGCCAATGTAGAAGAATTAGTAGAAATCGAAACAGAAGCCTCTATTAATGGCAAACCACAAGATGGTTTTGCAACAGTAGAAGCAGATATTATTGCGGAAGCACAATATGCGTTCCAAGATACCGTTCCAGAGAAAGCACCACAACCTGGCGCATAATCAAAAAAGTGTTGAATTTTAGGAGGATAAAAAATGAATTTAGAGATTAACGGAAAAACAATTGAAGTGAAATTTACGATTGGCGCGATTCGCGAATTAGATAAACGTTACCAAATTGAAAATGGCGCTGCCAAATTCGGTATGGGCATCAGTTCAGCAATGATTTATTTACGCCAATACAATCCAGTAATCTTAGTTGACATCATGGAAGCTTTACAAAGTGGGCAATTAAAAATAGGTAAGTCGGAAATTGAAGCATGGTTAATGACCCAAGATGTCAAAAAACTTTCAGATGATTTGCTTAAAGAAATGGGAAAGCAACCTCTTACAAAACCAATGATCGATCAGTTCAGCAAAGAAGCGAAGAAAGCAGAAGCGCAAGCGACCAACTAATTAAAACGAGCGATGACGTGTATCACGACATCGCTCTTTCTGCTTTTCGCTACTTAGGCTGTCATTCATTTGAAGAAGTGGATCGGATGACCATGTCTGAATTTGAATTACCAATGATTGCTTTTAATTTAGCAGAAGTAGATGAAGAGCGGAAAAGGCACGAGCTTGCCTACTTAAATGTTAAAGCGCAAGCGACGAACAAAAAAGGAAAACCCGTTTTTGAAAGCTTTAAAAGTTTTTATGATTATGAAAAACGAGTTGCTGAAGTTCTGGCAGCTAACCAGCCACAACGAACGAAATTAAATGAGCGGAAAAAAACGCAACTTGCCACTGTGGCAGAGCGTCTACGCCGCTATCGAGAAGGGAGGAGAGTAGATGGAGAATGACAAAGAAAAAACGCCGTTGTCGGAGGCAAAGAAAAGCCTTGCAGGCGTCCAACAAGCATTAAAAAGTATGAGCGGTGAGTATGCCTTATTAAGTGGATATTTAGGGAAAATTAGTGCGGGTGTCAATCAGTCAGCCACGGTCATGAACACATTTAAAACCGTCATGCAACAATCTGGAGAAACAGTGAAAAAAACAGGAGACGAAACAGCAAAGGCAGCAGATCAAATGAACACAGCGTTAACAGATTCTGCTGAACAAGCCGGTGAAGCAGCTAAAAAAGCGGGGAAAGAAACCTCTGATGGCTTTACTAATGCACAAAATAATATGCTGAGCTTTGGGACGGCCATGACTAGTGCCGTTTCCTTACCTATGCTGAACGTTTTAAAAACAGCTATGGGCGTCGGTGCTGGGGTCAGTGGCGAATTTCAAGGAATGCAAGGACTGATTATGGCCAGTGCAGGAGGGATTTCTGATTCATTGCAAGGCGAGTTGCAAGGGGCATTGACTCAGATGAATCAATCATTTGAAGCGGCGGCACAAGTGATTCAAAGCGTGATGGCTCCAGGAATGGAAATTTTGGTTCAAGTGGTTATCACAGTCGTCAAAGGCATTACAGCTTTGGTGAATTTATTTATCAAATTACCAAAACCCGTCCAAGTTTTTATTGTTGCCATTATGGGCATTTTAGCCGCCATTGGGCCCATGTTGATTATGGTAACGATGGCTCAGCAAAAATTTCAACAGTTTAGTGCTGGTTTGGCTCTTGTACAAGGAAACATTGGGAAGTTAGGTGGTGGCTTATCAAAACTAAGTGCTAATTTTAGTGCCTTAGGTGGAGGACTATTAATTTTAATTGTAGCAGCCGTTTTAGCAGCGGTAGCAGCGTTTATTTATTTCTATAAAACCAATGAAACATTTAGAAATAGTATCAATAGCTTAGCTAGTGCCATTCAAGGAGCTGTTTCAGCGGCGTTTGGCAAATTGGTAGGATTGCTACAACAGATCCAGCCGGCCTTTCAGCAAGTAATGGCAGTTTTTAAACAATTTTTTGCAGTAGGCTTAGAGAAAATGGCGACTATTTTTTCAACAATTGGTCGTGTGCTAGCAGGCGTTTTTGCCAGCGGTTTGCAATTAGGTAGTAACTTATTAGGGCAATTTGGTGGCACCTTTGACAAAGCTGGTTTAGCGGTTGGTCTTTTGGTAAAAGTTCTGACAAAGGTTGCACTGGCTGCATTAGGAATTTCCGGGCCGTTTGGTCTAATTATTTCCTTGATTGTTTCATTCGTGACGGCCTGGATGAAAACCGGTGATTTGAGTGCGGGTGGTATTACCCAAGTCTTTGATAATTTAGGTAACACGATTACATCGGTTACAACAATGCTTGCGGCTAATCTACCGAAAGTTATACAACTTTTTACAACCGTCTTAACCAGTATTCTCGGGAAAATAACAGAAGCTATTCCAAGCATCGTAACCGCGTTATCTAGTTTAATTACGTTAATTGTTGGTGCGATCGTTGCCAATTTGCCAGTCTTAATTGAAGCGGCAACACAAATTATTACTACGTTGATTCAGGGGATTACAACAGTCTTACCAATGTTGATAGAAGTTGGTTTGAGCTTATTAATGACTTTAGTTAATGCGATTGTCACCGCCTTGCCAACAATTACAACTGCAGCGATTAATATCATCACTACATTAGTGACAGCTTTTGTCACAGCGTTACCAATGCTAGTTACAGCAGGTGTTTCAATTATCACAGCCTTAGTTAATGCATTTGTTACTATGTTACCGTTGATTTTGACTGCTGGTTTACAAATTTTGATGGCATTAATCACTGGGATTATGACGATTTTACCTCAGTTAATTCAATCAGCGCTGACGATTATTCTAGCGTTAGTGACAGCGTTGATAGGTGCCTTGCCACAGATTATCAGCGCAGGTGTCAAATTGTTAATGGCGTTAATTCAAGGAATTATTTCGATTTTACCAACCTTAGTTGCGGCAGCTATTACCTTAATTTTGACATTGATAAATGCCTTAATTGGTGCCTTGCCACAAATCATCAGCGCAGGCGTCAAATTGCTAATGGCTTTGATCCAAGGGATTATTTCAATTTTACCGCAACTGGTTACTGCAGCAATTACGCTCATTACCGCTTTAATGGGTGCGTTAATCAATGCGTTGCCACAGTTGTTAAGTGCTGGGATTCAACTGATTCAAGCCTTAATTAATGGTGTACTCAGTCTATTGGGTGCCTTGCTGTCCGCAGCAGGAACATTAATCTCACAAATGATCACGAAGATTGGTTCTTATTTTGGTCAACTGTTAGCTTCGGGCGGACAGTTAGTTGAAAATATCAAAAATGGGGTTACCAATGCAGCCGATCAGGTAAAAAATGCCATTGGTTCTGTAATTGAAGGTGCTTGGCAAGCAATCCAAGGTTGGTTTTCAAAATTCACCGATGCCGGTGCGAATATTGTCGGTATGATTGCTGATGGAATTACAGGCGCAATTGGAAAAGCCAAAGAAGCAATCGATGGGGTCGTCAGTAAAATTCGTAACTTTTTACCATTTTCACCAGCAAAAGAAGGTCCCTTAT
>OKNR01000120.1_pt1 | contig 3379 bp, 3 predicted proteins | sample 1610141 | NCBI WGS metagenome assembly OKNR01 (sample SAMN04436622, study PRJEB24849) | human gut metagenome | biome: human gut; feature: NICU; material: stool | host: Homo sapiens | place: USA: Saint Louis, MO | collected 2009-12-24
AAAGTTAGCCTATGCAAAAGCCCATTTAGAACAAGGGGATTATGGACCTGCCGTTTTTTATGAGGGTCAAGGCGATAAAGTCATGTTTACCAAACAGCAGACGTACGGCGGTAAATTGGTGGAAAACATCGTTCAAGCAACCGCAAGAGATGTTTTAGCAGAAGCAATGTTGCGGCTTGAGCGGGAAGGCTATCCTATCGTTTTTCACGTCCACGATGAAAAGTCCATCGAAGAGATGAACGAAATCATGTCTGTTGTGCCAGAGTGGGCGGAAGGGCTGCCTTTAAATGCTGAAGGGTTCGAAACCAAATATTATATGAAAGATTAGGTGATAGATTATGGAGATTAAACTAAGTATACATTTGAAAAGTGGCAAAGTTATTTCTAGAATTGAAACTAATATAGATCAAGAAACAATAGAGCGCTGGCTGGATACGTTCTTAGAACCTGGAAAAGAATGGCTATCAATAGGTGATTTACCATCACTATCACTCATTCCTATCGGGGCTATTGAGTGCATAAGATTTGAAGAAATAACGCAGCCCCTAGAAAAGGTTGATTAAAAATGGTAAGAATCATAGAAGTTTTCGGGATAGAAACAGGGAAGATTTATTTTAAAGGGCCGGAAGAAGTGGTCTTTCGACTCTTGCAAGAACGATACCCCTCTTGTAAAGGGATGAGGCCTGTTATTCCCATCTATCCTGAAACGTTGCGAGTAATAGAAGTTAGAAAATGAAAGGAAGCGTGACGATGGAACAGCCAGAAAAAAACATCAAACTTGCGTACAATGGTGAAATCCATCTCGCAATTGGGACATCAAAAACCGAGAAAAAATGGAAAAATCGGCAGATGTCGTGGTCTGATTTTATCCAACGATTAAAGACACCAACGGTGACACAAGAAACTGTCGAAGACTACAAAAAAATGCCAAAATCGAAACAAGGCGAGGTCAAAGACGTTGGGGCTTTTGTTGGTGGTTGGCTGAAAGAAGGGCGACGGAAAAGAGGGAACGCCCAACAGCGGAGCCTTGTCACACTAGATGCCGACAGTACGACGTTAGACTTTTGGGACGATGTACAGTTGTTGTTTGACCATGCAGCAGCTATTTACACGACACACAGCCATTTAGTGAAAGGTCCGCGTTATCGGTTGATTATTCCGTTAAGTCGTCCCGTAACTGCCGAAGAGTATGAGCCCCTAGCGAGAAAGCTTGCGGAGTTCTTCGGTATGGATAACTTCGACGATACGACCTACCAGGCGGAACGTTTAATGTATTGGCCCAGCCATTCGATAGACGGGGAATATTTCACCGACAACATCGATTTACCTTGGGTAGATCCTGATGAGATTTTAAGCCAATACGAAGACTGGCGAGATTCTAGTTTCTGGCCTGAAAGTTCTCGGGGACATTCAATCCGTGAAAGCCAAGCGAAAAAAGCGGGGGACCCGTTAGAGAAAAAGGGAATTGTTGGGGCGTTTTGTCGTTCGTACGACATTGTTTCGGCAATTGAGACCTTTTTACCCGACATCTACGGACCAACAGGGCACGATGACCGCTGGACGTTCTTAGGAGGCTCAACCAGTGGTGGGCTAGTGATTTATGATGATAAGTTCGCTTATTCCCATCATGGCACAGACCCAGTGGGCGATCAGTTGGTCAATGCGTTTGACCTTGTCCGCATTCATCTGTTTGGCGATTTAGACGATGACGTCAAACCGACGACGCGGATTGATCGTTATCCGTCATTTAAAGCGATGCGAGAGTTCGCAATGGAAGACAAGCAAGTTAAGACCTTGATTCAGAGTGAAAAGCTGTCACAAGCGTTAGAAGACTTTGATGGCGAATTAGATGACTTGGAAGAGGACGACAAAGACTGGTTTACAAAATTGGACCTCGAGATTGACGAATACGGTCAGATTATGGCCTCCGCAAAAAATTTAGAGGTTATTATGCTAAATGATCCAAACCTTAAAAAGAAAATCTTTATGAACAGCTTTTCTAATCGTATTGAGGTGAAGGGTAACCTGCCATGGCGGAAGCTAGACCAAGACAAGATGTGGAAGGACAGCGACGATGCAGGACTGCGCGTTTATATCGAAAAGATTTACGGCATTGTTAGCCGCGGTAAAATTGATGACGCATTAGTCCAAGAGATTGAAAGAAACTCGTATGATCCCGTAAAAGAATACCTTGAAAAACTAAAATGGGACGGTGTGCCTCGCGTAGAAACCTTGCTAATTGACTACTTAGGTGCAGAAGATACGCTGTTTAATCGGGTAGTTACGAAAAAATTTCTAACGGCTGCAGTGGGGCGGATTTTTGTACCAGGGATTAAGTTTGACTATATGCTGGTGACCAGCGGACCTCAGGGGATAGGGAAAACGTTATTGCCTGCAAAATTGGCAGGAGACTGGTTTTCTAACAGCTTAGAAGGTGTGACGGGGAAAGATTCTTACGAAGCGTTACAAGGTGTTTGGATTATGGAAATGGGCGAATTGTCAGCAACTAAAAAAGCAGACATTGAAGCTACCAAGCATTTTATTAGCAAACAAGAAGACATTTTCCGCGTTGCTTACGGTCGTCATAAGTCCTATTTTAAACGCCGTTGTGTCTTTTGGGGAACAACGAACGATAACGAGTTTTTGAGAGATAAAACAGGGAATCGGCGTTTTTGGCCAGTGGATGTGGGCATCCAACCGATTAAAAATAAAGTATGGGAAATGACCGACGAAACGCGCGATCAGATATGGGCGGAAGCAGTTGAGTTGTGGGAAGCAGGAGAGCCCTTGTATTTAACAGATGAACAAGAAAAACTAGCGCTAGAATCCCAAGAAATGCACACAGAGACATCTAGCATGGAAGGTGAAATCCTTGAATACTTAGAAATCCCCATAACTGAAGATTGGTACAAACGAAGTAAGCAAGAAAGACGAGAGTATATTCAGGGGTGGGGCACCGATATTCAGGAAGAAGGCAATATAGTTAGGAACAGAGTATGTATTGCAGAGGTTTGGAATGAGTTGTATAACGGAGATTCTAAGAATATTCATCCAGCGAAAGCTGCAGAAATTCGTCAAGTTTTAAGCCATTTATCAGGTTGGGAAAAATATAAATTGAGTAGGGGGAGGCTTAAATTTGGACCTGGCTATGGGTTGCAGACGGCGTTTACCCGATGGATACTCATAGGGATACCGCTAAAAACAGAAATGCGATTAAATCAACGTTTTTACGGTATCCACGATTTTTAGCAGATGGATACCGTAAAAATGAGATGAGTATCCATAGTATCCATTGAAAAATGGCATGGATACTGGTATGGATACCGTGAAAAGCTAGTTGTACCAAGTGTTTAAAGGCTAAAGTATCCCAAGTATCCAT
>OKNR01000125.1_pt1 | contig 3229 bp, 1 predicted proteins | sample 1610141 | NCBI WGS metagenome assembly OKNR01 (sample SAMN04436622, study PRJEB24849) | human gut metagenome | biome: human gut; feature: NICU; material: stool | host: Homo sapiens | place: USA: Saint Louis, MO | collected 2009-12-24
GCCATAACCACCCATTGACAAACCAGCGGCAAAGGTTTTTTCTCGTTTTGTACTTAACTGTGGAAAGAGTTGATGACAAATTTTCGGTAATTCTTCTGAGATAAACGTCCAATAGTTCATATCGTATTGCGTGTCCGTATACCAAGCTAAATACGTGGACGGCATAATGACAGCAATCCCCAAATCAGCGACATACCGCTCAATAGAGGTTCTGCGAGCCCAGACGCTGTGATTTCCTCCCATCCCATGTAATAAATACAACACGGGAATATCTGTTAATGCTGCTTGGGTACTTGTGCCCACTTTTTTTACCGTTTCTTGTGGTAAAATTACGTTCACATTCATTTCCATTTCCAATACATTTGAATAAATATTTGCTTGTAAAAAGGCCATCTACTTTTCCCTCCAATACTCTTTCTATTAGTGTACCACTAAACCTTCGCTCGTTGCGCTTTTGCGAAAATATTTAACAAAAGAGCGACAACAACTAAGCCCGCACCGACTAAGTAAGCATTATGCAGACCTGCATAGAGGATACCGCGTAATGGTTTTAACAACGCAGCTGGAATTAAATTTGCAGTATGTGGATTCACTAATTGATTCATGACATCTGCATCGACGTTTAACGCGCTCGCTTCCAATTTCGCAAACATTCCTGCATTTAAAATCACACCAAAAATTGACACCATCACAGTCTGCCCAATTGTACGCACCAACGTATTAAACGATGTTGCAACCCCCATTTTTTCAGGCTCCACTGTACTTTGTGCTGTCACCGTAGTCGTTGTGATAGTAATCCCAAAACCAACTCCTAAGACAGAAGACACTACAAAGAAAAGCCAAAACGGAACGGCCATTGGCATTACCACTAAAAAGATGGCCCCGACTAATAGAATCGATAACCCAATCGTTAAGACTTTTTTCATAGCATATTTTTCCATAAAGCTACTTGCTATAAATGATCCAGCCATCCAAAGTAACGACATAGGCGCTAAAACTAAGCCACCAATTCCTGCACTTTTTCCTAAGACACCTTGCATCCACATCGGAATGTAGACATCAATCCCCATTAAGAAACCGCTAATAAGCGCTGCAATAAGATTTACTAAAACAAACGTTGGTTGATTAAATAAATGCAAATCAATCACTGGGTCTTGCGCGCGTTTTTCTATCATCACAAACGCTACAAAAAAGAGCACACTCAAACTCAAACAACCAAATGTTACTAATGTAAAACCATTATCGCTAATCATTTGAAAACCTAGCAATAACGTTAGCAGCACGGCCATCAAAGTAACGCTGCCCAAAATATCCATTGGCATCTTGGTCCGTTCCCGCTTTGGTTCAACTAAGAAAATACTAATCAAGCCCAATAAAACAAGTCCAATAGGAACATTAATGAAGAAAATCCAATGCCAACCGACTGTATCTACAATAAAACCACCTGCTAACGGACCAAAAATACTAGCAATTCCCCAGGCGGCACTGTTTAAACCTAAAATTTTCGCTCGCTTGTCCAATGAATACATATCGGCAATAATGGTTAACGCAACTGGTAAAATTGCGCCTGCCCCCACACCTTGAATTGCGCGGGCAATAATTAAAGTCAACATATCTTGAGCAAAGCCACACAACGAGGAGCCCAAAATAAAAATGATAATGCCAATCATGAAGACAGGTTTACGACCAATTTTATCCGCAAGTTTCCCATAAATCGGTGTTAACATCGCATTCGTTAATAAATAAATTGAAAATACCCAGTTCATAATTTCCATGCCATGTAACGAGCCGACAATCGTTGGCATCGCAGTAGACACAATGGTCCCTTCAATGGCTGTCATAAATGTTGCCACAAAAACACTCACCGTGACTAACTTAACATTTGTTTCTTTTGCCATTTGTTCACATCCTTTTCTATTCAATTGTCAATTTTCTAAATTGCTCCATAGCTATTCTATACAAAAAAGAACAAAATGTCTTAAAAAAATGCTTTTTCATAAAAAAATTATTGCAAAAAAAACAAGAAGTCAGCCAATACTTGGCTGACTTCTTGTTTTTTTTATTTAATTATTCAGCTAAACTAGCTTTTAACGCTTCAACTTTATCTGTTTGTTCCCACGGTAAATCAATATCTGTTCGACCAAAATGACCATAAGCCGCAGTTTGTTTATAAATTGGGCGACGTAAATCTAGCATTTCAATAATACCTGCTGGACGTAAATCAAAGTTTTTACGAACTGCTTCGATTAATTTACTTTCTGGAAGAGCACTCGTACCAAACGTATTAATAGAAATAGACACTGGTTGCGCCACACCAATTGCATAAGCTAATTGGACTTCTACTTTTTTCGCCAAACCAGCAGCAACAATGTTTTTCGCGATATAACGCGCAGCATAACTAGCAGAGCGGTCAACTTTGGTTGCATCTTTTCCAGAAAAAGCACCGCCGCCATGACGAGCATAACCGCCATAAGTATCAACGATAATTTTACGACCAGTTAAGCCGGCATCTCCTTGAGGGCCACCGATTACAAAGCGACCAGTTGGGTTGATAAAGTATTTTGTTTCATCATCTAAAAGTTCATGAGGAATCACCTCATTGATTACTTGTTCTTTAATGTCTTTTTCGATTTGTTCTAAGGTTGTTTCATCATCATGTTGTGTACTGATGACAATCGTATCCACACGTTGTGGTTGACCTTGATCATCATATTCCACTGTTACTTGAGATTTTGCATCAGGACGTAAGTAAGGTAAGACTTTTTCCTTCCGCAATTCTGCTAAACGGCGAACCAAACGATGACTTAACGCGATCGGTAATGGCATTAATTCTGGTGTTTCGTCAACGGCAAAACCAAACATTAAGCCTTGGTCACCAGCGCCAATATCGTCTTTTTCATCTTGATCACGCACTTCTAAGGCTGCGTCAACCCCTTGAGCGATATCAGGTGATTGCTCATCGATTGCTACAAGAACTGCGACAGTCTCTCCATCAAATCCATATTTTGCTCGTGTATAACCAATATCTTTCACAGTTTGACGAACAATTTTTTGGATATCTACATAAGCTGTTGTAGAAATTTCTCCAAATACTAGGACTAAACCAGTTGTTACGGATGTTTCACATGCCACGCGGGCCATCGGATCTTTCTCCAAAATCGCATCTAAAATTGCATCACTGACTTGGTCAGCTACCTTATCTGGATGTCCTTCTGAAACGGATTCTGAT
>OKNR01000132.1_pt1 | contig 3004 bp, 3 predicted proteins | sample 1610141 | NCBI WGS metagenome assembly OKNR01 (sample SAMN04436622, study PRJEB24849) | human gut metagenome | biome: human gut; feature: NICU; material: stool | host: Homo sapiens | place: USA: Saint Louis, MO | collected 2009-12-24
ACTATCGCATTTTTCAGTGTCTGAGTAATTGCTTTTTGTCCTACTACGTCATCGAAACGTTGTGAACGCCAGACCCGATAAAGTGCTTGATAAGCCATTTTTTACCCTCCCTTATTTTTCATTCTTATCTATTATACGTGATTTTTAGTCATTCGGCATCTTTTTTCTTTTAATGAGTCACTGGCGCAACCATTGCTAAAAAAGCCGCTTTTCCTTCACTTGTTTCTGCAAACGCACTGGCTTCTTTTAATCGCTGTTGATACGATGAAGCGACAGTTTCAAGTGCCTGCGTTTTCTGGTTGTTCCAAGTCGTTAAACCTTGGACTTCTGCTAACGTTAACGAAGGCTTTGCTTGAGGTCGACTAAAAATTAAGTCCATGACATATAAAAGTTCTTTTCGTCGGGCAACGATTTGTATCTCATCCGTTGGCAGTTTCAGCATTTGCCATTGCTCAAAAATATCATTTGCGGCTTGGGCAACTTCTGACGCATTCGGTCCCTCTAGGCGAAATGTCGCAACTGGCCAATTCACCATTCCTGCGTTGATTAAAGGATAGTTAGCTAACTCAACATATTCTGAAATGCTCGCTTCGGCTAATGGAAATTGTTGCAAACCCGTTTGATAATAGACATGCTCATTTTGTTCAAAGACAGCATCAATCCCAGCAAAATAATGAGGAAAGACCTCAACAATTTTCAACAATTGCTGAAAAGTCTTAACTGAACGTTTCGCTGCCTGATGTTTTTCAAACGCAATCACACCTTGTTGCTGATATTGTGCCTGTTTTACAAAGGAAAACCCCCAGCTTTCGCCATCTAAGTTCATTCGAATCACTCGATGGTTCGTAGTCGCAGGAAATTGCTGACTTCCCTGGTAGCCTTCTGTTGCCATGCACCATTCACAGCGGGGATAGCTTTGTGCAGAGAGCGTTGCTTTTGGCGCCTCACTGTGGACCTTATTTGCTAAAAAATCACCATAGACTGTTGAAAAAACAACAGGTTCTTCCTGTTCAATGACCGTACCGTTTTTTTGACAAAGTTGGTAAAAATACTCGGTAGCCTCTTGTGGCTCTTTGGCATAATGTTGTGCAAAAAAAGCATTAACCACAGAAGGTGGCGGTGTCAACAAATCCATCAATTGCACCATGAACTGTTCTTTTTGTTGCTCTGTTTTTACAAGTTTGTTGGCACTCGCAACTTGACACAATTGTTCCGCCAAATCAGCGGCGGGTGTTGCCACAGGCCGTATGTCTACTTCGCCTAATTCTTGTTCACCAATCATTGATAATAAACGGTTCTGAAGATATAAGCGATCCAATTCCATCCAACCACCTGCTTGAATAGCAAATGTGGTAAAATCGGCAATCATTTGACTCGTGGTCATCGATTCATTCCTCCTATTACTTTTCTTGATACCCATGTGGATGAGCTTGGTGCCATTGCCAAGCGGTGGCGATAATGTCCTTGACCTCAGTTACTTCTGGTTGCCAGCCTAAAACTCGTTTGGCTTTTTCACTAGAAGCAATTAACGTACTAGGATCCCCTGCTCGGCGTGGCGCGATTGTCGCAGGAATTTCTTGACCTGTCACTTCGCGAGCAGCATCTAACATTTCTTTAACAGAATAGCCGTTGTTGCTTCCCAAGTTAAAGACGTCACTTTCGCCGCCATTTTTCAAATATTCTAAAGCCAAAATATGTGCTGCAATCAAGTCTTCAATATAAACATAATCTCGAATGCACGTGCCATCTGGTGTATCATAATCATCCCCAAAAATACTTAGCTCTGCTCGTTGGCCCAATGCCACTTGTAAAATAATTGGCACAATATGCGTTTCTGGCGTGTGATCCTCACCAATTGAGGCATCTTTTTTTGCTCCTGCAACATTAAAATAACGCAAAGCAACATATTTCATTCCATAAGCGTTGTCGCACCATTTCATGATTTTTTCCATCATTAATTTACTTTCCCCATACGGGTTTTTAGGATTCGTTGGTGTTTCTTCTGTAATAGGCATTGCTTTTGGTTCGCCATAAGTGGCCGCTGTGGAAGAAAAAACAATATGTTTCACTCCGAATTCTTGCATGACTTCCAAGGCAATTTGAGTGCCGTGAACATTGTTATTGAAATACATTAACGGTTTCTCCACGGATTCTCCTACTAAAGAATTGGCCGCAAAGTGCAACACCCCTTCAATTGATTCTTTTTCAAAGACGCTACGTAAAAAAGCTTTATCACGAATATCGCCTTAATAGAAAGTCGCTTGTTCATGAACTGCTGAACGATGCCCCGTTAATAAATTATCAACAACAACAACGGCATATCCTTTTGAAATTAATTGATCAACGGCATGTGAGCCAATGTAGCCTGCGCCACCTAATACTAAAATAGACATTTAAAGCCTTCCTTTCTAAAATAACTTTCTGGCACCATCATCAATTGATGCAGGATAAAAATCAGCAGCATAGCCAATTTTATCTTGATAACTCTGGCCAACAGCTTCAATAAATGCATCTATATTTTGCTTTGGTACCAAAGCAATACTACAACCGCCAAACCCTGCACCAGTCATCCGTGCGCCCAAAACGCCTGGTTGTTCTTGCGCACAAGCCACTAAGGTATCTAACTCAATGCCAGTTACTTCGTAATCTTCTTTTAGCGAACGATGTGAGGCATTTAATAATAAGCCAAATTCTTCCAAATCCCCTTCAGTTAGCGCTTGTTTTGCCAATAAAGTTCGTTCATTTTCTGTGACGGCATGACGCGCTCGTTTAATCAACGTTGGATCTCCAATCAATGCTTGATATTGTTCAAATGTCTCGCTGTTTAATTCACCTAGAAACTCAATAGATAACTCTTTTTGAAGCAAACGAACGGCTTCTTCGCATTCTGCACGGCGTTCATTATATTTTGAATCTGCTAATTCACGACGTTTGTTAGTATTCATAATGACAATCGTATACTCACCTAATTTGGCGGGAACCATTTCATAGTGCATGTTATTGG
>OKNR01000134.1_pt1 | contig 2956 bp, 5 predicted proteins | sample 1610141 | NCBI WGS metagenome assembly OKNR01 (sample SAMN04436622, study PRJEB24849) | human gut metagenome | biome: human gut; feature: NICU; material: stool | host: Homo sapiens | place: USA: Saint Louis, MO | collected 2009-12-24
ACAAGCAGTTCTGTAAGCTAAACATTTTCGTGGTCGGTGATTGATATCATATAAGGCCTTGTTCAAAGCCTCATCAGAGATGGCGGCTAAATCTGCTTTCTTTGGGAAATATTCTCTTAGTAAGCCATTGGCGTTTTCATTGTTTCCTCTCTGCCAGGATGAATAGGCGTCCGCAAAGAAAAAGGAAATTCCTAAATTCTCTACCAGAGGATAGCAGGCAAACTCTTTTCCCCTGTCTGAAGTGAAGGTTTTAAGAGCCTCTTTTGGAAATAGCTTACAAAGTTGTTCGATGGATGAAAACATGGATTTGGCTGTTCTGTCTGGTATCTTGAAAGCTAAGTAACAGCGCGTTTTTCGCTCCAGAAAGGTCGCTAAACAGCCCTTACTTTTGCCTCTGGAAGACACACAGTATCGAGCTCCCAGTGACCAAAGGTCTCACGATTCCTGACCTCTTTAGGACGTTTGGCAATCGACATGCCAATCCTAAATGTCCCACGTGTTTCTTTGGGTTGTTGAGTTTTTCCTTTACGACGAAGGACGCTTAAATCCAGAGCAATCAAACCAGCATAGAGCCAGTTATAGATAGTTTTAAAAGTTACCATTGGCTTTTGTTCAAGCTGATAGCGGTCACACATCTGTTCAGGCGACTAGGAGGATTTTAAACCGTCTTCAATTTCCTTTTTCAACTTTGGTGTCAAACGAGACTTCCGACCTTTTTGTTTGGCCCTGCGATCGTACTCTTCCTGTGCTAAGGCTGCGGAATAACCATTTTGACATCGTCTTAACTCTCTTGAAATGGTAGACTTATGGACGCCAAGTTTATTTGCAATTTGGCAAGGTTTCAAACCTAATTCTAAGTAGGTTTCTATCTTTATTCGGTCGGTTATGGTAAGATGGGAGTAGCTCATAGTTTTTCCTCGGGTTCTGTTTGTGTGGTTACTTACAGTTTACACCAATGAAACGCTATGAGTTTTTTTGTTGCACTATATTTTACAATTTATCAATAACAAAAATGGACAAATGTCCTATGAAACAATGCAACTGACTTCATACAAAAAAACCAGTCCGTAAAGACTGGCTGTCTGTAAAGTTAAATATTCAAGGTTTCAATAAAAGCACCTGCCGCTAACTTTTGCTCCAACTTGTTGATAGTAGATTTGTCTAGGTAAGAGCTTAACTCAGCAAAAGCTTGGCAAATTTTGAAAACCGTATCTGCCTCTTGCTGATGGTAGAATGGTAGATCCTTATGCTTTCTGAGCCACCACTCTGAATCATAGTTGAGATCTTCTCTTTGATAGTAGACAAGGTTCTTCTTGGGTGTCAGATAAATCGTTTGATAGATTATTTTTTTCCTATCTTCAGAAAAACGGCTGTTACTATAAATCTTGATTCCTTTAAATTTTTTATACTCTCTGATTCCATGATCCACTAGCCTGCATTCCACTTCCTTATATTCCATCGTGACACCTCCTTAATTTTTCCACTTCCATTATAGCAGTTTTACGCAGGTTTTCAAGAAATGTTTCATAAGAAATGGATTATTAAGCTAGTTTTCAGCTGTATCGTACTATTTCTGCTTTACAATCATCCTTATTTTAAATACGACGGGCTGTTTGAGTGATGGTTTCTAAGAATTGCTGGCGCTGTTCATCAGAAATTTTTTCAACATTTGTTAATTGTGTTAGCTTAACCGGTGCGACAGCGCAGATTTTTAAAATTTGATTTTTCAGGACTTTACCATAATCCTGAATAAAAGGCAGCACAAAGGCCGGCGTATTATGGGTGGTGATAATCCAAGCAGATTTTCCTTGTAAGTGCCCTTCAAGACCGACTTTTTTATAAGAATAAGCGAAATCAGCTACAAATACTCGGTCAATAAATCCTTTGAGCATAGCCGGCATTCCGCTCCACCAAATCGGGAAAATGAAGATTAGGTGGTCTGCCCAAGTGACAAGATCACGGTATTTTTCCATTTCAGGAACCTTAGCCAAATCGCGGCGTTTTTGATTTTCATCAAATCGTAAGATTGGATCAAACTGTTTAGCATATAAATCTAAGGTTTTGACAGAATGCGCTTCAGAAAGATTGGTTTGGACTTGCTTGAGAATAGCACCGTCAAAACTTTGAGGGTTTGGATGAGTAAAAATAATTAAGATTTTCATGACTGTTCTCCTTTTATATAGATATCAAGCATCTGCTCAATGTTAGTCTGAATGGCTTTGTTGTCAAGGTCACGTCCAATGGGACTGTTCGCCAAAACAGCAAGACCTGAAATAAAACTCCAAAAATGAAACAGTGTTTCAGCTTCGCTGTTGGTAAAGCCTTCCTCCTTACGAAGCTCTAAAACAATCCGTTTAAATGCAGCGAATCCTGGCAAATCAGAATCCAGCGAAATAGTATCCTGAGTGACTTTCATATACTTAAAAGGAAATTTAATGAAGAGGGCTTCAAAGAAATAGGGGTAATCCTTCGCAAAGATGATAAAGTTAAATCCCATTTGGGCCAGTTGATTTCGTGCATAAGCCTTCCAATCGATCTTTTTTTGGATCTCTTGGTTGAGAAAAGTAGAAAGGCGTTTTAAAACGACTTTTAAATAGTTTTCTTTACTTTCAAAATGTCGGTAAGGAGTGCCGTGAGTAACACCGCAGGATTTAGCGACAGTCCTCAGTGATAGCTGGTCGATACCATGTTCTTCAATCTCTTTAATCCCCGTCTGGATCAGTCTTTCTTTTAACTCTGCTGTATTTCGTTTCATTTTTTCCCTCAAAAAGTATACAATGTCTACTTTCTTAGTATACATTGTATACTTTTTCTTGTCAATATTTTCTGTTTAGAAAAATTTCAGTAAAAAAGAGGATGGGACAAAAGTCCAACCTCAAATATAAAAAGCGAACAAAACTAGTTTTCTGGTAATCAGAATTCTGCTTTGTTCGCTTTTCGCATTTAATTATAGATT
>OKNR01000144.1_pt1 | contig 2533 bp, 3 predicted proteins | sample 1610141 | NCBI WGS metagenome assembly OKNR01 (sample SAMN04436622, study PRJEB24849) | human gut metagenome | biome: human gut; feature: NICU; material: stool | host: Homo sapiens | place: USA: Saint Louis, MO | collected 2009-12-24
TCACAAACAGCCCAGAATACAATTATCATTTAACCAATGCACGAAACTATATCGGGATGCGCAACTATGCTATTAAGGAACCTTACACTTTAAAATCAGGCGCAACACTTGACCCAATTGAAGGTGGGACTTCTTACGGACTATTAGGAATCCCAGGAGACTTCACTTCGCCGTCACGCTTCATTCGTGCGTTATACTATTCTGACAATCTCCAAGAATTTGATAGCTCTGAAGGGATTATGCAACTCTATCGCGCCTTCCAAACAGTGATGATTCCTCGGGGAATTGGCCATTTAGGTCAAAGTAATTCTCTGTCTGATTTCACACATTATTGGTCAGGATATGATGTGACTAATCTAACCATGTATGTCCAACCAGAAAGTACTACCTCATTTACAAAATACACTTTGGATCCAGCTTTAACAGAAGTTACTACTTTTGCTGTTTCTAACGAGCTACTACTAACAGATTTAAATCAATAAAAACACAAACAACGTCTCTGACCAGGTAATTGGTCAGAGACGTTGTTTCGTTCATTTTTCAGATAATGCGTTATACAACGGCGCTAATTCTTGAAGCGCCTGACAACTTTTTTCTTCAATCGTTTCAAGCTTTTCCGTCGCAAACCACAACTTACCGATCTGAAATGAGCGATTGCCTATCCGCTCTTCTAGAATTTTCCGTTGTTTTTCATCTGCTAAATAATCTTTTAAAGGCAAATGGTCCACTAGTTCATGCTCCTCCTGCGGCCAAATATAATAGCCTTCGCAGTCGATTGTTTGACTCCAAGCTTCTAAACGATTAAGCAATTGATTGTAAGCGACGACTGAGCCTGCCCGCTCCTCACTTTTGTAATGTTGAAACATCAAATATACTTGAAATTGCTTTTTATTTAATAACAATGCCAGACAAGCATTTTCCGCTTGACGTTGCTCACTGCGATACGCAGCCCAGAAATGACTGCGTAAATTCCAGCCGTTGGTCCAGCTTTTCCCAATGTTGCTTGTAGGTTTGCTTTAAGTCATCGATTTCTGCTGATGTTTGTTGCTCTTTGAGTTGTTTAAATGTGAAGATTTCTCGGTTGAATAGATTGAAGTCTTGATGGGTTAGGTTCATTTTATTCCCTCTTTTTAGTATCTTCTAGTTACTCTTAATAATTTTATTTTTCAATAGCCATTGTAAAAATAACACAAGGACTACAATTGGCCAAAGCGTGATTGGGAAAAAGAGCCCCACAAAAATGCCTGGTACAAGAATCGTCCCTAAAATCTGGCTTGTTAAACTCGTAGCAAAAATTGCGACAACAAAAAGCGAGTCAATTGTTGGGAAAAATTGTGCGACGGGAAAAATATCGCCACCTATCCAACCTGTGTGTAAACAAACTTGTAAAAATACTAGTTTCATTATCGCAGCAATTACCAAGATATACCAGGCTTGTTGACTACCAAAACTAGGAACTAAATGCATAAAAGATTGTCCTGAAAATAGTAATCTTGGCATTAAAATAACAAAAAGAAAAATACAGGCTGCGCCTAAACTTACCAGTATGCTTTGCTTTCCTTCAAACGGTTGGCATATTTTAGCCAGAGCAGCTTTCAACCATCGATAGGCGTTACCAATCACAAAAGCAGTTAATAAAGCGGGTAAAATCAGCCATAACGAAGCCATTTCAATTTTTCCAGTTCCTAACTTCGTAATAAACGATGGGTGTCCCACCAATTTCATTAAAAAGGTAAACACCACCAACCCGTTCACAATAAATAACCCGTTCATCACTTGTTTCAGTTTCTTTTTATCCACAGGAGCGAGCATCTTATCGTAGTGCTGAACAAACTGTTGCGGATGCAGCAAGCGCTGAATTTTTGTCCAAAATACTTGCTGTTCTTGCTCGTCATAATGAAAATAAAGGTACCGTAACTTATCAGATTGCCAGACTGACAACGAAATAATCGCTCCCAGCAATGCGGCTTCAGGACCGACACCAGCCCCGAAAATTAAAATTACCAAGGCGGCCAATAAATTTCTAAACACACCTGAATAATCGACCGATTGTTTCGCCTTCAATTCTGTCAGAGCCTCATGCGCCGTTTGTGGTACTTGCCCGAAGCGTTTCTTCAGATAACTCAATACCAACGCTCCTAGCACACACAAGACAAAATAATAGAGGATTGGCCACTTCATTTGCGCTGGCAACACCTCCCAGAGCAGAGTCGTTAGCTCTCCTTCAATGATTAAAAACGCTCCTGAAATTCACGCGATGATACTACTTAAAAATAACCCACTGACGATAATTGTCCACATTTTTCTGTTACGCATACTTCCTCCAAATGATAGTTGTTTCTTTTATAGTAGCAGATAGTTAGTGGTTTGTGTTTGAAGATTTTGGGAAGGATTATCGTAATTCATCCTCCAACGGTACTAAATATTCATCTAACGTTTGACGCCAAGCACGCTTCATTTGTTGCGGGTATTTAAATGGTTTTGCTTCTGGGTGCGTCGCTTTATATGACTCGAAGTCTTTGCTGCTGATAAT
>OKNR01000165.1_pt1 | contig 2003 bp, 1 predicted proteins | sample 1610141 | NCBI WGS metagenome assembly OKNR01 (sample SAMN04436622, study PRJEB24849) | human gut metagenome | biome: human gut; feature: NICU; material: stool | host: Homo sapiens | place: USA: Saint Louis, MO | collected 2009-12-24
TAGATAGCTATAAACGATTTATTGGACCAGCGATTGAACGGGAGATCCGCAATGAATTAACAGAAAAAGCTGATGAACAAGCGATTGCAATTTTCGGTGAAAATTTACGTAATTTATTATTACAGTCACCACTTAAAGGAAAAGTTGTTCTAGGATTTGACCCGGCTTATCGGACAGGCTGTAAATTAGCAGTTGTCGATGAAACTGGTAAAGTTTTAGCAATTCAAGTGATTTATCCACATAAACCAGCGACTGCTGCGAAACGTGAAGCCGCTGGTCCAGCCTTTAAAAAGATCATTGAAGACTATCAAGTGGACATGGTAGCTATTGGAAACGGAACGGCAAGTCGTGAATCTGAATTGTTTGTGGCAGAGCAATTAAAAGCGGTGAAGCGGGACGTCTTTTACGTGATTGTTAATGAAGCAGGGGCTTCCGTTTACTCTGCGAGTGAAGTGGCTCGTAAAGAGTTTCCTGATTTACAAGTCGAAGAACGAAGTGCGGTCAGCATTGCACGTCGTTTACAAGATCCGTTGGCAGAATTAGTAAAAATTGATCCCAAAGCAGTCGGGGTCGGTCAATATCAGCATGACGTATCGCAAAAACGTCTTGCCGAGCAATTGGATTTTGTTGTAGAAACTGCGGTAAACCAAGTCGGTGTTGATGTGAATACAGCGAGTGCTCAACTTTTACAACATATTTCTGGCTTAAATAAAACAACGGCGCAAAACTTAGTCACTTATCGTGATGAAAATGGTGTCTTCACAGCACGAAATCAAGTCAAAAAAGTACCTCGTTTAGGACCAAAAGCATTTGAACAAGCAATTGGCTTTTTACGAATTCCTAATGGCAAAAATGTGTTAGATAACACTGGCATTCACCCAGAAAGTTATCCAGTAGCACAAGCAATTTTAGAAAAAGCAGAGATTGCTTCTAAAGAATTAGGGACAGCAGAAGCTATCGAAAAATTGAAACAGTTACCAGTGAATCAATTAGCTACTGAGTTAGAAGTTGGTTCAGAAACACTCACAGATATTATTGCTAGTTTAATCCAACCAGGTCGTGATATGCGCGATGAGATGTCCGCGCCACTTTTACGTAAAGACGTGTTGACAATGGAAGATTTGAAACCAGGAATGGAAATGCAAGGGACTGTTCGAAACGTAATTGACTTTGGCGCGTTTGTCGATATTGGTGTGAAGCAAGATGGCTTAGTCCACATTTCTAAGTTAAGTACTAAATTTGTTAAGCACCCAACGGATGTTGTTGCGGTGGGGGATGTAGTCACAGTTTGGGTAGAAGATGTTGACTTGAAAAAGGGGCGTATTAGTTTAACTATGTTGCCTCGGGCTGATAGAAAAGAGTAGCAATGAAAGAGTCTCAACCAGTCTTGATGACAGATCAAGCGCTTCAAACGCTAGTGGAAAAAATTTCAATCGTATTTTTTCAGAAACCTTTTCTGCATCAAGCTACATTTAATCGGCGGTTAAAAACTACGGGCGGTCGCTATCATTTAGCTTCGCATCACCTGGATTTTAATCCAACTGTTTTTTTAAAGTATGGACAAGAGGAACTGGAAAAAGTCATTAAGCATGAGTTATGTCACTATCATTTACATTTAGCTGGCAAAGGCTATCAGCATAAAGATAAGGACTTTAAAGAGTTATTGGCTAAGACTGGCGGTGCCCGTTACGCACCGCCTCTAGTAGAACGGAAAAAAGCAGTTTTCCATCAGTACCAATGTCAGTCTTCGGAAAATGTCATGGGCGTTTGTCCTGGCAAGCGAAAAAAGAACAAATCTAACAATTCTGGTCTTTGTTATCTTGACAAAGACCAGTAATTATTTTAGGATAAATAAGTGCTCTTAAAATGCAGATGTGTTGGAATTGGCAGACAAGCATGATTGAGGGTCATGTGGACAGATGTCCGTGTGGGTTCGAGTCCCATCATCTGCATCAACTAGTATAACAAGAGGTCGGGACAGAAGTGTTTAACTCCGAGAAATA
>OKNR01000218.1_pt1 | contig 1614 bp, 1 predicted proteins | sample 1610141 | NCBI WGS metagenome assembly OKNR01 (sample SAMN04436622, study PRJEB24849) | human gut metagenome | biome: human gut; feature: NICU; material: stool | host: Homo sapiens | place: USA: Saint Louis, MO | collected 2009-12-24
GATTATCAATATGGAACGTTGCCAGTGATTAATGATGAGCAAGATGCCTTGTTTGCTCAAACACTAATTAAGGAAAATTTTGGTGAAGCGGCCTTAAGACAAGAAGAGCCGACAACCGGTGGTGAAGACTTCAGTTATTATACTGAACATGCTTCTGGTTGTTTTGCCTTAGTGGGAAGTGGTAATCCAGAGAAAGATACGGAATGGGCACATCACCATGGTCGTTTTAATATTGATGAAGATGCGATGGCAATGGGTGCTGAGTTATATGCCCAATATGCGTTTGAATATTTGAAGACACATTTTTAAAAGAAAATCAGTAACTTCTTGTTTTATGAGAACAAGAAGTTATTTTTATGAAAAATAGACCTGTCAAGACAGATTAGAGCTCCCATAATGACCGTTCTTTTGGTATAATAAAAAATAGTGTGAAGAATCAGAACAGATGATTGAAAAAACGCTACTTTTTTGGTAGTGTTAGAAAGAATAAATAGATTGAGGGAGTACGCGATGCAACCAATCATTGAACTAAATAATATCCAATTTAATTATCAACCAGAAGATGCTTCTCCCGCTTTAAAAGATGTGTCTTTTTCCATTCAACAAGGCGAATGGGTCGCTATTATTGGCCATAATGGTTCTGGTAAATCAACGTTACTACGTTGTATTAATTTGTTAGAAAAACCAACAGATGGCAAAATCATCTATAATGGTAAAAATGTTTTAGAACGTGGTTATAGTTTGCCCAAATATCGGACCCATTTAGGCATGGTTTTCCAATCATTCAATTTATTTAATAACATGAATGTCTTAGAAAACTGTACTTCTGGTCAGATGACTGTCCTAAAAAGAAACAAAGAAGAAGCCAAAAAAATTGCCTTAGAAAATTTAGAAAAAGTTGGCATGGCTCGTTTTATTGATGCCAAACCTGCTCAATTATCTGGTGGACAAAAGCAACGGGTAGCCATTGCTCGAGCATTATCAATGGATCCAGATGTTTTACTTTTCGATGAACCAACTTCTGCATTGGATCCTGAAATGGTTGGCGAAGTGCTAAAAACGATGAAAAATCTTGCCCATACAGGGCTAACAATGGTGATTGTAACACATGAAATGGAATTTGCGCGGGACGTATCCGATCGTGTTATTTTCATGGATAAAGGTGTCATTGCCGAAGAAGGGACCGCTGAAGATATTTTTGTCCATCCAAAAGAAGCTCGGACAAAAGAGTTCTTACATCGGATTTTAACGAAAAACTAGTAAAAAAGAGGCAGTCATTCTGGTTAGAGTGACTGCCTCTTTTTTACTAGTTTTTGTATTGACGAATCATTGGCGGTTCATAGGAATCAATAAATGCACCAATTTCTTCTAAGGAATCTGAAATGAAAATTTTAGCTCGATCCGCCGCTGTTAAGAAATTAGTTTCTACCATTTTATCAAAAAAAGCAGCTAATAAATCATAGTAACCATTCACGTTGTATAAAATACAAGGGTTCATATGTTCACCGACTCGGCCCCAAGAGATCACCTCGCTAATTTCTTCGAGTGTGCCGGGACCACCGGGTAAAGCTAAATACACATCTGCCAATTCAATCATTTTTTTCTTACGCGCAT
>OKNR01000321.1_pt1 | contig 1262 bp, 2 predicted proteins | sample 1610141 | NCBI WGS metagenome assembly OKNR01 (sample SAMN04436622, study PRJEB24849) | human gut metagenome | biome: human gut; feature: NICU; material: stool | host: Homo sapiens | place: USA: Saint Louis, MO | collected 2009-12-24
ATAAAGGGCAAGTATTTTAACTAATCATCTTATTTTACAATACATATAGTAACAATAGTACCAAGAAAAAGCCTAACTTTTTATTTTGATTGAGTTGGGCTTTTTCATCTTATTCAGTTTTAATACTAGAACAGTATTTAGTTGTTTAATAATCTTATTTTATAGTGAATATATCATGTTTTTTCATGAACATAGATCATTTAGTTTTCACCAACTCCTGTAAAATAGCTTTATTCTTCTTCAAAACGGAAATGTAGAAAGTCTTGGTAGTTTCTTTGTCCGAGATAGGAATCTGGATACGTTGGCTATTCACAGTGGATTCTTCAGTGTTTTGTTGAGTAATATTGGTAGAAAAAGTTGGTAATTCAGAAGCATTTACCAAATCAACAAAGGCTGCCCAATCTTTTTGAACAATAAACTTTGTTTGCGTCAGTTGATTGACTAATGGCTGTCAAATGCCTAGATCTGAGCGCAGCAGCATAGTCAAATTTGCAATTCTGCAAGTTTTATCTCTTTTCGTGTGGCATACGGGTGAGTCAAAGGAACGGATAAGTAAAGTTGCTCCATGAAAAGCTCCATGGAAAGAATATGCTCTTTTTGATAGGATAGTCTGTTACAATGAAGTGAACGTTTTCGTCATCCAGAGCTTTTTCCAATTCGTCATTCGTCTTTTGCTCAATTTGAATGTGTTGCTCCAAGCCCTTTTCTTTTATACGACTTTCCAGTTCAAAGATGGCTCCCGGTGCATTAACACCACCAAAAATAGTACTTTCTTTTAATGCAAAATGTTGTACATCATCGAGAAATTTTTGTTTTTGTTTCAGAAATTTTTTGGTTAGTTTAACTGTTTGATGACCGGTTTCCGTGAAACTTAATTTATTTTTTCTTCGCTCAAAAAGAGTAACTCCCAATTCATCTTCCAGCATTTGCATATTTCGAGTTAAGGACGGCTGAGAGATAAGTAGGACTTCGGCTGCTTTAGACAAGGTTCCCTCCTGTGAGAAAACAATAAGTTGCTCCAAGTGTTGTAAATTCAGCATGATGTCCCCTTTTTGATCAATGAATTGGACAGTTTTAACTATCGTTAAAATGAATACTAATATTATCTATCGTTATTCTACAATTTTTTATTTGTCTTGTAAAATGAAAGTAGAGAGTAGCACAAGTCATTCAAAACTATTTTTTTAAAATCTCTTGACAAATCTTTGGTAGTGTAAAATAAGTTGTGTAAACACAAAAAGGAATAAATCCGTTATAGTAGA
>OKNR01000414.1_pt1 | contig 1091 bp, 1 predicted proteins | sample 1610141 | NCBI WGS metagenome assembly OKNR01 (sample SAMN04436622, study PRJEB24849) | human gut metagenome | biome: human gut; feature: NICU; material: stool | host: Homo sapiens | place: USA: Saint Louis, MO | collected 2009-12-24
ACTTTACCAACTGCTTTGGTTTCTGGTAATTTCTCTAATAAGAAATACTCTTTTATCCAACTGAAAACCACTTCGTCCGCCACCATGGCGCTTGATTGGTCTTTGGATTGTTCTTGGGCTTTTCCTATGCAGTAAGTCATAGCACCTTTTAACGTTCTATCTTCTTTGAGAATACCTAGAAAAAGCGCTTCGTCTGTTTGTCGGCATAACCAGTTATGAACAACTTCTAGTGTACTGTCATGGTCGGTTTCTAGTTCTTTTAACATTTTCTCAAAAGCTTGTTCTTGCGTGCTTTCTTGAGCTGTAAAGAAAAATCGTTCGTAAGAATTTTTGTCGCTAATCACTAGCCATTGGTAGTTGTTTCCTTGGTCTATCGTTTCGTCAATTGTTAGAAAAAGTGACGAGTAGTTACCGTCATGGTCTTTAATCGTAACGATTGCTTGTTCAGGTAACTTTTCAAGGTAAGCCAGTAACGTTTCTACTGGATAAAGAGCTACCTCATAATTTGGATAAAAACATAAAAACTGAACGTTTTTTCCGTCTTTTTCTATCACTTCTTTTTTAAAGGCGACACTGATATAGCCTTGTGTATCATCAAAAATCGTAGTTGCGAGTGTTTGTTTGTATTGTTTCAGTGCGTATCTTAATTCTTTTACAGTTTGTATATTTTGAAAGTCCATAACGTTTCCTCATTTCTTGTAAGCTTCCCCTCTTAAAATTTAAGAGGGGAGCAAATTTTCACTTGTCAAAGGTCGTTAGGTAAGTTATACTTGAGTTACAATTAATTCAAGTGTAAGTACCTTTTTAGAAATCTTTGGCTTCTTCTTCGTTGATTGGGTCAAGGGCTGTCGGTTTGTCTTTTGGTCGTGCATAACAGCCTATCCATGTTTCAAAGTCGCCCTCAAAGCAACCGTCAATAATCAATCCCCATTCGTTTAATTCTGTTCTTGCTTGTTCTTTTAGTTCTTCAATTCTGTTTCTCATATACTTTCAGTCCTTCCATTCTTTATGATTTAGAAAATATTCTAGTTGATATAAACGGTCATTCGCATTTTTCAAACAACCATAATTAAGTAGTAACGTCACTGTGT
>OKNR01000458.1_pt1 | contig 1040 bp, 1 predicted proteins | sample 1610141 | NCBI WGS metagenome assembly OKNR01 (sample SAMN04436622, study PRJEB24849) | human gut metagenome | biome: human gut; feature: NICU; material: stool | host: Homo sapiens | place: USA: Saint Louis, MO | collected 2009-12-24
TATCCGATATGTTATATTGATTATGTGGATGAAATTATTCCAAATGAAAAGATTATTGCAACAAAAAATGTGACAATTAACGAAGAATTTTTCCAAGGACATTTCCCTGGAAATCCAACAATGCCAGGCGTTTTGATTATTGAAGCATTGGCACAAGTAGGTTCGATTTTAATCTTAAAAATGGATCAATTTGAAGGTGAAACGGCCTATATTGGCGGTATTAACAAAGCCAAATTCCGTCAAAAAGTGGTCCCTGGTGATGTCTTGAAATTACATTTTGAAATCGTCAAATTACGTGACTTTGTCGGTATCGGCAAAGCGACTGCTTATGTGGAAGATAAAAAGGTCTGCGAATGTGAATTGACGTTTATTGTGGGACGATAAGAATCAATCAATTTTGGATACGTTAGTTTCCCTAAGAAAAGGAATAAGTCACAATGGCTTATTCCTTTTTAAATTTATATAAATAACACTAACGCAAAAAAACATGCTATAATCATAAAAAGCTTACGTGAAGGTGGTAAGCTTATGAGTAAAACAATTTACAGGAGGGTTTTTCTTTTGGATATTTCAGTAGAGTTTTCGGGACATAAATTGGCGAATGTGTTAATGAACGCATCAGGCATTCATTGTATGACAATTAAGGAAATGGACGAGTTAGCGGCTTCTCAAGCAGGTGCTTTTGTCGCTAAGACGGCAACACCTAATCCTCGTCAGGGCAATGAGGAGCCTCGGTATTTTGATACACCATTAGGAAGTATTAACTCAATGGGCTTGCCTAATTTAGGGATTGATTATTATTTAGATTATCAGATTGTTACGCTTTTTATCTGTATCTGGTATGAATTATGAGGAAAATATCGCTATTTTAAAAAAAGTGCAAGAAAGTGAATACACAGGAGTGACAGAATTTAATTTGTCTTGTCCCAATTTGCCTGGTAAACCGCAAATTGCTTATGATTTTGAATTAACAGAAAAGCTTTTAACAGAAGTTTTCCAATTTTTTACTAAACCATTAGGTGTAAAATTACCCCCATTTT